>Ga0209854_1000076_pt1 | contig 13810 bp, 10 predicted proteins | sample GWRWS3_30_40_FD_187234 | JGI IMG/M metagenome (GOLD analysis project Ga0209854, IMG submission 187234) | Riverbed sediment microbial communities from areas with vegetation nearby in Columbia River, Washington, USA - GW-RW S3_30_40 (SPAdes)... | ecosystem: Environmental > Aquatic > Freshwater >... | reverse complement strand
GCGCAACCGACATTCTACGAACGGCTCGACCTTCGATCCGGGAGGATGCTCGAAGTCCGCCTGGACGGGCTCGATGACCGTGCATCCGCGGACCTCCTCGCCGCCCGCGGTGCCATCCTCGAGGCCGACGAGGTGCCCCGCGTGATCGCCGCGACCCACGGGCATCCGCTGGCGCTCGAGCTCTTCGCCGCGAGCGGCCTGGACGCCGGGGCCGTGGAGACGGAGCGATATGTCCTGGAGACCGTCCTCGAGGAACTCGATGACGCGTCGGAGACCTTCCTCCGCACCTTCGCGGTCCTCCGACGACCCGTCCGTTCTCCCGAAGCGCTCGGCGGGACGTTATCGCAGCTTCGGCGCCTGGTGCGGCGCGCCCTCCTCCATCACCGCGAGGACGGGTACCTGATCCACGACCTCGTGAAGGAATTCTTCCTGCGGCGGATGGGCGAGGCCGCCCGGAGGGAGGCGCATGCCAGGGCCGCGGCGTATTGGGCGAGTCGAGACGACGGCCTCGAAGAGACGTTCCATCGTATCGAGGCGGGAGATGTGGACACGGCAAGGGCCCGCCTTGCGGAGATCGGCCCCGCCCTCGCGGAGAGCGCTCGCGCGGGGGACCTCGAAGCCGCCCTGTTGCGCGTGCCTCGGGATGCGCCTCTGGAAGGACTGTTGGTCGAGACGGAAATGTTCCTTGGAAAATTCTCCGAGGCGCGGGCCGTCCTCGAACGGATCATCGCATCGGGGGGATCGGTCGAGCGGCTCCGGGCCCGGGTCCAGCTGGGTCGGATCGATAACCGGATGGGCGCGTACAAGGAGGCCCGGACCGCGCTCGCGGCCGCGGCCCAAGAGGCCGCGAGCATCAAGTCGCCCGAAATCGAAGGGGAAGCGTTGCGGGCCCTCGGTGGGGTCGAGCGGAAACTCGGCGATCTCGATGCGGCGATCGGGCATCTCCGGCTCGCGGTGGACTTGCTCCCGGACGGCTCGCGGGAACGGATCCGGACGTTGACGGACCTCGGCGCCGCCTTGATCGCCCGCGGCGACCTGCCCGGCGCGAAGGCGCGGCTCCTCGAGGCCGCATCCACCGTGCGTCGCGCGACGCGCGAGGATGCGGCGATCCAGATCAACCTCGGAATTGTACTGAGTCGAGAAGGGGACCCCAGAACGGCCGCGGCGACTTTCGCGCGGTCCGCGGACATCGCCCTGGCCACGGGAGAGGTGCGCTTCGCCGCCTATGCGCTCGCGAACGCGGTGGACAATTTCCTCCGGATGGAGGCGATCGATGCGGCGGCGGAGAGTGCGGAGCGCGCCCTCGCCCTCGCGAACACGATCGGGGATCCCCTCGCCGTCTCGACGGCGAAGACGAACCTTGGCCTGGTGTTTGCGAAACGCGGCGAATGGGCGAAGGCGGAAGAACAACTCCTCGGATCCGTCGACCTGATCCATCGCCTCGACAACCCGTACTCGCTCGCGACGCGATATGAGGAGATCGCGCGATTCTACGAGGAGCAAGGTCGCGGAGGCGACGCCGCGTCTTGGCGTTCCCGGGCCGAGGGCTTGTTCGCGCGGCTCCAAGGAGCGAGTTCCCGGGGGACGCCGGGGGCGTGAAGACGCTGGAACCGGTCTGATCATTCGTCCTCGCGCGAGTCCAATGATTCGGGAATTCGCGCGCGAGAACGCGTCCGACAATCATCCGACCATACGATTAAGTAGGTCAGACACGATGCAATCGCGTCCGCGGGCCGATCTCGCGGATTCAAGGGATGGGTCATGTCATCCGCCCCGTCGTGGAGGGGGTGGGCCTATGGGCTCGCCGTCGCACTCCTATTCGTCGCGCTCGTCGCAATCGCGCCCTTGTCCCGCGGGACGACGGCTCCCATCGACACTGCAGCGGCGATGACCGTCAGGATCGTCCTCGACAAGGCCTCCTATTTGAGCGGGGACATTGCCTCTGCAAATGTAATCGTGTACCGCACGCCTAGTCCGAGCAATTACACCTACGTCTGGACCGTGCGAGATTCGGCCTTCCGCATCGTAACGACGGTCCCGAATGGCACGGCGAGGTTCACGTATTCAATCCCCCTCAACTACACCGGCACCCTGTACGTGGACGCGACCGTCGACGATGGCAAGGGACTCACGATCACGGACCGCCAAAGCGTCGGTGTCGTCGTGGCGGTGATGGCCCTCCGACTCGACCGCGGTGAGTTCAATCCGGGGGAGACGATCACGGCCTCGTATTCGGTCGCTTCCCACGTCATCCTCCGACCGACCTACGACTACGATGTCTTTGACAGCCCGGCTACGAGCGTCCTCAACGGCACGACGAACGAATCGTCTTTCTCCTTCCAGACTCCGGTGCCTGCGAGCCCAACCTATGTCTTCCTCGTGACCGCGAGAGAGGGCGTCTTCAGCACCCAGGGCCTCGTCGCGATCGCCCAACCGAACGGTATCTTGCTCGGAGTGTCGTTCGACAAGACCTCCTATTCCCCCGGTGAGACGATCCACGCCCATCTCACCGTGACCCCGCGAGGCACCTCGTCCTTGCCGACCCAGTTCAGCTGGAGCTTGACCTTCGGGCCGCTGTTCGCCGCGTTCGTCTCCGTTTCCGCGATCACGACGGTCCCTTACGTCGACCTGGCGCTCCCGATTCCCGCGGGCGTCGGGGACGGCGACATCCTCGTGTCCGCCACAGAGTCGAATACCTTCACGTTCCGACAGCAGACGGTGCACATCGGGACCACGAGCGCCCTGTGGTCCACCGAGCTGGCTGGGATCCCCCTCTTCGCGGTCCTCCTCGCACTCCTGTTCATCTTCCTGCTGGTCGCGGTCCTCGGTCTATGGCGCCGCATCGGTTTTGGTGGGGCTCTGCTTGCCCCGAAGGCGCCACCGCGTCCGCCCGCGGAAGGGGCTCCTCGCGCGCCACCGACCGCGCCGATGTCGATCCTCTGCCATCACTGCGGGAAGCCGATTGAACTCACGACGAGCAAGCGACCGATCGAGGTCATGTGCCCCTCGTGCGGGGAGACGCAGCTCGTTTCCTAGGCGAAGGTAAGATTCTTAATTGCGGTCCGCATCGGACCGTCCCTTCGAGGCGAACCGATGTCCGACCAAGAGGACTTGCTGTCGGCGGTGAAGAAGGACGACGCGGTCCTGACAGGGACGATCCTGGATCGGAACCCCCTCATCGTCCGAATGCGCACGCCCAGCGGAACCCTCGTCTTGACGGCCGTGTACCACGGCGCGAGGAACGCGCTTCGCGTCCTGTTGGAACGGACGGCCGAGGACGCGCTCGGCCTCCATGAAGCCGCGGCGATCGGCAACGCGCGCCGCTTGAAGACGATCCTGGGGCAGTCCCGCGTCCGCGTCAACACGGCCAATGCCGAGGGGTTCACACCGCTCAACCTCGCAGCCTTCTTCGGGCATCTCGAGGCGGTGAAGGTCCTCCTGGAAAACGGTGCGGACGTCAACCTGAAGCCGCCCAGTCGGTTCGCGAACACGGCCCTCGATGCGGCCGTGGCGGGCGACCACGCGGACGTCGTGAAGACCCTGCTCGCCGCCCGCGGCGATCCGAACGTCCTGAGCGAGGCTAACTACACCTCCCTGCACAAAGCGGCCGCGCATGGGAATCTCGAGATCGTCCGAATGTTGCTCGAGGCGGGAGCGAACCCAAAGGCAATTCGTGACGGAGGGCATAGGCCGATCGACGACGCCCAGGAGAAGGGGCATGGCGCAATCGTCGATTTGTTGAAGAAGACCGAGACAAACGGGTAGGTCTACTCGGTCCTGGGACGGTGCCGGTGGCGAGTGAAACCCTAACATTCATGCCCGCGGAGGGTGTCGGGAACCGGCGGAGGGATCAGCCTGTTTCCGACCGGCCGCAAGGACATGAACGTTGCCGCCGACCGATCGCGGAGTCTGCAGGCGTGGCTATGGGCCATGGTGATTGCGCCGTTCGTGCCTTGGTATACGTTCCCGTTCCCGATGGCTCTGTTCATTGCCGCCGGGGTGGTCGCCTTCCCAACGGCACTGATCTCGGGTACGCAGCCGGCGTTCGGCCTCGTGGCCTTCGGGGCGCTGTCCTTCGTCGGCGTCGTTTGGATCATCACCGCCTTTCTCACGTTCCTTTCGTCCCGTCGAGGGGAATGGCAGAAGGCTCTTTGGTTCGCACTCACGAACCTCGTGTGCGGGGTAACGGTCCTCGGGACGTCCCTCGTCGGAACCGGCTTTGGTCCAGTGGAACCGTTCGGGTATCTGACTCCCCTCGCGTTCCTGTCGCTCGCCGCCCTCCCCGCTGCGTACATGATCGCGGGCCGTTGGCTACAAGACCTCGCGAATCGTTCGGGACCGATCGCGGATCGCGCGGCACGTTCTCGGCTCCTCGTCCTCGGCGTCGGATACGCCGTCGTCTTCGTGACATCGTTCGCGGCAGTCGTTCTTTCAGCGGCCGGCGCGATTCAGCGACTTCCTGTGCCCCATTTCTATTACGAAGAACAACTGATCCGCGAGTCCGCATCGGTCACGTTTGCGATCGTAAGCATCGTCTCGCTCGCAGCTTTTGTCACCCTCGCATGGTTACTGCTCCGACCCCGCACCGCTGGACCGCGAACCGCCTGACAGCCGCGATTGCCGAGGATCGACGGTCTCACGCGGGCCAATCTGGCCCGATTGCTTTCATGGAGGCTGGAGGAACATCCACCGGTGACCTTCGAGGTCCTCGGCTCGGTATAGGCGACCGTACGGTTGGTCGAGTAGGTCCGAAAGCATCGTCGCTCCCGCGGCCTTCGCCCGCTGGAAATGTGCATCGACATCGTCCACGTGGACCAGGAGGCCGTCGATGACCCAGGGAACCGAGGACCATTTCCGCGCCGCGGCGCAATGCTCCCGATGATTCCTGGGACTCTGATAGTCCGGGGTCGGCGTGGCGAGGAAGATCTGGCCATCGGCGAATTCCATCTCAGCATGGCTGATCGTCCCGTCCTTCTCCGTCATCCGGTTCAATTCGTGGAACCCGAACGCACGCTGCAACCAATCGATCGCCGTCGCCGCGTCCTCATAGGCAATCATCGGGATAATCTGCGGTGGACCTTTCTGTTTCTCTTCAACCAACGTCTCACCCTCCAGGGGACGAATGCCCGGAAGGATACTTAACGACCCAGGCCCGCCAGGACCTCGGCGATTCGCCGGAGACCTTCGACGATCGTCTCGCGCGATGCCGCATAGGAGATCCGGATGTGTCCCTCGCCCGCGGCGCCAAAGGCGCTCCCCGGCGTAACCGCCACGGAGGCCTCTTTCAGGATCCGTTCGCACAACGAGGCACTCTCGATCGAGGCATCGATCTTCGGGAAGACGTAGAAGGCGCCGTTCGGCCGGTACGTCGAAGCGCGGTCGACCTTTGCGAGGGCTTTGAGAACGATCTCGCGTCGCGCGCGGAACTCCTTGACCATCGCCTCGAGCGGCGCGCCCGGTCCACGGAGGGCCGCGACGCCCGCCTTCTGCGCGAACGCGGTCGCGCAGGTGATCGTGTGCTCCTGGACCTTCGAGATCTCCTTGAACAGAGGTCTCGCGGCAACGAGCCAACCGAGCCGCCAACCCGTCATCGAATAGGTTTTGGAAAACCCGTTCACGGTCACCGTGCGATCGAACATGCCGTCCAGGGAGGCTGGCGAGACATGTTCGCCTTCGTAGAGGATCTTCTCATAGATTTCGTCGCTCACGACAATCAGGTCTCGATCCATCGCGAGGTCCGCCAGGGCTTTCATTTCCGAGCGCGAGTAGACGGAGCCCGCCGGGTTCGATGGAGAGTTGAGCATGAGAAGCCGCGTGTGTGGGGTGACCGCCTCCGCGACGGTGTCGGCGGAGAGTATGAACCGCTCCTCGTCCGCGGCCCGCACGGGAACCGGCCGAGCGCCCGCGAGGGTTACCATGGGCGCATACGAGACCCAACCCGGGTCCGGGATGATCGCCTCGTCACCGGCGTCGAGGAGCGCCATGCACGTCATGAACAAGGTGTGTTTCGTCGGTGCAACCAGCACGTTCTCCGGCTTCGCGGGGATCCGATTCTCCTTCTGCGACTTCTCCGCGATCGCCTCCCGCAGCTCGCGAATCCCGGGGGCGGGAGTGTACTTCGTGAAGTCCGCGTCGAGGGCTTTCTTCGCCGCGTCGACGATGTGCGCGGGGGTCGGAAAGTCCGGCTCTCCGATCGCGAGGGAGAGGACCTTCTCGCCTCGAGCCTTCATTTCCGTGATCAAGTCGCTGAGGCGGACCGTCGGGGACGACTCGATCGATCGAACGCGCTTCGAGAACCGCACCATGGATGCGAAGAACGCACCGGGGTAGAAAGCTTCACTCCCGGCGTCACTTTCGCGCATCCGGCATCCGCCTTTATGCGGCCGCGTGCGACCACCCTGCGGATCATCATGCGGGTTGCCATTTGGGGATCGGGCGAGATGGGGTCCGCCCATGCGAATGCCTACGCGCGCTTCGGGACGAAAGAGGGCGTCGAGATCGCCGGGATCGTGAGTCGAAAGGCCTCGAAGGCCCGTGCCCTCGCAAAGCGGGTCCGGGCTACCTGGTTCACCGACCCACAGAAGGTCCTCCGGGACGACTCAATCGATGCGGTCGACGTCGCCGTGCCGAGTCGCGTGCACCGCGGCCCCGTGATCGAGGCCCTCCGGGCCGGGAAGCACGTGCTCTGCGAGACGCCCATGGCGCTCACGCTCGCCGATGCCGACGCGATGATCGCCGCCTCTCGGAGGAACCATCGGATCCTCATGGTCGCACAGGTCATGCGATTCGTGTCGAATTGCCAGTACACGAAACAAGAGGTGGCCTCCGGGCGACTCGGAAAACCGCGCGTCGTCGTGGCCCGCCGACTCGCCCGACCATATTGGTCCGCCGCTCGGCCCTTCCGTCTCTATGGGGAACCGCTGATCGAGCTGTCGATCCACGACTTCGATCTCGCGAACTGGATCCTGGGGCGGCCGAGGTCCGTCCAGGCTTCCGGCGTCATCGGCTCGCGAGGAGTCGCAGAGCAATCGTTCGTTGAGATTGAATACCGTGGTGGCCACGCCCTCGTCGAGGGTTCCGCGATGATGCCCCCCGGCTTTCCGTTCACGACCGCCTTGCGAGTCCAGTGCACCGACGGGACACTCGACCAAGAGGATCGGTTCCTCGGGGGACCGGCCCCGACGACCCGGTTCTTTCGGTACACCAAAGAGGGCCGCGAGCCGGTGCGCCTCCGGGGACAGGACCCGTACACGGAGGAATGTCGCCACTTCGTGCGCAGCATCGCAAAGAAGGCGGATCCGGCGGTCCTGAGTCCGACGGCCGAACGGGAAGCGCTTCAAATCGCCCTCGGTGCGAAGGAGAGCCTCCGAACCGGTCGACGGGTCGCCCTGCTGTGATCAACTCAACGGTGCGCAAAGTACGCGCGGACTTCGGCCTTGCTCACGTGATCAATCCGCGCGAATCCGATTCGCTCGAACTGCACGACGTCATCGACCTTGAGTGATGCCACAAGAGGTTCACCGAGGCCCCGCGATTCCGATCCATCCGGCAGGACCAGATGGACATTGACGCCATGGGTGACCCACTGAATCTTCGGGATGTCCTTGTTCGCCATCGAGACGAACTTCGCGCGATGGTCCAAGAGGACGTTGCAGAAATCCTTCAGACGCACTTCCTTCCCGCGGAACTTCTCGAAGTCCTCCTTTGCAACGTGGAGCTTCGGGCCCACGGGGATCTCGCGCTCCCCGCGTCCGGGGAAATCCGGGTGGAGCGGCGCCTTCACCCGCTCGATCGGCGGGAGTCCTTCGATTTCCACCGCGACCGGATCGGGGACGAAGAAGTACCGGTTCGCGTCCTTGTCGATGAGCTTCCGGTTCTCCGCGTAGAGCGTCTCGGCGGGCACCTCGATGTCGTTCAGGCTGAGGCCGAAGGACAGGACGAACTCCCGCAACGCGGCGGGCCGGACACCCCGCCGCCGGAGGGATTGAAGGGACCAGGTCCTCGGGTCGTCGATCCCGGTCAGGCGGCCCGCCTCGATTTCCCGGCGGTAGCGAGACTTCGATAGCTCGAGGTCCTTGAATCGGAGGATCCCGAAATGGACGAAGTGGGGTCGCGTCCGGACCTGGAGGATGTCCCAGATCCGAGTCTCCATGAGGTCCTCCATGACGAGGTCTTTCCCGCGAAGGACGTGCGTGATGCCGAGCAGATGATCGTCGACCGCCCAGGAGAACTCGAGCATCGGCCAGACGCGATAGCGGTCCCCGACGCGGGGATGCTCCCGCTCCGCGATCCGGAAGAGCACGCGGTCGCGGAACGCGGGGTTCGGGTGGGCCATGTCCGTCTTGAGGCGGACGACCGCCTCCCCTTCGCGGTACTCGCCCGCGAGCATCGCTTTCCACATCGCGATCGTCTCGTCCGCGGTCTGGATCCGGTGGGCACACGCCTTCATCGCCTCGCGGTTCTTTCTCAGCGTGTCCGCGTCGCATTCGCAGACGTAGGCCTCGCCCGTCGCGAGGAGCTTCTCGGCCCATTCGTAATGCAGCGGGATCCGGTCGCTCTTGTAGAGGACCTCGTGATATTCGACGCCGGCCCAGTCGAGTCCCTGCCGAACCTGGTCGAACGCTTCCGGAATCAGGGGCTTGTCTTCCGATCCGATCGTGTCGTCGAAGACGAGGAGGAGCTTGCCATGGTACCGCTTGGTGTAGGCGTCGTTCAAGACGAAGGCCCTCGCGTTCCCGATGTGAAGCGGGCCGCTCGGATAGGGAGCGAGGCGAAGGACGACACGACCTTCGATGGCGTCGGGGAGCGGTGGGAGTTCCTTCAAGCCCGAGACGGTCGCGGCTTTTTCTAACAACTCCGGCGCGATCGACACGAGTTCCGTATGTTGCGCATTCGGCGAAAGACGGTTCACTTCGACCACGACGCGATCGACCTCGGCGGCGGTCTCCCGGGCCCGCGTGCGGAGGCTGGGATCCTCCGCGAGCATCCGGCCGAGGACCGCCTTCGCATCCGCCTTCCCTCCATGTAGAATCGCGTTCTGCAGCGCAAACTTCCGCGCAGATTCCAGGCCCACAGTCGTCCGAACCAACGCCGCGTATAAAGACTTCTGGGGGTCGAACGGGATGCGGTCATCGATGACCCACGGAAGATCGCGCCGTATTCGGGAGAACACAATCGGTTCGCGAACCTATATTGTCGGGGAGGGCATGTCGGCCCGTGGGCCGGGAACGGCGAATGCCGCCCCCATGGCGGCGCGTCATCGCCATCGGGATCGCCGTGGGCGTTCTCGCCCTCATCAATGCGTCCTACGCGAGCGCGAGCCTGCAACCGATTCCGGTGCCGCTTGCCGCTCCGGATCTCGTCCCCGCCACTGCGGACGTCCGTCCTTCACCGGCATTCGAAGGGGATGTCCTCGAAGTGCGCGCGACCCTCGCGAACCGAGGCGACGTGACCGCGGTGTACGCGACACTGGATCTCACGGACATCCGTCCCGATGGAAAAATGGTCACGATCGGTCAGACCCCTCTGACCACACCAATCTCTCCGGGAAATTCCATCGTCGTGACGATGTCACGATTCCTCGCCGTTGGAGCAGGACTTCACATGTTGACCGTTCGAGTCGGCAACGTGACGCCTGCCGAATCGGATGGATCGAACGACGTGTTGGCCATCCCGGTGAGTGTGGGGCCCGCGAAGGCACCGCCGCCTCCAACACCGCCCTCTGATGGGTTCCGTGTCGAGGCGCTAGCGAGCCTCGGAATCGGAGCCATCCTCGGATTCGTCCTCATCCTGTTCGTGATTGGAGCGACCGTGCTCGTGGTCGCACGACGAATCCCTTCCGCGATGGAGCCTCCATCACCGGAGCCCCCGGATCGCTCCCCGCCGCCAATCTGGCCTCCCTGAGTGTACCAGTCCTGATCAAACTGGGTCGCCTTTCCCAGCATGAGTTGAACCCTCCACCGTAGGGGAAGGCGGTCGCGACGGCGCTCGGCATAGATGCCTCGAGGATGGAGCGTCCAACGACTCCCTTGGGAACGAGGGCAGAAAGATTCGTATAGAAACGCAAGAATTCGGCTCGCGGAGGGCGTGCGATTGGACTCGAGTTCCCGTTGGGTGGTGCTGGCCGTCGGCTCTTTGGGCGCGGTGGGCGGCACCGTCCTTCTCTTCTCTCTCGGCAATGCTACGACCCTAAGTGGAGCCTTCTTGGGCGTTCTTGGAATGCTCTGTAGCGCGGCATTCTTCATCGCCTGGATTGTACTGACTGCGATCGCAAGGAACGAGACCGGAGGCAAGAATGCCCTGACTTTCGGCGCGGTGATCGGGTTGGTCGGCCTCGTTGCATATCTTCAGTCTGGGTCCGGAACGAACGGTAGCTTGCTGAGCGTCATCGCTCTGTCGTGCGGCGCGCTGTTCTTCTTCGGCGGGCTTGCGATCTTGGCATTCGCACAGCCGCATCAGCCGACTCTGCCGCCTCTCCCCGTGCATTCCGACCTAGATCGCGGTCAATTTCGACCACCTCGATAAGTCCCGAGCGGGTCGCAATCTTTCTATCCGATCCTCCGATACCGCGAGCGGAATTCACATGGCGCTCCAGACGTGGCTCGATCGGTTCGGCCCCGACGTCGTGAATGTCGAGGGTCCTGTGAAGCGAGAGCTAGATGCAACCCGACACTTCCTCGCCCACCCGGACCGGCCGGTGCTCCTGAAGAATCTCGAGGGCGGACCCGCCGCCGCGAACGTCTGGTCGAAACGCGGGCGCGTCGCGGCCGCACTCCACATTCCACCGGAGCAGCTCCTCCCGAAACTCCTCGAGGCGCAAGCCCGTCCGAAGGACACGCAACTCGTCGATCACGCGGAATTCCTTGCCCACGCAACAACGGACGTCGATCTCCCGGCCCTACCAGTTCCCAAACTCTTCCCGAAGGACGCGGGCCGGTACATCACCGCGGGAGTGTGGGTGGCAGAGCGAGAGGGCGTCCGGAACCTGTCGTTCCATCGAATCCTCCTCCTCGGCAAAGACCGCGGCGCGTGCCGGATCGTGCCGCGACACCTTCGGCACATGTACAACGAAGCGATCGCCGCGGGAGAGGAACTCAAGGTCGCCGTGTGCATCGGCCTCGATCCGTGGAACCTCCTCGCCGGAGGCACATCGGTGGAATATGGAGTGGACGAGAGCCGGATCGCGTCTGCCCTGACACAATCGTGTTTGGGCAAACCCGTGGACATGATCCGAATCAAGAACGGCCTCACCGTCCCCGCCGAGGCGGACTACGTCCTCGAGGGCCGGCTCATCAACGAGACCCACGAGGAGGGACCGTTCGTCGATGCGGTCCGCACCTACGACCGCGTCCGGAAGGAACCCGTGCTGGTCGTGGACCGGATCTACCGCCGGAAAGATGCCGTCTTCCACATCATCGTCGGCGGACTTGACGAGCACTTCCTCTTCATGGGGATGCCGCGGGAGCCCGCGATCTATCAGGCCGTCTCCCGGGCGGTGCCCCATGTGAAGGCGGTCCGGCTCACGGAGGGCGGGTGTGCCTGGCTCCACGGGGTCGTGTCGATCCGCAAGCAGCACCAGGGGGACGGGAAGAACGCGATCCTCGCGGCGTTCGGAGCGCACACGTCGATGAAGCAGGTCGTCATCGTAGACGAGGACATCGACGTGTTCGATGACCGCGACGTGGAGTGGGCGATCGCGACGCGGTTCCAAGCGGACCGCGGACTCGTCGTCTTGCACGAGGTCCGCGGCTCATCGATCGATCCGAGCGCCCGGGACGGCTTCACGTCCAAGATGGGGATCGACGCGACGAAGCCCCTCGGCGGGGATTCCGCGATGTTCGACAAAGCGACCTTGTAAGGCTCCCGCAACCGCGGATTGAAAATTGCGGGCGTACGTTCATTAGACGGCACCGGAATCGATGCGGCCGATGCGCGGGATTGTCCCCGTCCTCGCGATCGTCCTCGCCTTCCCCGTCCTCGTGGGTCTGATCCATCTGCCCCCCGTCGAGCATTGGGAGGTCCCGTTCGGCGCGGCCCCCCAACTCACACCCCCGAATCCCTCGGTGCAGGTCTGGCCGCGGTATGTCCGCCAAGATGTCCCACCCATGTCGCCTGCGCCGGCGCAGACGAGTGGCATCGCGCGGATCCTCGTCCTGCTTATCGACTTCACCGATGTCGCCGCCGATCCGACGCACACGGGCGCTAATTTCGATGGCCGGCTGAACGCGGCCGGGAGTCCCGCCCGATCCCTCCGCGCGTACTATCAGGAGGTCTCCTTCGGCGCCCTGACGGTGAACGCGACGGTCATCCCGACCTGGTGGCACAGCACCCACCCGATGTCGTACTACGGCGCCGACAGCTCGACGGGGATCGATGATGCGAACGGGCCGGTCTACCGACTCGTCGTCGAGGCCGTGCGAGCCGCCGACTCGAGCGTCGACTTCTCCGCCTTCGACACGAACGGAGACGGCGTCGTCGATCATCTCATGGTCGTCCATGCGGGAGCGGGCGAGGAAACGAATCCCTCGAACACCGATCTCATCTGGTCCCACCGGTGGGCGGTTCTCGACGCGGACCCGACGGTCCCGGGATCCCAATCCCTCGTCGTTGATGGCGTCCAAGTCTACGGATACACGATGGAAACGGAGGACTTCGTCCTGGGGACCGTCGCTCACGAGTTCGGTCACGATCTCGGGTTGCCGGACCTCTACGACACGGACGGATCCTCGGCGGGCATCGGCCTGTGGGACATCATGTCGGGAGGTTCCTGGAACGGCGCGCCGGCGGGATCGAGTCCCGCGCACTTCAGCGCCTGGCCCCTGACGCGCCTCGGTTGGGTCACCCCGACGGAGGTAATCACCTCGCTCGTCGGCACCGCGATCGAGGCGGTCGAGAGTTCCGGGAAGGTCTTCCGACTCGGAATCCCCGGATCGTCGTACGAGTACTTCCTCATCGAGAACCGGCAGCCGATCGGCACGGACGCCGCCCTCCCGGGGAGCGGCCTGCTCATCTGGCACGTCGATGATTCGCGGGCATCGAACGACCAGGATGACCACCGGCTGGTCGACTTGGTCGAGGCGGACGAGGGCGTCTCCGGCGATCGACCTACGGACTCCGGCGACCCCTGGCACGACACCGCCGCGGGATGGGGCCCCGACACGAACCCGGACAGCCGAGCGTACGATGGATCGTCCACGGGATGGCGAGTCCGCGACATCTCCGCGAGCGGGGCCACGATGACGGCGACGATCGCCCGGGAAGTGACGAAGGACCTGGCGGTGTCCGCGATCCGCCTTCCCTTCACGGAGGCCGCGGGTACGCTCGTTCGGACGGAGATCGATGTACGCAACGAAGGCTTGAAGACGGGGAACGTCAGCTTGCAGGTCGATGTGTATCGAGATCTACTGCAGCCCGCGAACCGCCTGACGGGGACGACCTTCACGCGAAACGAGGCGGCTCAGACGACCCTCACATTCTTCCTGAACTTCACGCCCCTCTCTCCCGGCCGATACATCATCCATGCGGTTCTCCTCGGAGCGAACGACGAAATTCCCTCGAATGACGAACGCGTCGCGCACGTCCTCGTCAATACGTTCCGCTTCCGGGACGACGTCGAGTCGGGTCCCGGCAGCTGGACGTTGGACGGATTCTCGAACGACGCACACCGATGGCGCACCGTGAACGAAACGGACGCGGACGGCGCGGCCCACAGCCGCACACATTCGTGGCGCTTCGGGTACGTGACCACGCTCCTCCCGAATCCCTTCGCGCCCCAATGGCACACGCTGACGTCCGCCGCGATCAGCGTCAC
>Ga0209854_1000073_pt1 | contig 14227 bp, 15 predicted proteins | sample GWRWS3_30_40_FD_187234 | JGI IMG/M metagenome (GOLD analysis project Ga0209854, IMG submission 187234) | Riverbed sediment microbial communities from areas with vegetation nearby in Columbia River, Washington, USA - GW-RW S3_30_40 (SPAdes)... | ecosystem: Environmental > Aquatic > Freshwater >... | reverse complement strand
AGGCGATCCGCAGCATTACGTTCAATGGACAAACGCTACATAGCTGAGGAACGGTTCGCGACTGAACGACGAATGCACCCTTTCCGAAGATCCCGGGGCGTCGGCCGACCCGTGTCGGCTGACACCCTGGGAGACCCTTTGTTTCAGTGGTTTTCGACCGCCGTCGCGTTTGGCGTCATCGGCCTCCTCGTCCTGATCACGGTCATTCTCGCTCTGGCGGCGGAGCAGTCCATCCGGACCTTCGGCCTCGGGTTCTTGACAGGGAACGTTTGGAACCCTGTCCCTCCCTTGGCCTTCGGGGCGGTCCCGTTCGTCTATGGGACGCTGGTGACGTCCGCGCTCGCCCTCCTGTTCGGAGTCCCGATCAGCCTTGGCATCGCGATCTTCCTCTCGGAGCTCTCGCCTCCGTGGCTGCGAGTCCCGCTTACGTACGTGGTCGAACTGCTCGCCGCGGTCCCGTCCGTCGTCTATGGATTGTGGGGGATCTTCGTCCTCGGCCCGGTCATGCGGGTCTCTGTCGAGCCGGTGATCCAAAACATCTTCGGATCCTTGCCAATCTTCCAGGGGAATCCAATCGGGACGGACAAGTTCACCGCGGGCGTCATCCTCGCGATCATGATCATCCCGACCATCTCGGCAGTGTCGCGGGAGGCCCTTCTCGCGGTCCCGGATAACCAGCGAGAGGCCGCCTTGAGCCTGGGTGCGACCCGCTGGGAGACGACACGTCTGGCGGTCCTGCGGTACGCCCGCGCGGGGATCTTCGGGGCTATCATCCTGGGCCTCGGACGGGCGGTCGGTGAGACGATGGCCGTCACGATGACGATCGGGAACCGCAACGCGATTTCCATCTCTCTATTCGACCAGGGACAGACCATCGCAAGTTGGATCGCGAACAATTTCCTGAACGCCACCGACCCGCTCGAGCTCAGTGCTCTCATTGAACTGGGACTCGTCCTGATGCTCATGTCGCTCGTCATCAACATCTTCGCGCGACTCATGCTGGGCCGGGTCCTCCGGCGTGGGGAGGGAGCCGCGTGACGTTCCGGTTTGATCGGGACACCCGGCGGCGGTGGAAGAATCTCGCAATGAACGTCGCGGCCCTCTTCTGCGTGGTGCTCGCGCTCATCCCGCTCGGAAGCCTCCTCTTCGAAGCCTCCGTCCGTGGATTCCGATCCATCTCGCCGAGTTTCTTCACCCTCACGACCGGCAATGGCGGCATCGGAAATGCGATCCAGGGCACTCTCATCCTCATCGCCCTGACGTCCGTGATTGCGCTCCCGGTCGGCATCCTGACCGGAATCTATCTGGCCGAATACGGGAAGAATCGGGTGGGCGCCGCGATCCGGTTCTTTGTCGATGTCATGACCCAGATCCCGTCCATTGTGGTCGGCATCTTCGCGTTCTCCCTCATCCTGGAGCTTGGCGCGAGCGGGATCGTGGACCCACGCCTCGTCTTCAGCACGACCACCGGCGTCATCGCCCTCTCGACGATCATGATCCCCTTCGTCGCCCGGACGTCTGAGGAGGCCCTTCGCCTCGTACCCATCTCGACGCGAGAGTCGGCGCTCGCTTTGGGAATCCCCCGGTATCGAGCGATTCTTCGGGTCGTCCTGCCCTCCGCCAGTAGCGCCGTGATCACCGGGGCCTTGCTCGGAATCGCGCGAGTCGGCGGCGAGACGGCACCCCTCCTCATGACGTGCCTGGGGAACCAGTTTTGGTTCGGGGGTCTGGATCAGCCGTGCGAGTCCTTGCCGCACACGATCTACGTGTTCGCGCTCGGCCCGGATTCGGCCTTGAACCAGGCCGCCTGGGGAGCCTCCCTGATCCTCGTCCTCATGATGCTGGGGATTGCCATCGCGTCCCGCGTCGTGATCCGGCTTCGTTCCGTCTCGGGGTGAAGACGCGATGGCCGCAAAGATCCACACGGAGACAATGTCTGCGTGGTACGGTCCCAAGAAAGCGATCGAGGACATCACGTTGGACTTTGAGGAGCATGCCGTCTCGGCGATCATCGGACCCTCCGGCTGCGGAAAATCGACGTTGATCCGCTGCCTGAATCGGATGCACGAGACGATTCCCAAGGCGAGGGTGGAGGGGAAGGTCCTCCTCAACGGGGAGGACATCTACGCTCTACCGGCGGTAACGGTTCGCCGCCGGATCGGGATGGTGTTCCAGAAGGCCAATCCGTTCCCGACGATGTCGATCTACGAAAACGTCGCCGCGGGTCTGCGGTTGAACGGAGAGCGCAACCGCGACCGGCTCGACGCCGCTGTCCTCGAGAGCTTGAAGCAGGCCGCGCTCTGGGACGAGGTGAAAGACTCGTTGGAGAAAAGCGGAGCGAGCCTTTCCGGAGGCCAGCAACAGCGGCTCTGCATCGCGAGGGCCCTCGCCGTGCGGCCGGAAGTCCTCCTGATGGACGAGCCGTGTGCGGCCCTCGATCCGATCGCGACCGCCAAGATCGAAGACCTCATCTTTGACCTGAAGAAGGACTATACGGTCGTGATCGTGACGCACAACATGCAGCAGGCCGCGCGCGTGGCGGAAACGACGGCCTTCATGTATCTGGGTCATCTCATCGAGGTGGGCCCGACACGCGAGCTCTTCGAAAGACCCAAAGAGACGCTGACAGAAAGCTACATCACCGGGAGGTTTGGGTAGTGCCGCAGGCCGCAGAACGGAAAGCCCTAGCGAAGGGGCTCGAGAAATTGAACGAGAACATGGTGACCCTCGCCGAGCTCAGCGAGCTGGCGATCCGGAAGGCGATCGACTCCCTGACCCGCCTCGACGGAGAGGTCGCGCGCGAGGTCTTCACGATCGACCAAGAGGTGTACGGGCTCCAGCTCGAGATCGAGCACACGTGCATCGACCTGATCGCGCTCCATGCACCCGTCGCCCGGGATCTCCGCACGATCACGACGTCTCTCAAGATCACGACCGACCTGGACCGAATCGGACGGTACGCGAAGGACCTCGGGGAACTCACATTGCAATTCAATCCCTCCGCCCGAGGCACGGAACCGGAACTCACGCGGATCCGAGAAATGGCGGACCGAACGATCCAGATGGTCGACACGGCGATCGACGCGTTCGTCAAACATGACGCGGAATCCGTCCGGGACATTATGCATGTCGACGACACCGTGGATCGGATGCACGACGAAAATTTCAACGAGCTTGTGCGCCGGATGACGGAAGGAAGCCTGAAGATCGAAACGGGCGCGCGCTACATCCTCGTGAACCGCTACCTCGAGCGAATTGCGGACCACGCGGTCAACATCGGCATGCGCGTCGTCTACATGGTCACGGGCGATTGGCTTCCTCGCGAGCGCGCTGCGGACCGAGCGAAGCGCATTCCGAAGTGAGCCGACCGGGTGAATGCCTCTATAGACCCCGGAGTCCACCCGAGATCTCGTCGGTCACGTTCATCCACAGCCTCGTCCGTCCTGACCTCGATGAGAGAAACACCTGAAGAGAGCGGCGAGAGAGACTTCGATCTATGGAAGCTCGATCGCGACGCTCAAGAAGAAACACACCAAGCGGAATTCGCGCTGAAGTGACACCCCAACCGCGCGAAACGACCGGTGCACATGGAACACATCAAGTCCGTTCGCCGCGCGGCTACGGCCACACCCTTTCTGGTCTAGTTTTTCTGGTGGACAGCGAATGTGAAGGGACCTTCGCCCTCCATCGAGTTGAATGACGCGGTTCGCGGTGGGAAAGTCGCCCATGGACTTCGCCGTGGACGGAGACCAGTCGGATGTGGTCGCCCTCCTTGAGCGGGCCACGGGCGGCGGGAAGGGACGCGACCCGTCCTAGAAGTCCTTCAGGGCCGCGTTGTCTTCAGTGAACACCTTCTCGAAGTAGCCGAGGGTGCCCTTTCGGATCTCCTCGTCGCTCGCGCCCTGGCGGTGGAAGTCCCCGACGACGATGACCTTCGTCTTGTCGCCCATCGGGACGTAGGTGTGGGTCTGCTTCGAGCCCTTCGTCGGCCCTTCCAAGACCTGGAGCTCGAACCCGAACGGCGGGTCCATCCGCATCTGCCAGATCTCCTCTGCCTTGCCTTGTGGCCCGGCAATCTCCGCCCGGATCTTCATCGTGTTCCCTGTCTGCTCCAGGACCTTCTGGCTCAGGATCGACTCATGCTGATGGCTCTCGGGGTCCTGGATATACTTCCAAATCTTCTCGATTGAGGCGTCGAATACGCCGTCGTCTCGCACGTATACCATTCGGTTCTCCTCCGGGACATGGACGATGTCCCGGCGGCCCTATACTTTGTATACTATTTGAAGGCGGCAGGGAAGAATAGTATATCGCGAGGCTGGGAACGTCGTTTCAGTCCGCCAGTTCGAACTAGAGTCCGTTGGGATCGCGTTTAGCTCAACCGAGACTCCGCAGCCGCGAAGCCAAAGGCATCGCCGATCTACTTGGCACTTCCGTTCGATGGTCGAATCACGCGGGAATCCCCGACTTCCATGTCGCGTCCTCAACCGCTTCGACGGCCAGAGAATTCGACGAATCGCCGAGCACGCCCGGGTTGATTCGGATGATCTCGCCCGGTCGCGCGGCGCGTACGCGGGCCGCCAGCCATTCGGAGCCCCACCCGTGACGCGGACCGTGGTCCTTCCAAGCGGCGAAGCCAACGAGCCGCGCCCCGCAATCGGGGCAGAGTTCCTTCCGCCAGGATTCATCTTCCGCATCGTGTGTGACGAGGACGTTCGAGCACGACATCGCGATCGCGCAGAGGCGATGTGGTAGTAATATTCTATTCGACGCTTAATTTCAAAAGGAATATTCCGACAGAGATATCGATATTCCGCCACGACTGTGCTCGAACCGAGAATATCGCAACTCGGCACCGGACCTGATATTCGAGCCCACCTGGGCGTGCGGTGGACGCTGGCTTTCCCGAAGGAGCGCGCGGAGATGGGCGGGAAAGACCTAACGGTCCGAGTGGGCTTATACGGGCGTCGGCGTTGTCGAGTGTGAGGCTCGAGGGATACCGTGGCCTTGCTTCGCTATGCGGCTACAGATGTCCTTCGCAGTCGGCGACGCACCTTGACCGCGATCCTGGGAGTCCTCCTTGCGGTCACGTTCATCGCGGGAACTTTCATCGCCATCGATTCGTCCACGAGGGCCACGTTGGACGGGATTCTCGCGACCTACCCGACCGACATCCAGTTCCAAGCATCCCCCGGGAATGCGACTCAGATGCGCGAAGCCGTCGAGGCGATCCCCGGCATCGTCCGCGTCGCGACATGGCGCACCGCCCAGTTCTCCGAAATTGAATCGACCTCCGTCGGAGGATCGGTTTACGCTATGGTCGTGGGCGTAGAGCCCGACCGTCTGCCATCGTTTCTCGACGGGCTCACAATTACCGCAGGCTCTCTTGCGCTCCCCAGGGGCACGGTTGCGCTGAGCGAGGACCTCGCAAGGCAAGCGAACGTGACGTTGGGCGGCACCGCGACGTTCGCGTCCCGTTCGTACAACATCACCGGAAACGAGACCATCACACGCCTCGATGTCGCGGTCGGCGGCCTCTTCCGGCATCCATCTTCCGGCGGGGGTTTTTTCTACATGCCGCCAACATCGCTCGTCCAACTCCGGGATGTTGACTGGTATGAACAGCAGCTCGGAATCCCATACGGCGGAAGCTCCATGGTCGGAGAGATCCGCATCGATCGGGACCGGCTCCTCGACCCGTACGACCTCGCGGCGTCCCAGCGAAACCTCGCCCGCCTCGACCGCCAAATCAACGAGGTCCTTGCGCCGTTCCAGGGTCAGGTGACCATCGATTATGTCGGGAATGCGATCAGCAACTTCGCCACCGTCATCACGATTCAGCGAATCATCTACCTCGCGCTCTCCACCCCGGTCTTGCTGCTCGGCGTCTACCTCGGGGCGATTGGCGTGGACCTGGGCCACGCGGAGCGGAGGCGCGAGCTGGCGGTCCTGAAGACCCGAGGGGCGACACCGCGCCAGCTCATCGGGCTTCTGCTCGTCGAAGCGGCGCTCGGCGGAGCGATTGCTGCGATCGTGGGCCTCCTCGCGGGGGTGGGCCTGAGTCGTCTCTTGCTCACCTTCGTGAGTCCGTTCAGCACTCCGACCGCGCCGCGATACGACGTCGTCGTCCTCAGCCCGTCCACGGTGGTCATCGTCACGATCCTGTCCGTGATTTTCATGGCGATCACGAGCATCCGATCGGCGCGGCGGACGGCGCGCGTCCCGATTGTGGAGACCTTGCGGTACTACGCGCCCGGAGAGACTCGGATTCAGTATCGGCCCTGGATTGACATCCTGCTCATCACATTGGCAATCGTCACGTACGGGATGGTCCTCTACGCCCGCTCGAATCCCCAGGACTTCTTCACGTTCCTGATCGGTGCCCTCTTTTTCATCATCCTCCCCTTCACGCCAATCTTCCTCATCGTCGGGACGACCCGGCTGCTGACCCGTTCCACGGGTCGTATCTACGAATGGACCGCCCGCCTGTGCAAACCGTTCGCGAAGAACCTATACTACGTCATTAGCCGGAACTTGCGGCGAAACCCGCGGCGATCCGCGAACGTCGCCGTCATCATCGCCCTCGGAATCGCATTCGGGATGTTCATCCTCGTGACGTTCTCCTCGCAGCTCGCCTATCAAGAACGCCAAGTTCGAGCGTCGGTGGGTGCGGATCTCGCACTGGACGCCCCGCCTGCCAATGCCACGTTCGCCGCGAACCTCAGCGCACTCCCTGACGTGAGAGGGGTCGCCCGCGTGCAGGCCGTTCCCGTCTCTCCGCCATACTGTTGCGCGGGTGTCTACGCGCTCGACCCGGCGACGTACTTCGCCGTCACGAATCCCGAGCCATGGTACTTCAGTGGAAGTGGAGGAGCGGACGCGGCACGACAAGTCCTCGCGACCCCCGGTCAGGTCCTCGTCACCGAGACGTACCTGCGGAACGCGTACTTGGCCGTTGGAGACCGTCTCCGGTTCGAGGGCGGCGTGTACAACGGGACGAACTACACGGGCACGGTCACCGTGAACACGACGATTGGGGGGACCGTCCGCGGCCTGCCCGGGACGACCTACTACGGATTCGGATTCGGCATGCCCCAGGTCGTCTACGGTAGCCTGGACACGATGGGACCTCTCCTCGCGGGGCAGCCCTACCCGGGCTACGGCGAGAACCGGTTCCTCGTCGCCCTTCGTGCCAACGCCGATTGGCGTGCCGCGAAGGCGGACGTTCTGGCGCTTGGTGCATCCAACGTCCAGGTCGCCGCCGAGCAGATTGAGCAGCTCCGCTCGAATCCTGTCTTCCGCGCGTTCTTTGGTTTCATCGAGCTGGAGATGGCGTTCATGGTCGTCATTCTGACAGCGGGCCTCGGCGTCATCCTCTACGCCGCGACGCTCGAGCGGGACGTGGAGCTTGCCGCAATCCGGGCCCGCGGCGCGAGCGGGTGGCAGACGGCGGGCCTGCTCGTCGGCGAAGCCGCCTCGATCATGCTGATCGGCCTCATCGTCGGCACGGGAATCGGCATCCTCGCAGCGTATCTGTCGACCTCCTTCATTGCGGCTGGCCCGGGAACCGCAGGGGAGTCCCTGGTCCCGGTGCTGTTCATACTCCCGCCGGAGGCGCTGCTCCTCCTGGTGCTGGCGCCGGCCGCGATGCTCCTCACGTCTTTCGCGGTCACGATTCGCATCGCGCGCATGGACATCGCGCGGGTCCTCAAGCTCCGAGGTGGGTGACATGCCAAGCATCCGAACGAAAGACCTGATCAAAGTATATCGGACCGGGAAATCCGAAGTGATCGCGCTCCGCGGCCTCGACATGCAAGTCGCCGACGGCGAGCTCGTGGCGGTCCAAGGGCCCTCCGGCTGCGGTAAGACCACGTTGCTCAATCTCATCGGCGGAATCGATCGCCCGACCGCAGGCCGAATCGAGGTGGATGGTTCCAACCTGGTCGACTTCGCGGATGGGGACCTCGTCAAGTATCGCCTCGCAAGGGTCGGCTTCATCTTCCAGTTCTTCAACCTCGTCCCTACGCTTACCGCCGAAGAAAACGTCGAACTGCCGTTGCGGCTTGCAGGGAAGGGCCCCTCGATACGTGCGAAACGCCGGAAGGAGCTCCTCGAACTCGTGGGCATGACTCACCGGGCGAGCCACCGCCCCGACGAGCTAAGTGGCGGCGAGCAGCAACGGGTCGCCATCGGGGTCGCCCTTGCAAACGACCCACCGCTTCTCCTGGCGGACGAGCCCACGGGGGAGCTCGACACGAAGACCGGGCAAGAGGTCCTCGACCTGTTCCGTCGCCTCAACCAGGAGTTCGGGAAGACGATTCTCGTCGTGACGCACGACGCCCGCGTGTCCCACATCGCACATCGTGTCCTGGAGATTCAAGACGGGAAGATCATGGGCGAGACCGCGGCGGCGTAGGCCAGACGAAAGGCTCTGGAATCAGTAGGTCCGCTCCTCGGGGGCCACTTCCCATTCCTTCGTTTCGATTGTCTTCTGAAGTTTTTGAAGCGAATCGCGGAAGTGCTCGACCACTCGCGTCTTCGCCGGGCTGTCGGGCAACTCCTCGACCAGACGCAGCAGGCCTTCCATCTGAGGAATCTGACTGTACTTCATGATCAAGAGCTCCTTTTGATAGAGGGCGGAGGTGAGGAATTGATTTCTCACCGTGGCGACCGTCGTTTGAGCCGACCAAAAGCGCAGGAACTTGTCCAGGTAGAGCCCGAAGCCAAAGATGATGGTCAAGACGACCGCGAGGAGGACGAGCAGGACCTCGGCTTCATTGAGCCCAAACTCCGCGAAGTATTGTCGCAAGACCAACGTGAAGACGCCGACGAACGTGAGGATCGTGAAAACGATCCCGAGGATGCTCATGCTCAGGTTCCAGCGGTACAGCCACTCGGCGGCTCGGATCTTCTGACGCTCGGCGCTCATTCCGGTTCCCACCTAGCCGACATCACGCGGGGACGGATATTTCCCGCGGTTGCCAGGCAGATGCGGCGGATTTCGTTCGCGATCCGGTACCCGAAGGGCGTCGAACGCAGCCTTCGAGCGAGACAATCGACGACACGACGAGAATCCCTATTTCTGCATGTACCGCGTGCTCTCGAGCTGAATCGTCTCCTTGCGGGCGCGGTCGACCTGCGCAATCAAGTCGACCGCGTGCTTCAGGTTGCGGTTGTTCGCGGAAATCCCCCAGAGGCCGAGCATGATGAGGGCGACCGCGATGGACAAGGCGAACGCCCCGCCGGCCACGGCGCCGGAGGCCCGCTGAATCGAATCCTGAATTCCCGGCACGAGTACGAGGAGGCCGATCGTGACGCCGACGATCAAGAGCATCGTCCACAAGACCGTGAGGACAATCCGCCGTCCGACGCGAGCTTGCGTGCTGAGCGGCGCCGCCATGCGTTCCCATCACGCCGACGCGCCTCGGGCTAAATAAAGGATTGGTCGCGGGATGCATCTCCGGGCATAGGTTCAAGCGAGCGCCCCGGCGTAGCCCGCACGTGGCCGAGGGATCGAGGAATCTCTGGGCGTACATCCGGCGGCTCCCATGGTACCGGTTCGCCGCCGGTGTCCTCGCGGGTGGCGCAGGTCTCCTCGTCACGTTCTTCATGCGGGCATTTGGCCTCGGCGTATTCCTTCCAGAGATCGCGGTGGACTTCGTCGTCGGCCGCATCCCCGGATCGATCGAGTCGTTCTTCATCCGGACCCTCGGGGAGGGAGCCAAACTCCTCGCGCTGCTCACGGCCCTCGCCGTCTTCCTCGTCCTTCCAGGAATCTACGCGACCCTGTTCCGACGCGTTCAACGATGGCTCAAGAACCGCTGGCTCGTCATGGCCTTCTACACGTTCAGCGCCGCTGGAATCGTCCTGCTTGTGATCCTCCCAATCCTGGATGCGGGCTTCCTCGGATCGAACACCTCGGTGGGCGTAGGCTTCGCGGTGTTCAGCCAACTCATCGGGTACTGGCTCTACGCGGCCCTCCTGGACCATCTGCTGGTCGACGTCGCGGCGGAGTATCCGGAAGGCTTCAGCCTCAGTCGCCGGCAATTCATCATCGGGACAATCGGGGCCATCGCGGTCGCCGCCCTGACGATCTACGGACTGGGGAGCCTCATCTCGAAGAAAGGGCGGCTCGTGTTCGCGTCGATCGCGGAGATGTTCTCGAAGGAACAGACTCCGACGTCGGAGTTCTACGTGGTCACGAAGAACGTGATCGACCCGACTGTGGATGTCGGCACATGGCTCCTCTCGATCGGTGGATTGGTCTCGAACCCGACCACGTATTCGTACGCGGACCTTCAGGGTCTGGCGACGGTCGACGAGTTCGTGACGTTGGAATGCGTGAGCAACGAGGTCGGCGGGAACCTGATCAGCATGGCGGCGTGGACGGGCGTACGGCTCGCCACGATCTTGCAATCCGCAGGCGTGGACGCCAGCCCGGGCAATTGGGTGGTGTTCACGTGTGCAGACGGCTACACCGCGGCGATACCGATCGCGAAGGCCATGGACCCCAACACGCTCGTCGCGATCTACATGAACGGTGGTCCTCTCACGACCGCTCACGGCTCACCGGCCCGAATCATCGTCCCCGGTTTGTACGGGATGTTCCACGCGAAGTGGGTCACAAAGATCGAGGCTGTTCAAGGAGAGTTCCGTGGATATTGGCAACAGAAAGGCTGGACGAACTCAGACGACCCGCACGGCCGGGTCAACACCGTTGCGATTATCGCGGCGCCTGCGGACAATGCGGTCGTTGGCGGAACGGTCGACATCGGCGGCGTCGCGTTCGCGGGGGACCGCGGAATCTCCCGAGTCGAAGTGAGTACCGATGGAGGCTCTACATGGACTGATGCGACGCTATATCCCCGCCCGGGTCGCGGTCTCACATGGGTGTTATGGACCTTCAACTGGAGACCACCGGGTGGCGGCTCATTCCGGATTGTCGCCCGGGCCTACGACGCCGCAGGTGTAATTCAGGACTCCACCCCTGATCCGCCGTTCCCAAACGGGGCGTCTGGGTACGACTCGATTACGCTTCTTGTTTCGCAGTGAGCCAATCAAGCGTGTTTCGCGGTGTGGCCGGACCAGATGCCGATCGCGAGAATGGCGAGGCCGACGAGCGCAGTCACCGCGCCAATCCAGATCCACGTCGGGTCGTTCGACATGGGCGAGCCCAAGATGAAACCCGCACCTTGGAGGGCCCACACCGCCCCCGCGAGGGAGACCAGGACTCCGAGCACGACAAGGATGCTGCGCATGGACAGCGCACCCGCGGGACGCGTATAAGACTTAGCTATCCGGGCATTTCGCGTTGAAGCGATGCGGGCCTCGGTCTGCTCGGCTTCGGAGCGGTCAACCGCCGGTCATCACGAGGTTTTCGTGCGCCTGCCAACTCCGATAGAGGTCTTCGATCTCGTACGGAGGCGCGTGACACGACAGATACCGAAGCCGTGCCTTGCCGACATTCCGGATTCCGTGCGTCGAACCCGCCGGGAAGTAGACCGCCGTGTCGGGGCCCAGGACCTTGCGCTCCCGCCCGGACGTCACCTCGCCGCGGCCTTCGAGGATGTAGTACATCGACTCGACCGTGCGGTGTTCGTGGACCGGCGTGCTCCCTCCCGGGCGGATTTCGACGACGGTGACGAGGATCTTCCGGGATCCGACGTTGTCCGGGCTGACGACCTGATACGACAGGCTCTTGTCGCCCTTCAACGCCTTCGCGTCTTTGCGGTGCACGACCTTCATGCGTCCCCCGTCGTCCGCAAGGAACGGGGGGCATTTGGAGTTTCCGCACTGGCGGCGCGCACAAGGGTTTAATGGGCTCTGCGAGGTTCGCGGCGCGATGGTCCGCGTCGAGGTCATCGCCTACACGCCGACCGATTTCCTCGAGGAGCAGGACGCCACGATCGGCCGGTGCCGGGAACTCGTCGAGAAATACGCCGTCACGTGGGTGAATGTCGTCGATCCGGACGAGCGGACGCTCGACGAACTCGAGACGCTATTCGGATTCCACCCGCTCGCCTTGGAGGACGCCCACAATCAGGACCTCCATCCGAAGGTGGAGGTATACGACGACACCGTATTCATTGTCGTCCGAACGATCGTCTGGACCGAAGAAATCGAGACGGATCAGCTCTCCATCTTCCTCGGGAGAAGGTTCGTCGTCACGATCCACGACAAAGTGTTTCCGCAGCTGGAAGACATCCGTATCCGCCTTCGGAAGAAGACCCCTCGCATCCTGAAGGCCGGGGCGGATTTCCTTGCGTACACCATCCTCGATGTCCTCGTCGACTCCTACTTCCCTCACCTGGACCGATTTCAGTCCTTGCTGGACCAGCTGGAGGAAGAGATTGTCGCGCGGCCGAGCGGAACGGGAATCGCGCGCCTCCACGACGTGCGGACCGACCTGGTCCGTTTGCGGAATGACCTGCGGGCACAGCGGGACATCTTCGGGGTCTTGAGCCGGCTCGAGGTCCCGCTCTTCCGCAAAGAGATGCGGAACTATCTGAGGGACGTTCAGGACCATATGATCAGCGTCCTAGACACGCTCGATGCGTATCGAGAAATCGTAGGGAGCCTGATGGAGGTCCAGGCGACGCTCGTGTCGAACCAGTCCAATCAGGTGATCAAAGTCCTCACGGTCATCTTCACGATCACCCTGCCGATCGCAATCGTCTCGAGCGCGTTCGGCATGAACGTGGCGTTCTTCGGGGTCAACGCCGCGGAAGGGCTGTATCTTGCACTGCTTCTGATGGGAGCCCCGACCGGAATCCTCGCATGGTGGATGCATCGAAAAGGGTGGCTGTGACCCGAATCCCTCCGGATGAGATCAAGATGTCAAGCCTTCGATGCGATCCGTGGATGGGCTCCGGATGACGCCGTCGCAATCCTCCGACGAATCCTACAAGGAATCCACCCGGACCGCGTGGAACGCGACGGCGGAGACGTACCGCAAGGTCCTCCGAGTCCTCGAGCCGTACGGCTTCGACTTGCTCGCCCGCGTGAGTCCGAAGATTCGGGAATCGGCGCTCGACTTGGCGGCGGGTCCCGGCGAGCCGGCGATGAGCATCGCCCGCATGGTCGGTCCGGATGGCCGGGTGGTAGGCATCGATCTCTCCGAGCAGATGGTCGAGCTCGCCACCCGCATCGCCAAGGATAGGCGGATCCCCGGCCTCACCTTCCTCGTCATGGACGCGGAGAAGTTGGACTTCCCGGACGAGTCGTTCGATCTCGTGACGAGCCGATTCGGGTTCCAGATCTTTGCGAATCCGGAGACCGTTGCGAGGGAAGCGTATCGCGTGCTCCGACCGAAAGGGCGAACCGGGGTCGTGGTCTGGAGCACCGCGGACAAGGCAACCGCCATCGACGCGATTATCGGACCGATGCTCGAGTTCGCGGAGCCGGATGAGACGGGTCAGCAGTCTACCCCGTTCGAGTTCGGCGGCCCGGGAGAGCTGGCGAAGCTCCTCGCCGACGCGGGATTCGGGGAAACGCAAGAGGAGCGGCGGACTCACACGATGGCCTTCAAGGACGAAGACGAATACATCGAGATCATGGTCGAGTCGACGCCCCTCGGTCACTCGATCAAAGAGGAAGACCCGCCTGTGCAGAAGAAGATCCTCGCGAAGACGCGGGCCAATTTGCGGAAGTGGAAATCACGCAAAGGGATCCTGATCCCGTGCGAAGGCGTGATCGTGACGGCGACGAAGTGAGCCGGCTCATTCAGCGACGCCGCGCTTCGGCACGCCGTCTGGAGACCAGCCGCGGTACCGGTAATACTCGTCTCTCAGCCGCTCCCACGTTTCTTCGCCGAGCTTCACCCGCTTGCCGTTCACGTTGACTTCGCCCTCCAGGAGCCGCTTCGGGAGCGTGTCCTTCGCCTTCGTATGTCCGCGTTCGATGTCGAGGGTTCGCTCCAGATCGCTGATTCTGCGGCCGATACGCCGCATGTCCTCCTCGGTGGCCTCCTTGCCGAGCACGGTGGTGTAGGCTTCCGGTGTCTCCGTGAAGACGATCGGCGTGACGAGGGTGCAGATGCCAATCGAATCGATCACGGCGGTTTCGTCGAGGAGGTTTGACACGAGCTTGGGCTTGCCCTCCGGACCCGTTCGGCCGTCGAGGCTCATTCCGAGTTCCATGTAGACGGTCCAGGCCTTGTTGTGGCAGCCGTGACGCGGGCCGAAGACGTAGCAGAGGAACATCCCGAACGAGCCGCGGGGATCGTATG
>Ga0209854_1000068_pt1 | contig 14771 bp, 26 predicted proteins | sample GWRWS3_30_40_FD_187234 | JGI IMG/M metagenome (GOLD analysis project Ga0209854, IMG submission 187234) | Riverbed sediment microbial communities from areas with vegetation nearby in Columbia River, Washington, USA - GW-RW S3_30_40 (SPAdes)... | ecosystem: Environmental > Aquatic > Freshwater >... | reverse complement strand
AGGACACGTGTGTCCGTACCCTCGTCAGAAGAACAGGAAGAACACACGGACGAAGAATAAAGAGGCTGTGAAAACCGTGGAAATCTGAGGCATTTCGCGGGTTTCGGGAGGTGACGTCGCGAGCAAGAGACGTTATGTTAACCATTGACCCTGTGGACGATACCGCATCCGCCCGCTGCTGTCAACTCCCCCGTCCGGACGTCTGAAACTCCCTGTGATCATTCTGTGGATAATCCGCTAAAGCCTCAGCGCCTGATGTAGGGTCCGGTCATGATGGCCTGACTGTTCCACAGCGCTGTCGGGTTTTCCACAGGGTGTTCCACAGGCTCCGGAAAGGACCGATCGCGGCCATGCGTATCAAGGACACGGGTTCGCTGGCGAAGAAATTTGTCCGCAACGCGAGCGCGGCCGCCGGCGAGTACACGAGCGGCGTGCAGGCCTCCGGCCAGGACTGGGCCACCAACACGGCCGCCGCGGGCGACAACTACGCCGCGGGCGTGACGGCGGCGATCTCCGACGGACGGTTCTTGCGTGGCGTGTCGGAAGCGGGCGCACAGAAGTTTGTGCAGCGCGCCACCACGCTCGGCGCGCAGCGCTATCCGACCGGCGTCGGCGCGGCCGAGGCCGAATGGGCGAAGAACACCGAGCCCTCCCTCCAGGTGCTCCGATCGCTCTCGCTTCCGCCCCGGCGCCCCAAGGGCGATCCGGGCAACCAGGCCCGCGCGAACGCGGTCGCGATGGCGCTCCGCGCGCACGCGATCGGCAAGTAACGCGGCGTCCCGGCGCTGACGCGAGAGGAGGACACGCATGGGAGCCGCGCTTGAAGTCTTGACCGGTCTGGTGACGGCGCCGTCGACGACGCAAACCAACCTGACCATGAATACCGGAAACTCGCTGACGATCCGGAACGCCGCGATCGACAGCCCGATTAAACTCGTGACCGCCTGGGTTGATGCGCAAGTGCGCGGGATCCTTCGGATCCGGAGCCCGAAGCTCCACGACAACGTCCAGGGCATTCGACTCGGCACGAACGCGAACGTCATCCACCCGCTCTTCGACCCGTTGATTGCACAGCGCCTGTACGCGCAAGACGCGCTCACGGTAGATCTCAGCGGGTCGGCGACGGCGGGCGACATCGAAACGGCGGCGCTCTTGGTCTACTACCCGGAAGTGCCGGGCAGTAACGCGCGCTTCATCACGCCAGACCAGCTCAAACAGCGCGCCGTCAATACGGTCTCGATCGAGGACTCCCTCGCCACCGGCACCGCGGGCGGCTACTCGGGGGAGGAGGCCATCAACGCGGATTTCGACGTGATGAAGGCGAACACCGACTACGCGCTCGTGGGCTATCTCCTGAGCCCGGTCGCGGGTCAGACCGATGGCGGCTGCGCCGTGGTGCGCTGGCGCGGTGCGGACACCGGTAACTACGGCGTCGGCGGTCCGGGGTCAGACACCGAGAAACAGCTCACGATCCGGTGGTTCATCTACCTCAGTGAGCGGCTCGGCGTGCCGCTGATTCCCGTGTTCAACTCGGCGAACCGGGCGACCATCCTGCTCGACGCGTCGCAGGACGAGAATGGGCTCGACGTCATCGTTAACAGTCTCTTCGTGGAGCTCAAGTAAGGAGGACCGATGGCGTCAGGGATCGTGAAGTGTCCGCAGTGCAACACCGTAATGAATCCGGAGCCCGTGCCCGACCGGCGGACGCAGGTAAAAGTCATGACCGGCCACGGCTCGAGCGCGGAATACGCGGGCAACTTTGCCGACAAACGGCTCGAGAAGGAAGTCGCGGCCGGTGTCGTGCACCGGTGCCCGGCGTGCGGCTACACGACGCGGGTCAAGGCAGGAGGCTGACATGCGCCGCTGGCCCTGGATCGCGCTCGCCGTCTGCGTCGGCCTGCTCGTCGGGCCGCCGGGAGCCGCCGCGCAGCCGCCGATGCAGACGGCGATGTCGGTCAGCGCGACCGACGTCACCCTGACGACGACGAGTGAAACCGTCATTCTCTCGAGCCCGCCGGCCACGGCCTGGAAGGACGTCGTCAACGTGTGTGTGTTCGCGTGGGCGCAGCTCACGACCGGCACCGCGACGACGACGGTCACGCCGCGGATTCGCCGGGGCACGACCACCTCAGGCACGCTCGCCAATGAGGCGAACGCCGTGACGATCGGCGCGGCCGCGGGCTCCACCGAGCAGTTTCTCGCGATCGCGTGCGAGGACCGCTCGAACGTGGCGAGTGTGGACTACTCGCTCACCCTGCAACAGGCCTCGGCCACCGGCAACGGCACGGCGCTGCAGGCCGGGATCCTCATCTTCGTGCGGTAGACGCTCGGTGGCCGACCCGCGCGAGCGCGCGTTCCTGGCGACACCCTTTCAGTCGCCCTCAACGCGCATCATCGCGTCGCCGTTTCAGTTCACGACCGACGAGAATACGTTTTTGCGCGTCGCCACCGCGAATTCGCTCACGGGCGTGGTGCTGGCCATCCAAGGGCGACGGTTGACGACGGCTGGCGCAATTGAGCCGATCGCGCGGGTCCATACGCCGAATACCGACCGCTCCGTCAGAACGGAGGATTTTCAGATTGGATCGGGCGCGTTGCTGAACTTGGTCGTCTTCGCCAGCAGCGGCGCACCCTTAATTGGACAGACCTACGCTATGGCGCATCTGCTCCAAGGATCCGGCGCCACGGCCATTGTGCTGGGGACGCTCTTTGCGGGTTACGTGACCAGCGTGCAGCCGCTCGCCTATCCCGGTTCTCCGGTCATGAATTCGCTCGACGTGGAGGTGCCCGCGCGCGAAGTCTCGGGCACCCAACCCGCGGGGGCGTCGGAGGTGGTGGAAACCGTGCCGACCGGCGCCCGCTGGGAACTCATCACGGTAAGTGTGTCGTTCGTCGCGAGTGGGGGGGCTGGCAACCGGCACGTCGCCTTCGGCGTGTCTCGGCCCGCAACGGCCACATGGGCGTTTTCGCTGCCGCCGGGCGCTCAGCCGCCTGGCACGACCTACACCCATATCGTCGCGCCGAACCTGCCTCATCAAGTCGACACGGTCGCAGCCCGCATCCAAGCATCGCTGCCTCAACGCCTCATCATGACGGCCGGGAATCAGTTCGTGACGCTGACCACGAATCTGCAGGCGGGCGACCAGTTCGGCACCCCGCGCCTGTTGATGCGCGAGTGGCTTGAGGCCGCAGTATGAGCGCGCACCCAATCGAGATTCCGCGGCCGTCTCTGGTCGGTGGGCCAGGCTTTTACTTCACTGGCGACGACCATCTCCGGCTGACCTCGTGGAATAGCGTCACGAGCGCTGCCATCACGCTCACGGGGCGCTTCTTACATCTGGACGGTCACATCGAACCGTTCAGCGAGCGACACGTCCCGAACACGGATCGTACGCCGGCGACCAGCACGTTCCGCCGCGCGGAAGGCTGGCTCCTGGACCTGTCCGCGAGCGTGAGCGGCGCAACCCCGATTCGTGGGCAGACGTTTATCCGCGTGGACGTCGTGCGCGGGCTCGGCGCCTCCGATACCGTGCTCTCGACGCTGTTGCGCGGCTACGTGACGTCGGGCCAGCGCTTGGGCTGGCCGGGCAGTCCACAGGAGGACCCGCTCGACGGGCAAGGCGCGCTCCGCAGCGTGGCCGGCACCAATCCAGCCGCGGGCGCGGAAATCAGCGAAACCGTGCCGACCGGTGCGCGCTGGAGTGTCCTGGCGTTTTTCGCGGAGCTCGTCACAGACGCCACCGTGGCGAACCGACTCGTGCGAGTCACGCTCGACGATGGCACGACCGTCTATTACCGCACCGGCAGCGCCTTCACACACACCGCCAGCCTCACGATCGGCTACGCGTCCGGCACAATAGGCGCGCAGCTCGAAGCGAGCGGCTCCACAGCTCTCTGTCCCTTGCCGGTCGGTCACCGACTGCTCGCGGGCCACCGCATTCGGACGACCACGACCGCGCTGCAAGCCGGGGATAACTGGGGCGCGCCGCAGATGCTCGTTGAAGAATGGCTGGAGGCCACGGCATGAGGTTCCGCTGCAATACCTGTCTCGGGGAGTTTGAGGAGGCGGGCCCGGACGGCGTCTCCTACGCCCACGTGTGTCCGCCGGTCGTACAGGCGCGCGTGCAGAGGAACGCCGTCGTGCTCTTTGTGCCCCTCGACCAGATCCGACTGGACGACACCATCACGGTCCTTCGCGCCGGCCAGGAGACCGAGACGCTCGTGAGCGCCACGCAACCCAACGATGTACGGCTGCACGATCGGCAGGTCCCGCGCCCGACCGGCGAGCAGCGCGACGAGAACGCAACGCCGGTCGATGTCGACACGAGCGCCCGCCCCGACAAGAACCGCCCTATCAAGGCGGAAGGTCGAGGACGCACGCCGATTTGACTGCCAGAGGCTCCAGATGGATCTCACCCCCGGCCCGCTCCGCCACCTCGACGCCGGGGCGCTGCTCGCCCCCGTGCCCGGGCCTGACCTCGAGTCGTTCGTGTCGACGCGCCTCGGCGGGCTCGCCGGCGCGGACCTGCGGATCGGCCAGGCGCTCGCGACGATGGCAGCCGGCCTCGACGGCGCAGACGTGTCCGCGTTGGACCGGGCGCTCGGCGCCGCGACGGCCGCGCATGAGGCCGCGGCGGCGGAACCGGACCCGACGTTCTCGCGCGACCTGGCGCACGCACTCGCCACCGACCAGGAGCTCGCCGACCTGGCCGGCCAGCTCCCGCCCGATACCGGGGCGCCCGAGGATATTGGCGAGATTGGCGAGGCCCGCGACCACTTCGATGAGGACGAGCCGCTCGATACCAGTTGGGTCCGCAGACAGGTGAGCGAGCTCTGGGCGACGGTCGGCCGCCTCGGGGAGCGGCTCGAGCAGCCGGCGCCGCGCCCCGCGCCGGAGCCCTCGCCCCCACCGGCGCCGGCCCCGCCACCCGAGCCGGCGCCGGTGCCTCGACCGCCGCCACCTGTCACGCTCCCGCCGCCGCCCGTGGTCGTGCTCCCGCCCGATCGGCGCGGCCCCCGGAAGCCGTATATCCCGGAGGTGTGAGGCATGCCGGATTTGACGCCCCGCATTATCGAGTCGAGCGACACGACGGTTTACGACCGTGACACCGGCGCGGTGCGCGTCATCCGGCGCACGGTCTACCGCCTCGGCGAGCTCGGCCCGTTCACCGCCGATCTGGCGGCGAGCGAGTTTACCGAATACGCGCTCCGCGCCGAGATGGAACGGACCGCCGCGGCGCTCCGCGCGTTTGCGTGAGGAGGGCGAGTATGCTCAGGACTGAGCCCGTCATCGTGGCGGCACTCGCGCGCGTCGGCGTCGTGCTCGGGACCGCGTTCGGCCTCGCGCTCACCGCGGAGCAGGTGGTGACGCTCATCACCGTTGCCGAGGTCATCATCGCCTGGTGGACGCGCCGACGCGTCACGCCGGTGAGACCGTGACCCACCCACTATTCCGCTGGCGCACCCTCGCCTGGCGCGTCGCCGTCTGGCTCGCGCTCGGCGCGGCCGCGGCGTTCGACGCGCTCGTCCCGTCACCGCACGCGGCGCTCCAGGCTGACTTTGGGGTGGACGTGGGCCGCGCGCTCGTGAACTTCGGCGCGCTGCTCCTCGGGATCTTCGGCGGCCGGATCGACAAGGCCGTCAAGCGCGCGCTCGAGACCATGCGTGACGCCATCGTCAAGATCGTGGAGACGTTGGCGGCGTTCGCCGCGCAGACCGGGACCCTCTTCGCGCGCGTGGCCGGCCTGCTGCGCCGTTTCTGGACGCGGGCGCTCCTGCCGCTCCTGCGTCGCCTCGACGACTGGGCGCTGCGCGTGCAGCGCTGGCTCCGCGACACCTTCGGGCCGATCCTCCGGTTTCTGCTCGAGGTCCGGCGTCGCCTCCTCGAGTTCTATGCGAAATGGTTCCGGCCGATCTTCGACACCATCGATGTCATTCGGCGGATCCTTGGCCTGCTGTCGGTGCTGCACCTGGATTTCGCGCGGAAACTGGACCAGAAGCTCGCGGAGCTCGAGCGGCGCTTGCGCCTGCCGCTCGAGGTGGTCATCCGGAAAATCAATGAGGCGATCGATGTGGTCGACGCCATCATTGATGCCAACGGGTTCTTTCGGCGGCTCGCGCTCATTCGGTCGCTTGTGCGCTACCAGAAGGACGCGCTGAAGGTTTGGTGGCAGAGCGTGCACAGGCCGCTCGCCGGCGTCAAGCGCGAAGAGTACGAGAGTCCGCCACGGTTGCGACCAATCGATGCAGTCGCTACCGATTACCGCCAATACGTGATAGAGGGTGGCGGACCAGACGCAGCGCGCATCGATGAGCACGCGCGTGATTACGCGCTCCGCTTAGGCGCGCTGACCCTGGATCATCGGATGTTGAGCGGTCCGGTGCGCGTGTAGATACTGCCGGCGTCTGCCTCCACACCGATGCGTGCCATGTGCTCGTTGAGTCGCTCAAGTTCGCGTCGCACACCGCGGAGGTGACGCACCGCGAGGAAGGCCATGACGGGCCAAAAGATACCCAACCCAAGCGCGACCAGCCATATACCGACGAAGAGCAGCATTCCAATGCTGCTCGCGAGAGCTGTAACCAAATCGCTCATCATGGCCTCCTGATTACGATGGCAGACAATTCTAACAGTGAACCGGCGGCCCCGAACCTCGCCGAGTTGGCTGAAGCCATCGTGGCGGAAATCGTTAGTCCGAAGGTCCTCGACAAGCTACGCAAACACGAACAGGAGACACATCTCGAGAGGACGAAAGATACGAACGAGATGGCCTGGAAGGCCATAAGCGTCGGGATTGAGAAGCTTACGTCGCTCATCATTGAAGCAACGTCGTTGCCTGGGCCGATTGGTCGCGGGCTCGGGAAAGCGGCGATAAATACGCTACTTGGCGAGGGGGCGGAATTTGCCAGCGAGGGCAATGAAGTCGGCCGCCGCATAATTGCAAAACTAGCCGGGCCTGGAGGGGCGCTCGAGCCTAGCGTCGACGCAGCCGCGTCTTACATGGGGCTCATCCTCAGCGAACAGATCGAAGCGTGGGCGCGTGGTGTCTTCGGCGAGTTAATCAGCGGACTCGCCCCGGCAATAGTCGGCGTGGCCGGAGGCGTAGAAGCATTCCAGCGCCTCCAGGATATCGTCGAAACGTCGCTTGGCGGACAACGGATGGTCCGCCGCGTTCTGCAGCCGTTCCTGCAAGCGACCGCCATCACGCCGGCGCAATGGTTTGTGAACAAACAATACCGCCCAGAGCTCCTCAGCGTCGGCGACGCCGTGCGCCAGTTTCTGCGGGGCCGCTGGACGCGCGAGCAGCTCGAGGAGGAGCTCGCGCGGCAAGGGTGGAGCGCCGATCGGATCGAGGCGCACGTCAACGCGCAGCGCAAGGTGTTCAGCGTCGCTGACGTGCGGCAGTTCGAGACGCGTGGCCACTGGACGCGCGAGCAAGCGATCCAACACCTTCGCGACCAGGGCTATACAGAGACTGAGGCGCTCGACGCGCTGCGGATCGAGGGGCTCAACCGCTTCGAACAGGTCGAGGGGCAGGAGGCGGCGGCGCTCATTACCGCGTATGCCGCGCGCGACATCGACCGCGGCGAGTTTACGGCGCTCCTCGGCACGCATGCCTCAGTCGCCACCGACCGCGCGCTGTGGGCTGAGCTCGGCGAGCTGCGCCGCGCGCTGAACCGCCGGTTTCTCTCGGCGGGCGAGGCGCGGCGGCTCGCCGAAAAACACGTGCTGTCCGTCGTCGATTACCGCCGCGCGCTGGAGCGTGAAGGCTACGAGCCGGAGGCGGTGATGGCGCTCGAGCTCGAGCTCCGATTTGACCTCGATGCCAGAAAGGCGCTCGAGGATCACCGGACGGAGCTCGCGGCCGAGCGCGCCGCCGAGCAGCAGCAGCGCGAGGAGGAGCGTGCGGCGCGCAAGGCGGAGATTGAGGCCGAGCGCGCGCTTCGGCGACGCGGGCCGCTCGGCGATCTGGAGCGCGCGGCGGTGCGCGGGCTGATCCCCTTCGCGCGCGTCGAAGAAGTGCTCGCGGCGCAGTATGACCAGGACACGGTCGCGATCCTGGTCGGCCTCATCGAGCAGGATCGGCAGACGTATCTCGCACAACGGGCGGCGGCGGAGGAGGCCCGGAAGCGCGCCGCGCGGCGCGACGTCGACGTCGGCACGCTCGAGCAGGCCGTGCTCCTCAATCAACTTGACCTCGGGCGCTTCCGCCAGCGGCTCGAGCAGCTCCACTTCTCGCCCGAAGACGTCGACCTGCTGGCTAAGGTACTGACGCAGCGTAAGAAGGATCTTGACGACGCCAAGCGCACGCGCGACGAGGCGGCGCTCGCGGCGAAGCGTCGCTCCGTCGACCTGGGACGCTTCGAGCGCCTCGTGCGCAAGGGCGCGCGGACCATGGCGGCCTACACGGCGCTCTTGACGTCGCTCGGCTTCGATGACGGGGCGCGCGCCGCGATGGTCGACCTGCTCACGCTCGAGATCGCGGAGGACCGCGAGGCCGACGCGGCGCGGCAGGCGGGCGAGGCGCGCATGAACGCTCGTGGCCTCTCGCTCGAGCAGTTCCGGCGCGCGGTCGTACTCGGACTGAAGACGGTCGCGCAGTACAACACCTTCCTCGTGGAGCAGGGGTTCGAGGCGGATGCGATGACGACGCTCGTCGCCGAGGCGGAAGCTGCGGCGGAGGAGGCTGAGACGGCGCGGCGGCGGCGCGCGGAGGCGGAGGCGGCGCGACTGGAGCCCGTGCTGTCGCTGTCGACCGTGGCGCGCGCCGCCCGGCTCGGCGTCGTGTCCCCGGCGGTCTACCAGGACCGCCTCCGGCGCGACGGCTACAGCGAGGACGACATTGCCATCGAGCTCGAGCTCCTGGTCACAGAGATCGCCGATGTGCAGGCGGCCCGGCGCCGCCGTGACGCGCTCGAGGCGTCGCAGGCGACCCGCGAGCTCTCACTCGCCCAGGTCGAGCGCGCGGTCAAGGTCGGCGCCGCTACGCTTGAGGACTACCGCGCCCGCGCGGCGACTCTCGGCTACGCGCCGGTGGACGTCGCGCTGCTCGTGGACGTGCTCGAGGCCGAGCGCGCCACCCTCACCGCCGCGCGGGCGCGGCGCGGCGCCGTCGAGGGCGAGCTCGCGACCCGCGCGCTCTCACTGGGCACGCTCGAGCAGACCGTGAAGCAAGGCCTGCTCTCGCTGGACGCCTACAGTGCTCGGCTCCGTGAGTTGGGGTTCTCCGCCGACGACGCGGCGCTGCAGGCGGCGCTCCTGGAGAGTGAGCTCGGGGGGTGAGGGCATGGACCTGACCGCCACGCTGATGGTGGGGTTGATTCTGCTCGTGGGCGAGCTCGGCGTGCGCGTCGGCATGCTGGTGAGCGGGCTGAAGGACCACGAGCGGCGCATTCTCGCGCTCGAGCAGAACGCGCACAAGATTTTTGAGGCGATCCGGGACTTGCGCGAGCTCATCATCAACGGCGGGGCGGCGTAAGAGGATGCGGCGCGCGGGCGCGCGGGGCGCCCCGCCGGGTCACCCGCCGACTGTGAACGGCGCGCGCGGTGCCTCGACGGCGACCCTGCGACGTCTGAGCCTTGCGTTGAGGCGACACGTCAGCCCTCGCAAATACGGCTGCGCACACATGAGCCTCCCGCCCGATCGCGGCGGCTCCGGCGGTCCGACCAGTGGCCAACGATGACTTTTTCTCATGGGATCGAGCCTTTCAAAACGCTGGTGGTCGAACCGAATACCAGACCCGTGATGCGGCGCCGCTTACTCCAACACCGACTCCTCGAGCTCCTGGATCGCGGCGCGGACAATACTGCGGCGGTGACGAGGGTCGGCCATGTCGAGCCCGAACGCCACCAGCACGACGGCCAACCGAAACCGCGGCGCCGCCGCGAGGGTGTCGGGAAGGGTCTCCAGGTGGGCCACGAACTCACGGAGCCAGCGCTCGTCACTTGTCATCGGCGGTGCCTCCAGCGCCGCAGGCGTTGCAGGACGGTCTTCCGCCGCCGCGCGCACCGCCCGCGGTGCACCTTCCGCTCCCCGGGCGCGAGCGGGTCATGACACACGATGCAGACGGTCTGCTTGTGGCTGAACTCGCCGCATAGGCTGCCGGCAAATGCCTCAGCCAAGCGCCCGGCGGCCGCCTCCGCGAAATGCCTCACTGAAAACCCTCCAGGATGCCCCAGGCGGCCCTAATGCCTCACCCCCCGCTACTCCACCCTTCCTGGTGAGGCCTGACACGTCTGGGCGCGGGGCTCGGCGCCGTAGACGCCGAGCGTAGCGGAGGCGACGTTCACGCTCAGCACGCCCCCGACGGCGTTGACCGCCTCCCGGAGCCGCCCGAGCGCCTCGTCGATGGCGGCTTCGGAGGCCCAGGTCACGCCACTGAAGAGGATTTGACACTGCGCGCTGACGCGCAGCCCGATCGTCGGATAGGTGATGACACGATCGCCTGGGCGCGCATGACCGGCGCAGATGTATTCCAGACGTCCGCCAGGGTCGAGGCGCGTATGCAGCGCGAGCTGCCCGCACGGTCGTTGGCTACCGAGGTGGTCGCACGGACAGAAACATCGGAGAGGCGCGCACACGTGGAAGAGGGGCTCATCCGCCATGTCGGGCGCTCCTGGGCAAAATCGCAATCTTCAACCGACCAGGCCGACAGAACTCGCGAACCGCGGTGCGGTGCGGCGTCGAGCCGCACGGGTGGGCCTCAGCGCGCGCGGAACAGACGTGTGTAGAGGTGGCCATCGTCTTCGTCAGTGTTTCAAACGGGACCGCGAAGGCCGGGAGGTGGCGGCGTCGACGCCTCGAGCTCCACCCTTTCCCGCGTCGTGTGCCCGGCTCGAAGGCGCGACGGCAATCTCACAGACCAGCGCGTTGCAGCACCCGCACGTCAACCGTAGGACGCCGTGCTCGTACGCGACGAATAGCGGGCCGGCCCGGTGGCACTTCGCGCTCAGGAATAGTCTGTGCGGGTGCGGCTGGCGGCATGTTGGGTTCATGCACCGCATGTGGTCGAGTTGCTCTGCGCTGAGCGTCATGCTCACCTCTCTGCGACGCGCGTTGCCGCGCCGTCGTGTTCGGTCTCGCCGAGCAGGTACCCAAGGCGCCGCAGCAGGATCGCGATTCGATCGAGCCGCTGCGTCGGGCGCGCGCGGGTATCAGCCACGATCGCGGCGATCTCGTGCAGCGCGTCGTCCATTCGTTCCCAATCAGCCTTGCGCATAAATCTCATCGCTCACCGCACCGCCCGGTAGATGAGCGCGGCAAGGAGGACCAGGAGCTCGAGCACGAACAGCCCGCCGACCGCCGCGATGGCGATGAGGAGCGGCTTTCGTACTGGGTCGTTGCCGGCAGGCGCCCGCGCTGCGCTGTCCGGTCTAACGGGAATTCCGCGCGGCCCCTTCGTGGTGGTCTCCTGCATGGTGCGTATCTCCCATCGACCGAGCGCGGCCTGCATCACCCGGAGCGCCATCACCAGCGCCTGGTAATACCCTTCGCAGTAGGCGACCCATTCCGTACTTTTGTACCGTCGCGTGAGCGGCACATGGGGTTTCACGGTGGCGAGCTCGTACACGGCAGCCATCAACGCCTCACTCAACGGGTGCCGAGTCGTAGAGAAAGACGTCGATCCCGTTGGCGGCGAGAACGCGCAACGTATCTTGGTCGCTATAGCGTCCGATGATGATGAGCCGCGGGTCCGGGGAATCGGGGTAGTCCTCCAGTAAGAGTTGTCGATACGCGAGAAGTTGCCCGAGCGCCGCCGTGGTGACGCGCTCCTTGACCTCCACGATCGTGGGCGTGTTGCCTTGCCACGCGAGCACGTCGATACGTTTGCGCGACGAGAACGCGATGGACCGCGCGACGCCGGGCTCGAGCGCCTCGCTCGGCGCCTGGCCTTGCCCGACTCGGACACTAAAACTGAAGCGGTCGTACTCGGCGCCGTGCGCGAACAGCCAGTCGCGAATGATTGTGCTCTCGCGATCGGTGCGCTCCGGATAGAACCGGCGCAAGAGCAGCGTCGCGAGCGCGTCGGCGCCGAAATCATACCCGGTGGTGGGCATTTATCGCCTCGTCCGCTGCGGGTGCGCGTGCACCGACGTCCAGGTCGGCGCCGTCATCGTCGATCGGTCGGCGCGCGGCGCGCGTGGAGGGATACGCTGACAGGCCCCGTCGCGGTGCGCCGCACAAAAGACGTTCGTGACCGTCTCTGACGCCCCGGCGTATTGCGCAAACTCCGGCCACGCGCCGCAGAACATCTGCGCGTCCGCGAGGTAATGCGTGCACTCGGACCCGTAGATCGTCACGACGCCTCTCCTACCCGTGCCCAAGCGGGCGCGACACCGCGAACCGTTGCCGGTCACGCCACACGCCGCGCGCCCGAACGTTGATGATGGCGAGCGCCAGCTCGACGATCTGATCGACCGGCACGCCTTTCCGGTGGAGCTCGAGCGCCTCCGCCTTCAGATCGGCGAGCATTCGGTCGAGCGCCGTCTCCAGGTCTGCGTCGGTGGTCATGGTTTCCTCTCCGGCGCGGGTGGCGGCGTAGGGCGCGGCACGAGCTCGTCGGGTCGCCGCGGCACCAGGCGCCCGCTTGGCAGCCGTACCCACACGACTTCGATCGTCTCCGTGTCAGAGACCTGGAACGACACTGTTTTGACGGGTTCCGCCAACGACCTCTCCTTCCTCCCCTGAGACCAGGTCGAACACGCGCGCCCCCCTGACGAAGGAGCCGATCGCGCGCGCGGCGTCGCGGGCGCGTCGGTCTGGGTCGGGCCGACCCGCCGCTTCGAGCGCCGCGCGGGTCTGACGCACGCGCTCGCGGAGGTGCGCCAGGTCACTGCGCACGGGCCTCCTTGCAGAGCGGGCAGCGCCGCGCGTGGCCCCTACACTTCATCCGCCGTTCGTCCGCGCGCGTGGCGCCCGGCCAGACGCGCGCGAGCGTGAACGAAATCCCCGCCGCGCGCACGGCCTGCATCAGCCGATGGTGCTTTCCGTCGCCCGGCGTCGCGTTGTAATGCTCGTCGACCCGCTGGTGCAGGGTCGCCTCGTCCGCATACCCCATGTAGTGTCGCGCGTGGCGAAACGACCGATCGAAGTGCAGGAGATACACCGCCATACACCACCTACCGCAGCCGCGCGCGCGGCCTGCAGAGAATGTGTTCGACGTTGCCGTCCGGCAGCGCGATGTTCCGCAACCAATCGCCGACGCGCGGGTGTCGGTCACACACGCGACAGCGGCGCAGGGTGTCGTTCGCGTCGGCGCGGCGGCCCCGGATGCGGCGCCACCGGGCGCGCGCCGAGAGCATGCGCACCATCTGTCTGCACCCTACCCTTCTCCACGCGCCGACGCCATTAACGGATCGAGGATGGCGAGTTTGCAGTGGGTGTGCATGTTCACCGGTTGCATCAGGTGCACGTTGTCTGACTTGCCGCAGCAGTAGCAGGTGAAGTAGTTCGTCTGCGGGACGGGCGACGACGGCGCGGCCGGCGTGATGGTTGGCGTACCAACCGGTAGCGAGCCCGTTTCCGTGCGCCACTGTTGCACCCATCCAGCCACGATCGCGACGGTGGCGCCCCCGCGGATGGCCGCGTCAAGAAAGTAGCGCCGCATCGTCTCGTCGGCGCACTTGTTGAGTTGTTCGGCGACGCCGAGCGTGATGCGGCTTTCGAGTAGGGACTTGAAGACGTACTGGCAGCCGGTGAAGAGCAGCAGTCGTTTCTCGACGTAGTAGCGCGTTTCGCCGAGGAGCGCACACAGCCGATCGACGTCGCCGCCACACTCACGCTCGAGCAGGTCGGAGAACAGAATCGCCTCCTCCGCGACGGTTAAGTTTTCCCTGAACCGGTTCTCGGTGTACTGCACCCCGACGAGCGCGGTTTCGTAGCTCGGAAAGACACAACACATGACCGCGACCAGGCCCGCGCGCGCCGCCGCGATGGAGCGGCGATGGCCCGCGACAATTTCGTAGCGACCCTGCTGCGCCGCGACGATAAGTGGAACAATCAAGCCTTTGAGGCGGATGTCGCGGGCGAGGTCGTTGAGAGAGGCATCGTCCATGCCGACCCGCGACGGTAGGCGCGGCGGGTCGAGGAGCCCGAGCGGGATCTCGCGGTATTCGCGTTTGACGGTAGCGAGCGTCATGGCGTGTACGGGAGCTCACGGTCGAGCACGACGGTTTTTGCCCGATTGGGCATAAATTCGTCGGAGGCCGGCCGCCGAATCAGGAGCGACTTGTTTTCGAGCACCTCGAGGATGACGGCTTCGCCGGGCAACCAGCCGAGCCAGAAGAGCGCTGGGCGCGGGATCGTGACCTGCGTCGAGTTGCCGTTGCGTACGAGTTTCTGGAGGGCGCGCATCGGTCACTCTTTCGCGACCGCTGCGCAACGGGCGCGCAGCGTCGCCGCGGCGATGTCGATCGCGTGGGCCATGGTGCGCAAACAGAACGCGCAGATGAGACGCTGCGGGCCACGTGGCATCGTGTAGAACACGCCGCAGCAGGCGCGTTCTCCGCATTCGTCACATGAGGCAACCCGCGACCCGAAATGCACGAGCGCCACGGCTCACCACCACCCTGGGCCGGTAGGGGCCGGCCGTACGGCGTGTCCGCACTCGCGGGTCGCGAGTTTTCCACAGGACACGTGTGTCCGTACCCTCGTCAGAAGAACAGGAAGAACACACGGACGAAGAATAAAGAGGCTGTGAAAACCGTGGAAATCTGAGGCATTTCGCGGGTTTCGGGAGGTGACGTCGCGAGCAATAGACGTTATGTTAAC
>Ga0209854_1000066_pt1 | contig 15030 bp, 13 predicted proteins | sample GWRWS3_30_40_FD_187234 | JGI IMG/M metagenome (GOLD analysis project Ga0209854, IMG submission 187234) | Riverbed sediment microbial communities from areas with vegetation nearby in Columbia River, Washington, USA - GW-RW S3_30_40 (SPAdes)... | ecosystem: Environmental > Aquatic > Freshwater >... | reverse complement strand
CCGATCCCGCGCAGCACCGAAGGTCCAGTCCGCCCAAACTGGCGGCGAAGGACTTGAATCAGCCCGAACTCGCCAATCCGATGGAGGGAGGCGCGGGAAGATTGTAATGGCATCTCAGGGTGCAGAGGGCGTGGACGATGCCGACGGGGCTGATACGAAAGTCCGTGGGCGAGCCGCTTGTGAAGGCTTTTTGATTCGGGTCGTCTGCGATCGGCTTGCTTTACGCCGGCCGTTCACCTGGCTCGGCTTTGACTGCTGGGCAGGAGCTTGGCGCAGACTGGCCTTGATCACATCGTCCATGGTCTCGGCGAACACCAACTGGATTCCCCGCAGCAGGTGCTTGGGGATTTCTTCCAGATCTTTTTTATTGCGCTTCGGCAGGATCACGGTGGAGAGCTTCGCCCGCTTGGCGGCCAGGATCTTTTCCTTCAGGCCACCGATCGGCAGCACGCGCCCTCGCAGGGTGATCTCTCCGGTCATCGCCACGTCGCGTCGGACCGGAATGTTCGAGAGACTGGAGGCCAGGGCCGTGGCCATCGTGATGCCGGCCGAAGGGCCGTCCTTGGGAATCGCTCCCGCAGGTACATGGATGTGGAGATCGTTCTTTGAAAACATGTCAGGATTGATGCCCAGCAGTTTCTCACGGGAGCGCACGTAACTGAGCGCAGCTTGGGCCGACTCTTTCATCACATCACCGAGGTGTCCGGTCAGCGTGAGTTGGCCTTTCCCCTTCATGACCGTCGCCTCGATATAAAGGACATCCCCTCCGGCCTCGGTCCATGCCAGCCCGGTGGCCACGCCGATTTCATCTTTCTCCTGCTCGGCCTCCGGGAGGAATTTGGGCACGCCGAGGTACGCGTGCAGGTTGGCGGGCGTGATCGTGTAGCACTGTACCTTTCCCTCGGCCACCTTCTTGGCGACCTTGCGCATCACGTTGGCGATCTCGCGCTCGAGGTTCCGGACGCCCGCCTCCCTCGTATAGTGCGACACGATCTGGCGGAGGGTCGGCTCGGCGAGCCGGAAGAGTTTGTCCGTGATGCCGTGCTCCTTGAGTTGGCGCGGGATGAGATACCGCCGGGCGATGCCGAGCTTTTCTTCTTCCGTGTATCCCGGGATTTCAATGATCTCCATCCGATCCCTCAAGGCGGGGAGAATCGGATCCATGAGGTTCGCGGTGGTGATGAACATCACCTCGGTGAGATCAAAGGGAACGCCAAGGTAATGGTCGCTGAAGGCGTGGTTCTGTTCAGGGTCCAGGACCTCGAGCAGCGCGGCTGATGGATCTCCACGGAAGTCCATTCCGACCTTGTCCACCTCGTCCATCATGAACACCGGGTTGCTCGTGCCGGCCTGTTTGATGCCCTGGATGATGCGTCCAGGCAGCGCGCCCACGTAGGTTCGGCGGTGGCCCCGGATCTCGGCCTCGTCACGGACACCTCCGAGGCTGATACGCACGAATTCCCGTCCCAGCGCCCGCGCGATCGATTTCCCGAGTGAGGTTTTTCCAACGCCGGGAGGGCCCACGAAACAGAGGATCGGCCCTTTCATTTTGTCTTTCAGTTTCCGGACGGCCAGGTATTCGAGGATGCGCTCCTTGACCTTCTCCAGGTCATAATGGTCCTCGTTCAGCACTTTCGCAGCGGCCTTGATGTCCAGGTTGTCCGTGGACTTCTTACCCCAGGGCAGTTCGACCATCCATTCCAGATAGGTCCTCACCGTAGCCGACTCGGCGGTGTCCGGGTGCATCTTCTCCAAACGCTTGAGCTGCTTCTCACATTCCTTCAAGACCTTGTCCGGCATCTTGGCGTCTTTGATGCGCTTGCGAAACTCCGCGACCTCCTCAGCCCGTTCATCCAGTTCGCCCAGTTCTTTCTGAATGGCTTTGAGTTGCTCCCGGAGGAAATACTCTCGCTGGGTCTTGTCCATCTCTCCCTTGGCTTGTGCCTGGATTTTCTGCTGCATGGAGAGAACGTCGATCTCTTTCGCCAGGATCTCGCTGACCCGCTTCAGCCGTACGATGGGATCCATCAGTTCCAGGACGTCCTGCGTCACCTCCACCTTGAGTCCCAGGTTCGAGACAACCATGTCCGCCAAGCGGCCAGGGTCCTCCATGTTTTCGATCACCACCATGACGTCAGGCATCAGCACCTTGCCCAGGCTGATGATCCGCTCGATCTGTTCCTTCACCGTCCGCATCACGGCCTCGGCCTCGAGCGGCGCCGCGGGCGGTTTGGCTTCGACGATTTTGGCGATGCGGACCGAATAGTAAGGGTCCGTCTGGATGTACTCCAGCACCTTGCCTTTGGCGGTGCCTTGGACGAGGATTTTGATCCGTTCATCCGGGAGCTTGAGCATGCGCATGATGATACCGATGGTGCCGACCTTGTGGATGTCCTCGGGCTTCGGATTTTCCACATCGAGCGCTTTCTGAGTGGCCAGGAAAATCATGCGGTTTCCTGCCAAGGCCGCTTCGATCGCTTTGATGGACATCTCTCGGCCCACGAACAGTGGCAGCACCATATACGGAAAGACGACGATGTCCCTGACCGGAAGGAGGGGGAGTTGCTCCGGGGTCTCGACGTTCTGAAGGTCTTGTGGTTCGCGTTCGGTTGGTTCCGACATCGGACTCACGCCCTCTCAAACTGATCCTGAAGGTTCAACACGACAGCCTCTCCGGGCTCTGTCGGTGCGCCCGGCTTTGGACTCGAATCATTGGTCATTTAGGAATGACGCACAACCAGCGACCGGCGCAGTTCTTTCAAATACTTGGCGAAGGGAGGCCCGAGGGTTGGATTCTTCAGCGCGAATTCGACGGTGGCTTGCAGGAATCCGAGCTTATCCCCCGCATCGTAGCGCTGTCCCCGAACCTCATAAGCGTACATCGGGGCTTTCTGGGCAAGCACGCGCAGCGCATCAGTCAGTTGAATCTCACCATTCTTTCCTGGTGCGGTTCTGCGGAGAATTGGAAAGATGTCCGGCGGCAACACATACCGTCCGATCACCGCGTACTGGGACGGCGCATCGGTAGGCGCGGGTTTTTCAACCAAGTCCAGCACCCGATGAAGTCCAGAAGCCATGCGTCGGATGGCCACGATGCCATATCGGCTGACCTCGGCCCGAGGGACTTTTTGAACGCCCAGGACCGCTCCTTTGTGCGTGTTATAGACGTGAATGAGCTGGGCCAGGGCCGGGATGGGTGCGTCGATCACCTCGTCTCCCAGCATCACGGCGAACGGCTCGTTGCCGATGAGGTGCTGCGCGCACAACACGGCATGTCCCAAGCCCAAGGCTTCGGGTTGTCGGATGTAGCAAAAGTTCGCCAGCCTGGCGATTCGCTGGATGTCGTTCAGAAGCTGGCCCTTCCCGTTTCCTTTGAGGTTTTCTTCGAGCTCGAACGAGCGGTCGAAGTGGTCCTCAATCGCGCGCTTTCCGCGCCCCGTGATGATAATGATGTCCTCGATGCCCGATGAGACGGCTTCCTCCACCGCGTACTGGATCAGCGGCTTATCGACGAGGGGGAGCATCTCCTTGGGGGAAGCCTTGGTCGCCGGGAGAAAGCGGGTGCCGAGTCCGGCGGCCGGAATAAGGGCTTTGCGGATCGGAGCGGACGACATGAATTGGATAGTAAGGACGGGTCTGAGAAAAGTCAAGGACGCTGGCTCGTGGTGGCGCGGATTGGAGTTGAGCGTTGGGCCCTGATGAATTTTCTTTACATTAACGGAGACGGCCAATATAATTCACAAGTTTTTCAACGTCTTTCACCGACCTCAGACCGCGAGGCCGGCGGGGCGGGATATGTGGGGCTGGCTCTGGACCGGGTTGATCCTTTAGTAGAGGATGCGCCAATTCCAATGATGTCCCACAAGGCCGGCTTGAATGTCATCAACTGCGCTTATCTCGTGGGCTTTGACGCCTGTCGGTCGGCCTCCACGAGCGTACGTCGGCGAGTCCAAACAGAAGGACCGCAGTGACCGAACCTGTGGGGGGCCAATGGCAGGCGCTCGTGTTGGTCATGGCTGCCGCACTGATGTGTCCGTCAGCCGCCGTGCTATATGCCCAGGACAAGGTCTTGAAGGTCAAGTCGGTGGAGGTGCGGGGAAGCAAGCGCATCGAGGAGTCGGCGATCCGTGGCCGACTGACACTCAAGGCCGGCGATGCCTATACGGCCGAGGCCATCCGGGCGCAGATTCGGCTGATCTATGAAATGGGGTTTTTCGAAGACGTGCAGAGTGAGACTGAACCAGTTGCGGACGGAGTGGCAGTGACGTTCGTGGTGCGAGAGAAACCGTTCATCACCGAGATCGTGTTTGACGGCAACGAGGAACTCAGCGAAGACAAGCTGAAGGAAAAGATCACGACCCGCAACCAATCCTTTTTGGACCAACAACAGGCCAAAGAGAGCGCCGAACGCATTAAGCTGGCCTACCAGGAGGATGGATACTACAATGCACAGGTGACCCCGATCATTCTTGCCTTGGAGGAAGACCGGAAGCGGCTCACATTCTTTATCAAAGAGGGCCAGCGTGCCAGAATCAAGACCGTCACTTTTGATGGGATGACCGTCGTCACGAAGAAAGAGCTCTTCAAGCTCTTGGCGACCCGCGAGTGGATCCCGTGGTACGGCATCATCACACGACTTCAGATCCCTTCCGTCTTTTCCGATGCCGGCCTTCTCAAGCGGGAGGAGCTGGCCAATGATGTCGAGCGTATCCGGGAGGTCTATCTTAATAAGGGCTACTTGAACGTTCAGGCGGGCTTGCCGACCGTTGAGCTCACGGAAGACAAGAAGTGGTTCACCGTGACCTTCCCGATTGTGGAGGGAGAGCCATTCACGGTCGGCGAGATCGGGTTTCGGGGAAACACCGTGTTTGAGGAACTGGAGCTTCGGGCGGGCACGAAAATCAGCTCGGGGGAGATCTTTCAGCGATCCAAGATTCGCGATGAGATCACCCGAATAACTGACATCTATGGCGAGAAGGGCTACGCGTTTACGGATGTGAGTCCCTCGGTCATACCGGATCAGCAATCGCGCACGGCTGCGATCACCTTCCACATTAAAGAAGGAGATCTGATCAGAATCCGGCAGATCCACATCACCGGCAATGACAAGACCCGCGACAACGTGATCCGCCGCGAACTTCGGGTCAACGAGCAGGAGGTCATCGACACGGTGTCGATGAAGCGGAGCTTTCAGCGACTGAACAACCTCAATTTCTTTGAAACGGTCGAGATCCTCCCGAAGCAGGTTGAGCAGGACAAAGTCGATCTCGACGTCAAGGTGAAAGAAAAGGCCACCGGCTCGTTCAGTATCGGCGGCGGGTTCAGCACGTTGGACCGGTTCGTAGCGGTCGCTGATGTCACGGAAGGCAACTTGACCGGACGCGGCTATATGGTCAGGGTCCGCGGACAGTTGGGCCAGCGGCGTACTCTTGGGCTGATCACGTTCCGGAATCCCTACCTGGAGGACTCGCTGACGTCGTTACAGGGTGACCTCTTCAGGACCGTCACGAACTATGTCACCTACAATGAGGACAAATCAGGAGCCAGCGCCACCTTTGGTCGGTGGTTTTCCGAGTACACCTCCGGCAGCTTCAGCTTAGTGTTTGAGCAGCTCGAATTTAGCGACCCGCAGCCGGATGCTCCGCAGTTCGTTCTGGACCAGATCGGGACTCAGTCTACGTCCGGGTTTCGTTCGGGGCTGTCCCGCGACACCAGAGACTTTTACCTGGATCCAAGGAAAGGCACGCGTAGCGCTGTCAACCTGGACTTCGGCACCCCGGCGCTGGGCGGGACCAATAACTTTTACAAATTTCAACTTGACGGGATTAAGTACACCCCGCTGTTCTGGGACACACGTCATTCGATCCGCGCGCGGTTCGGCGTTACGGACGGATTGGGGGGGAAGCCGATTCCGCTCACGGAAATGTTCTTCGTGGGCGGCATCAACACGATGCGCGGGTTTGTCTTCGGCCGCGCCGGTCCGGTCACGGCGGCCGGGTCGCTGGAGGGCGCCGCTCGGCAGATCATCTTCAACAATGATCTTATCTTTCCGATTTCGTCGGAAGCGAAGCTCAACGGCGTGCTCTTCTTTGATTACGGCAAGGGGTTCGCTGATGGTGAAAACCTCAGTTTCAAGCTCCGTTCGGCAGCCGGTCTCGAGGCGCGGTGGATCTCTCCCTTCGGCCCTCTCCGTGCCGCGTATGGCATCAATCTCGATCCGAACCCCGGGGAGCGGAAGGGCGTGTTTGAGTTCTCGGTGGGATCGCTATTCTAACGCGAGAGGCAAGTGAGGAGCCGACCGCTCCCGACTCCTGACTGCGTCGCAGAACGAAAGGGAGAAGCTGAAACCATGAGAGTGAGAAGGGGAGAAGAGTTGCGTCGTCGCCGAAGAGAGTCTGCCCGGTTGCTCTTGGCATTGACCTGCGCGGTGGGCCTTGTGGCGGGTGGTTGCGCCTCTTCCCCTTCGACCCAGCCCGTCGTCCGGGTCGGGGTCGTGGACCCCCAGAGAGTACTGAATGAAACGGAGGCCGGCAAGAAAGCGAAAGAGTCGCTGAACGCCTTTATGAAGAACCGCCAGGCGCTGATTGAGTTGGAGGAGAAGGAGCTGAGGAGGATGGAAGAGGATCTGATCAAGCAAGCAAGCGTGCTCAGCGCCAACGCGAAGAAGGAACGGGAGGAGCAGTTTCGGCGCCGGATGGCGGAATACCAACAGAAGGCAAACGAGCTGAACCGTGAAGTCCAGGAGAAACAAAAGGAAGTGCTCGAAGGGTTCAGGGAAAAAGTGGAGAAAGTCGTCGCAAGGGTGGCTCAACGGTTAGGGCTTGTGGTGGTCATCGAAAAGGGGCGAGGCGGTACCACCCTTTACCATGACCCCTCGTTGGACATTTCAGCCATGGTCATTGAGGAGTTCAATAAAGGGACTCCATAACGGTCACGCGTTGAACGATGAGTGCTGAATGTCTGTGTGAAGAGAAAGGAGTGAAGACCATGAAAGGCGGAAAGTTCCTGGCTGTAGCCGTGGTGGCTCTGATGATGTTGAGCCGCGGGGCCGTGAGTCTGGCAGCAGACTTCAAGGTCGGCGTGATCGATCAGCAGGTTATAATGGAAAAAACCAAGGCCGGCAAACGTGCGCTGGAGGGGATCAAGGAGTTCTCCGTCAGTCGTCAAAAGATCATCGCCTCCGATGATGAAGCGTTGAAGGAACTGGAGAAATCGCTGAAGGCTCAGGAAAGCGGGCTCAGCGAGGCAGCCAGACGGGAAAAACAAGAACAGTTTCGGACGAAACTGGAAGCCTACCAGCGGCGCCTCCAGGACTATCAACGAGAAATACAGGTCAAGCAGAAGGAACTTTTCGAAGAATATTCCAAGAAAATAGACAAGGCGGCCAAGGTGATCGCGGAAAAGGAAGGCTACGCTGCGGTGCTGGATAGGGGAAACGAGAATACCCTCAGGGTCGTGCTCTACCACCGGAGCGTGATTGATCTGACCGATCAGGTGGTCAAGGAGTTTGATCGGCAGAATAAATAGCAGGATGTTGAAAAAGGCCTCCAGCGTCGTTCTCGTTCACCCATTGCAGGCGGCCATGCAATGGGTACCCGTCAAAGCCTCAAGGTCTTGGGTACCCGTTGCTCCGGGGACGCAACGGGTCACGGCTTCTAGCTCGCTGCGGCCTTGCTGGAAGACCTTTTTGAACATCCTGGCGGACCTCTTGAAGTCGTTGGGCCCCAGGTACCAGGGCAACTTCAAGGGACGTCAGGCTGGTTTTTGAATAGCTTAGTAGAGGTCAGGGAGCATTCACATGGACAAAGCCGGACAGGAGGCGGGACCGATGTCAGCCATGGATATCGACGAGATTCGAGCGGCGATTCCCCATCGATACCCATTCTTGCTCGTCGATCGCATTCGGGAGCTCGAACTGGACCGGCGCATCGTGGGGATCAAGAATGTGACCGTGAATGAGCCGTTTTTCCAGGGACATTTCCCGGGTCGTCCGATCATGCCTGGTGTGCTGATTATCGAGGCGATGGCTCAAGTGGGAGCCGTGCTGTTGTTCAAGACGTTCCCGCCCTCCGGGCGTCCCCTCATCTATTTGACCGGCGTGGACAACGCCAGGTTTCGCAAGCAGGTGGTGCCGGGCGACCAGTTGCGTTTCGAAGTGGAGGTCCTGAGGCGACACCCTCCCTTTTGGAAGATGCAGGGGAAAGCCTACGTCGAGTCCGACCTAGTCTGTCAGGCTGAGCTGACTGCGATGGTGGTGGAGAACAAAGACGACAAACCTTGACCGTCACTGGTCATTCGTCAATCGCAAAAGGAAAGGTGAGAGGCAAGAGGCTATGGCATGAGGCTTTCCCGCTTACCCCTGACCTATGGTCCTTTGCATCATGATTGACTGATGACGAGTGACCGATGACGCTTTGACTGGAGGGACTGCGTGGAGATCCATCCGACGGCAGTGATTCATCCCGGCGCTGAACTGGCCCAGGATGTCGCGATCGGGCCCTACTCGGTGGTCGGCGAGCATGTGAAAATCGGCCGAGGGACCCGCTTGGTATCTCATGTCTATGTGGAGGGATGGACCGAGATTGGGGAACGATGTCAGCTGTATCCCTATGCCTCCATCGGCACTCCGCCCCAACATCTCCAATACAAGGGTGAACAGACCCGTGTGGTCATCGGGCACGACAACGTTCTGCGGGAGTACGTGACGGTGAACCGTGGCACCGCGCTCGGCGGGGGTGTGACGACCATCGGCCACCATAATTTTCTCATGGCCTATGTCCATTTGGCTCACGACTGTCATCTGGGCAACCACGTGATTATGGCCAACGCAGCGACCCTGGCTGGTCATATCACCATCGGTGATCATGCGATTATCGGGGGGCTGGTGGGAATCCATCAGTATGTGCGGGTGGGTGCCTATGTGATGATCGGAGGCTGTTCAGCCGTTGGGCGGGATGTTCCCCCCTTCATACGCGCAGCGGGCGGGTATATGGCGAAGCTGTACGGGGTGAACTCGATCGGGCTCAAACGTCAGGGATTCTCCAACGAACGCATCGCGGTGCTCAAGCGGGCCTATCAAACTCTATTTCGGTCTGGGCATCGGATGGCTGAAGCCATCAAGCAGGCGCGGGACGAGTTTCGCGATCATGCGGACGTGATGGAGATCATCGCCTTTCTGGATGGTACCAAGCGAGGCATTTGCCGATCGGTGGGAAAAGAGCTCGAGGACGAGGAATAGAGCCAATGCGTGAGAATCGTCACGAAGCCGCATTCGCGGGAGCTGGAGAGCGGATCGGACTCATCGCGGGCAACGGTCGCTTTCCGATCATTTTCGCGGAGAATGCCAAGCGGCTGGGCTACGCCGTGTCGGCTGTGGCCCACATCGGTGAAACAGCGCCTGAACTGGAGCAGTACGTCGAGCGGATCCACTGGATCAAGGTCGGTCAGTTCAACAAGCTCATTCAGGCGCTGAAAGAGGATGGCGTGCGTCAAGCCGTGATGCTCGGAGGAATCAAGAAGACGCATGTCTTCACAACCGTCAGACCGGACCTGCGGGCGCTGGCTCTGTTCAGCCGTCTCAAACAGTGGAAGGACGATGCCATCTTGCGAGAAGTGGCGACCGAACTGGAGGGCGAGGGCATCCAGATCCGGGAATCTACCTTCGGACTCCGCGGCATCCTGGTCGAGGAAGGATCGCTCACGGAGCGCAGTCCAAGCAAGAAGGAGTGGGAAGACATCCGGTATGGCTGGGACGTGGCCCAGGATATCGGGCGGCTTGACATCGGCCAGTGTGTCGTCGTCAAGGACCGGGTCGTGGTGGCGGTTGAGGCGGTCGAGGGAACGGACGAAGCAATTCGCCGCGGAGGCGTGCTGGCTGGAGAGGGTGCTGTCGTGGTCAAGCGAAGCAAGCCACAGCAAGACCTCCGCTTTGATCTCCCGGCAGTGGGTCCGGCCACAGTCGAGGTCATGGCGTCGGTCAAGGCAACGGTCCTTGCTTTGGAGGCGGATCGGAGCGTGCTCCTGGACAGAGACGAAACGCTGCGCAAAGCTGAACGAGCGGGAATCGCGATCGTGGGTCTGCTGGGAGACGTTAATCGTTAAACGTTGTTCGTTAACCGAGATGAACACTCAATATTGCAAGCTCCGCCAATATGCGTAACGGTTAACGATTCACGATTAACGGGGTCTATGCGAAAGCTAAGAGTGGGTGTCATCGGCGTGGGACATCTGGGGCAGCATCATGCCCGCGTCTACGCCAGCCTGCCTGGATCGATGCTGGCCGGTGTGATGGACATCAAGCCGGAGCGCGCTCGGCTGATCGGGGAACGGCATGGAGTCCCAGTCTATCCCGATCCAACGGCCCTCCTGAAACAGGTGGATGCCGTCAGCGTGGCGGTCCCGACCTCAGCCCACCACGCAGTCGTCAAAACCTGTTTGGACGCTGGCGTGCACGTGCTGGTCGAAAAGCCAATTGCGGTCACGCCGGTCGAGGCGCAGGAGCTAGTAGGGTTGGCGCGGAAGCGCGGCTGTGTCCTGCAAGTTGGTCACGTGGAGCGGTTCAACCCGGTGGTCCGGGCGGTACGTCCCTCGATTGGAAAACCAGGCTTCATCGAATGTCACCGGCTGAGTCCATTCGGAGAACGGGGAACAGATGTCGATGTGGTGCTTGACCTGATGATTCACGATTTGGACATGGTCCTGTCGTTTGGGCCCGGGCCGGTTGAGGAGGTTCGCGCTGCCGGTGTGCCGGTCCTTTCCTCGACCATTGATATCGCCAATGCCAGGATCGCGTTCGGCAGCGGGTGCGTCGCGAATCTGACCGCCAGCCGCGTCTCGATGACCCGCCAGCGGAGGCTTCGTCTGTTTCAGCAGGATGCCTATGTCTCCGTTGATTATCACACACGTCAGGGGGTGATCTGTCGTCGGATGGTACGACCAGGGGAACCGCCGAAGATCGAGGTCGAGCAGGTACAGGGAGGGGATGAGGAACCCCTCAAGTTGCAGCTCGCAGCCTTCTTGCATTCCGTCGCCGCCGGTACGCCTCCTGCGGTCTCCGGCGAGGACGGCGCAGCGGCGCTGACCCTGGCTCACCAGGTCCTGGATGCGATCGGTACGTTCGTGCGTCGCCACACCGCGGAATAGGTTGAGGTTGAGGCTAAGGTTGAGGACAATGAACCCAGATTCTCACTCGACCTTAACCTCAACCTTAACCTTGTCTTAAGATGCCACGGATTTTCATCGTTACGGGCGAGGCCTCGGGCGATCTACATGGCGCGAACCTGGCCACAGCCCTGAAGGCGCTGGACCCGGACCTCTCGCTGCTAGGGGTCGGCGGGTCCCGTATGCGGGCCGCCGGCGTCAAACTGGTTCAGGGCATCGACCAGCTTGACGTGATCGGGTTGATCGGTCCCTCGGCGGTCTGGGCCCTGATCCAGCGGGTCGTGAGGGTGAGGCGAATTCTTCAGGAGGAGCCGCTTGACTTAGTTGTGCTGATCGACAACCCCGGCCTCAACTTCCATTTCGCTCGTATGGCGAAAAAAGCCGGGCGGCGCGTCGTCTATTACATCGCACCACAGATCTGGGCCTGGCGGGCGCGGCGCATACGGTCGATGGTACGATGGGTGGATCACGTCGTGGTGATTCTGCCTTTTGAGAAGGAGCTGTACTCTCGCGCTGGTATCCCATGCACGTTTGTGGGGCATCCATTACTGGACGAGGTGGCACCAGCATATGACCGGGATGAACTCCGTAAGCGCTTTGAGTTGGATACTGCAGCTCCGGTGATCGGCCTGTTGCCCGGCAGCCGGGAGGGTGAGGTCCGTGCCTTGCTGCCGGTTATGCTCCGGGCTGTGGCTAAGCTGGCCGGGGCGCGTCCGGGGTTCCAGTTCGTGGTGGCGCAAGCGCCCTCGATCCGAACTGGCCTGATCGAAGCACTGTCGGCCAGCGCCGGCATGAGCGTCCGCGTCATCAGGGACCAGGCCAACGAGGTGATGGCGGTCGCCGATTTGTTGTTGGTGGCATCGGGAACGGCCACGCTCCAGGCGGCCGTGATCGGAACGCCTATGGTGATTACTTACCGTGTCTCCTGGTTCACCTATTGGATGGCGCGGTGGCTGATGCTGGTCCGGTGGATTGGGCTAGTGAATATTGTGGCCGGTCGCCAGATTGTGACAGAACTTATCCAGCAGGAGGCCACGCCGGAACGTCTGAGCGCGGAGGCAGCCCGCTTGCTCAGCGACCCAGCGTCTTACAACGACATGCGCATGGGGTTGCGCGCCGTGCGGGCCTCACTCGGCGCACCCGGGGCGTCCCAACGTGCAGCGACAGTGATTCTGGCGGAGTGTCGAGCATGAGGTCGTTCCTACGGCTCCTCCGCTATCTCAGGTCCCATCGCGTCCGGCTCGCGGCAGCCCTCCTCTGTTCCGCGCTTGTGGCCGGCCTGACGGGCGTCTATGCCTGGCTGGTCCGTCCGGTGCTCGACGGCATCTTTATCAACAGGGACCAATTTCTACTGATGGTCCTGCCAGCCGTGATTCTGGGTGTGGCCGTGCTCAAAGCGATTTTTAGCTACGGGCAGAATTATCTGATGAACTACGTGGGCACTCACGTCGTCGGGGATGTTCGTGAGGAGCTCTTCTTTCAGCTCATCCGACTGCCGGTTGGGTTTCACGACGATAACACCTCCGGTCGCCTGGTGGCGCGGGTCATCAATGACGTGAATCTGATGGCGAATGCCGTTGCCAACGTGCTGCGGAATCTGGTCCAGGAAGGCTTGACCTTCATTGCGATGGTGGGGGTCATCTTTTACCAGAACTGGAAGCTCGCCGCGATGTCCGTGATCGTGATCCCATTGTCATTTTTCACCCTGGCTCGGACGGGCCAGCGTCTACGCCGGTTGGCGACGAGCGGGCAGGAAAAGATCGGCGATATGGCGTCCACCATGCAGGAGTCCCTCGCAGGCGTCCGTGTGGTGAAGGCCTTCGGTCGTGAGGAGGCTGCTGGGCTCCGGTTCAGGGAGAGCAATAAGGCGCTTCTGCGAGCGATTATGAAAGGGATCCAAGTGTCGTCGCTCGGCTCCTCGCATATGGAAGTCATCGGGGTTCTGGGCATTGCACTCTACATCTGGTATGGCGGGTATCTGGTTATCCAGGGCGCCATGACCCCCGGTGCTTTTTTCTCTTTTCTGACAGCAGTGTTTATGGCCTATACCCCAATCCGGCGTCTGGCAGGGGCCAATAACACGATTCAGCAAGCGCTCTCAGCGTCGGAACGAGTGTTCGATGTGCTGGATCTGGAAAACGAACAGGACCGGGACCGCGGTAGGAAGGAGCTGCCGACCGTCACGCGGACCTTGGAGTTCCGGGGTGTCACGTTCCGATATGAAGGCAGCGAGTTGCCAGCGCTCACTGGCATCGATCTGTCGGTGTCGGCCGGAGACGTAGTCGCCTTGGTGGGCACCAGCGGAAGCGGGAAGACGACGCTCGTGAGCCTGGTGCCACGTTTTTACGAGCCGACAGAAGGTGCCATTCTGATCGATGGTCAGGATATTCGAGACGGCACGCTTCGGTCGCTCCGACAGCAAATCGGGATCGTGTCGCAGGATATCGTATTGTTCGATGAATCGGTCGCCAAGAACATCGCCTACGGACGAATGGATGCGACTGAGGATGAGGTGGTGAACGCAGCGAAAGCAGCCTATGCCGACGAGTTCATCCAGCGGCTCCCCGACGGCTACCAGACGGTGATCGGAGAAAATGGGGTGAAGCTCTCCGGGGGCGAGCGTCAGCGTGTGGCGATCGCCCGCGCAATTCTGCGGGATCCGCCCATTTTGATCCTGGATGAGGCGACATCTTCGTTAGATACCGAGTCGGAGCGGATCGTGCAGCTCGCCCTTTCCAATCTGTTGAAGAACCGGACCACACTGGTCATCGCGCATCGGCTCTCGACGGTCCAAAATGCGGATCGGATCATTGTGATGGACCGAGGAGGTATCGTAGAAATGGGGTCGCATGAAGAGTTACTCAGGCAAGGGGGACTCTACAAGCGCCTCCATGCGATGCAGTTCCAAGACGTAGATGTTGTTCGTTAATCGTGATAGGTGATGCGTGATCGGTGAAGGGGCCAGTTCCTCATTACCCATCACGCCTTATGCATCACGTGTTCGTGTGTGGTCAGATGCTCAATTGGCTTAAACGTATCCTGCTGCCGCCGATCGGGGCGGGGGTGATCCGGTTGCTTGGTCGGACTATGACGATGGCCAGGAAAGGTGAGGAGCAAGTTGACGCTCTGTATCGCCAAGGTCAGCACATCATCCTTGCTTTCTGGCACGCACAACAGCTCATGATTCCTCTGGGCTATCGCGGACTGGGGGCTCATGTTCTGATCAGCCAGCATCGGGATGGAGAAGTGATTGCTCGGATCATAGCTCGGTTCGGGCACCGGTCGGTCCGAGGGTCGAGTACCAGAGGTGGGGCGGGGGCCTTACGTGAGCTGATTCGGATCGGCCGGTCTGGTGCGGACTTGGCGGTCACTCCTGATGGACCTAAAGGGCCGCGGCAGGTGGCCAAACTCGGGGTGATTCAACTGGCCAAAACCACAGGGCTTCCCATTGTGCCGCTGGCATTCGGTTGCTCAAAAAAAAAGTCTTCGCGAGCTGGGACCGCTTCGTGGTCCCATTTCCGCTGAGTCGGGGACTGTTTGTCTGGGGGAAGCCGATCTGGGTGCCGCGTGATGCGACGGAGGAGGACCTGGAGACAAAGCGGCTCGAGCTTGAAACAGCGCTGAACAGGATCACGGCGGAAGCCGATGAAGCGATGTGTCGTTAGCCGTGACTCGTTAATCGCAAAGAGAACGGAGAGCCTCTCTTTCGTTTAACGATTCACGCTTAACGGTTAACCTGCAACACATGTGGTATCTTATCTATAATGTCCTCTTGATCCTTGCCTCTCCCTTCATCCTCCTCATTCTGCTTGCCAAAAAGCGGTGCCGACCGGGCCTGCCTGAACGGCTCGGATGGCAAAAAGGTTTGTT
>Ga0209854_1000064_pt1 | contig 15219 bp, 14 predicted proteins | sample GWRWS3_30_40_FD_187234 | JGI IMG/M metagenome (GOLD analysis project Ga0209854, IMG submission 187234) | Riverbed sediment microbial communities from areas with vegetation nearby in Columbia River, Washington, USA - GW-RW S3_30_40 (SPAdes)... | ecosystem: Environmental > Aquatic > Freshwater >... | reverse complement strand
AACGGCGAAATCCTCAACATCGGGAGCACACATGAGATCACGATCCTTGAGCTGGCCAAGACGATCAAGCGGCTGGCCAACACGCCGTGGAAGCTGAACCTGAGGTTTGTCCCGTACGAGACTTTTACGGCCGGGAAATACGAGGACGTGCGGCGCCGGGTCCCCGACGCGTCACGATCCGAACGGATTCTTGGGGTTACGGCCAGAGTCGGGCTCGAGGAAGGCCTTGCCCAAACAATCGAATGGCAGCGCTCGGTTACCCAACCAGCTGCACTCACACGCGAGAACTCTGAGGCGCTAGGGGCGATAACGAAACCGTAGGCCATAAGCTTCGAGGGAGAGACGTGCGTTCACAGACGCGCATAGGGATCATCGGCGGTGGGGTGATGGGGTTGGCACTGGCGCAACGTCTGTCGGCCAGAGGCATGAACGTCACTGTCTTTGAGCGGGATCGGCAACTCGGCGGCCTCGCCACATACCATGATTACGGACCATTCTGGTGGGATCGCTTTTACCATGTCATTCTGCCCTCCGATTCGCATCTGATCCGCTTCCTGACCGAGATTGGTTTGGGAGATCGGATCCGCTGGAACGCGACGCGAACCGGTCTGTACGTCGATGAGCGGTTCTATTCGCTAAGCAACACGGTGGAGTTGCTGCGATTTCCTCTGGTGGGGCTGATCGGCAAGCTTCGGTTGGCGCTCACCATTCTGCGCTGCCTCCGGATCCGTGACTGGGAACAATTGGAAGCGATCCCGGTAGAAGAGTGGCTCACGCGGATGTGCGGGCGCCGGACCTATGAAAAGTTCTGGAAACCGTTGCTCCTGGCCAAGCTCGGGGAGCACTACAAGCGAGTTTCCGCTGTCTTCATCTGGTCTTACATCAAGCGCATCTTCTCAGCCCGCGATGCGGCGGCGCAGCGCGAACAACTCGGCCACGTATCCGGCGGGTACCGGACCGTTATTGCGCGCCTCGAAAGCCTGGTTCGATCAGCAGGTGGCGAGATCAGGCTTGCGGCAACTGTGAAAGCGATAGTGCCGCGACCGGATGGCGGTGTGTGGATCGAATGGGACCAGGGTCGTGATCATTTCGATAAGGTTATTTGCACGAGCCCGGTTGACGTCTTGAAGCGCCTAGCGAGTGAAGGGCTTGTGCAAATCGCGCAATCCGATGTTCAGGTGGAATATCTGGGTGTGATCTGCCTTGTCCTTCTCACACGCCGTCCGATCATTCCCTATTACACGCTGAATATCGCTGACCCCAGGATCCCATTTACCGGTGTGATCGGGATGAGCAGCGTTGTTTCAACAGAAGAAACGGCCGGCCAGTACCTGACCTATTTCCCGAAGTACGTCCTATCTGACGATCCGTTGTTGCAGCAATCTGACGAAACGATCCGCAGACAGTTCTTCCAAGGCATCGCTTTGATGTTTCCGGATCTACGCGAACAGGATATTGTCGGCGCACACATCAATAGGGCGACAAAGGTCCAGCCGTTACAAGTGCTGCATTACTCAAAGCGTGTGCCGCAAGTCGCCACACAGCACGAGGACTTCTTCGTGCTTAACACTTCGCAGTTCCTCAACTGCACCCTCAACAACAATGAGGTCATCCGCGCGGTGGACGAGTTCGTGGGGGAATATGGGGCTCGGCTCGAACAGCCCTGTCATTTAAGGCCCGCGCTGTCCGCGGTCATGGCCTAGCTCGCCGAGAGCATACACCGCAAGGTTTTTCCATTGGGACGCATGAAAATCGTCAGCGTGGTCGGCGCGCGGCCGCAGTTCGTCAAGCTCGCCCCCCTCTCGCAAGCCTTTCACAGTCGTAACGGGAGGGACGGCTCCATTGAACATGTCATCGTCCACACCGGGCAGCACTACGATTCGGACATGTCCGCGGTGTTTTTCAAAGACCTCGAAATTCCCGAAGCCACCTATCACCTCGGCATCGGCTCCGGAACCCACGGGTATCAGACCGGCCGCATGCTGGAAGGCATTGAGCGAGTCCTGGCAGAGACACGACCCGATATCGTGGTCGTCTACGGCGATACCAACTCGACGGTCGCTGGGAGCCTGGCCGCTGCGAAGCTGCACATTCCTGTGGCTCATGTGGAAGCCGGCCTCCGGAGCTTCAACCGGCGCATGCCCGAAGAAATCAACCGCGTGCTGACGGACCATGCCGCCGATCTTCTGTTGGCCCCGACTCCATCAGCCATGGACAACCTCAGGAAGGAAGGGCTGGAGAGTCGAGCTGTCTGGACCGGGGACATCATGTTCGACGCCTTGCTGATGTGGCGTGCTGTTGCGGAACGGCGTTCTCGGGTGTTGGGGCGACTGGGACTGTCGCCTCGCGGTTACGGCGTGGTGACGGTGCATCGCGCGGAGAACACCGACGACCGCGAGAAGCTGGAAGCGCTGCTCGCGGTGTTTACGGACATCTCCAGACAGTGGTTCCCGCTGATCTTCCCGGTGCACCCACGGACGGCAAAGGTGATCCGGGAGTTGACCGCAGATGTGCCCATGCCTGCTGGACTGCGCATGATTGAACCCATCGGATACATGGACATGCTGCAACTAGTGCGCAATGCGCGAATGGTTCTGACGGATTCCGGAGGCCTGCAAAAGGAAGCGTTCTTCCTCGAGTGCCCTTGCATCACGCTGCGCGAGGAGACGGAGTGGGTGGAAACCGTCGTCGCCGGAGGGAACATCATCGCCGGGACGGACCCGAAACGCGTGAAGGAGGCGGTGGCAAGCTGGGAGGAGCGATTGGCCGGGACAGGGTATTGCGTCGAGACGGACGCATTAGCCGCTTTCGGAGGAGGGCGGTCGGCAGAGCAGATCTGCGACGCGCTGTGCGCTTACGTGAGCGAGGTGACGTATGGGGGCCGGGAATCCAATCTGGAGAGAACTCGCCAAAAGTCGGATCAATGTCTTCCAACCGAAGCTGTTGCCGAGGACTGCGCTGATAAAGACGGGTGATGCGGACCAAGCCATACTCAATTTCCATCCTCTTCTTGGCATCTTCCAACGCCTGCGCTTTTTGCTCGTCCTATCCCTTCTCCCGATGCGACGCTTTTCTCGGCTTCTTGAAATCGGTTATGGGAGTGGCATTTTTCTACCAGAATTGGCTTACCAATGCGATGAGCTCTATGGAATTGATATTCACCCCCATGCAGCACGAGTGTTGGGCAATCTTCGACGTCATCATGTAGATGCGGAATTGATGCAAGGAAGTGCCACTGCGCTCCCATTCCATGGCAAGACATTTGAGTGTGTTGTCGCCATGAGCTGTTTGGAGTACATAGATCCACTTGTTAGCGCCGTTCGGGAAATCAGGAGAGTGCTCACATCGGATGGTTGCTTTGTCCTTGTCACCCCCGGGAATTCACCCGTGATTGATTTTGCACATGATCTTTTGACTGGCAGGAGCGTTAGGAGGGATTACGGGGACCGAAGGGATCGTTTGATTCCTACATTAACGAAGTCATTTGTTGTCCAACGGGAATTGGCAATTCCCCGAACTGGTGGGGGCCTGTTTACTATCTATCGGGGGTTGAGGCTCGGTGTTTCCTAGTACTGGAAATCGAAAAAGGACTGGCGAATCAAAGCTATTTTCCAAGCGGCTCGAGCTCAACGCGTTCGATGCCCTGGGGGTCATTTATTTGACTGCCGGTGTGTTGTTCGCGGTTGCAGCGCAGCTCGTTCTCAAGCTGGGCTTGCTGAACTCTGGAAGCTGCGACGATCAGTTGATGATTCCCTGCGTTGGCCGAAAGATCGTGACCGGGCCGATCATGCTCGGGATTTCCCTGCACGTCATAGATACCATCTTTTGGATTTTCGCCGTCTCCCGGCTGGAGCTAAGCTTTGCCTACCCAGTCTCCAGTCTTCAGTACATATTGATTTTTGCGGCCTCGTGGTATGTCCTTGGGGAACATATCAGCTCACTCAGGATGCTCGGACTCATGGTCATCTGCGCAGGAATTATTGTGATGTCTCTTGATGCTCGAAAGATATGAGCCCGATAGTTTATTTGCTCAGCACGGTTGCCCTGGTTGTGTGCTGCCAATTCTTGATCAAGCGCGGCGTCTCTGGCAGCCTAGCTAGGAGGGGCCGCAATAAGAATGTCCTTCAGAGATTTGTGTCACGGGTTTTTGAGCGGCACATCGTTGCTGCTCTCTGTCTCTATGCAGTGGCCACCGTCCTTTGGTTGATTGCCCTTTCCATGGTCGATTTAAGTTATGCCTACCCTTTTGTCAGTTTGTCCATTCTCTTCACCGTTGGGGGCGCTGTTGTGTGGTTCAGGGAATCTGTTTCAACAGCCCGTAAGGTTGGCATTGGCCTGATTTGCGGCGGATTATTTCTGATCGCCCTAACTTGAACTGCCAACCTTTTCAAGGTCGGGCCATTGAGGAACACGATTCTTAAGGTGCTGTAACGAGTCAGGGTTGGCTTCGCCTCTTCTATGATATCAATTGATATCGACCTCGCTCGGCACCCCCACTTAAGTAAGGCTAGCTCCCCTTCGGAGGAATAGAAAGTCCTACTCAGAAAGATTTAGAGTGCGCTCGGCTATGCTTAAGCCGATCGCCAGTCTCTCATGTGACTTGGATGACAAGTGGACCTACATGAAGTCCTATGGACTTGCGCTCGGAACGCCACTTCCATCTTATCTTGGCGCCATAGTACCCAGGCTCCTGGACTTCCTCAAAAAGCGTGACCTTACCATCACGGTGTTTATCGTCGGACAAGACGCAGCGCTCGACCACAATATGGAAGTTCTCAGATCTATCTCCGACATGGGGCATGAGATCGGTAACCATTCCTTTCACCACGACCCCTGGTTGCATTTGTACTCCGACACCCAGATTGAGCGCGAAATAGCTGAGGCGGATGAGCACATTGAACGGGCGACCGGACAAAAGCCCGTGGGGTTTCGAGGGCCCGGTTATAGTGTCTCTATTGCAACCTTACGGATGCTTGCGAGACGGGGCTATCTCTATGACGCAACGACGTTGCCGACCTTTCTGAACCCGCTCGCGAGAGCCTATTTTCTCATGACCGCCAAATTGGGCGGAGAGGAATCTCGCCGGCGAGAAGGGTTGTTTGGCTCGTTCACAGATGGATTCCGTCCGGTCAAACCTTATCAGTGGCGACTTGACGACCTGAAACTCATTGAAATCCCAGTGACAACCATGCCGATAGTGAAGCTGCCGTTTCATGTCAGCTATATCTTGTACTTAGCCGGGTTCTCTCGTGCCCTTGCGCTGCAATACTTCCGTATGGCCCTCGATCTCTGTCGCTGGACGGGGACGGAGCCTTCTCTCCTTCTCCACCCGTTGGATTTTTTAGGTTGTGAGGACGTTCAGGATTTGTCATTTTTCCCCGGCATGAAGCTTCCATTCCAGAAGAAGATCGAAGTGGTCGCCGAAGTCATCGATCTCTTCTGTCAGGCCTTTACGGTGCTGACAATGCGAGAACATGCCCACAGGCAGGCTAACCGGGCCGATCTCCCGGTTATTGAGTTGGCTCCGTCGACCGGCTCAAGTGATGCAAAGATCTTTGACAGCCCAGCGGTCGGGATGAGGGCGTCGAGCGACACGAGGTTTGAAAGGCGATAACGATTTATGAGGATTGCCAGTCTCTCATGTGACCTGGACGACAGATGGTCTTATATGAAGACGCATGGAGATGGAGGGTGGAACACACTGCCCTCGTATCTCGATCTGGTCGCACCTCGCATCCTGTCGTGCTTGAAACAGCGAGATCTCATCGCGACATTCTTCATCGTGGGCCAAGACGCCGCCCTCGCGAGGAACCACGGCCTGTTTCGCGCGATTGTTGAGGCCGGTCATGAGGTCGGTAATCACTCATTCCAGCATGAACCCTGGCTCCACCTGTATTCGCAGGACGAGATCAAAAGAGAGATCGCGATGGCGGAGGACCACATCGAGCGAGCGACGGACCAAAGACCGGTGGGCTTTCGGGGGCCTGGATACAGCCTTTCTCAGGCGACTCTGGAGGAATTGGCACGACGCGGCTATCTCTACGACGCGACAACGTTTCCGACGTTGCTCACTCCGTTGGTCCGCCTGTACTATTTCGCGACGGCGAATCTAAGTTCCCGGGAAAAACGTCAGCGACAATGGCTTGGCGGGAAGCTGCGCGACGGGCTACGCCCCAATAGACCATACTGCTGGCGCGTGGATGGGAAGACGCTACTCGAACTTCCAGTGACCACGATGCCGGGCTTCAAGTTGCCCATGCACATGAGCTATCTCGTAGGACTGAGTCTACTTTCTCCCAAGCTGGCGCTTGGCTATTTAGACCTAGGTCTGCGGTTGTGCCGTCTGGCCGATGTCGAGCCCTCCGTTGTGCTTCACCCCACGGATTTCCTGGGCAGCGAGGATGGGCAGGGCCTGTCATTCATTCCCGGAATGGGACTCCCGCTCGAGAAGAAGCTGCAGTTCGTGAGCGACGTCTTGGACAGACTAAAAGCTGGATTCTCTGTGGTCACCCTTCGCGAGCATGCAACCAAAGCCGCCCAACGCTCGACCCTTACCGTGAAGAATCCTTCCTTTTGATCGCCTGACGTCTGACGCTTTGATCCATTCGCAATAGCGGGAGACGGTTCCATGGGAACAAACGATTTCCCAAAACAAGAACTCTACGCGGACGGAGGTTCAGCATGAGGGTTCCTCTTCTCGATCTGAAGGCCCAACACGACCCGATTCGAAAGGACCTTCTTGCGGCGATTCAGGAGATCGTCGACCGCAACAGCTTTATCCTGGGCGAGGATGTCGCCAGTCTTGAAAAGAACATTGCTGCGTATTGCCAGACTCAATACGGGATCGGCGTTTCCTCCGGATCAGACGCATTGTTGGTTTCCTTGATGGCTCTTGGGATTGGATCAGGTGATGAGGTGATCACGACTCCTCTGTCGTTCTTTGCCACTGCGGGGGCCATTGCGCGGGTGGGAGCGAGGCCGGTTTTCGTAGACGTTGATCCGGTGACGTACAACCTGGACCCGAACAAGATCGAACAGGCTATCACCTCGCACACCAAAGCCATCATCCCTGTTCACCTCTACGGACAGTGCGCTGATATGGAGCCAATCCTCCAGATTGCAACACGGCAGGGCCTGGCTGTGGTGGAAGATGCCGCGCAAGCCATTGGAGCTGAATATCGTGATGGGCGGCGGGCCGGCAGCATGGGAACGTTGGGCTGTCTGTCTTTCTTTCCGAGTAAGAACCTCGGAGCGCTCGGTGACGGAGGCATGGTGCTGACCAACGATCAGACTCTTGCAGACCTGATCCGGATACTCCGGGTGCACGGGGGAAAGCCAAAATATTATCATCAGATGATCGGCGGAAATTTCCGCTTGGACACCCTCCAAGCTGCCGTGCTCAACGTCAAGTTCAATTACCTCGACCGCTGGACCGCCCTTCGTCAGGTCCATGCCAGGCATTATGAAACCCTATTCGAAGAAAGCGGGTTGGTGCAGAGGATTGGGCTGCGCCTTCCTCAAGCCGTGTATCGGGGGAGTGGTGTGAGCCACTACCATATTTACAATCAGTTTGTGATTGGAGTCCCCAATCGCGGCGGCCTGCAGAACCACCTGAAACAGAGGGGCATTGGAAGTGAAGTCTATTACCCCGTTCCTCTTCATCTTCAAGAGTGCTTCCGCTCCCTTGGGTATCGTGAGGGAGATTTCCGCGAGGCGGAACGAGCCTGCCGGGAGCTCTTAGCGATCCCGACGTATCCCGAGTTGACAGAGCACCACCAGGAAATCGTCGTAGACGCAGTGCGGGAGTTTTACGAGCAATGAAGAAACTGCCCAGACTTCCTCAGATCTCTTAGATTAGCCCCACCGAACTACAGCCAGGCAGCCAAAAGTTATGACTCAAGAAGATAAGATTATCAAAGCAAAGGTAGGCCTTCTCGTGCTTGCCGAACAACTCAGGAATGTCTCTGAAGCTTGCAAGATTATAGGCTTCAGCCGAGACAGTTTCTATCGCTTCAAGAAGCTCTACGAGGCAGGTGGCAAGGGCGCACTACGGGAGGTTTCCAGGCGAAAGCCTATCTTGAAAAATCGAGTGTCCCCCCAAGTCGAGACAGCTGTCGTCACTCTCGCGCTGGAAGAGCCGATTTGGGGGCAAGCTCGGATCGCTCATGAACTGCGTAAGCGCAATATGACGATCTCACCCGCCGGAGTGCGAAGCGTGTGGCTGAGGCACGACCTGGAGACGATGGTAAAGCGCCTGAATGCCTTGAAGGGGAGGGCAACCGAGAATCACACTTTGCTGAACGACACGCCAGTGAACCTTGTTGATTTTGTGGAGACTTTTCCGCAATCTTGCTTGGTCCCGGTGGCTGATGAATAGAACGCGTATGGGCTTGAACTCGGCGGCCGACAGGGAGCCGTTGAGCAGTTGCGGCTCGACATCGATGGGGACCGTACAGTCCGCTGGATCATGGTGAGTCCAGAGTTTAGCGCTGCCCGGCTTTCGCTTCGTTTTATCAATGATATCAACTGATATCAATCTCTCGGCACCCCCCTCTTTAGTAGGGCTAGCACCCCTTCGGGGGACTAGCAAGTCTTACTCAGCCAACCTAAACTCCAATCTGGCCTGAAGCAGCTGGATGACCCTTTCGCGTCTATGGTTCAGACCCGCTCTATCCGCAGATGACGGAGCAAGATATCCAGCGTGTCATCACAATCCTCAGGGAGCTGATCCAGTCCAACCGCCGATGATGAAGCGCGCGTTTGATTTTTTCTCGGCCGTCATAGGCCTGCTCGTGTGTGCGCCGCTGTTCATGCTTGTGGCCGCGGTCATCAAGCTTGACTCGCGTGGCCCGATCCTCTTCAAGCAAGAGCGCATCGGGAAAGGCTTTCGCCCTTTCTTCATCTACAAATTCCGAACGATGGTGGAGGATGCGCCTCAGCGAGGAGGGGTCCTGACAGTCGGCCGTGATCCTCGAATCACGCGGGTAGGACACATTCTTCGCCGGACGAAAATCGACGAGCTCCCGCAGCTGATCAATGTGCTCAGAGGTGACATGAGTCTCGTAGGACCACGTCCCGAAGTTCGCCGGCATGTGCAACTGTTTGAGAAGCGCTATGACACGATCCTGACCGTGCGGCCGGGCATCACCGACCTGGCCTCACTGAAGTATCGCGATGAGCCCGCGATCCTTGCTGGATCCGACAACCCTGAAGAAGAGTATGTCCGACGAATTCTTCCGGACAAGCTCCGTTTGGCAGAGGTATACGTTCAGCGTTGTTCACTGGGCATGGATCTGATCTTGATCTTGAAGACGCTACTGACACTCATCTGGAAGACTTCTAGTGAGGCCTATTCTCAAGGACAGCCGGTCGCTTACACAGAGCTCTCAGGACATGAAATACCCCGTCAGGCCGGGGCTTTTGTTCAGGGAGAAAAAGAATCGTCATGACTTCATACTCTTGAGAGGCGAACACCATGCTGTGTCGAGGAGTACCCAGTTCACCGGTTCGCGAGAGCTTTCTTCCCTTCGCTCTACCTTCAATCGGAGAGGAAGAGATTGCTGAGGTGACCGATTCGCTTCGTTCAGGGTGGATTACGACCGGTCCCAAGGTGAAGCGATTTGAGACTGAGTTTGCCCAGTATATCGGGTCTCCTCATGCCGTCGCGGTGAACTCGTGCACGGCTGCCCTCCATATTGCGCTCACTGCGGTTGGTATCGGTCCGGGTGATGAAGTCATCGTTCCAACCATGACGTTTTGCTCGACGGCCAACGTCGTGGTGCATCTAGGGGCCCGGCCGGTCCTCGTGGATGTTGCTGAGGACTTCCACATGTATCCGGAGGCGATTCTACGCGCGATCACACCTCGTACGAAGGCCATCGTGCCAGTTCATTACAGCGGACAAGCCGTCGACCTGGACTTGCTGTACGACATCGCGCGTCGTCATCGCCTGGCTGTCATCGAAGATGCGGCACACGCGGTCGGCGCGGAATATGGCCATCACAAAATCGGCGCTGCTCATCACACGAAAGTCCTGGGCTTGGACAATCATATGGTGTGCTTCAGTTTTTATGCGATCAAGAACCTCGCGACAGGCGAGGGAGGCATGGTCGCTACGTCCGGAGATGAGTTGGCGGAGCGCATTCGCCGGTTAAGCTTGCATGGAATGAGTCGAGACGCATGGAAGCGGTACAGCGGCTCCGCCGCCTGGTATTACGAGGTCCTGGACGCGGGGTACAAAGACAACATGACCGATATCCAGGCGGCGATGGGGATTCATCAACTCAGGAAGCTGGACGGATTCATCGACACACGAGCCCGTTATGCCAGGCTGTACTCCGAGGCGTTTGCCGATATGCCTGAAGTCGAGACACCGCTGGTCCATCCTAATCGGAAGCATGCGTGGCACCTGTACGTGATCAGATTGGCGCTCGAGCGGCTCAAGATCGACCGCGCACAATTTATCGAGGAACTTCGAGCGCTGAACATCGGAACGAGCGTGCATTTCATTCCCGTCCATTTGCATCCCTACTACCGGGAGCGATTCGGCTATCAACGCGGCGATCTGAAACACGCAGAGACTCTCTACGACCGCATTGTCTCGTTGCCGCTCTATCCCGGCATGAGGGAGGACGATGTTCATGATGTGATTGGCGCCGTCCGAGACGTGATTGCGGCGAATAGGAGGTAATTGGAAATGGTACCGCGGGGAAAGAACTATTCCTGGCTGGATATCGGCGTGCGGATCGCCGCCGATACCGTCATGGTCAACGCGGCACTCGCGCTTGCATTGCTGGCACGGAGCACGGTCGTCATCTTGGCGAAAGATAGTCCACCGGCTCAAGAGGTCCTGTCACAATATATGCAGGTCTATGCTCATGCCTGCTGGGTCCTCACGATCATCTCCCTGCCGGTCTTCTATATCAGCGGATTCTATACCCGGGGTCGATACTATCAGAGTTGGTATAAAGCGCTGGTCGTGGCGCAGGCGGTGAGCTTAAGTTATCTCATTTTCGGTTGCGTCGCCTTCTTCTCACAAGAAGTCTTGTCTCTCCCTCGCAGCGTTCTGTTCAGCGGCTGGATCCTCACCTCCGTCTTGCTCATTGTCGCACGGCTCTGGTCGATGTTGTGGCGGATACTGGAGGTTCCGCAAGTTTCCGAGCACCGAGCGCACATTGAGAAGCGAGGCTCCAAAAGCATTCTGGTCATCGGCGGCGCCGGTTACATCGGGTCCGCCCTGTTGCCGAAGCTTTTGGACTGCAACTACCACGTACGATTGCTGGATTTATTCCTTTTCGGGAAGGAACCCATCGTCAACGTAGTTGGGCATCCAAATCTGGAAATTGTTCATGCTGATTTTCGGCACATGGATAGGATCGTCCAGGCGATGAGGGAGATGGACTATGTCATCCATCTCGGAGCGATCGTCGGAGACCCAGCCTGCTCTCTGGATCAAGAATTGACGATGGAAGTCAATCTCATGGCGACACGGATGATTGCCGAGGTGGCGAAGGGAAGTAGAATCCGACGGTTCTGCTTTGCCAGTACCTGTTCGGTATACGGCGCAAACGAAGAAATCCTTGATGAACGGTCCAGCCTGAACCCGATTTCCCTCTATTCGCGGAGCAAATTGGCGTCGGAGAAGGTGCTGATGCACCTGGCTGATGACGTCTTTTCTCCGGTCGTCCTGCGTTTCGGCACTGTATATGGGCTCTCGGGCCGGACGAGATTTGATCTGGTAATTAATTTGTTGACCGCAAAGGCTGTTACGGAGGGAAAGATCACCGTATTCGGCGGCGAACAGTGGAGGCCCTTCTTGCATGTCGATGATGCTGCCTCAGCGCTGATGAAGGCGATTGAGGCCCCGAGAGACCTGATCCACGGTCAGGTTTTTAATGTGGGCTCCGACCGACAGAATTACCAGCTCAAAGAGGCCGGCCGCATCATTCAGTCGTTGGTTCCAAAGGCAGAAATTCTGGACATGGGAGCTGATACAGACTTCCGGAATTATCGGGTTGACTTCGCGAAGATCAGAAAAATGTTGAGCTTTACTCCTCGGTGGACTCTGGAGGAAGGGATCAAGCAGGTCATCACGGCCCTGGAAAGCGGCGAAGTCAGAGACTATCGGAATCCAATGTATAGTAATGCCAAATTTCTCAGCGAAGAAAACAACTCCCGTCTCATCCGGCCGGAGAATGGTTGGGCTCAGGAGTTGATCAAGCAAGACGTCGAACCTGAAAAACGTTCCGTGGTGGTGGCCGGGCATTGACACGAAGGGGTTTGAAATTATTTAGCTGGTTCACAGGTGGTCATTGGAAGTGGTACCATGACGTGTTTTTGCCGGAAGGCACTTATTCTCTGCCCAGCGAGTTCAATGCGTTAGGCCCCGCAGCTTCAAATTGCACTAGTCAAGTATCCTTTTAGCGATGACAGACGGAATGTCAGCACAGTTTGAGCCTCGGGCTAGCGACTCGTCTCCAATCAGGCTTCGTGACGTGTGGAACATCCTCCTGAGGCGGAAATGGGTCGTCATCATACCGATCCTGCTATCGATTGTCGTGGCCGGGATCCTGTGCTGGGTTCTACCCAAGTCCTATCGATCTGAAACCTTGATCCTCGTGGAGGATCAAAGGATTCCGGAAAATTACGTTCAGGGGGTCGTTGAGGGCAATATCCCTCAGCGGATCTTCTTGATCAAGCAACAAATCATGAGCAAGACTCTGCTCGGCGAAGTCGTGCGAGAGTTAAATCTGCATCAAGGCCTGGGGTCACAACAAGGATTTGATCTCGCTATCGCCAATGTGCTTCGGGGCTTAAAAGTAGAAATGGTCGAAAGTCCGGTGCGAGGGCAACTCTTGAAAGGACGATCGAGCCTTCTTGCTGCCGACGCCTTCACCGTGTCCTTCTCCCATGAAGATCCCAAGATTGCGCAGGCGGTGACCGCAAGAATCGCGTCTCGGTTCATTGAGGAGAACCTAAGATTCCGCGAGCAACTGGCGGAAGGGACGACCGAATTTCTTGACGTCGAACTCTCACGGGCGCAAGGGGAACTCGAGAAGAAAGAGGATGAAATCAGTGGCTTCAAAGCCAAGCATTTGGGTGACCTCCCTCAGCAGATGGAGGCCAATTTACGAGCCCTGGACCGTCTTCAGGACGAGTTACATACTCTCCATGAGACCCTACAACGCCAATCGGATCGGTTTTCTATGGTCGAGAAAGCCATCACGGAGTACGAACTGACCGGAAACAAGAACCCAAGCCTGGTCCTCACTGGGCATTTTGCGCCTGATCCGCTTTTTCAGCGCCTCAAGGAGCTGAAGGAGAAGCTCGTTTTGTTATCCGCCGAATACAAGGATACCTATCCCGACCTCATTCTAACCAAAGAGGAGCTTAAGCGGGTCGAAAAGAAGTTGGAAGAAGTCTATGGTCCAGAAGCCCTGACGCAAGTGAAGCAACAAGGTGAGAAGGGATTCGATCCTTATCTCCAGGAGCTCAAGAAGCAACGCGATGAGCTGAAGAGTGAACTCGGGCTGCTCAAGCAGCGCCAAGGACTTCTCGCAATGCAGAAGAAGGATTACGAGCGGCGAGTCGAACTGGCACCGACCGTGGAGCAGCAGCTCCTCATCCTGCTTCGCGATTACGACAATATGAAGAACAATTATCGCTCGCTTCTCGACAAACGGTTGAATGCGCGGGTTGCGCAGAATCTGGAAAAGCGTCAGAAAGGTGGGCAGTTCCGTATCATTGATCCCGCGAATTTGCCTCGTGCACCGGAAAGTCCCAATCAATTGATGCTTATGACCATGGGTCTCATGTTGGGGTGCGGGCTTGGGTTTGGGTTGGCTTTTTTCCTGGAGCAGATGAATCCGCTCTTCCTGCGGCCAGAAGAAGTCGAGCGAGTGTTAGGGCCCCAAGTGCTGGCTATGATCCCGGATTTCTCCCAAATCTATCGAAGTCGGAGTATGGCCAAATTACTGCCGTTCTCCAATGGCCGGAGCCACTCGCGGGGCAACGCGACGACGGACGAGTCCGACACCCGCCTTGTCGAGCGGCAGGTTCTCATAGGACAAGGACCCCATCTAGCGCTCGACGTGAATATCATCGTTCGGAGTATGCCGAAATCAATCGCCGCGGAGCAGTATCGGGTTTCGGCGACTCGCCTCGTGCTCGCGAACAATGAACGAGCATCCACAATCGTTGTCGTCAGCAGTGCGGTGAAAGGGGAGGGAAAGACGACCACCGCCGTCAATCTGGGTTATACGCTTGCGCGCGACCTGGGAAAGCGCACGCTGGTGGTGGATTGTGACTTCAAACATCCAATACAACACCGGTATAAGGGAAACGGCAGTCAAGGTCTGGGCGATTTTCTTCGCGGAGAGGTCTCGCTTGAAACGTGCTCGTATCAACTCGATGACACCACGTCGTGCTGGGTGATGCCGGTGGGCAAATTCAAAGCTCAGTCAAGCGAGTTATTAAAATCGCAGCGCCTCGTGTCTATTTTCAAGGCGCTTCGCGAAAAATTCGATTATATCGTACTCAACGCACCACCAATCCTGCCGCTGGCCGATATGAATATCCTTACACGCCATGCCGATACCCTACTACTCGTGGTGCGATCGGGCTCCACGCCTCAGCAGGTTGTCAGGCGTGCGCTTGATTCTCTGAGCAGTGCAATACCGGTCTACATCATATTAAATGCTGTGGGAGCCAACTTGTTACCCTATTACATGGACTACAGTTATCACGTGGAGAAACCAGTCTATTTTGAATGACAACTCCTCACCATCTCCTTCAGTTTTAGGGTCCGGCTTGTTAGAGAAGATCGGTCTGTGGCAGTGGGAGGAACGCAAAGAGGTCTAAGGTCTAGCTGTTCCGTGGAAGCTTAGCGAAGGAGGGGGCCAGTCCTGCTAAAGAAATTGGAGGACGGCCCCTTTTCTTTTGTGGGCTCCTTCCGTATCTCACCTCTCACGTAAAGTTGATGAACGCTTTGTAGTGAGCCCCCGGGACTTCCCCATTGCAGGTCACCTTCTTACTAGAAAATGCTTTTGTTCGCTTCGTTGGAGTAGCCGCTTTCAGTCCCAGAAGTATTGTAGGCCGTGACCACGAAAAAGTAGGTTGTGCCTATCGTGAGACTGTTCACTTGATAGGTGGTCATGTTCCCTACAGTTATTGGGGGTCCGTATACGCCTGAGGCTGTGCCAACATAGACCTTGTAGCCAG
>Ga0209854_1000059_pt1 | contig 15552 bp, 12 predicted proteins | sample GWRWS3_30_40_FD_187234 | JGI IMG/M metagenome (GOLD analysis project Ga0209854, IMG submission 187234) | Riverbed sediment microbial communities from areas with vegetation nearby in Columbia River, Washington, USA - GW-RW S3_30_40 (SPAdes)... | ecosystem: Environmental > Aquatic > Freshwater >... | reverse complement strand
CAGCCAGTCCGGGCTCTGGGTCGGAATCAGGTATTGCGTGAGCGAGAAAATCATCCCGAGAATCCCCAGGCCGAAGATGAGGGAGCTCAGCTCGTAGCGGAGTTCCCGGAACAGGCCCATGGTGCCCGCGGGCTATGAGGGGGGCCTGCATAAGCTTTGCTCGCGCGAAGGCTTTCATTGATGCGCGCGTTGCCGTCGCGCGTGGCGTTGCGCACTCCGCTCTTCGAATGGCACCGCACCGCGGGTGCGCGCTTCATCGAGTTCGGCGGATGGGAGATGCCCCTCCAGTATTCCGGGATCGTCGACGAACATCTCACGGTCCGCCAGGCCGTCGGCTTGTTCGACGTGAGTCACATGGGCAAGATCTTCGTCGAGGGTCCGACGGCGCACGCCTTCCTCGATTCCCTCAGTGCGAATGATGTGCCCACATCGGCCGGCAAAGCGCGGTATACACATCTCCTTCGCGAAGACGGGACGATCCTTGACGACGTGATCGTGACGTGCCTCGCGCCGGATCGGTTTCTACTCGTCTGCAACGCGGGACCGCGCATCGCGGTGTGGCCGTGGCTCAAATCCCACGCGACCACGGATGCGGTCCTCACGGATCGCACGTTAGAGCGGCTCTGCCTTGCTCTCCAAGGTCCGCGAGCGCCCGAGCTCCTCCAGCGTTTTACATCCGTCGATTTGAGCCGAGTCAAACCCTTCGCCGGCGTGACGATCGACTTCGTGCCCCCCGCCCCGTGGGGTGCCCATCCGCGTGCGGTTCCACCGGAAATCGAGGGGTGGGGGAAGTCGGATTCGGACGAAGCCCCCATCTCATTGGCACGGGACCCCTCCATTGCCACTGGACGGGCATCGTTCCTCGTCACACGAACGGGGTACACAGGAGAGGCGGGCCTTGAGCTCTTTCCGACGGTGGCCGAGGGACTGTGGGTCTGGGAATCGCTTCTGAAATCCGGGGCGGACCTCGGGATCAAGCCGATCGGCCTGGGAGCGCGGGACACGCTTCGCTTGGAAAAGGGATACCTCTTGTCCGGGCAAGACTTCGACGGGCATCAGACGCCACTCGAGGTGAACTGCGCCTGGGTCGTCAAGTGGAGCCGACCGTTCATCGGCCGCGAGGCGCTCGAGGCGCAGCGGGCGCGGGACGATTATCCGCGTCTCATTGGCGTGCGGATGGAGGATCGGGGGATTCCGCGGCACGGGCATCGCGTCCTTTCCCGTGGAGTCGATGTGGGCCACGTGACGAGCGGGACGATGTCGCCCAGCCTTCGCGTAGGGATCGCTCTCGCGTCGGTGGACAAAGGCCATGCCACCGAGGGGACGTCCCTCGACGTTGACATCCGCGGCACGCTGCACCCAGGCCGTGTGGTCCGGCTCCCCTTCCTGTGACGGCTCCGATTGGCGGGAGTAGTTTGAGGCACGTCTCAGGCATCTTCTTATGGCGCAAATCCGTGTGGTAACAAATATGGTAACACCGCTGCGGATTACTGGTAACATACGTGGTTCAAAAAGGGATATACCCGGTGACCACTTTCGCCGCGCCCACCCCCAGGGATGGTCTCTCCGGCTGTCACGCGTCGCATTCCGTCCCTCCTGGAGGTCTCCCCATGGAAGAGATCAAGGTTGCTGATTCAAGGGCCCTCACGGTTGTGGCCCGTGAGCCCGATCCGAAGCTGTCCGAGAATGCGTTGCGCGTCCTCCAGAAGCGTTACCTGAAGAAAGACGAAAAGGGTCGAGTCATCGAGACGCCGAAGGAACTGTTCGCGCGGGTCGCGTGGAACCTCGCGCAGTCGGAACGGAACTACGGCGCCAGCGAGGCCCAAGTCGAGGAGACCGCGCGGCGGTTCTTCCGGATTATCTCGAGTCTCGAGTTCCTCCCCAACAGCCCGACATTAATGAACGCAGGGCTCGAACTCCAGCAGCTGAGCGCCTGTTTCGTATTACCTGTGGACGACAGCCTCGCGGGGATTTTTCATACTCTTCAGGAAGCGGCACTGATCCATCAGTCCGGCGGAGGAACGGGCTTCTCATTCTCCCGCCTCAGGCCGAAAAATGACTTCGTTCGTTCAACGATGGGCGTCGCCAGCGGGCCAGTTTCGTTCATGAAAGTATACGACGCCGCGACGCAGCAGGTTAAACAAGGATCCAAGAGGCGAGGTGCTAACATGGGGATCCTTCGCGTGGACCACCCCGACATTCTTGATTTCATCACCTGCAAGGACAAAACTACTGAGATTACGAACTTCAACATCTCTGTCGCGGTCACGGACGAGTTCCTGGAGGCAGTGAAGATTGGGACAAAGTACAACCTTGTAAACCCGCGGACAAAACAGGTTGTCGGTCAACTCGACGCGCGTGAAGTCCTCGATAAGATCGCATTCCAGGCATGGAAGAATGGCGAACCTGGGTTGTTTTTCATCGACGAGAATAACCGACGCCAGCCGACCCCAAACGTGGGCGACATGGAGGCGACGAACCCCTGCGTGACGGGCGACACGCTCGTCTCAACGGAGTTGGGACTGATCCCGATCGCGGAGATCGCGGAACGATACCCGAACGGCGGAATCTCTCTCGTCACGGATCGGCGCGTGGCCGCGGAGGTCGTCACGGAATCGAACGGCATGTTGCTGGCGAGCCGTGATCAGGCGGAACGGGGGACGCGACTCGGGCCGCTGGTCGCCGCGTGGCGCACCGGCGTGAAGCCGGTCTGGAGGATTTCGACGAAATCCGGATTCGAGCTGACGGCGACGGCGGATCACAAGGTCCTGACGACGGACGGATGGGTTCCGGTCGAGGACCTGATACCAGGATTCCACGAACTTTTGATTCAGTCGGGGGAGGGAAAGTTCCCGAACGATCGGGCACTCCCCTTCCAACCGTCGAACGTTCACATCGGAGAAAACGGGAAGGCGACGATACTCAATCTCCCGACCGAATGGTCGCGCGAACTCGGCTTGGTTCTCGGTTGGCTTGTGGGCGATGGTTGGTTGCGATCCGGCGACAAGAATTGCCGCGTCGGCTTCACTTTCGCGAAGGGAGATGCGCCCATGTTCGCGAGGCTTCGGGCTATTCTCAATCGCTGGTATGGACGAAACGTTCACCCTGTCCAGAGGTCGAACGGAGTTTACCATCTCTCGTATCACTCGCAGTTCTTCGTCGAATTCTTCGAGCGGCTTGGCGTAAAGTCCGCGGGCGCTGATCAGAAGGAAGTGCCGCAAGCCATGTTCTCCGCCCATCGTGAAGCGGTAATTGGATTCTTGCAGGGTCTTTTCACCGCCGATGGCACGGTGCGTATGCACCCAGATCCGAGTGGAGTCTGGGTCGCACTCACATCGAAAAGCAAACGGCTCCTTCAAGGAGTACAGATGCTCCTGCTGAATCTGGGTATCCGATCCCGAATCTTGAATCGTAGTCGGGCAGCCCGTGAGACCATCTTTAGCTACGTTACGAAATCCGGGGTGCGGCGGGAATACGGTTCCGATGGCGTTTTGTTCGAGCTGGCCCTGTACGGCGAGGGCAGGAGTCGTTTCCAGGCTCACGTTGGGTTCCTGGATGAGAAACAGGCCCGTCTTACCAAGATTAGGCCTTCCAATCATCGACCGTCCGATTTTTCAGATCCTCTTACGTCGAAAGAACTAGTGGGAGATCGAGATGTGTATGACTTCACGGAGTCCAACTCTCACTCGTGTGTAGGAAACGGAGTCATTTTGCGAAATTGCGGGGAACAACCGCTCTTGCCCTACGAGTCATGCAACCTCGGCTCGATCGATCTCGCACGTCACATGAAGCGTACTGCCGCCGGCCGCTGGGACGTTGATTGGAAGAAGCTCGAAGAGACGATCCGTGCGACGACTCGGATGCTCGATGACGTCATCGACATGAATGCGTATCCGGTGAAGGAAATCGAGGAGATGACGCACGCCACGCGGAAGATTGGCCTTGGCGTCATGGGCTTCGCGCGGATGCTGTTCATGCTCGAGGTCTCGTACGATTCCAAGGAAGGAGTCGAGTGGGGCCGCAAGATCATGCAATTTATCCAGGAAACCGGATATAATGAGAGCGCGAAGCTCGCGGAGGAGCGCGGCGTCTATCCGGCATGGGAGGGTAGCCGCCACCAGGAGAGCGGTCTGCGGCTTCGCAACTCCTATGTCACGACCGTCGCGCCAACGGGCACGCTTTCGATGATTGCGGACACATCGGGCGGCTGCGAGCCCGAGTTCAGCTTGATCTGGTACAAGCGTGTGATGGATGGCGAGGAGCTCCCGTACTTCTTGGACTACTTCGAAGAAGTCGCGAAGCGCGAAGGCTTCTGGCAGGAGGACCTCGTGAGGAAGATCATCGACAACCACGGCTCCCCGCGGGGCCTGAAAGAGATCCCCGAAAAGTGGCAGCGGGTCTTCGCCACCGCGCACGACGTCGCGCCGGAATGGCATGTTCGCATGCAGGCCGCGTTCCAGGACTGGTGCGATGCCGCGGTCTCGAAGACGATTAACATGCCGCGCGAAGCCACCGTCGAGGACGTGAAGAAGGCGTACCTCCTCGCGTTCGACCTGAAGTGCAAAGGCATCACGGTGTACCGCGACGGATCGCGCGAGGACCAGGTCCTCAACATCGGCCTCGCGGAGACGGAGAAGCCGAAAGAGATTCACGTCGAAGTGCCCCCCGAGCCCGCGGTCGTCCGGCCGCGCGCCCGTCCCGACGTGATCACCGGTCGGACACAGAAGATCCTCACCGGATACGGCGCGCTGTACGTGACGGTCAACGAGGACGAGAAAGGCTTGTTCGAGGTGTTCGCCCAGATCGGCCGCGGCGGCGGATACACCGCGTCGTTCACGGAAGGCATCGCGCGTCTCGCCTCGCTCTGCCTGCGGTCCGGCGTCCCGGTCGACGAGATCATCGACCAGCTCGAGGGCATCCGGAGCCCGCGGATCGCGGTCGACCACGGGGAGCGCGTCTACTCGATCCCGGACGCGATCGCGAAGGCGATCAAGCGGCACATCGGAATGCAGAAGACCGGAGTCCAGCCCCCCGTGGAGACGTTCGACGAACTCGGTGGGGCGGTCGAGACGGACATCGAGATGGAGAAGGAGTCCCGGGATGCCGCGGAGCTGCTGCGGAAGGGCATGAACCCGGAGTGCCCGGAGTGCGGCAAGTCCCTCGTGTTCGAGGAAGGCTGCGTCAAGTGCCACTCGTGCGGCTACTCGGAATGCTGACCTAGCCGGCGTCGAAAGGGCCAAGTCCCCCGGCGGCGTCGGGGACGGCGTGTCTCGCGTCCTGTTCATCGTGCTGATGGACACGGAGCGTCGCGCAGCCGTGGCGAGGAAATCGGCCGGAGCGTTCGAGTCGGTTATCTTGGAAGACCTGCCGCCGGAGAAGCGCGACGACGCGTGGGCGACCGCGGACGTCGTCGTGTCAATGGGCTTCCCCCGGGAGTTCCCGCCAGAGTTCCGGGAGAAGGCGCGAAAGGTGCGGATGATTCAGTCGCTCGTCGCCGGAGTGGACCATTTCCCATTCGAGCGATTTCCGCCGTCCGCAATCGTGTGCAGCAACGCGGGCGCGTACAGCATCTCGGTCGCGGAACATGCGATGGCGCTCCTCCTCGCCGCCGCGAAGGACATCGTTGCTCGAACGGATGAGATCCGACGCGGGATATTCAATCAAACCGTCGAGAACAAGGGGCTCGCGGATTCGACGGCCCTCATCCTCGGCTTCGGTGGGATCGGATCGGAGATCGCGCGGCGCTGCAAGGCCTTCGACATGCACGTCGTTGGGGTCGCTCGGTCGCGGCCCTCGAAGGGAATCGCGGACGCGGTCGGCACGATGGAGGATCTGCCCCAATATTTGCCCGAGGCGGACGCGGTCTTCCTCGCGCTCCCGCTAACCCGAGCGACCCAGGGCCTCGTCGACCGTCGCTTCCTCACGAGCATGAAGGAGGACGCGATTCTCGTGAACATCGCCCGCGGCAAACTGATCGTCGAAGACGATCTGTTCGAACATCTCAAGGCCCGCCCGAGGTTCCGGGCCGCCCTCGACACGTGGTGGACATACCCCGACACACGGGAGGGACGGCCGTTCCATCGTCCGTTCCAGGATCTTCCGAACATCGTGATGACGCCGCACGTCGCACCCTTCGTCCCGGGCCAGCGGGGGCGCGCGATGGAGGCCGCCGTGGATAACCTGCTGCGGTTCCTCCGCGGTGAGAAACCGCACAACGTCGTCGATCCGTCGGACTATGCGAAGGCGGACTCCAAGGACCGGACTAGCTGAGCCGCTCGCAGCGCGGATGGGAATCGTCCACACAAACTTCGAACACAATCTTTAAAAGCGGACGGCTCTACTCGCGGCCACCTTCGACGTCCGTCGGATGTTCGGGAGGCGCGTGGCATGGCGAAAGTGAAGGAAACGCTGAATCCTTTTGACATCGCCCGGGAGCAGATCGACCGGGCCGGCAAGAAGTTGAACTTGGACTCCGGGCTCCTCGAGATCCTGAAGAGCCCACGCCGCGAGCTCACGGTGCACTTCCCGGTGAAGATGGACGATGGCAAGGTGCGAGTCTTCACCGGCTACCGCGTGCAATACAACGACGCGATCGGCCCGTTCAAGGGCGGGATCCGATACCACTGGAACGTCTCGATCGACGAGGTCCGCGCCCTGTCGTGCTGGATGACCTGGAAGTGCGCGGTCATGGGCATCCCGTACGGCGGCGCGAAAGGCGGGGTGATCTGCAACCCGAAGGAGATGTCGAAGGACGAGCTCGAGCGCATGACGCGCCGGTACGCCTCCGAGATCTCGATCATCATCGGACCGGAGAAGGACATTCCCGCTCCGGACGTGTACACGGACAGCCAGACGATGGCGTGGATCATGGATACGATCTCGATGAACAAAGGGTACGCACAGCCCGGCGTCGTCACGGGCAAGCCCCTCGTGATCGGTGGGTCGCTCGGCCGCGACGAAGCGACGTCGCGGGGCATGATGTATGCGACCCGCGAGGCCGGCAAGAAAGTGAAACTGAATCTGAGGGGCGCCAGCGTCGCGGTCCAAGGGTTCGGGAACGTCGGGTCCCATTACGCCCGGTTGATGCACGACGAGCAAGGCTCGAAGATCGTCGTGGTCTCCGACTCGAAAGGCGGCATCTACAGCGAGAAAGGCTTCGACCCGAGGGAGGTCCTCGCGTTCAAGGCGAAGACCGGGAGCGTCGTCGGATTCCCGGGAACACGGGAGGTCACGAACGAAGCTCTCCTGGAGCTCCCCGTCGACATCGTCGCCCCGTGCGCGCTCGAAGGCATCCTGACGTCGGAGAACGCGCCGCGGATCAAGGGAAAGATCGTCGCGGAAGGGGCGAACGGCCCGACGACGCCCGAGGCGGACGACATCTTGCACAAGCGCGGAATCTTGGTGATCCCGGACATCCTCGCCAACGGCGGCGGCGTGACCGTGTCGTACTTCGAGTGGGTGCAGAACCTGTCCGAATTCTTCTGGACGAAAAAGGAAGTCGACGAGAAACTCGAGGGCATCATGGTGAGCGCGTTCAACCGCGTCTGGGACATGCGAGAAGCGAAGAAGGTCGACATGCGACAGGCCGCATACATGGTGGCGATCGCCCGCGTCGTCGAAGCCTACAAGTGGCGCGGGATTTACCCCTAGGCGCACGAAGGCAGGCCCGAGGGCCTGCCAATCTCTCATTTCGCGGGCGCTGCGTCGGCTCGCTGCATCGCGTCGACCCACGAAGGCGGGACGTCGGAGCCACGGATTGGCCATCGCGTGAACGCGGTCTCGGCCATGTACGGCTGGAGGGTTCCCATCGTGGCGCGGTGCGGATCTTTCCCGACGAAGGCCATCAGCGCCCGCTCGTCTTCCCAGATCGAAAGGGTCCAGAAGCGATGGCTCAACAGCTTCGCTCGGAACGAATATCCGAAGAGACCTGGCGTCGATGCCAGCTGCGCGCGGATCTTGTTGGTCTGCCGCTGCAGCGTCAGCATCTTGCGAAATCCTTTCAGCGGGAGGTACGAAAGCAAGGCGAGATATTCGCGTCCACGGTCCGGTGGCAGCGGCGACCGCCAGGGCGTGTCGACGATCGCCGACTCGAATCGCACGACACGATTAAATAGCGTCCTCTTCTACGGCCGCGCGCCGTGCCCCTGAACATCGTCGTGTGCCTCAAGCAGATCCCGAACCCAGACCTGCAGTTCCAAGTTGCGCCGGATGGGAAAGACATCAAGCGCGACGCCCTCAATTACAAGCTGAACGGCGCGGACGAGTACGCCCTTGAGGAGGCGGTACGCCTCAAGGAGAAATCCGGCGGACGTGTCGTCGCACTGACCGCGGGCCCGAAGCGCACCGAGCAGATGCTTCGCGAGGCGCTTGCGAAAGGAGCCGACGAGGTCGCCCGAATCGTCTTCGACGAGCCCGCCGCGTACGACGTCGGCAAGGTCGCGCGCCTCCTCGCGGCGGCAATCCGCACGCTGCCCCACGACCTCGTGCTGACCGGCGTCCAGTCCGATGATCTCGTGAACTCGGCCACCGGGGGACTCATCGCAGGGATCCTCGGCCTCGCCCATGCGAGCGTCGTGACGCGCGTCGAGCTGAAAGGCGCCGCACTGGAGGTCGCATGCGAACTGGAAGGCGGACTGCAGCGGATCTACTCGATCGCTCTCCCCGCCGTGCTCACGATTCAATTCGGCGCGAACACTCCGCGGTACGCGCCGCTCCCCGCGATCATGAAGGCGGCCCGTCAGCCGATCAAGGAGCTCTCTGCCGCGGCCCTCGGCCTCTCCTCTTGGGATTCCGTCTCGCTTCCGTACGCCTTCGGCGTCCGAGGGCTATCGCCTCCAGCGGCGAAAGGCCACGCGGAGATGATCACGGGGACCGTCGAAGAACAGGCGAAGAGACTCGCGCAGCTCCTGCGGGACAAAGGTTTCGCGCGGAGGTGAGGCGATGCCGGGCGACGTGCTGGTTTTCGCGGAACATCTGGAGGGCCGCATCGCGCCGTCGACCTTGGAAGCGATCGCCATCGGCCGGGAGCTCGCATCTCGATCTGGCGGTCACGTCCGCGTTGCGTTGTTCGGTGAGAAGGTGCAAGCCCTCGCGGATGCGCTCGCTGGGCACGGCGTCGAGGTCCTTCTCGCCGAGGATCCGGCCCTGGCGGAATACACGCCCGACGCATACGGCCAGGCCGCTCACTCGGTCGTCGACTCGACAAAACCTCGACTCATCCTCGTAGCCCACACGTCCCAAGGCTACGACTTGGCGCCTGCACTCGCCGGCACGATGGATCTTCCGTTGGTCACGAACTGCCTCGCCTTGCGGTTTGACGGCGAGCGGCTCGTGGCGACCCGTCGCCTCCTGAACGAGAAGGTCCAGGCCGAGGTGGAGATCGCGTCGAGTCGGCCGATCGTGGCGACTGTGCGACCCGGCGCCGCGAAAGCCGCGGGACCCGCACCGGGAGGGACGGTCACCTCGACGCCGGTCCGGATCGACGGATCCAAGGTCCGAACCAAGTTCCTCTCGATCGAACAGCCACAGGTCCAAGACATCGATATCGCCGGCGCGGACATCATCGTGTCCGCGGGCCGCGGGATCCAAAAGAGAGAGAACCTTCCCCTCATTGAGGAGTTCGCGAAAGCCCTCGGCGGAGTCGTGGGCGCTTCCCGTCCACTCACGGACATGGACTGGCTGCCGAAGACGCGGCAAGTCGGACAGAGTGGCAAGACCGTTCGGCCGAAGCTCTACGTGGCCTGTGGAATCAGCGGCGCGATGCAACATGTCGCCGGCATGAAGGACGCAAGCCTGATCATTGCGATCAACACGGATCCGAGCGCGCCGATTTTCGAAGTGGCGCACGTCGGGATCGTGGCGGATGTCCTCAAGCTCCTGCCCGCCACCCTGAAAGAGCTCAAGAGTTGAGGGGCCTGCTCCCCGGAGCCTTCATCTAAGTCTCGCCCGATTCGGAAATGTGGCCCAGCCGCCTCCCCCACCGGCAGGGTGGTATCCCGCGCCGGCTCCCCGTCGTCCATCGCCCAACATGTTGGTCATCGGCCTCGTCCTCGCGATCGTGGTCGTGATCCTCGCCGTGTCGGTGATCGCAATCTCCCTCTCGGGCTCCTCGCCGTTCTTCGCCCTCGGATTCGCGCCATTCATCTGTGTCCCGTTTCTGTTCGTCATCATCTTCATCATCATTGCGTTGTCATCCGCCTCGAGCCGGCGGACGATCCCGCCACCGCCTCCGATCCAGCAGCCGATGGTCCCGGCGGGCCAGCAAGGCCCCGTGGCGTTGGATTGTCCGAACTGCGGCGGCCCACCCACGAACGTGGACCGTTTCGGTATCGCGACGTGTTCGTATTGCGGCACGCGGTTCCTCGTCCGGTGAGCCATGTCTCCCTGAGGTGAGTCGACGCCCCGGGAAATCGCAGTCGAGCTGCCTCGGACCTCGTATTACACGGGCGAAGTGATCGAGGGCACGGTCGTGATCGAGACGACGCGAGAAGTCTCGAGCCGCGGGCTGTACGTCGACTTCACAGGCACCGAGGAGACCGTGATTACGCGGAACGCAGGGAAGACGACCGTCACGTATCGATCGAAAGCCACCATCGTGCAATGGCGCCTCCCGCTGCGCGGGGAAGAGTCGATTCCGCCGGGGACGCACCGGTATCCGTTCCAGTTCCAGATCCCGATTCACGCCCTTCCTTCGTACGCGGGCCGGCACGCGAGCGTGAAGTACATCTTGAGCGCACGGCTCGACGTCCCGCTTTGGCTCGACACTGTGTGGACGACGGAGATTTTCGTGTTCTACGACCGCCCGAGCGTCCGCACGTTCGCCCAGCCGGTCCGTTTCCGGTCCGGCGGCCAAGGCCCCGAAGTCTACGTCGAGCTGGACGGCGATCGGTTCTTCGCCCGCGAGCTGATCGGTTGCCGGATCACGTTGAGCCGTACGGAGAACGCCCGGATCCGGCGGGTATACACCCGACTCCTCGGCGGCGAATGGGCGAAGGCGGACGGCCAGCAGGAGAACACGGAGACGTACCGCACCGAAGTGTCGGTGCCGATGGAGCAGATCCGCGTCGGTGTGCCGTTCACGTTCGAGATTCCGATCCCCGCGGATGTCGCGTCGAGCTACCGCGGGACGTATTCATATTACAGCTATATCCTTCAGGTAGGCCTGGACATCGCCTGGGGGTTCGACATCATCGCGCAGACCCCGATCGTGATCGTGCGGTAGGCCATGCCGGCGATCCGAGCGAGCGTTCCATGTTAACCTTAAACAAGGTTAATCTCGGAGGCGCCAACCTTTTGCCCGCCATGGTCCTTCCGGAGGCCGTGGCCCGGCGGGCGCTTCTCTCCGACGATGAGATCGCGGCCCGCCTCCGCGAGGTCCCGGGTTGGTCTCGCTCGGGCAACGCGATCGAGCGCACCTGGACGTTCCGCGATTTCTCCGAGGCGCTCGCGTTCATCAACAAAGTCGGCGTGCTCGCGGAGGCGATGAATCATCATCCGGACATCGCGAACTCGTGGGCGACGGTCCGGCTCACGCTGACTACGCACGACAAAGGCGGCCTGACGAATCTCGACTTCGATCTCGCGAAGAAGATCAACAGTCTCTAGGCCCAGCCGAGGAGACGGTCGAGAGACCAGGCACCCGGACCCAGGAACGCGAGCACCAAGGCGAACGCCGCGTAGGCCACATCGAGCTCGTATCCCAAGATGAAATTCTTCTTCAGCTTCGTCTTTGAGAAGATCGTCGTCGCCGTCATCTCCAGGACAAAGAGGACGGCCACGACTTGTGTCAGCAAGCCGACGATCAAGGCGAGGCTCCCGAAGAATTCGAGCAGCGTGAAGAGGACGGCGAACGCCGCTCCCCCGGGCCACCCGATCCCTTTCACCCAGCCGATCGGCTTCCGCATGTCCTTGATCTTCGGCCAGCCGTGGGCCAAGAACAAGGCCCCGAGGGCCACACGCCCGACGAGGGCCGCCACATCCGTGTACGAAGCGAAGAGCAAGGGTCTACCCCCTCGGGCCCTCTCTGGCGCCCGCGATAGAAAAACCTTTCACGGCATATGCCGTGGGATCCCGCGGAGTCTACGAGAGCGACTGTTCGAGGAGTTCCGCGATGTCGAATCGGCGGATGTCCTCGCGGTCCTTCGTCTTCGCGGCATCGTCGAGCATGATCAGACAGTACGGGCACGCGGTTGCGACCGCATTGGCCCGCGTCTCCTCGATGTGGCTCAACCGGCGGTGGTTCACCCTCTCGCCCGTCCGCTCGTCCATCCACATCCGGGCCCCGCCTGCGCCGCAGCAGAATCCGCGATCGCGGCATTGGCGCATCTCGACGACTCGCACGCCCGGGATGCGGTACAACACATCCCGCGGCTCATCGTATACGTCATTGTAGCGTCCAAGATAGCACGGATCGTGGTACGTCAGGAACTGAAGGACCTCCCGCGTGGGATTCAGCCTTCCATCGCGGATGAGTTCCTGGAGGAACTGCGAGTGGTGGACGACCTCGTACGCCCCTCCGAACTCCGGGTATTCGTTCTTGATCGCATTGAAGCAGTGCGGGCAGCTCGCGACGATTCGCTTCACCCCGTACCCGTTCAGCGTGGCCACGTTCGCCCGAATCATCGTCTGCGCGAGGTACTCGTTCCCGATCCGGCGCGCCGGGTCTCCCGTGCACTTCTCCTCCGCGCCGAGGATCGCGAACCGGACGCCCGCCTTTTGCAAGATCCGGGCGAAGGCCTGGGCGACCTTCCGGTTCCGGTCGTCGAAGGAAGCCGCGCAGCCGACCCAATACAACACGTCGATCGGCTCGTTCGCGGCGATCGCTTCGGCGAGCGTCCGAATCCCGAGCCCCTCGGCCCACCGGCCCCGCTGGTCCCAACCGATGCCCCACGGGTTGTAGTTCGTCTCGATGTTCCGCAACATGTCCATCGACTCGGGTGGAATCTTTCCCTGGGTCAGCACCAGGTTCCTTCGCATGTCGATGATCTTCGGCACGTGTTCGTTCATCACGGGGCACTCGTACACGCAGGCGTAGCACGTCGTGCACGCCCAGATTCCCTCGTCCGAATGGACGGTCTGGAACATGTCCGGGAGGCCGTCGACCTGCCCACTCACGATCGCGCCGCCCTGATCGTTCAGCGTGTCCCGGATGTTCGTGATGATCCGCATCGGGTCCAGCGGTTTGCCCGTCGCGTTCGCCGGGCACGCAGCGGTGCACCGTCCGCATTCCGTGCATGCGTACCCGTCGAGGAGCTGCCGCCACGAGAGCTGCTCGACGCGGTTCACGCCGAACGTCTCCGTCTTCTCCAGGTCGACCGTCTTCAGCGCGCCCTTCGGCGTGAGGTCCATGAAGAAGGTGTTCACGATCGCGAAGATGATGTGGATATGTTTCGAATGAGGGACATACGCCAGGAAGGAGAACAGGAGGACGACGTGCGTCCACCACAACGTCCGCCACCACAACGCCGGGTCGGCGCCGAAGATCGAGGTCCCCGCGAGGGCGGATGAAATCGGCTTCCATTCCGGGAGGGCGACGGTCCCGGCCGCCGCGTCCGCCGCGTTGAAGAGGAGGAAGGAAACGACGATGCCGAGGATGAAGCAGAGGACGATCGTCGCATCGCGCATCCCCTCGTGCATGAGTTTCTTCGGTCGGATCACGTACCTTCGGTAGAGGGCCATCCCGACTCCGATCGCGGCGAGCACGGCGATGACCTCTTCCGCCAGGTAGAGCGGGCCGCTCAACGAGAACCCCGCGATCGTGGGAGCGGAGACACGCCAGCCCGGGGCGTATGCCTGGGCCGTGATCTCCACGACGCTCGCCCCGAGGATCACGAACGCCCAGAAGATGAACGAGTGGAGCACGCCCGCGTACCACTCGCGCGCGACCTTCCGTTGAAAGATCCCATACACGACGAAGTTCTTCAGACGTGTCGGCAGGTGGTCCCATCGCGGTTCCTTCCGCTGGGCCGTGAACAGATACCGGAGCCGGAGATACATCTTCCGCCCGAAGATCGATAGGGAGACCGCGAGGAAGGCGGTCACCGCAACTGTGTCGAGGGCGGTCAGGGCCATGCTCTCTCGAGGAAAGCGCCCTCCCCTTTTCAACCCGCGGGTGTTGCGAGGACGATCAGCTTCCGATGGTCCGCGGTCACGGCTTCTCGTCGCCAGCCACCCCAGACACCGACCATCCGCCAACCCGATTGTCCGAGGCTTCCGGCGACGTCCCTCGGCGTGAGGAGAGTGAGCTCCACGGACGAATCGGTGCGGTGCTTCAGGTCCTCGCCAACGCGCTCGTAGAACTTCCACTCCAATCGCAGCACGCCGGTCGCCGGATCGAACGATCGGAACTCGTGTTGCTCCACCGACCCGATCGTGTGGAATGCGAACGGCCGCTTCCGGGACGCAAAGAAGTCGCGGTTCAGGAGGTCCAAGACTAGCCGGCCTCCGGGGCGCACATAGGCCGCAAGGCGACGAAGGAACGCGAGGTCGTCCGCGGTGGACTCTCGACCCAGTGCATGGTCCAAGCAGAGGATTACGTCGAATCGAGTCTCCGCGGTCAGTCCGGGCAGCGCGTCACGGGGCGCTGTCGCGAAGTGGAGGCGGTTGGCGACGGCCCCGGGGATTCGCTCGGTCGCCGCGGCGATTCCCATTTCATTCGGATCGACGGCCGTGACCTCGAACCCGGCTTCCGCGAGCCCAATCGCCCGTCGGCCAATCCCGCACGGCACATCGAGGACGTGCGCTCCCGGCACGATGCCTTCCTCCTCGAGGAACATCCGAGTCGCGTCGACGTCCTCCAGGGGCGGGCGAATGATTCCTGGGGGCATTCATCGCCTCCCGACGACGATTTGGGTCGGGCTGTCGATGGAAGGCGCGTCCATCTTGAAACCGCCGAACGCTTCGGTCGGATGCCATCCGCCGCGCACGAGGAGGCGGCGCAGCTCATGGAGGCTGTAGATGCAGTGCTCGATCGGCACCGTGAGAATGTGATTCAAGTCCTCCCCGTGTCGGCGGAAGAACCGCCATTCGTTCCGCATCCGTGAGGTGACGAGGTCCAGGTGCCGTTGCTCGATGTGCACGATGTCGCCGATGGCCTCGTAGCCTTGCGGGTCGAAATGTCGCACCACGAAGTCCCGGTTCACGATGTAGATGATCAGGATGCCTCCGGGGCGGACCAGCTTCGCATACTCCCGGAGGATCCGGACGTCCGTCTCTTCGTCGTAGTACCCGAGCGACGTCCAGAGGTTGAGAGCCGCGTCGAACGGTGCGTCGGTCGCGGGCACCGCTTCCGTCAGCCGCCGGAGGTCTCCGATGTGGTAGGTTGCTCGATCGGCCACACCCTCTTGGCGCGCGAGTTCGGTGGCGCGCGAGACGAACACCGGGGACAGGTCTGCCCCGACCATCCGGTAGCCCATTTTCGCGAGTCGGGTCGCATGCCGTCCGATGCCGCACGGCGCATCGAGGATTCGGCCGCCCGGGGGAACGCCGAACCGCTCCAGGATTGCGTGCAGGTCGCGCGCTTGCTCCTCGCCCGTGGACCAAGCGTTCTCGTGG
>Ga0209854_1000058_pt1 | contig 15821 bp, 18 predicted proteins | sample GWRWS3_30_40_FD_187234 | JGI IMG/M metagenome (GOLD analysis project Ga0209854, IMG submission 187234) | Riverbed sediment microbial communities from areas with vegetation nearby in Columbia River, Washington, USA - GW-RW S3_30_40 (SPAdes)... | ecosystem: Environmental > Aquatic > Freshwater >... | reverse complement strand
GGCAGCCCGACCGAGATCGCCTCCATGCCATTGCTGGTATAGACTCCGCCTACGATCCGTCCCTGCCGGTACAGGGCTGTGATCCGGTCCTCCAGGGTTCTGGTGAGACGCAGGTAGTAGTACATCTGAAGTAGATCGGTTCGTTTGATGTCCTTCGCAACTACCGCAGCATCCATCAGGGCCCTCCTCTATCGCATTGAGCTTGAAGACTTTAGAGCTCCGGCATGTCCCTCCAAGAAAGCAACGGCTTCTTGGCTTTGCAGAGCGGGCAACCAGCCGGCTCCCACTGCGGCATGTTCAGATCAGCCGTGTAGTAGAATGGAAACTTGGCGGTCAGTTCGTCCATCAAGGGGAACTGCCCGCTGTCACGGCGGGCAAAGACCATCATTCCGGCCAGGACACCTCCGTGCTCGGTGACGACCTTGCCCAGCTTGCCGACGCAATTCCCGCGCGTGGTCACATCATTCAGCACAACGAACCGTTCGCCAGCTCGGATGGCACCAGCTATCACCTCCGTGCCGATTTTTCCGGTCTCTCGATTGAAAGGAGTCAGGACTACCCGGAGCCGCATCTTCTCGTGGAGCAGGTCTGCCACGCGCTCGGCCAAGGCCTGGGCGTCGGAAGCGGTGGTCACAAGGCCGACGACAGGGTCCTTCTCGTAAGTCTGGCGGATCCAGTCGGCCATGTCTCGCGCGATCAAGGTGACCAGTTGGGAAAACCGCGCGATAGATTCGAACCGGAGATAGGTCCCTGTATGATGGCCCGAGGCGACCTCGACATGCGTGTCGAAGAAGACCGCTCTGGATGACCGGAGGATCCGATGGACGTCCCAGTCAGAAAGCTTGGAATGCGGGACGTCCCGGATGATGCTCTTCAGTCTTGGCTCAATCGCTGGACCGTCATAGAGGGCCCGGTGCCGGTGGATCAGTTCCGTCACTGCCTGCTCATCCGTCACGGTTACGCTCATCGCTTGCTCTCCTGTTTGATGACTCGGGTTCTTAAGAGACCAATCGGCTGGATTTCCAGCTCTACCACGTCGCCGGGATGCAAAAACCGGTCCATCTCAAGGCCACACCCGCCGCCCACTGTCCCTGAGCCGAACAGGTCGCCCGGATAGACCGTTTCGCCGCGCGAGACGTGCGCGATCATTTGAGGGAAAGACCAATGGATGGTCCCGAAGCGCCCTTCCGACCAGACCTCGCCGTTCACCCGCGCGATCATCTTGAGTGCGTTCAGGTCAGGGATCTCATCCGGCGTTACGAGGCAGGGGCCAATCGCTGTCGCAAAGTCTTTGCCTTTGGCCGGGCCAAGCCGACAAGCCATTTCCTGAAACTGAATGTCCCGCGCACTAAAGTCGTTCATGATCGTGTAGCCCGCGACGTAACCCGGCGCCTCCCGCTCGGAGATGTCCTTGCCTTTGCGGCCGATGATGCAGGCCAGCTCCAACTCGTAGTCCAATTTGGTCGTTTCCAGTGGCCAGGGCAGGTCATCGTCCGGTCCGATGATCGTCCGGTGGTTGCCCTTATAGTAGGCCGGGGCTTTGTACCATTCGGGCGGAATGGGTTGCCCGCGTTTCTTGGATGTGGCGGCGATATGCTCTTCGAACGCAATAAAGTCGCGCAGGGATCCTGGATTTGGCAGCGGTGCCATGATCCGGACATTGTCCTGACGATACAGGATGGTTTCGCCTTCAGGGCCTTGAATGGTCTCGCCGCAGCAGACCGCGTGGTCGAATCCCTGCCGAGCCGCGGCCATGGCTGAATCTCCACCTTCCAAGAGCTCGAGCATGGTGGAAGGAACCATGGCGTTGGCGAGTCGGTACGGCTGCGCTTCCTTCTGGTCGGCAAGCACCCGGGCATAGGCTACGTTGAGATCAATGATGGTCTGTCCATGGAGGGCGCCGACTCGAACAAAGCTTCCCACCGGGGTTCGGACTCGAAAACTGACCAGTTTCATGGCTGACTCCAACTCATCGCGTATTCCTTCAGCTCCACTGTCTCCAGTTCTGGCAGGACGCTGAACGGCCGGCGAGATTCGATCATCACCGCGACCTCGTCCGTGTGCGTCTTTGTCTTGCTTGCCTCGACCGCCTGAGGATGCGGGCCGTGGTGAATTCCCTGCGGATGAAGCGTGAGCGCTCCCTGCTGGATGCCCGCTCTGCTGAAAAAGTCTCCCTTGTGATAAAAGAGGACCTCGTCATAATCCATGTTCCGGTGGTAGAACGGAACTCGAAGTGCCTGGGGATCGCTCTCAAGCGGTCGTGGAGCGAAGGTCGAGATGAGCAGCCCACCGGCCTGGAATGTCGCGTGAACGCTCGGAGGAAGATGGTACCGGGGACTCATCACAGGCCGGAAGTCACGCACATTCAGCTTGGCCACCCACAGGTCCCCTTTCCAGCCGACCACGTCCATCGGATTGAAAGGATACACGACCTTCGTGTATTCGCCGTTGCGCTTAATGCGCACTTCCCATTCGCGCCCACTGGTGTCAGTCACAGGCGCTAGCTCAGGCACGGTCAGCACACCAAGGTCGAACAACGCATGGTGTCCCAGCAGGCCTCGCTCCGGCAGCGTGACCTGCTTGGGACTCTCGGCGATCAGGAACAGCGACGGTCCCGCCTCCACGCTGACCCGATAAATAGTTCCTTTGGGAATCACCACGTAATCTCCAGGCTCATAGGACAACGTGCCATAGTCTGTCTCGAACCGGCCCCTCCCACTATGGACAAACTGCACCTCATCCCCGTCCGCATTGCGGAGGAAATAAGGCATCGTCTCGGCTCGGCGTGAGAGAAAGACCCGCACATCCGGGCTGCGCAGGATCTCGACCGGTCTGGCATCGGCCGATCGCTGGTCCGGGGTGGAGAGGGCCGCGCAGGCGAAGGCGCGGGGCTTCAGAGGGCCGTCGATGCGAACCCATCCTGTCGGAGGATGTGTTCGGTACAGGTGCGATGACGGCCCGCTAAACCCGCGGCGGCCGTGCTCTTCTTCATGCAGGCCGTCAGGAATCCCGACGTGGGCCTGATTTGGCGCATTGCCTTTCTTCACGAGGTACATCGCGGGCCTCCCCATCTTCCCGCAGAACGGTGACCAATGAATGTTGAATGGCGAAGCGTTTCGCTCATCATTCTGCGTTCGCTGCTGGTTTAGGATGCGCGCTTGAACGACGAGTCTTCGAACGGGAGCGGGAGGGTCTCGTAGTCGATGATCGTCTGTTCAACGCCTTGAATCTGGTCCCGCTCAATGTCCTTGTAGAGCGCCTCGACGGTCCCCCGCACAAAGGTCTTAGACTGTTCGCCTTCATGCTGGCGTTGCGTCAACTCTATGAAAACGCCGCTTCCAGGGAACAACGGATAGGTAAACCGTTGTTTGAGCGGCCCGAAGCCGTCTCGACCCTCTTTGAGCGGACCGCTGAACTTCACCCCATGATACTCCCATTCGCGAGAGACCGCTTCAATGTCGTCCACTTCAATAGCCACGTGCTGGACCCCTTCGCCGTATTTCTCAATGAACTGGGAGATCTGGGACCGCACGGTCTTATCCCTGCCCTGCATGAGGGCCACCTTGGCGTTCCCGCGCTGTACGACGATCGTGTCCATACTGGACTTGTCGCTTCCCACGTCCCGCGCCGACCAGATGACCTCGAAGCCGAGGATTTTGGTGAACAGGTACTCGGCGGCGTCCAGATTCTTGACGCACAGGGTAATGTGATCGATCCCCATTTCGTGGCTCATGGGCGTTCCCTCCCGGGCTAGTGACAATAGAGCAGTACCCTCTTTCCCTGCATGTGCATCACCGCGTCTTTTTGATCTGAGACCAGTATAACATACGGAATCTATCAAGCAATATACTGTTTATATTACAAAATAGAATAAAGAATGGGAAATAATTGTAATGGATTCTGAAAAATATACTATCTATTTGATTTATAAAGATTAAGTAAATAAACATCAAACTTGCGCAAATAATAAGAAAGTTATATTATTGAAAATGTAGTGATGACGACGAAGAGATTGAATGGCCGTCTCTAGGAGGGGACGAGGAGGTACGCCATGTCATTCTACGAGGAGATGCGGGGCTATGTGCTGCGCCATGGGGCCATTAACAATCCTTATCTGGATCGCTTTCAAACCGGCCAGGTCACTGACGAGGGCTTTCGCAAGTTTGCCGTCGAGTTTTATCACTTCGCTCGGTTCTTTCCCAAGATCCTGGTGGCCCAGCTCGTGAACACCGAGGACGAGTCCGTAGCAGACGAGCTCACGAAAGTCCTCTACTCGGAGCTAGGGGATGGTCGTACCAAGAACCGTCACGAATTGCTCTACCGCGACTTTCTGCGCTCAGTCGGTCTGGACGTCCACGAAGCCATGACCCATCCCATGCTGCCTTCGACGCAGGCCTACATTGATGGAATGGAACAGCTCTATAGCAGCGGAAACCATGCCACGGCCCTCGGTGCCTCGTTCGGACTCGAGAACATGGCCATCACCATGTGGGACCATCTGATCCCGGGCCTGACCCGTCTCCGAAACGAACGGTACCCTCAGATGGACGCGACCTACTTCACCTTCCATCGCGAGCTGGAATCCACGCATGAAGATGCCATGGAAAAAGCGGTGGAAGCGGTGGACGGGACCGGTTCTGTCGCAAGTGGGAGGATGACAACGCAGGAACGGGAAGACTTCTGCGGCGGGACGAAGGCTGTACTGGATTATCTAGAAGGCTTCTGGATGGGATTGGAGAAGACTAGAGCCGGCCACACGGCGAGTGCGGCGTAACCGGCCGCGGCGTAGGGCCTTGGAAGGCGGGTTTGAGAGAAGAGATGTTTGAGATCGCCCAATATGTCGAAGAGGTCAAGCACCGGTACCGCCTCAGCAGCGACTATGCTCTGGCCGACAAGCTGGGAATCGCTCAGCCTGAAGCGAACCTTATTCGCCGTGGCCTGAAGGTGCCCAAACCTGAGATCTGTATTAAGGTCGCCAGGTTGCTGGACAAGAATCCTGTCGAGCTGCTGCTCATCGCCCAGAAAGACAAGGCGCCGGCACAAGCCAAGGAATATTGGACGCTGGCACTGACCGCCGTAGACGTCATGCTCCACGTCCCCAAGAACCCTCGGTACATTCCAAAGAAAGTGGAAGCCATCGGCCGTGAGCTTCGCCAACTCGAATCCCAGACTCTGACTTACGAAGGAGCGGCTGCGAATGCCGAAGCGGTTCGGCTTATGGAAACGGCGGAGCGGTCGGTGGATGCTATCATGGAGCGCTGGAACATCTGGAAGAGAGGGGAAGCCCTCTATCCCAGCTATCTCTTGGCCAATCAGGCGGCTGTCCGTCGCAACGTGGTGATCCGTCGGCTGCTGATCCTTTCACAAGCCCAGATGCAGGATGCCTTACTCGTGGACGATGCGATCCAGATCATGGATGATCAACACCGGGCCGGCATCAAGATTTACTACGCGTTTCGGGAAGAGCTTATTCGCTCGCCCGCATTTCAGCGGCTGGAGCAGGATTTCAAGAAGTACGGAGCTGCTGAGGAGATCAATTCGGCGATGTTCGACGAAGAGATCCTGATCTTTTCACAGTTGTACGCACAGGTGCCGCTCGGCATGGTGGGTAAGCCCACGCCGATCACGATGATCAAGCAGCTTCAGATCACCTGGAAACCGGAGGTGATCCGGGAATTGAACCCGGCCTCTCTATTCGACATGACCAGATACGTATTCGAGTACCAGGGGGCCGAGCCCTTCATGGCGCAGTTGGAACGATTCAAGAGCGCGGTACGTGGAGGGCATCCGTGAAGTTTCCATCGGAGCCCTTTAAGATCAAGGTGGTGGAGCCCATCCGCCGGACGACGCGGGAGGAGCGGGATAGGCTGCTCCAAGCGGCCGGGTACAACCTGTTTCACGTGCCGGCCGACAGCGTCTATGTGGATCTGCTCACGGATAGCGGCACCTCGGCGATGAGCGACAACCAATGGGCTGGGATGATGCTGGGCGACGAGTCCTACGCCGGCAGCAAGAACTACTACCATTTTGAGGAAGTGGTGCGCTCGATCTTCGGCTACCGCTATGTGATTCCGACGCACCAGGGCCGCATGGCCGAAAATCTCCTGTTTTCCACTATTGTCAAGGCGGGCATGTCCGTGCCCAACAACATCCATTTCGATACCACCCGTGCCAATGTCGAGCATCAGGGCGCTCAGGCCCTCGACTTGGTGGTCAAGGAGGCCTACGACCCGCATTGCACACTTCCCTTCAAGGGCAACATGGATCTGATCCGGCTTGAGGAGACGATCAACCAAGTGGGGCGTGAAAACATTCCATTGGTCATGCTGACGATCACCAACAACAGCGGCGGCGGCCAACCGGTCTCGATGCAGAACATCCGGCAGACCCGGGTCCTATTGAACCGGTATGGGATTCCGCTGATCTTTGACGCCTGCCGATTCGCAGAGAACTGTTTTTTCATCAAGGAACGAGAGTCCGGATACGCCGACACCCCAATCCTGGAGATCGCCCGCGAACTGTTCAGCTACGGGGACGGCTGCACCATGTCGGCCAAGAAGGACGGGTTGGCCAACATCGGCGGGTTCCTCAGTCTGAACAACGAGCAGTGGGTCCAGGATGTCACCAACATGCTGATCCTGGTGGAGGGCTTCCCGACCTACGGAGGGCTGGCAGGCCGCGATCTTGAAGCGATGGCTCGCGGACTCCGAGAGGTGCTGGACGAGGAGTACCTCCGGTTTCGGATCGGCCAGGTCCGGTACCTGGGTGAGATGCTGGAGAATGCTGGCGTGCCGATCCTCAAGCCGGTGGGTGGGCATGCGGTCTATCTCAACGCGAAAGAATTTCTCCCACACATCCGTCCGGAGGAATTTCCGGCGCAGGCCTTAGCCGTGGCCCTCTATCGCGAGTACGGCATCCGCGGGGTCGAGATCGGGACCGTGATGTTCGGAAAGAAGGACCCTGCCACTGGCCGGACGATTCATCCAGAGCTCGAGATGCTTCGGTTGGCAATCCCCCGTCGGGTCTACACGAACATGCAGATCACGTACGTGGCGGAATCCATCAATGAACTCTACCGCCAGCGAGACTCCATCAGTGGGCTGCGGATGACCTACGAGGCTCCGGTTCTCCGCCATTTCACCGCGCGATTTGAAGAGCACCCGCCGGTCCGCCGAAATTCCGCCTAAGGAAAGAACAGCCTTACCAGGCGCGGAGAGCAAGCCCCGCAATTGCGTTTCGCGCGGCGGCTGCGCTATCCTAAGCCTCGTTCGCTGCAAAGCGGCGAAGGAGTCGCATGATCAGCACTGACACGTTGACGAACTACATCCGGCAGGCCCTGCCGGACGCCACAGTATCTGTCACGGACCGCACTGGCACGATGGATCATCTACAGGTCCGTGTCGTCTCGGATCTGTTTCACGGGAAGTCCCTCTTGGATCGGCATCGGATGATTTACCAGGCGTTGGACGCGCCCATGAAAGATGGTCGTATCCATGCGCTGGAGATCACGGCCGAGACCAATAATGGGGCGTGAATTGTAGAGGTGGCAAGGAGGAATCATGGCGAATCTAATCGATGACGAGATTCAGCAGGAAATCAAAACGCACAAGATCCTGATCTACGGGAAGGGCACCAAGCAGATGCCCATGTGCGGGTTCACGAAGGAGACGATGGAGTTCTTCAACAAGTACGGCTATCCCTATGAGCTCATCGACGTGCTCCCGAACCAAGCCAAACGGGAAGCCCTCACGAAGTTGACCAATTGGCCGACGCTCCCCAAAGTCTTCATCAACGGCACCTTCTACGGGGATACCGACGTTCTGGAGCCCATGGAGAAAAAGGGGGAACTGGAGCCGCTGCTGAAGAAAGCGTTTGGGAAGTGAGAGGGCTCGGCTGACGTGCGGACAGACGAAGGGCTGGGCTGCTTCTGCTTTCTGCCAGGTCCTCGTTGGTCCGCCGTAAGCCTCACCTGCGCTCGCCTGCCAAACTTGTCTCGTCCAGAGCTTCGCTGGGACGGGACTTCGAACGACCCCGGCCGCCTCACCATCTCGGCGGCGCGCGCAAACGTGATGCTCGTTATTCCTCGCATCGCGCGCCCTCGGCACCCACCTTCGGTGGGCCGCTTCGGTTCGGCAACGGTCGGAACAAAACTCGGCCCTGATGCGCACTCCAGCAGCCCGGCCCTTCTCAAAGGAGAGGCAATCGGGCGCTCACCTCGCCGCGTATCCGCTCCATCAGAGACTTCACAAATAAAGTTTGGACGATCGGGCCCCGCTGATTATCAAGCTGGCTTTGCCGTCTATCCCGGCAGGCGGCGCCTTGACAACGGCACACAAGTGACAGATATTGCTGATGTTTCCAGCAGGGACGCAGACGAGCTGGAACAAGGTAGGCCGCGCAGTTTATCTCGGGACCCTAGTCGGTTCACTTATTAGTTAGGCTGTGCAAGACGCCATTTACTCAAAGGATCCGCATTGAAAGAGATTTTTGTTGGAAGCAGCAAAGAAGGACTTGAGCAAGCCATGCAGGTGGTTGCCGTCCTCTCGGAAGCCAAAGATGTAAAGCCCCTGTTGTGGACAGAGTGCTTCAAGCTCGGCGACATCACCTTCATGGGTATCGAAAACATTGCGCGTCGAGTTGCTGGTGCTGTTTTCCTTGCGACACCTGACGATGATTCCGTAATTCGCGAGGGGCGCGTCAGGACGCCCCGGGCGAACGTGTTGTTTGAGTACGGTTATCTCACCGCCATGCTGACTCGGAGCAGGGTTGCACTTTGCCTTTACACCGGTGTTGAACTACCATCAGACTTCGCGGGGCTGACCTACGTTCCAATGGGTACTTTTGAGCCAACCAAGCCCCTAGATCATCAAGCGAGTGTAAAGTTAAAATCCTGGGCGACGGAGCTCCCCGCCATCCAAGTTGGATTTTCGCCGACGTGTCAGGTGCACGGTTATTCAGGGTTATGGCAAACCGAGACCGTGTACCAAGTGTGGCGGCGCATCCAATTCAAAGAGCCAGATTACGCAGTTGTCAGCGGAAAGATGATTTTGCAGATTCCACCCAATGGGGACGGTGGTACCGGCTGCTTTTACGGCAATTTGCAAGTCCAGATTGGTAGTTGCTACGCTGAGTTTGAGATCAGCGACCGAGTCATCGATGCCAAGGTATTTGGCGATGGAAGCATGAAAATCCGCAACGCGATGCAGAGCCGACAGCGCATCAGACTGGAAGGTGATCCTCCACAGAGGGACGGATTCGAGCCCGATTTACGAGGCGCGCGGGAGATCGATTTGTTCATTCACTGTCCCCCTGACGAGCCTGGCGTCCTCCGTGGACACTTCTCAAGTGAGGTCGGAGGCAACATTTACTCCAAGGCAACCGGAAAGTGGTACAGGTAGTTCTCGCGTGTGAATGCACAGCCTAACACTGCGCTGGAGCCAACAGCCGCCCGCTGCTGCGTTCCACCGTCGCGGCCGTTCGGACGCGCGCCGTGCGCTCCACCCTCCCCGCCCGCGGCTGTGGCTCAGCTTGCGTTCGTTAAGGGGACTTTTCTCGATCAGCCACTGGGCACCATGTGACAGGGCTGGTCACTGCCTTGTCCTGCATAATTTGAATGTCCCTTTTCCGTGTCGCCACTCATTCAACCTCTTCCCAAAGGGGGTGGCTGGGATGATCTCAACTGCGCGCATCCACTTCTCTGCTCCCGCTACATCCTCCAAATAGGGGCGGCTGATCTGGCCTCACTGCGGCCGTCGAGCGAGCACCTTCTGAGCGTGCGCGCTCCGGGAGCACAAGGTCAGATCAACCGCCCCTAAATTCCCCATCCGCCGCTGACGTGAATGTTCGTGCCGTTCACGTAGCGTGCCTCCTCCGAGAGCAGAAACCGCACAGCCGCGACAGTGTCAGCCACCTCGCCGATATATCCGGCGGGAATACGCTTCGCCATCCCAGCCAACTCTCCCGGCGGGGCGCTGCCAGAATCAATGAACCCCGGTGAAATGGCATTCACGGTGATGCCGTGGGGCGCCAGCAGTTTGGCCAGAGTCCTGGTCAGGATCAGGACCCCCGCTTTGGCGATATAGTGGGCCGTGATGTCTGGTTGCGCGATCATCTGGTCCGCATTAGCCATGCTGAACGTAATGATGCGGCCGTACTTCCGGTTCTTCATCCCGGGTGCAGCCGCCTGCCCGAGGTAGAAGATCGGGTGCAGGTTGTTCGAAAACATGTCCGCCCATCCCTGAGGCGTCTCCTCCAGCAGGTTCACGCGATGGTAGGGGCCCGCGCAGTTGATCAAGGCGTCCAGCCGGCCCCCGGTCTGCTCGACCTGCTGGACCAGATTCCTGGCGGCGGCAGGATCGGAGACGTCGCAGCGAATCGTCAGGGCCTTACCTCCCCGTTCGACGATCGCCTTGCCCGTCTCGGTCGCTTCCCCCTCGCTGGTCCTGTAACAGATGGCGATGGACCATCGCTGCGCGGCAAGGTCGAGGGCGATCGCCCGTCCAATCCCTCGTGCTCCTCCCGTAATGAGAGCCACGCGTTCGGTCATGTTATGCTTCCCTTCTCTTCTGTCTCAGCCTTCATTGATTCCGTCGACCACTTTCGGCTGTGTCCGTGCTGAGGCGAGACTTGAGCCGGCCAGCCAGCAACCGAAGCGCGCCGGCGGTGCGCACCGACAACCCCTTCTCCTCGATCGCGGCTAGCAGGTCATCGATCGTGTCCACGTCTCGACGGGTCGGCAGCAGCGCCATGTTCAACCCCAGCGCTTCAGCTTTCGTTCTGGTCAGGGAGAAGACCTCATCCGTGGACCAGGGAATCTCGATGAACAGGTCCGGTACGGATCGCTTGAGCCCGATCAGATAGTACCCGCCATCCAGCGAAGGCCCCAAGACGAGGTCATGATCCGAAAGCAGGGTGAAGGCCTCTCTGTAACATGAGGCCGGAAGTGAAGGCACGTCGGTGCCGACCAAGAGCGTGCGCTGGTAGCCAAGCGAGAACACCTCCTTAAAGGCCTGATCCATGCGGGCTCCCAGGTCGTCGCCAGACTGGAGCAGGAGCCGGACCCTCTGGCGCTCTTCCATGATCTTGAAGAAGACATGGTCTGCCGGCGGTGCGCAGGCCAGAAAGCGATCCACTGTTACAGGCCCCTGCCCGCCTGCCTCTCGACTCCGCTCCAGCGCGTCTAACACGAAGCTGCCATGCAAGCTGGCCGCTTCATCCGGGGTCAGCGGCGGGCAGAGACGGGTCTTGACCTGACCGGGGATCGGGGCCTTGGCAAAGATGACCAGCGCGCTTTCGGCGCGCTGCAGGCTAGAGGCGCGAGGCGATAGGCTATGGGCTGGAGATCCTTTACCCTCGTTTCTCCTCTTCTCGCTCATCCTTTGCCTATAGCCCCGAGCCCATTGCCTATTGCCCACTACCTGACGCTGCCATACAGGCGCGTGATCCTGTGGGGGCTGATCCCGATCCAGTAGAGGAACCGGAGGACCCACATCAATAGGATCGTGCGGAGGGGCCCGCGGGTACCCCAGCGACGATACGAGGTAATCACCTTCGACCGGAGTGCAGACAGTCGGCCGGTACGTTTGAGTCGCCGGCTGAAGTCCACGTCCTCCATGACCGGCAGGTCCGAGTATCCACCCAACTGCTCGAACAGAGAGCGCCTGACGAAGATGGCCTGATCCCCGGTCGCAATGCCGGTCCAGCGCGATCTAAGATTCATCATGCGGCTGATCAGCCAGCCAGGTCCTGAATCTCGCTCAAAGCGCACGTCAAACCGACCACCGACGCAGGCCGGATCTTCCAGAGCCCTCTCAACCGCCTGCCTGGCGTCGCTCGGCAAGCTCGTGTCGGCGTGGAGGAACAGAAGCACGGTCCCCTCGCTCGCGGCTGCCCCTGCGTTCATCTGATTAGCTCGTCCGGGTGGAGCCGTGAGGAGCGAAACAGGACTGAGCGCTGAGGACTGAGGACTGAGTATGGAACGCTGAAGGCTGATGGCTGGAGCGGAAGCGAAGGCCTGAACGATCTCACGCGTACGGTCGTGGCTGCCACCGTCCACCACGATCAGTTCGTCGAACCCAAGACTGGCGGCCTGGGAAAGCGTGCGTGGCAGGACCGCTTCCTCATTCAGCGTGGGAATGACGACCGTGATCGTCATGGTCCCAACCCTATTTCGTGGAGGTCTTGAACATGAAGAACGCGACGGCCGCGACCGTGGCCCAAAAGATCGCCTGCTTGTGCCAGAAATGAACTTCCCCGTAATGGAAGAAGGCGAGGCCCAGGACAATGGCCATGGTCATGACCGTATAGCGGACTGTCGGATTGACGATGGTGGCGTGAGCCCAGATCGCCAGCCCGGAGAAGTAGATGATTATGGTGAAGGGGCCTGCCATTTCGGAGCCGCTGCTGATCGAACCCAGCACGCTCAGAAAACCGGTGAACATCATGGCCGTGCCGATCATCATCTCGGCCGTGGCGAGATGACGATCTTCGCCTGATCGCGGGTCCTCGTCGCGGGAAGAACGGGAAGGGTCGGGCTGCGTCTGTCTGGTCGGGGCCTGAGGGTCCTGGTCCTGCACGGTCATGCCTTGAACTGCTTGCTCAATGTCAGCCCCTGTCGCTGATAGGAGGACCCCAGGGCCGCGCCATAGATCTGGGTCGGGATTTCCAGCATCCTGTCATATACAACCTTGAAGAAGGTTTGTCCATCGTGGATCAGGAAGGGGACGTCGTGAGGGCGGACTTCCAGCACCACCTGGGTGCCCCGGATCTCCCCACGGCCGTAGCCAAAGCCAGGATCGAAGAAGCCGGCATAGTGCGTGCGGAGCTCTCCGCAAGCAGCCTCGTAGGCCACCATTTCGGCCGCGTAACCAGCCGGCACCCTGATCCGCTCCTTGGACGCCAGGATGTAAAACTCCTCTGGCTCGAGCAGCAGGCTGTCGTTGCGGTGACGACGGATCGGCTCCCAGAAATCCAAGGCCGCGTAATGGCCGATCTTGGAGAGATCCACGACGTGGCTGTTCTTCTTCGCCCGATACCCCACGATCCTCTCATGTCCGCTCTCCTCGCCATGCAAGTCCACCCGCAAGAATAGTCCTCGGCTGATCCGGATCTCGCGGAGCGCCAGCGGTTTGGCCGACGGAAGGTTGTGATACAGCAGCGAGTCGGTCCGGTGTAATGACCGGAGCGCGGAATCGGAGACGGTCGCAGGGCCTCGGATCAGGCGGAGCTGGTTGAGCGAGAGCCCGGTCTTGACCTTGATCGTGAACGAGCGAGGCACGATCTCCAGATAGAGCGGACCGGTGTAACCGGGTCGGATCTCATCGAAGCCGACGTTCAGGTCCGTGATGACGCGGGTGAATACGTCCAGTCGGCCGGTCGTGCTCTTGGGGTTGGCCCTCGCGCGCAGGCTCTTCGGGAGGTGCAAGCTCTCCAGCAGAGGGACCAGATAGACATGGCCCTTTTCGAGGATCGCTCCGCCCGTGAGGTCCATCTCGTACATCACGAGATCGGATTGATAAAAGTCCAGGACGTTGAGCGCGTTTTTGATCACGGACCGTTCGGGCAGAAAACTGCTCACCAAGCGGTAAGCTTTGCGACCCAGGCGCAGATCGAGGCTGGCCGGTTGGACCTGCCGATCCTCGATCGGAACGTCTGCTCGGATCATCCGGTCGGCAAGGAGTTGTTTCAGTCGTTGGTATGGAAGAATCCCGTGCCGGGAGGCGCGTCTGGTCACAGATCGTCCAGTCCTCCGTTGCCGCAGGCCGACAGGCTGTGCTGGGCTGCGACCATCGGCAGCTCACGGCTGTGCCCCTCACCCTCCCCTCTCCCCACGGGGGAGAGGGATGGGGCGAGGGAGGGTTGAGGATAGTGGAAGGTCTTGTTCTCATAATTCTTCAACACCGCGCCGTCCTCGTCGAGATGCATCAGGTAATCAGGAGGCAGGATCGGGATCTTGCCTCCGCCGCCGGGCGCATCAATCACGAAGTGGGGAACCGCCATCCCGCTCGTGTGGCCCTGCAGCGCGCGGATGATGTCCATGCCGGTTTCCACTGTGGTTCGGAAATGATTGGTGCCTTTCGTCAGGTCCGCCTGGTAGAGGTAGTAGGGCTTCACGCGGGCCAGCAGAAGCTGATGCACCAGCCGTTTCATGACCTCCGGGTCGTCATTTACCCCCTTGAGCAGCACGGTCTGTGCACCCAGCGGCACGCCAGCGTCCGCCAGCATGCCGCACGCGGCCTTCACCTCCAGCGTCAGTTCGTCCGGATGGTTGAAATGCAGGTTCATATAAATCGGGTGATATTGTTTCACGATCTCACAAAGCTTGGGAGTGATGCGTTGCGGCAGCGAGCCGGGCACGCGGGAGCCGATCCGGATCAGTTCCAGGTGGGGGATCGTCCGCAAGGCTTTGAAAATGCGTTCGAGCAAGTGGTCGGGGAGCAGCAAGGGGTCGCCGCCCGACAAGATGACGTCGCGCACCTCTGTGTGCTCCTTCAGGTACGCGATAGCTTGCTCCAGCTCGCCTTTTTTCAAGAAACCCGGCTTCCCCACCAGACGCTTGCGCGTGCAGAACCGGCAATAGATCGGGCACTGGTTGGTCACCATCAACAGCACCCGGTCCGGATACCGATGCACGAGATGGGGCACCGGGCTCATCAGGTCTTCCTCGAGCGGGTCGTCCTCGGCGTCCACGTCCTCCATCTCAGCCGGGTCGGGAACGACCTGCTTCCAGATCGCGTCGCCCCTCTCCTTGATCGTGGCCAGCACCGTCGGCGTGATGCGCATGGGATAGTCGCCGACGACCGCCTCGATTTCGCGCGGGTTAATGCCGAGGTGAGCGGCGAGGTCCTTCGGCGTCACCACGCTCTCAGCGAGTATGCGTCTCCATTCCTCCATCGCGTATCCATCCCTCCGTTAACTGTGTTTAGGCACGAGGTATGCGGCGCGAGGCTATAGGCTGCACGATGGAAATTCCTCTTCCTCACCTCGGGACCCCTGCCCTGCGCCCCCCGCTCCATAGCGGGACTCCAAGTACGCCAGAATCTCTCTCGTTTCGGTCAAGACTTTGTCGCCGTCCTTCAGAACCGGCACGTAATATTGCCCCGACACCTCGAATACCTGTTTGCGAAATGGTCGAAAGTCCGGCACGACCACCTCATCGTACACGATGCCCAGCTCGTCGAGTTTCTCCCGGACGACGGCGCATTCGGGACACCATTTCGCGTGGTAAAGAGTCAAAGTGATAAATCCCTGTTAGGCGTTAGGCGTAAGGGGAACGTGCGAGAACCTTTCACGCCTCACGCCTCACGTTTCACGGGTTGCACTGCGCATGGGATCATGATGGCGTCCCGCATCCCGTGGATCACTTTCTTATCCAATGGGCAGACTGTGGCGAGGATCCCGGCCAGTTCCGCGTGGTCGTCGGTGATGAAGTAGTAGGGTGAAAGCCGCGCGCGTCCGGGCATTGGGACGAGGTCGTCGTCGCGCTCATCATAGAAGGACAGTTCGAACTGCCGACCCTTGTGGAACTCTTGGAGGATATAGGGAGTCGTCGGGAAGGAAGCCAAGGCGGTCTCCAGCGCTGCCGCCCACTCCGACTGGGGGAGATCATGCCCAACCGACACCCCGCGGCTGCCCCAGGCCAGTTCCGAAAAGCCGGACGGTTTCACGACGTACCGCCGATCCTTTTGCGAGGCCCGCATCAGGTCTTGCCAATCGCCGACGGCACGACCGGCGACGCGCAGGTCCGGGATGATGGCTGAGGGCGGCAACGGTCGTGGATCGAGGATCCAGGTGCGCGGCATCAGACCGGACAGCAACGTGAA
>Ga0209854_1000056_pt1 | contig 15941 bp, 13 predicted proteins | sample GWRWS3_30_40_FD_187234 | JGI IMG/M metagenome (GOLD analysis project Ga0209854, IMG submission 187234) | Riverbed sediment microbial communities from areas with vegetation nearby in Columbia River, Washington, USA - GW-RW S3_30_40 (SPAdes)... | ecosystem: Environmental > Aquatic > Freshwater >... | reverse complement strand
ACATCATCTCGAACCTCGCAGCGGTGAAGGACTGGGCCCTCGCGCGGAACCTCCGGAACGAGTATTACTCGTCGTACGCCGCCGCGCTGAGCGAACTCGCCGCGCGGCTCGTGATCGAGAACGCGTCGACAATCAAGCCTCGACTCGAAGAGAGCGCGTGGTTCGTGTGCAAAGCGCTCGTCTCGAGCGGAGTCGCGATGTCAATCGCCGGCTCGTCGCGGCCTGCGTCGGGGAGCGAGCACAAGTTCTCCCACGCGCTCGACCGGATTGCGAAGAAGCCCGGCCTGCACGGGGAGCAGTGCGGCGTCGGGACGATCATGATGATGTACCTCCACGCTGGGAACTGGCAGGAGGTTCGTGACGCGCTCCTCGCGATCGGCGCGCCGACGACGGCGCGGGCGCTCGGAGTCACGGACGATGAGGTCGTCCAGGCCCTCGTGCACGCGCACGAGGTCAACAAGGAGCGGTACACGATCCTTGGAGACGAAGGCCTCACGCTCGAAGCGGCGGAGCGACTTGCGAAAATCACGAAGGTCGTCTGAGGCGTCGCCGACCTCTAATGCAGAACGCCGAACCGATCGAGCGATTCAACGAGTTCGTTTGCATACGCCGCGACGTCAATCCGGAGATCATAGCGTCGGAAATACACTTGAAGGGCCGCGAGTCCACTCTCCAGCGCCGCTCGCGCCTCCGTCAGACGAACCCATGGCGATGAGCCTGCGCGGTCCACCCGGATCGCTTCCGAGAAATCGATCGGCCATGGCTCGCCCTCGTGGACCAGGATGTTGAAGGCGCTCAGGTCGCCGTGGACCACGCCCGCCCCGATGAGACGTCGGACAGTATCGAGGACACCCTCGAGGAATTCACTCGGGTCTTCGAGCACGACGTCCTTGAGTCGAGGAGCCGGCCCATCATCCGTGCCGAGGTAACGCATGGAGAAGCGGTTCTCGACGCGTCGCGCAGGGGTCGGCACACGGACCCCGCCTTTCCAGGCTTGGCGCATCATCTCGTACTCGTGCGCGGCCCGCCAGCCCATGGAGTCCTGCTTGACGGGCCCTCCTCCGCGGTGCGAGGTCCGATACAGTCGGTACGACTTGACCGCGAGCGGCGCGCCGTTGTACCGTGCAAGGTACACGTTCGCTTCCTTGCCTGCGCTGATTAGGCCCACGACTTCCGTCGCAAGCCCGGCGGACAAGATCGCCTCCACGACGGACCGGTAGTCCGGTTCGTCGAGGGACAGCTGCCCGGAGTTGATGCGCCACTGGACGCTGGCGTCCAGGTAGGGGCGGTTCGGCATCGGTTTGGTTCGTATGCTTCACGATGGCGTTCACAAGACGAGCTCACGAACGCCGGGACGCCGAAATGGTCTTAGGCGGCTCCCGGCGCGGTTCGGAAAACGATGCAGGACATCATGCCGGGAACCTCCTGGTCGACACGACCGTCCCGTGCCATGGTCGCTTCGACCTTCAACCTATCGACGCGGGAATCGGCCCGCCGCGGGCAATCCGGGGACGGAGACCCTTAAGCCGCACCGCGCCTTAGGTCGGGGAGAGGCCCTCGTCGTGGTCCAGATCACGCTCGTCGGCGAGAGGCAAGCGCACGCGGGCCACGAATTCATCTACCGCGGGCCGCAGCCCGAGTGCACGCCGTGCAAGGTCCGCAGCGCGTGCCTCAACCAGGACCTCGGACGGCAGTACCGGATCGCGCGCGTCCGAGACGTCTCACATCCGTGCCTCCTGAATGAAGAACGCGCCCAGGTCGTCGAGGTCGAACCGATCGCGCCGGACTGCAGCCTCTCCGCCCGGGCGGGCGTCGAGGGAGCCGTCCTAGCGTACGAGAAGATCGTCTGTTCGAATGGCGCCTGCCCGAACTTCCGCCTCTGCCACCCCATTGGCGTCGAACCCGGCATGCGCATTCGCGTCGTCGAAGTCGGCCGGGAGCTCGAGTGCCCACTCGGCTACTCGCTCGTGTCGGCGAAGGTCGCATACGGCAACTGAAGGGAAGTCCGATGAAGGCGTCCCTCCCGAGGCGGATGACACTCCACGCGATCGAGGCCGCGGTCCTGACCCTGGGCTACCGCGTGAAGCGCGAGCCCTTCGACGTCGTCGCGTTTCGCGCGCTCTACAACGGCAAGCGCTTCCACATGCGCCTCGAGACCCACGGGCTCGAGCGCGTCCCGAAGGGATCGGAGATCGACCTGCACGTGGACTTCATGCGGGACGTGACGGCGTTCCACGGATCCAAGGCGGAGTCCGAGGAGATCGCGTTCGAGATGGCCCAGCTCCTCGATTCGCTGAAAGCCCAGGATCCCGAACGCAGCCGGCCGAGGGTCCGCTGCCCCGAATGCGGGAAGGAGTTCGGACAGGAAGCGTTCCGCGCCCACCGGATGGTCGTCCACGGACGCTAGAGGATGTCCCGGCCGTACACGGTTCGACCGCCCGTCCGGAAGCCCATCGATTTCCAGAACGCGGCCGCGGTCGTGTTCGTCGGCGTCACCTCGAGGTCGATCCGCTCGACGCGCATCGCCTTCGCCTCCTCAAGGAGGCGCGTCGCCAAGGCCCGCCCGACTCCCTTCCGCCGCATCGCGGGGTCGACGAAGAAATCGTTCAACACGAGAAGCCGGCCCTCCTCCGCGGAAGGGGAGTACACCGCGAGGGCAACGCCGACGACCGCTCGCTTTTCCCGCGCGACGAGCAAGACGCCACCCACGCGGTTGCGCATGACTTGCTCGACGGCCCACGTGATCCGTTCGGGCCGGGGCTTCACCCCCTCGGAGGTGAGGTAGGCCGCGATGAGACGTTCCACATCGAGGCGATCCGGGGGAGCAGCGCGCTCGATGAGGACCATCGGCCGCGGGCGACATCCCGCGAGCCTATAAGCATTGCTCCGCGGCGGCGTCGAGGTGCGACGGAATGTCATTCCCCGGAGGAGCGAAACCTTGCGTCAATCAGAAGAGTGTCACGCGGACGGTCTCCCCCTTCTCCAACAAATCCACATTCGCCGGAATCTCGATGTACCCGTCCGCGTGGGCCATCGATGTAATCGCGCCGCTCTCCTTGTACGCCGGGACCGCCTGACCGTCGACGATGCGGACCGTGTGAAACTCGACGCGTCCGATGGTCGAGACCACGCGCTTCGCGAGCGGGACTTCGGCGATTCGTTCGTGCCGCGGCGGCAGGCGCGCCATCCGCCGGAGCATGGGGGCGAGGATCATGTAGCAGTTGCTGAGGCAGGACGTCGGATAGCCCGGCATTCCGAGGACCGCCTTCCCGTCCACCCGGCCGAGGACGGTTGGCTTGCCGGGCTTCACCGCGATCCCGTGAAAGAGGAGATCGCCCATTGACCGCAGCACGTCGACGATGATGTCTTTCTCGCCGACCGAGGAACCGCCCGAGAAGACGACGAGATCGTTGGGAATCGCCTTCTTCAACGCGGAGCGGAGGGACTCGAGGCGGTCCGACACGCGGCCCAGGAGGACGGGCTCGCCGCCATTCTCTCGCACGACGCTCGCCATCGTGTGGGAGTTGATGTCGTACACCTGGCCGGCACGGATCGGTTTGCCTGGAGACACGACCTCGTCGCCGGTCGTGAGAATCGATACGCGAGGCTTCGCGTAGACGCGAGCCCGGGCCATGCCGATAGCCGCAAGGGCACCGACTTTCGCGGGTGTGAGGACCTCCCCTTCCCGGACGACGAGGGATCGACGGGCGATGTCTTCGCCGCGGCCGGAGACGTTCTCCCTCGGATGGACCGGTGCGTAGACCGTGACGAGATCCCCTTCGTGCTCCGTGTCCTCGACCATGACGACCGCATCCGCGCCTTTGGGAAGCGTCGATCCCGTCGCGACTTCCGTGCAACGGCCCGACGCCACTCGCCTTCGCGGGACGCCGTCCGCGTACAAGGTCTCAATCCGACGGAGTGTCACCGGCTTGAATTTCCCCGCCGGGAACGTGTCTCGCGCGATAACCGCGTACCCGTCCATCGCCGCTCGGTCCGCGAGCGGCACGTCGATCGGGGAGCGGACATCTTCCGCGGAGACGTGGCGGAGCGCGTCCAGGATCGGGACCGATTCTTTCCGCTCAATTGGGCGGACGAGATCCATCGCAATCCGCATCGCCTCGTCGAGGGAGATGAGCGCCTTCAGAGGCCGCATGCCGTGTTGGGCGTGTGCGCGGTCCTCGTGATCATGGAGCCGGGCGGTCAACGGCTCATCACCCCGACCGCGTGTCCCAGCTCCGGAACGATGAGCTTCTCCAGCGCAAGTCGGCAGGCGTCCGGTGATCCGGGCAAGCAGAACACGAGGCGACCGTGGTACACGCCCGCGACCGCCCCGGACAACATCGCGGCGCTGCCAATCTCCTTGAAAGACAGAGAACGAAAGAGCTCGCCGAACCCGGGGAGGGTCTTCTGGAACACGGGCAGGAGAGACGCAATCGTCACATCACGGGGCGCGAGGCCTGTGCCGCCGTTCGTGATGATCGCATCGCACGTCCACGAGGCTTGCTCGACCGCGTCCGCAATCGCCTTCGCCTCGTCCTTCACGACTGCGTAGAAGAGGACCTTGTGGCCCGCCTTCAGCAGGAGTTCCCGGATGAGTTTGCCCGAGTCATCCGTCGCTTCCGTGCGACTGTCGGAACTCGTGATGATTCCGCACTTTACGGAGGTCGGAGCGTGGTCCTTGTGGTCTTGGTGGACGGACATGAGCGGGAGGAGAAGACGAGCCAAGGTCAAAAGGTTCGCCTTGCAAGCGAACCTCAATCATTGTCAAACCACCGTTCCCCCCTGGCACTGGAATGGGCCATTGTCGAGGCGTGGGTGTCCGCGCCATCCGGTGATCGCGTCCTACGCAACCGATGCGTTGAGGGATCCTCGGCGATCGTGCGGGTCTGAACGACTCAGAGCCGCATAGGGCAACCGATAGCTGCGGCTCAGGTAGGTGTACGCCCCAATCGCGCCTTCGATTGCGAACCCTAATGAAAGAACCGCAAGGATGACGCGGAGCTTGGACACCATCGGCAATAGCCCCATGTCACTTGGCCCTCCTAGGAGACCAACGCCCAGCAAGCGATACCGACGATTTCCTTTCGAACCATGTCAGTTCTTCTTCCGGCGGTCGAAGCCGTCTTCTCAGCGATTCTCCCCTCCCTGCTACCTGAGCTTTATGACCCCCATGAGCACCAGGACCACCACCGCGATTACTATCGCACCAAGGAGACCGAACAAAAACCAGCCGATCAAGAATGCGACTACTGAGCCCAGTCCAATGTGAGACCATTGTACGGTGATCGGCATGCTTCCCACCTCACAGGGGGCCCACGACGGTGGGCAGGACGAATCCGACGATTGCAGCGACGATCCACACGATGACCGCGACCACGAGTGCCTTGAGCCATCCGATGTTGTACAGGCTCCCGAGGGCGAGCAGCCAGCCGAAGCCGCCGATCAAGGCCGCGAGGAGCCCGTGCCCCAGGGAGTAGTACGCCAGGGCGTAGATAATCGCCCCCGCGAGGGCGGCCAGCAGGGCGGTCCCGATTCCTTCTTTCTCCCGAAACAGCTTGGTGATTACGTAGATAATGATCGCGGAAACGATGAGGCCGACGATGAAGAAGACGACGGTCGCGGCGAGGGTTGCCATGGTCCATCACCCAGAACGTACGCTCAGGTCCTCATGATTTGTCGACCCACTTTGCGTTTGATCACGGTATTCGTGTCCAGCCTGACCCCGCCAATCCGTGCCTTGGAATGATCCGCCATGATTGTTCCGACGAAGGTCTAGCTCGTTCCAAGAACCCCCGACGTGCTGAACCGCCTGAAGGGGTGGGAGGCTTTCGCGCCGCCCAATGACGAAGCGGTCCGGGGACGGCGCCTCGATGCCCTTCGGGGTGGTGCAGGCTGCGGCTTGACCGCCGTTCGTGTACGGGCCGTTCAGCCGCCGGGTGAGCAAGCGCAGGGCAATCTGCAATCCGCTCCGAAGCGGAATCAGCTTCGGTGGCCCGATCCGCGCAGCGTAGTCGACCGCCAGCTCGTGCCTCCGCGCCCGTGAAAGGCACGCGGAGCCGAACAGGTCTGCCTCGAGGTCGAAGCCGGTCGCTTCCAGACGGATCTGGCGAAGCGCCTTGGCACTGAAACCCCACATCCCTGTGCACACATCCGTCACGGAGACGCGATAGAGGAGGTGCGCGAGCGTGCTCAGCACACGGTTCCCGATCGCGTTCAAGGGTGTCATCGCGCCATCCTCCATCCGGCCGCGGAACCGCGATCCGTGGACCACATCGTTCCCTGAGGCCAAGGCCTCGACGAATTCGGGGACCGCTTCCGGAGGATACGTGCCGTCCGCGTCGAGCATCAGGTAGAACTCCCGATCGGAGGATCCTCCATTGGCGTAATCCCGCGTGCGGAGAACGTGATCGAATGCTTGTCGCATCGCGTTCCCCTTGCCGCGTCCTTCCTGAATGAATACGTTCGCGCCTCGGGCTCGCCCCACCTCCAGAGTCCGGTCCGTCGAACTCCCGTCCACGACCCAGACCGACACCGAGTATCCGGCCGCCTCGAGTTCGGCCCGCGGAATTCGATCCATGACGGGGCCGATCCCGTGTTCTTCGTTTAGGGCGGGAAGGAAGATGACGACGTGGCCCCGGGAACTGCGCGCCGATCTCCCGCCTGGGTTAGCCCCGGATTCCTCAGAATGGCCACCCCCCATCGCCTCTTCGAATTTGGTCGTCATCTACCCTCCCGGGACAGGCTTGGTAACAGCGGGCTCCCGGTGAGTCTCCGGACGGAGTCAGTGTCAGCAGGACGTAGCCTGCTCCGAGCGCTACCCGCAACGGGGGCAATCGCGACGATCACGATGCACCATTTCCTTCGGGCTATGTTGTTTACCTTCTCGAGGTCAGAACGGGTCCGACCTAATCCCTCTTCCCCCTCAGCTGCATGGCGCCTTCAGACAAACTTAGAATCGTTTTGTCCGATTCCACCAACGAGTCTGGAAGATGTGGACACCAGACGCCTCGCAAGCCCCGACCGCCGAAGGACAGCGTGGCCAAAGTCCCGACTGCGAACGCACCCGAGGGGGGTGTCGGCCATGGGCTGTATGCGGACGGGATTACCCCGCTCGTCTTGAATTCGCGCCAAGCGACGGCCGCGACGGCCGCGAGAACCGTACGAGCCCAACGCGGCCCGCGCGCTCGACACGAACGAGGATTCCGTTGGCTGGCGTGGTCACGTCGGGGGACTCCGTGAGTCCTCGATGCTATGGGCAGCTCTCCACGATTGGATTACCTACGACCACAAAGACACCGATAATAGAGCCACCGCACAAGTCGGTGATGGTGCCCGAATTGGTGATCGTGGCGCTGTTGATGATTGGCCCGCTATTCGTAATGGTGCCGCTGTTGGTAATCGGGCCGCTGTTGGTCATGTTGCCACTGTTGATAATCGTGCCAGCGGTGGTCAGGATACCGGAATTGGTGATAACGCCGCTTGCGGTGTTACCGATGGTACCGGTTGCACTGTTGGTAATCGGGCCGCTGCTGACAACGACGCCAGAGTTGGTTATGTTGCCGCTGTTGATGATGTTGAGACTGTTGGTCACGGTGCCGCCGAGCTCGTTGGTCAGCTTGCCAGAGGTTGGCAAGGTGATGGTCCCGGAGGTGGTGATGATCCCGGCGTTTTCGTTGATGATGGTGCCGCTGTCTGTGATGACACCCGTCGGACCGTTCGTGAGAGTGCCGCTATTCGTCAGAGTGCCGGCGTTGGTGACCGGTCCGCTGTTGGTGATCGTGCCCAAGTTCGTGATTGAGCCGGTCAGCGAGTTTGTGATGAGGCCGCTGCTCGTAATGGTACCTGTGGGGCCGTTCGTCACCGGGCCGTTGTTGGTTACCGTACCCGATGATGTGATCGTGCCCGTGTTGCTAAATGTGTTCGTCGTCGTCAGAATGCCAGTCGGACCGATTGTAATGGTACCCGTGTTGCTCACAGGTCCGCTGTTGGTGATCGTGCCCAAGTCGGTGATCAGGCCGGTGTTACTGAGAGTAACATTTTCCGCAATCACGAGTGTGTTGCCCGAGTTAATTGTCAAAGTAGTGACGGTGCATGTCGAACTGGCGTTAGTCCAAGCTCCGCCCAATGTTTGACATGATGCTTGATCAGATAATGTAATGACGGGTCCAGACAGTGCAATGGCGGCCACGCTGACAATTCTACTTACTTGAGCTGCATGATTTCCTGCAGGGTCGACTGCATCATAGGTGACTAAGTATGAACCGACTGCACCGGTATTGACTGCACTCGAATCGATTGTTGCGACTAATCCGACATTGTCTGGATCAGTTACCGTAGCACCCAGCTCGGTATAGATACCTCCGACTTGGATGAGTTGAGGATTGGCACCAAGCAAAGTAATTACCGGTGGCGTCGTGTCAACTGGTGGTGCGATACCTTGCGGCCTGGTAATTGTATCCTGTGGCCCTGTCGTCACCGCTCCGTTAGACAGGATTCTGCCATCGATACTCACCGTTGAACCGACAGTGATGGCTGCATTAGTCAGCAAATTTCCTGCGAAAACACTGTGTGCTCCAAATGTTGCTGCACCTACGGGTACCCAGAATACACTCTTGGCGTTTGCATTTCCGGTTAGTTTAAGAATTGAGCTGGCTACGGCGTTGATTGCGCCCCCGAGTCTGAAGATGTAAGTTCCATCACCGCTGAGCGTAGTTAGCACATTTATGGAGACGGCGCCTGTAATACAATAGACTCCAGGTGTTAGTGGTTGGGGAAGGCTATCCAGGACCGTTGCCGCGGTACGGGTTGTTGTGCAAGGCCCAGTTTGTGCGGGATCGTTTAGGGTGGCAATCAGTTGGGCTTGAGCTGACTCTGCTGCAATATAGATGGGGCTAGTGGCTGTGTAGATCGTGCCGTTAACTGTTGGAAAATTTGCGGGTGGTACGGTATACCCAAGATCTCCATTTAGGACGGTTCCTCCGCCGGTGTTGGTATAGGTATTAGCAAGGAGAGCAAAGCTGCTAACTGCGGTAAGGTCTAAGGTGCCCGCGGCGACGGCTGGAGCGAAAATCGTTCTGACTCCGACGGCTCCCCCTACCATGGCAAATACCACTAACGTGGCGATGAGCAAACGGTATTCCTTTCCCATCCGTGGTTTGGCTCCCACCGCTCCTGCTCGTCTTTCCCCCATTGTTATCCCTTCAGCTCTTGATTCTTCTAAACGGGTCCGCGCTAATGGCTTCCCCCCTCACCGGCATGACGCCTTCAGACAACTTGGAATCGTTTTGTCCGATTCTACCAACGAGTGTGGAAAATGTGGACACCTCTGACTTCCTCCCGTCCGCGAACGCAGCGAATCGATAGGCTCGTTCACGCGGGCCGGCTCGAAGGAGTGAGCTCGGCCTCACGCCAAATCGCCTCGAAACGCGACCGCCATGAGAGCAATCGCGACGATCACAACGCCCAGTTTCTTTCGAATCATGTTGCTGCCTTCTCAGATGTGAGAACGAGTCCAACGACCTAAGCGGCTTCCCTGGCGCCTTCAGACAACTTTAAAACCGTGTTGGCCGATTCCCCTAATGGCTGTGGGATATGTGGACACCGGATGATCTCGATATTCGGATTGTCAGAGCGCTTGCCTCTCCCAGCTCGTTCCAGTGGGATGTCCGTGTCTCCTATGCGCGCGTCGCGGCGGGACTCGCGATCGACGAAGAGACGGTCCGAAACCGGCTGAAGCGGATGAACGACGTCCGGTTCCTACAAGGTTGGCAGCTCGTCCTCAATCCGGTTCTGCTCGGCCGGGAGGCTGCCATCATAGAGCTGCGTGTCGGTGAGTCGGAATCCAAGCCCGACGTGATTTCGCGACTGAAACTCCTTCAGGGCGTGGTGCTCATCGACGATCTCTACGGCAAGGAGCTCGCCGTGCTCACGTTGTACCAGAATGCGGCGACGCTGGGAAGGCAGGTTCGGCTAATCGCCTCCCTTTGCGGTTGCCCATCACCGGTCTCTTGGAAGCTCGGCTTCCCTCGTTGCGAGATAACCCCGACCCCGACTGACTGGCGGATCATGCAGGTGCTGCGGAGGAACGGGAGAGGCAGCCTCTCGGACGTCGCTCGCAGCCTGCGACTTTCAACCCGTACGGTGAAGAGGCGGCTGACCCACCTGGTCGATGCGAATGCCTTCTACCTCGACCCCATCCTGGATTTGGGGAAGGTCGGCGGCGTGCGATGCCGATTCTGGGTCACATCGGAAGCGAGCTGGAAGCAAGCCGTCGACAAGACGATTCTGTCCGGACTCCAGAGAATCATCTCTACGCACATCGCGCCTCAGGAGTACTCCCTCTTCGTTGCCCACCTGTCCAATCTGTCGGAGGTCCAGGAGCGATTGCTATGGATGAAGCAGCTCGCGGGCGTTAGGGAAGTTCGGTCGACCATCGAGGTCGAACACATCCATGTTCAGGACTGGCTCGAAGGCGAGATTGAGATGATGCTGTCGACGCGCGTGACCTAGCCGAGAGCCTGCAAGGTTCCATCCAAGGGCAACATCGGGCTCAGCCACCTCCGTGGGGCGACCTGGTGATGAGCGTGGCCTCATCATGGAGTGGGTCGGCTGCTCGGCAACAAGTCGAAGCCCGACGTGGGCGACGGGCCCGAACTTCGACGGAGCTTCCGGAGCTTGAGGACCTTAGTACATTCGCATTTGGAAGACGCGTGGCGGGTCCGAACCTGGCACAGTTTTTTCCGGCGGTCCGGCCCACGCATTGTGGGAGCCAAAGAAAGGATTTTGCCGGACTGGCCGATACCTCCGCGTGGACATCGGAGTGGACGTTGGCGGCACGTTCACGGATTTCGTGGGCTTCCGGGGTCGCGACGTCGTGACGACAAAACTCCTGACCACCTCGAAGCCGGCGACAGCAATCCTCCGCGGATTCCGCAATCTCCACGCAGACGGAATGGTCCACGGCACGACTGTCGCGACGAACACGATTCTGGAGCGGCGGGGCGCCAGCATGGCGCTCATCACGACGGCCGGATTCGAGGACCTCCTGGCGATCGGCCGGCAGGATCGGCCCAAGCTCTATGACCTGCATGTCCCGAAACCCGCGCCGCCGGTCCCGCGGGACCGGTGCTTCGGCGTCCGCGAGCGCGTCGACGCACACGGGCGGGTTCTCACGGACCTTACGGACAAGGAACTCCGCCGCGTGGCTCGCGCCGTGAAACGGTCGGGAGCCGAATCAGTCGCCGTGTCGCTGCTCTTCTCCTTCCTCAGGCCAGAGCACGAGAGACGGCTAGGGGCGGCCCTTCCTGGGGTCTCAGTGTCCCTCAGTCATCAGGTGCTCGCCGAATTCCGCGAGTACGAACGCGCTTCGACGACAGTCCTGGACGCCTACATCAAACCGCTCGTCGCACGCTACCTTCAGGACCTCCGCGACCGGGTTCGCCGAGATTTTCTGGTCATGAAGTCAACGGGCGGCGTTGCCTCGGCGGAAGTCGTGCAGGAGCGGCCGATCGAACTCGTCCAGAGCGGCCCCGCCGGAGGCCTCTCGGCCGCCGCCGCGCTCGCCCGCCGGATGCGCGCGCGCCACGTGATCACCTTTGACATGGGCGGAACGAGCGCCGATTTCTCGGTCGTGACCGACGGCGAGCCCAGCTGGACCAATGAGGCGGTAATCGACCGCTTCCCGATGGCAATCCCGGTCATCGACATCGAGTCGGTCGGTGCGGGCGGAGGGAGTCTCACCTGGATCGACGCCGGAGGTGCCTTGCGGGTCGGCCCGAGGAGCGCCGGGGCGTCTCCGGGCCCCATCGCATACGGGAAAGGAGGACAGGATCCGACTGTAACCGACGCCGACCTCGTCGGAGGGATGTTGGGAGCCCACATCCTGGGAGGACGACTCACGTTGCGGCCGCGCTTAGCGCGGACTGGAATCGCGAAGCTGGCGAGGCGCCTCGGTGTCGCCCTCGACGAGACCGTCCTCGGCATCCAGCGAGTCGTCGAGGCGAGCATGGCGAAGAGCATGCGACTCATCCTGTCGAAACGGGGCGCGGACCCGGCCGAGTTCCGACTCCTCGCGTTCGGTGGAGCCGGCGCGATGCATGCGTGCGCGCTCGCGCGCGAGATCGGCGTCCCGCGGGTGATTGTCCCCTTCCTCCCGGGTGTGTTTTCCGCTTACGGGACCCTCGTCTCCGATATCCGCGTTGCATACGGCCAGAGCGTGTTGCGTCCACTCAGTCGGGCCCGCGCACGAATCCGCGGGATTCTCGACGGATTCCGCGAACGGGCCGAGAGGGATCTCACCGCGCAAGGACTCGACCCGCGGCGAGCCCTGTTCACAGCGAGCCTCGACCTGCGCTACCGCGGCCAGAGTTACGACCTCAACGTCCCCATCCATGGCAACGTCGCCCGCCGGTTCCGCAATCTTCACCGGGCGCGATACGGATACGCGCCGCCCGCCGGGCCAATCGAGCTCGTCACGGTGCGTCTCGCGGCCCGACTTCCGAGACCCGCTCACGTCCCGGCTCCGATCAGACATGCGACGCCGCGCCGTAGCGCGCGACGCGTTCTCTTCGAGGAGGGCTGGTTCGAGACTCCCGTCCTCGATCGTGAGAGCCTCCCGGTCGGCTTCCACCTCGAAGGGCCTCTGATTGTCGAGGAGGCATACGCGACCACCGTTGTCCCGCCCGGAGCGACGCTCGAAGTCAGCCCTCTCGGCTTGCTCGACATCGAGGTGGGTCCGTGAAGCCAGTCGACCTGGACGTGCTCGAATCCGCCCTGTCTTTCATCCCCGAGGAGATGGGCGTCTCCCTCCAGAGGACCGCGTACTCGCCGAACATCAAGGAACGGATGGATGCAAGTTGCGCCCTGTTCGACGCGGACGGGAGTCTGGTCGCGCAGGCCGAACACATCCCCGTACACCTCGGCTCGATGCCTCTCGCCGTCGAGGTGATCAAGGCCGACTTCGGCGACGGCCTCGAGGATGGGGACCAGGTCGTGCTCAACAACCCCTACCGTGGCGGGACCCACTTGCCCGACATCACGGTGGTCAAACCCGTGTTCCAGGGCCCGAGTCGCCTCGCGTACGTGGCGAACCGAGCCCACCACGCGGACGTCGGAGGCATCGCGGCGGGGTCCATGCCCGCGGAAAGCGAGCGTCTCGAGGACGAAGGACTCGTCATCGATCCGGAGCTCCTGCTCCGAAAGGGCGCGGAACGCCGCGCGGTCTTCGATCGGATCCGACGCGCTACATTGAACCCGGTTGAACGGCTCGGAGACCTGCGAGCGCAAGTCGCGGCGAACGAGCTCGGGTCGCGGCGGGTACTCGACTTCGCGCGGCGCCATGCCCCGGGGTTCCTCGCGCAAGCGGCCGCCGAACTCATGGACTACAGCGAGCGGCGGGTCCGCTCGTCGATCGCAAGCCTCCCGCGCGGCAGCTGGACCGGCACCGATCGACTGGAGAGCCCCGAGGGTCGCGGTCCCCGATTCCTCCCGATCCGCGCGCGCGTCACCACGGCCGGGGACGAAATCCAAGTCGATTTCGAAGGGACGCACGCCCAGACGGCGAGCAACCTGAACGCGCCCTTCGCGGTCACATTGAGCTCCGTCTACTACGCGCTCCGCTGCCTCACGGACCCCGACATCCCTGCGAATGCCGGCGCGTACCGTCCGGTCCGGGTGATCGCACCAGAAGGTTCGATCGTTCGGGCCAAGCCGCCTGCCGCCGTCGCGGCCGGGAACGTCGAGACGTCGCAGCGGATCGTCGACGTCGTGTTTTCTGCGCTCCGCGCGCCGCTGCCGGACCGGGTGCCGGCCCAGAGCCAAGGCACGATGAACAACCTGACGATCGGCTCCACGCGCAGGCCGCGTTTCTCCTATTACGAGACAATTGCGGGGGGTGAGGGGGCTCTGCCGTATCGGGATGGCGCGGATGGCGTGCAGACGCACATGACGAACACGAAGAACACTCCCGTGGAGGCGCTCGAGCTCGCGTATCCTCTCCGCGTCGAAGAGTATCGGCTGATCGACGGGTCCGGAGGCGCAGGTCGATTCCGCGGGGGAGATGGAATTCGCCGCGCCGTCCGCGTGCTCGGAGCCGGGATCACGGTGTCCGTGATCTCGGAGCGCCGCCGACTGCGCCCGCACGGCGCGAACGGCGGCTCCGACGGACGGGCAGGCAGGAACTGGATCGTCCACCGAGGCAGCCGACGTCTGAGACCGGCGAAGTTCACCGAGCGCCTGAGTCGCGGCGACGTCATCGTGATTGAGACGCCGGGTGGCGGTGGCTGGGGGAACGGCGGACGAGCGAACGTAGCGGCGAGACGTCTCGGTCCGTCCACGCGATTACAGCACGCGCCGAGTTCCGCGCTTCCCAACGGGGGAGCGGGCGATGGCGGCGCGCGAATTGCAGGACCGACCAGGAGTCACCTCACATCAGGCGCGAAGGCGACGGCGTTCCGGAAGGTCGCGGGAAATCCGGATGATTCCGCGGAGGAGCTACCCTTTCGTGACCGTGAAATGGAAGGCGGACGGGCCGTCTATCTGGTTGAACGCGTGCGAGAACGCCGATGAGATCCTCAGTGCCGTCTCCGCGACGGTGCCCGAGCGGCATCACGCTGCAAGGCCGAGGAACGGCGCGACGCGCTCCGCGGCCGCGGGATCGTCGAGGGATGCGGCGAACGCGGGCCAGGAGTCGAACGGCCTCGCGCGGATGATCCTCGCAGCGCGCTTCGATCCAATCCCGGGAAGGGCCGAGATCGCCGCCATGGGCGCCCGGTTCACGTCGAGCGGATACTCGATCGCAGTGAGGGACCGCTGGCCATGGCTCGTCACGCGCACGTCGACGAATCGATTCAGCGCCATGTCGTACGGGAGGCCGACGAGAATCGGATAGGTGCCGATCTGCCGGCCGTATGTCACGTGGCCGTCGCGGATCTCCAGGAACACGTCCCGGAGGATCGTGCCTTCCGGGATCACCCGGCGCAGCATCTCGTGGTCAATCAAGGTCCGCACGGCCTCCTTGAACCTCCGGAATTCGCGATACAGTCCGGTGGGCTCGAACTCGCGCCGCACCGGGCGAACCTGACGGATATTGATGCGGCGAACCCAGAGGTCCTCCTCCAAGAGCCGCTTGAGGAACGCGAGATTCAGGTCGAACGTCTTCTTCGTCTCCCCGTCGAGACCCGCGACGAAATTCAGGCCGGGGAGGAGCCGGGGCATGCCGTTCTCGCCGCGTTCGCGCCCGACGGCATTCACCATCCGAATCGCCGCGAGGCATCCGTCCGCGTCGATGTTCAGGTTGTTCGCTTCCGTGACGCGCGGATCAGCGGACTCCAGTCCGAACGAGAGGCTGGTCCCCGGTGTAGCAAAAGCCACGAGGTCCCGCATCGCCGCCATGGCCTCCTCCGGATGCGCGACCATCATCGCGGGATCGCCATTGTCCGTATGCAAGACCTTCAGGTTCGGCGCCGCAGCTCGGATCCCTTCGAGCAGCTCGCGAATCGCGGGCCCGTTGATCTGTGGCGTCGCGGAGGACCCCAGGCCGATCGCCTGGTAGCTGAAGAAGTCCGCCTGGCCTCCGAGGCGGAAATTCACCGCGCCGAGTTCCGCGAGACGTCGGACCTCCCGGACGACGCCGGCCACCGGTCGGAACTTCGGCTTGCCGTACATCGGCTCGATGCAGAACGAGCAACCCTTGTTGATGTACCGCACGCAGCCCTTCGAGGTGTCGAGCTCGACGGTCAGCGGTTCCGGGAAGTCGGGATGGGATCGGACCACGTCCGCACCGAGGAGGGCCCACTGGTCCCACTCCTCCATCGTGCGATCACGATTCGTCCACTCTCCGGTCGTCAGCTGGTCGTAGACCGCGGTGTCGATATCGCGCAGCGCGACCCAGTCGAACGGCTCGACGAGCGCCTCGTCGTAATAACGAAATCGGGCGAGCGGTC
>Ga0209854_1000055_pt1 | contig 16022 bp, 16 predicted proteins | sample GWRWS3_30_40_FD_187234 | JGI IMG/M metagenome (GOLD analysis project Ga0209854, IMG submission 187234) | Riverbed sediment microbial communities from areas with vegetation nearby in Columbia River, Washington, USA - GW-RW S3_30_40 (SPAdes)... | ecosystem: Environmental > Aquatic > Freshwater >... | reverse complement strand
GGGCCAGAGGAGGCGTTTGAGGGTGTCCGGCAGGGGGTGGAGGACCTCGAGCTCGCGCCAGAAGCCAGCACGGCTGGGCTGACCCGAGGTTATGATGCCGAATTGCTACCTGAGGCCTTAGCCTAGTGCTGCTTTATCCCACCTGAAGTACGACCGGAAACTATTCCAGCCATCGCCAGCGCAGAATATGTTCATTCTCGCCAGGGAGATCAAGGCGGGGCACGGCTCAGTCACGGCTGAAGATCGATACGCCTCCCTTCACGCTGATCGAGATCCGCGATCAAACGGTGCAGTAGTTTCAGTCCCTCGGGGAGCACGCGCATGAAGTGCAATCCAAACTTCTTTCCTTTTGTCCACTGCACGGCGGCCTGTTCGACCAGAATTGGATAATCAAACTGAGGCACGTGGACGCGTAGGGCTAAAACATGATCTTTCTGTATATTCAGATCGCTCTCAATCTTGCACCCGTCCATCGAGAGGTTCAACATCGTCCCTTCTCCCTCGATGTGATCTCCGGGGTACGCACTTCGAAATTCCACACGAAAATGGGGCGTCTTGAGTAACGCCATCAGGTCCTCATTGGCAAGGTTAATTTGGCTATTCTAATCCTGGCACATGTCGCCTGTATAGACGAAGAGAATTCCGTTTAGTGTTTCTTTCGCTTGGCCCTCGTCGACTGCGTCAGTCGCCAGGCAGTGACGTGTCGCAAGATCTATGCGAGAATAGGAGTCGAATCTGGACGAGAGGGGAGACCGCCGATGAAGGTTCGGCCAACTAGGCCTGCTCTCGACATGACGCGATTGGAGTTCTTGACGCGGACGGTACGACGGAAGGTGTCCTTGCTCATGGTCCAGCTGGCTCTGGCGGCCTGTGCCACATCCAGTGAAATGGGACCGCAAGCAGTCGTCGAAGCCTTTTACAAGGCGGCAAGCGAAGGCAACTATGAGGAAGTGAAGCAGTATTATTCGCGGGCCCCTTTGCTCATTGAGGGAATCCTCCTTGGTCCTCGTGTTTGGAGGCCAAAGGACATTTACGTTGAAGCTCCGCCCGGTGACCCAAAGGGAATCCTGGACCACTACACCAGGGCCGGAACCCTTGTCCGGATCGAGATCCAGCACGTCAAAATCCTGGGAGACTGGGCAGCCTGTAGGGTACGCAAACATCTCAAGGACGGCAGTACCCAGCCTGCGATCGTTGAGCTCGTTCGGGACAGAGCAGACGGAAAGTGGAAGATCTCCTGGAGTACTTCGACGTTATGAGGATATAAAGGCGAGTTCTGGCGACGGTTTTCGGGGTTTTCGTTCTTCAGTCTTCCAGACGACCTTCGACGAGTCTAACTTCACACCTACCTGCCCGTTCACGCACTGAGTAGAGCGTCAAACTCCACGAGTATCTTTGACAACCTCCAATTCGGCGCTAGACTCTACTGAGACTCACGGAAGGAGACCCATGTCTCGAAGCTGGGGTTGGGTTGGGCAGTATGGCATGGTCATCGGCCTGGCGCTGTTGCTGGGCTTCGTGCTGAGTCGCGTCCCCCTGTTCCAGCAGACGCTCGTTGGGACGGTGGGTTTGCCCGCTTCGGCTGTGGCGCGGCTCTTCGGCGATGGTGTCGCGCTTGTGATTCTGTGGCTGCTCGCCCACCGGGCCGCCCAGGAACTTCCGGCGGATAGGGCTGGCCGCACGTTCCTCCGCACGATCCTCAGGCCGCTGACCACCGTCATGTTGATCTTTCTGGGATACAAGACCTTCTGGCTGCAGGCTGCCACAGCCTTCGGCAGTAGCGGGACGATGATCTCTCATTGGCTCTATGTGTTCGGGCTGCTGGGCGCGACTGCATGGTTGACGCTGGCCTGGGTCCGCAACGTCGGGGCCTTGACGACCTTTCTTGAAGGCAGGGCGCCGAACCGGAAGAGCACCGACCTCGGCGCAGGTGACGAGGAGCAGGGCGACCAGGCCCTGTCAGACATAGATGTGGCCAGCAAGCGTTTCGACCGGACCGTCGCGCTCAATCATGAGCAGGCAAGACCCACCTTTGGCCGGTACCGGATTCTCAAGGAACTGGGTCGGGGGGCCATGGGAGTGGTTTATCTCGGGAAGGACCCCACCATCCATCGATTTGTCGCGATCAAGACAATGCGACTGGATCAGGTGGATGATCCTGACGAGGTGAAGGGCATCAAAGAACAGTTCTTCCGTGAAGCTGAATCCACCGGTCGGCTCATGCATCCCAATATTGTGACCATCTATGACGCGGGCGAGGAGGAGGGCGTGGGGTACATCGCGATGGAGCGCGTGGATGGGATGACCCTCACGAGCTGGTGCCGGAGAGGGAACCTGCTGCCGGTGCAGCGGGTGGTAGAGATCATGGCCGAGGTGGCGGAGGCCTTGGACTATGCCCATCGGCAAGGTGTTGTGCACCGAGATATCAAGCCGGCTAATATCATGGTGACGACCAACGGGACCGTGAAGGTGATGGATTTTGGCATTGCTCGGATCACCTCGTCCAAAAAAACCCAGACTGGTACGGTCATGGGATCGCCCAGCTACATGTCGCCCGAGCAGGTCTCGGGAGCCAAGGTGGATGGCCGGTCGGACATCTTCTCGCTCGGGGTTGTCCTCTTCGAGCTGTTGACCGGGACAGTGCCCTTTGAGGCTGAGAACGTCTCCGCGGTGCTGTTCAAGATCGCGCATGAGCCCCACTCTTCCGTGCGGGCCGTCCGTCCGGAGCTGCCCCCCGGCACGGAGACGATTGTGAATCGGGCGCTGCACAAAGAACCATTGAACCGGTACCAGCGGGCACGGGACCTGGCGCAGGATCTGCGCAAGTGCCACCAAAGTCTCTCCGCATGACTCGGGGAGGCTGCATGAAGCTCGCGTACGGGGCCAAGTCGGATGTCGGACTGAAGCGGACGCAGAACGAAGATCGGTTCTGCGCCGATCCCCGCCTCGGCCTGTATGTGGTCTGCGACGGCATGGGAGGGCGGAACGCGGGTGAGGTCGCGAGCGAGTTGGCGGTGGAGGTGATCCACAAGCACGTTCTGGAGGCGGTGCTGAATGGGAACCTTCCGATGGTCGGGCAATACGATCCGACCTTCTCGCCGCAGACGAACCGGCTGGCCAGCGCCATCCAGCTCGCCAATCAGGTCATCCATCGCGAAGCGCAAGATCAACCGGCTCATGCCGGGATGGGCACCACGGTGGTCTCCGCCCTCATTGCCGGTCAAGTGCTGTCTCTGGCTCATGTCGGCGATAGCCGTCTCTACCTGATCCGAGAAGGCATGATTGAACCGCTGACGGCTGATCACTCGGTCGTTGGGGAACAAGTCCGCCGCGAGCTGTTGACCGAGGAGGAAGCCGATCGGTCCCCCTACAGACATGTCTTGACCAGAGGCGTGGGCGTTGGGGCCACTGTCGAGGTGGAACTGGGTGAGGTCCCGGTCATGAATGGGGATCTCCTGGTGCTGTGCTCTGACGGGCTGACCATTGGGGTCAAGCCGCGTGACATGCTCCACGCGGTACGATGTGAGTGGAATCCGCAGGCCATTGCGGACCGGTTGGTTTCCATGGCCAATGCGGCAGGCGGCGAAGACAACACGACTGTCGTGGTTGTCTCTTTGGGAGAAGAAACGCGACAGGGAGTGTGGCGACGGATCTGGAATCAGATTCTGCGCTGGCGGTGAACGGGTCCTGGGATCGAAAGGAGGAAGGGTCATGTCAGAAGTCATGACGCAAGGGCCAAAGGTCATCTTGAAATTCAATGAGTCCATCCTGAAAGAGATAGAGATCACGCAGCCTGAGTTCACGATCGGACGAAGACCCGATAATGATCTCGTCATTGACCATGCCGCGGTCTCTGGGCGTCATGCCCGGATCGTGCAGGTGCAAAGCGTGTTCTTTCTCGAAGACGTCGGGAGCACCAACGGGACCTTTGTCAACGACAGACGGATTGACCGGCGGCAGTTGCAGGACACGGATGTGGTGACCATTGGGAAGCATCGGCTGATCTTCCGGGATGAAGTCACCAATGGGTCGCCATCGGGTCAGCCGAAATTCAGGGACCTGAACGGCACGATGGTGATGACTGGTCAGAAGTTGCGTGAATCACGCGCCGAGCAGAAAGTCGGGATTGTGCAGATCATTTCCGGCAGGACGGATCGCAAAGAGTACAAGCTGACCAAACGCTTGACCATCATCGGATCACAGGCTCAAGCGACCATCAAGCTCACCGGATACTTTGTGCCAAAGATCGCGGCCATGATTGGTCGTCGAGGGGAGGGGTATTTCATCAGCACTTCGGAAGAGGTAAAAACCATTCACGTGAACAACAAGGCGGTGAAGGGGCAGGCTGATCTGAAAGACGGCGATCTCTTGGAGCTCAAGGGCGTGAAGATGTATTTCTACTTGAAAGGGCCCAACCAGCCGTGACGTTACCTCCTCAACGGTCGATTCTCCAGGGCTCGATAGCAACTGTCAGACAGATCATTCGTGTGGTCTTCGAGGCACTGCAGAGTGCGCCCTCCTGGCACTTGCGGGCAGAGTCGTCTCGCATCTGCTTCGCAGGCAGCCTTAAACTGTTGCGGCCCCTCCCTCACCTGGAACGCCTGCGCCTGTAACTTTACCTGGCAAGCTGGAGAGAGATTGCCCAGATTATCCTGGAAGCATTTTCTTCGGCGACCGCCGCCGGGCGGCGTGTCTTGGCATAGCTTCTCAAGCACCGCCAGGCAGGTCCGCTCCGCCTCACGGCCAGCGCCCGGCCCCGGCGCGATCGGAGGAGGCGGAGGCAGTGTCGGGCTTGGAGCAGACCCATGCAGCATCGTGCTTGGGGGAGGCGACGGTGAGGCGCTTGGAGCAGGGAAAGGAGGGTCGGCTGCCGAAGGACTTGGGGCAGCGGGAATTTCCATTTGCGTCGGGAGATTATGAAGGACCACGGTCCACACGATGCCAAGGGCAAAGATCGTCAAAATTCCGGCGACGAAGGCAGCAAGTGAGCGGGGTCGTTGAGCCAAGGATTTCCTTCCCCTTGTGGTTTTGTTCTGACGAGATCATACTCAGTCTCAACCAAAATGGCAAAACTTTCGCCAGTTTGTCGCTACGGCGAGAGGATTCGATTGACGATCAGATGGTCCAGCTGTTAGAATCGTTTCGCATCATCGGGTGTTGGAGTTCGGCGGGCTTGACCCGCCGTTTAATTTAGAGAAGGACTCAGAGGGAGCGATATGGCGGTTCCGATTTCCCAGATGTACACGGTCGCGAAGTATGTCCTCACTCAAAGACTAAAGGGCGTCAAGCGCTATCCACTCGTGCTCATGCTCGAGCCACTCTTCCGCTGCAACCTGGCCTGTGCTGGGTGCGGCAAGATCCAGTACCCGGATCACGTGCTGGACAAACGCTTAACGCCGGAACAATGCTGGGCCGCGGCCGAGGAGTGCGACGCACCGATGGTCAGCATCCCGGGAGGGGAGCCGCTCATCCACCCTGAGATGCCGGACATCGTGCGGGGGTTGGTTGCGCGCAAGAAGTATGTCTATCTCTGCACCAATGCGATCCTCCTTGAACGGAAACTGGACGAGTATACACCCTCAAAGTACCTGACCTTCAGCATCCACATGGACGGCCTGCTGGAGGAGCACGACCTGGCGGTGTGCCGGGACGGGGTCTATGACGTGGCGGTGAAAGCGATTCGTGCGGCGCTCAAGCGGGGCTTCCGGGTCACGACGAACACGACCCTGTTTGATGATGCCAACCCTGAACGGGTCCGCGCCTTTTTCGATGAGATGATGAAGCTGGGGGTCGAGGGGATGATGATTTCCCCGGGCTATAGTTATCAGAAGGCTCCGGATCAGAAAAACTTTCTGAAACGCAACAGGACCCGCGATCTGTTCGCCCGGATTCTGAGCGATCGAAAGCAGACCTGGCGTTTCAACCAGTCCCCTCTCTTTCTGGAGTTTCTCATGGGCAAGCGCGAGTATCAGTGCACCCCCTGGGGAAACCCGACCTACAACATTTTCGGCTGGCAGAAGCCCTGCTATCTTCTCCAGGAAGGCTACGCAAAGACTTTTCAGGACCTGCTGAACGACACGGAGTGGGACCGCTACGGGACCGGGCGCAACGACAAGTGCGCTGACTGCATGGTGCACTGTGGCTATGAGGCCTCGGCTGTCGAAGACACTTTCGGTTCCTGGTCAGGATTCGGCCGCACCGTCAAGGCAACGCTCCTTCCAGGCTACGTTTCACGTTAAACGTTATTCGTTACTCGCAGGAAACAACCCATTTCCGGCTCTTCTACGTTTAACGATTCACGAATAACGATCCTCGATCCATGACCGATGACAAGTACAGGGCTCCCGAGGGCATGACCCTTGAGGGGCGCTTGTTCCGCCCGGCGACCTTGGCCGAGCTGGCCGAGGCGGTGGAGCAGGCCTTTGACTATCGGGGGGACGTGACGCTGGAGCTCACCTCTGGCATCAAGATCGAGGGCTATGTCTTTAACCGGTATCCATCCGGCCCACGACCGTTCCTTCAATTATTTGCCAAGCAGGAGTCTGGGACCATCGAGATTCCCTACGCCGACATCACCGCCATCGCCTTCACCGGCAAGGATACGGCCTCCGGCAAGTCGTGGGAAGCCTGGGTGGCCAAGAAAGAGTCGCATCGTCGCACCGAGGCCGACCAGGCGGAAGCGGCCGCCAAGGCACGCGGGCACCTCTAGCCCGATTGGTTCACTTTCCTGCCGGTCAGTTTTCTCCTCTCAGAGCCCCCTCTTGTCACGTCCAATTTTGCGAGGCGACTCGCAGGCGAATCCATTGATAATCCTTTGTTGCCGACCTGCCAGGTACGGCCATGCGATCGTTGACAAAGAAAATCATCTGTGCTAGAAGTGTCGCGCCCTAAACCAGGCGCGTCGTGTTTTTTCAGGGTCTTGCAAGTTTAAACCCCGCTGAGCGTTGGAGCGAAGACAACACAAGAGCGGTGACGCAGGCGCCGAGGTGGATGGGGCACGGATAAAGGGGGACCACAAGAGAACCGGTTTCGTAACGGCGTTGAGCCTTGCGGCTGCCGGGCTCGGGTGGAGCGCGTATATTGCCGCTCCGGCGGTTGCGATGCACGAGGTGGACCACCGATTCACGGTTGAGGGGTATGTCTGTGGGGCGGACGGCCGTCCGGTTACGGACCACGAAGTGGTCGTCAAGGATACGCGAGTCTCGGTTGGAGCGACGGTGTTCACCGACAGCCGCGGCTACTACAAAGCGACCCTCCATCTCCATAATGATAACTTGGGCGATCCGGTTCTGGTGACTGGCCGTGACGAGCAAAGAGATACCAAGGTTCAGTTCGACCCCAAGGACGTTCGGACAGAACGAAGAGTCACGGTTAATTTTGGAGCGGGCTGTGAGGTAGGTACCGGAGAGGCCCGCTGGGCCTATTATGGCGCAGGGCTTGTTGTTGCGGTAGCAGCAGCGTTTGCGGGGGCGAAGCTTATCCGGAGTCAGCGTCGGCGCTCCCAGAAACGAGGAACAGGGCAGCGTAAGCAGCACCGGTCATGATGGTCCGCGGGTCGTCCACGTACCTCGCCGGATCGGTCGAAGAGGTAGGTGGAGTGGGCAACCGCGTCACCTCGGGGTTCTTTCTGTAACGGCGCTTTTGCTTGAGGCGTAGAAGGCCTGAGCGAAAGCGTCTTTTTTGTCACAGCCCTGTTGAGATCGCCGGCTGATCACCGATGGCGGCAGAAAACCAGGCGGACGGTAGAGTGAAAATCGGAAGAGAAAGGAGCGGGTGGCTTTCTATGAAGCGCATGGCATGGCTTAAGACAGCTCTCTTTGTCGGTGCGGCAGGATTGAGCGTGACGGTCGCAGGATGCGGTGGGGGAGGTGAGGGACCAATTGTGGCGCCCCCGCCGCCGCCGGCTGAATATGCCGACAAGCATATGCCGGCCGGATGGTGGGTGGATGAGAAGATCATCGAGGAAGGGCGCCAGATCTTCATCGGCGCGAAAAATATCGACGTGAATTGCGCGAGCTGCCATGGAAAGGACGGGAAGCCGGTCAAAGCCGGAGCCCGGGATTTCCGCAACACCGAACGTATGAAGCTCTACTCGGACTCGGTCTGGCTCTGGCGTATCTCCGAAGGTGTGCCCAATACCAAGATGAAGCCGTGGAAGAGTAAGCTGCCCGAAGAAGACCGATGGAAGGTGATGGCGTATGAGCGCACCTTCGGACTGAAGGACAAGGAATATGATGTCGCCAAGAAAGAATGGGTGCCGATCGGGGGCGCGGCGGGAGGCGGGGCCCCGGCTGCCACAGGGAATATGAAAGATGGAGCAGCAGCGCCGGCGGGTGGTGCTGCCGCCCCGGTGACTCCGGCCAAGCCGACCACTGGTGGCAAGTGAGTGGTTTGTCTTCTATGTGAAGAGGGCGGCGAGACATTATGAGTACATGGCAACGTAGTCTTCTGATCATGCTCGGCCTTCTGGCGGCGTTCGGGACTGCGGCCTATGCCCAGGCTCCGAACGCGCCGGTCGCCGAGTTTCCCTACACGGGGAATCGGACGGCGGTCTGGATCGTTGCGCAACTCCATATCCTGTTTGCCGCCTTTATCCTGGGGGCCCCGATCTTTGTCGTCATCTCCGAATGGCTGGGGTATCGAAAACAGGATCCGCGATATGACCGCCTCGCCAAGGAAGTGACCAAGGTCACGGTGATTCTCTACAGCATGACCGCGCTGACCGGCGGCCTGTTCATCTTCGTGCTGTTAGCCACCTATCCCCAGTTCACCACCTGGTTCATCAACCACTTCTTCCTGATCTTCGCGGTCATCTATCCTCTCCTCTTCATCGCGGAGACGATTGTCCTGTACCTGTATTTCTACACGTGGGATGCCTGGAAGGGCGATAAGAAGGGACGCCATATTGCGCTGGGCGTCCTGTTGAACGTGATCGGGACGGTCACGCTCTTCGTCATTGACGGCCCCACTTCGTTCATGAATTCACCGTCCAAGGCGATCGAAGGACTTTCGCTGGCGGATTACATCCAGACCGCGTCACTCTGGGACAAAGTCTATAACTACACTTGGATGCCGCTGAACCTGCACCGGCTGGTGGGGAATGTAACCTTCGGCGGATTTATCGCCGGGCTGATCGCCGCGTATATGTACATGGGCGCCAAGAGCGAAGAGGAACGTTCCTACTATGACTGGATGGGCTTCGTCGGAAACTTGATCGGCGTCGGGGCGCTGCTGTTCCTGCCCTTTATGGGCTACTTGCTGGCCTACGAGCTCTGTGATTACGACGCTTCGATTTGTCCCTACATGATGGCGGACCAGCTTTCGATGTTCTTCGAGATGCAGGGAGCCATGGTCGGGCTGATCTTCCTGGCCAGCAATTATTACATCTGGCTCAGCATGAAGCGCATCGAGGGGGTCGAGCGCGTCCGGATGTCGGCCCTGACTCTGGTGGTCATGGTCGCGATCCCATTCGTCATGACCTATGTCTGGACGGTGTTCCCAGTGCCAGACCCCGTGTCTCTGGCTGTGCTGATCCCGATGGTCCTGGCTCCCTGGATTCTCGGCAAGATCATCCCGCCGCTGGGCCGCATCACCGTCTCCTCACGAACCTGCATCAAGGTCGGGTTCCTGATGGTGGTGGTCGGCAATGCCATCTGGATGACGCCGCACGGGTTTGTCGCCACGCAGGCCTTGGCGACGGAGCAACTCGAGCTGCCGTCAGACTGGGGATTCCTGGCGCTGATGCCGGCCAAGAACTCGGCGGCCTTCACGCTGGTCTTCGTGACGGTGGTGAACTACATCCTGTATAACCGTGCGATCCGGCAAGGGACGATTGTGTGGGGAAAAATTGATTTCACATCCCAGTTCGTGCTGATCTTCCTGGCCTTCAGCGCGATCTGGACGATGGGGCTGATGGGCTCGGTGCGGTCGCTGCTGCGCAAATACTTCCACACCTATAACCTGATGCCCGACTTCACCGCCGAATCCTTTACCCCTACGCTCGCGTATGCCGCCTGGTGGATCACCGCCATTACGCTGGCCTTCTACGTTGTGGTGAGCTTCGCGATCCTGGTGACCCTCCGGGTCTCCGAGGCCAAGGCGCATGCGCCGGAGGCCAAGCCGGTTCCAGCCGGAGCCAAATAAAGGGGGGATGGGGTGGTCGGGCAGACACCCGTGCTCGCGCACCGCGCACGATTGGAATGTGCCGGGTACCCGTTGCTCGGGGTGCCCATCGCTTTTTTGATTGCAATGGGCCCGTGCAACGGGTGATGACGCGCGCAGTGGGGCGTCCAGCCGACCACCCCGTCTGGAGAGTCATGGTGAGTCAGACTGAGGAGAGAAACGCATGGCTGAGCAGCCGGGTCTGATCAAGAGCATCATTAAGAAGGGCGTCGTTGGCGCGATCGTTGGCGCGATCCTGGTAGGAGCGGCCAAGGCGCTAGCGTTCCCGCCAGTGTTTCAGGTCATGTTCTTCGCCTACGCCCTGCTGGGAACTGTCGTCTTCATTCTCTTGGATGCGCCTCCGGTCAAGCCTATCAGCGGGCTGAAGGCGCTGGTCGTGCTGCTGGTGTTTTACATCGTGCTCTCCGGCGTCTATATCGGCGGCGCCTCGCTTTGGCCCCAGTACGATCCCGATGATGAGAAGGGGAAAATTGAAAAACTGTTGAAGGCCAAACGGGCGGCCACAGAGCAGGGGAAGGCGGAGGAATTGCTGGCCCGGGCCAAGGCCCTGTCCGAGAAGGCCGACGCGATCATGCAACGGCTGCAGGCGGTTGGCGGCAGCACCGTTGGCGAGGGTCCAGCAGGGGCAGATAGCGCGAAACCGTCTGGCGCGCCGGTCGCGGTCGGCGATTTGGTCGGGCTAGGCAGGCAGCAGTGGGACCTCCAGGAATGCTACAACTGCCACAAGCTGGAGGGCAAAGGCGGGAAGAAGCGGGGGCCGGAGATGGACAATATCGGGAATCTCATGAAACCGGAGGAGCTGAAAGAGAAGATCCTGGAGCCGCGGAGCTGGATGGCGGAGGGATTTGAGAAAGAATACGAAAAGAAAAAGATGCCGGACAAATATAAGGAACTGATGGAAGAGAAAGAAGTGGACGCGCTCGTCGCCTTTCTCTCGACGCTGAAGAATACCTCGGTGAATACGCCCAAGCCGGTCAAAAAGAAATAACGTGCAACCCAAGCTCAAATCCAAAGTCAGGTGCACCGACCGGGAGGTCGGCGAAGTCACGAGGATCATCGTCGATCCCTTGTCACGCGAGGTCAGCCACATCGTAGTGGGACGGAATGGCGCCGGCGTGCCCGAGCGCCAGATCCCCGCGTCCACGATTGAGGCAGTGACGGACGATACGGTCGAGCTGCGGGCCCCGTCAAGCGAGTTGAATCAATTCCCGGTCTTCCGGCGGGATGAGTATGTGACGATCCATGAGGTGGAGATCGCGCACCTCGAGGATCATCTGCACGTCCAGCCTGGCGAAGTGCTGGTGCCGCTGCCCGAGCTGGAGCGCAACGTCAAGCGCCGGACCTTTTTCACCAACCTGACGCATGCGATCGGCGCCTTAATCGCCCTCCCGCTGGTGTATCCGGTTCTCAGGTACGTGATGAAGCCCATGTATGCGCCGTTCGACAACCGGTGGCTCAAAATCGGCAACGTGAACAGGATCAAAGCGGATGATGTAGGCGTCCAGTTCAAGTTCAAAAAGACCGTCAAGGAAGCCTTCATGCCGGAGGCTGAGGTCGACAAGAATGTCTGGGTCCTGAAAGCCTCGCCCCCGGTCCTGGAGGAGGTGTACAAGAGCAAGGATATGGAGTTCCGCGATCATACCGGCGGCGTGATCTGGACGAACAAGCGGGACGTTCCCTATGTGGCCTATTCGGGCAAGTGCCCTCACCTGGGGTGTGGGTACAAGTGGCGGAACGTGCCGAAGCTCGGTCGGCAAATCTTCCTGTGCCCCTGTCATTTGAGCATCTACGATGCCAGCGGAAAAGTGCTGGATGGGCCGGCCCCTCGCCCGCTGGACCCTGTTCCGATCCGCGTGGCGACCAACGGTGACATCGAAATTATCGATGTCGAGTACAAGGCTGGGACGAAAGTCCAAACCCGGATTGTCTGATGAACAGCCAACCGTCCCTGCTGGAGAAAGTGTTCGCGTTCGTGGATGAGCGGGTAGGCCTGAAGACCATTCAGGCCAAGATGCTCAATGAGCCGGTGCCCGGCGGATCGCGCTGGGCCTACGTGTTCGGCTCCTGTCTCCTGTTCATCTTCATCATGCAGGCGGTGACCGGCATCCTGCTCATGTTCTATTACGTCCCGAGCGCGGACCACGCCTACGCCAGTACCCAATACATCATCCACGAAGTGGATTATGGGTGGTTCCTGTTGAGTTACCACTTCTGGGGATCGTCGGCGATGGTGGTGATGGTGTTCACTCATATGTCACAGGTCTTTCTATGGGGTGCGTACAAGAAGCCGCGCGAGATGGTCTGGCTGGTCGGGCTGGCGTTGTTTGGTCTCGTGATGGCGTTCGGCTTTACCGGGTATCTGCTTCCGTGGGATCAGCGTGCCTACTGGGCGACCACGGTTGGCGTGGAGATCATGGACAAGACGCCCGTTGTAGGCGACTTCATCGCCCGGTTCCTGAAAGGCGGACCCACTCCGGGCCAAATGACCCTCAGCCGGTTCTTCGTGATTCACGTCATGATCCTTCCGGCGGCGCTGATGGGACTGGCGGGGCTCCATCTCTTCCTGTTCCGGAAAGCTGGTCCGGCAGGTCCATTTCAAGGAAGCGTGGAGGAGCTGAAGGCCAAGACCGACTACTTCTTTCCGCGGCAGGTCTGGAAGGACGTGGTCGCGATGGCCGCGGTGTTCTTCACAATCTGTAGCCTGGCCTTCATCGAGCCGGTTCAGCTGCTGGAGGAAGCGACGCCGGATCCGGGGGACTATCACCCGGAGCCGGAGTGGTACTTCCTGTTTCTGTTCCAAATGTTGCGCTTGAAGATCTTTTCCGGGGAGTTTGGGCAGTTCCTGGCCGGGGTGGCCATTCCGAATGCCTTCCTATTGCTGCTGGCCGCGCTGCCATTTATCGACCGGAATCCGGAGCGGAACATTTTCAAGCGGCCGATTGCATTGGTCGGCTGGATCGTCGTGATGGCCGGCATTCTGATTTTCACTGTCTCGGCGATCATTAATCGAGAGTTCCTGGACTAGTGTCGTCATTCATCCTGCAACGTTCATAATTTGAATCGTGGTATGACCGGTCAGGCCTCGAACATGTCGTCAGTAAAGCTGGGTCTGGCTGTCGCATGGCCGGCTTTCTGGACGGGCGTTCCGATCAAGGTTGTCATAGCCCTGCTGCTCCTGGCGACGGGCCTGCATCCGTGGGAGATGCCCGGGCTGGCATTTCTTCTTCTGCTCTCCATTCCCATCGACATCTGGGCCCTTGGTCTGAGCTCCAGGACGGTCTTCCTGGAGCGACTCCACCTTCAACCACCGGCCCTGGTCGGACTGACTCTGTGGTGGCAGGCGACGCTGTTCAGTGCCCTGTACCTGCCGATTGCCTACCTCATCGGGAGCCAGGCGGTCGCCGGCGCCCAGGCCGTCGCGAGCAGAATGTTTGAACTGGAACTGCTCAAGACCATGCCGGTGCCGGAGCGGATCAGCATCGAGCTCACCATGTGGGGCGGCGCTGCCGCCGTGGTCTTGCTGGTCCTGGCGCTGGGATGGTTGTTCGGATTTGGTCGGATTGTCGGTAGGCAGGTGGCCACAGCCAGGCCGGCGGCGGAGCCCTATCAGGCGCTCGTCCGTCAGTGGGACCTCCTGAGGGTTCCCGACGACCAACCTCTTGTCTTGACTGTGCTCGCGGCATCCGGCGTGACGCTGGTCGTCTTGTTTTGGGCGTTCATGCCGGTCAGCACTCCGCATCCCCACGAACTGTATGAAAAGCCGCAGGAGAAAGTGGGGCCGCCCCTCAAGCCGGCTGAGGCCTTGCAGAAGACCGAGAAACTCATCGCTCAGGCCGAATCGGCTGTCCAGGCGCTTGAGGCCAAGGCGAAGAAGGACGTCAAAAACAAGGGCAAGAACAAGGGAACCGGGAAGGAAGCCGCCCCGTCGAAGGCCGACCAGCCCAAGGCCGGCAAAACGGAGACGACTCCTGGGAATGCCGCTGCGCCGACGCGTTGAGACCGCACAGGCCTTCCCCTGCGCGCGGACGAGGAGATGTCCATGACAACCCACGGCGAACATCCGAGGCGACTCATCAGCTTGCTGCGCAGACGGGGATCGTCGCTCGCGGGGCTGCTCTCACTCATCGGTCTGCTACTCGCGCCTGCGCTGGGCTTGGCACAGGAGGCCTCGAGTGCGGCGGCAGTCGCCTATCGTGATATTCCTCAACTCGGCGGCAGCCGGAACATTATCTGGGTCATCGCGCAGCAGCATCTGCTCCTGGCCGGATTCGTGCTGGGGGTCCCGATCTTTGCGTGGGTCTGCGAGATTGTGGGCTGGAAGACCGGTGAGAAGCGGTACGACAAGCTCGCCAAGGAGTTCACGAAGCTCCTCACCTCCGCCTACGCCACCACCGCCCTGTTCGGGGGGATCCTCCTCTTCCTGCTCATCGGCTTCTACCCGAAACTGATGAACTACCTGGCGGACATCTTTTTTCCGTCCTTCGTCGTGTATAGCGCCTTGTTCCTTCTGGAAACGGTGACGCTCTATCTCTACTGGTATGGCTGGGACACGATGCAGGGAGGCGGCATGAAAGTGCTGCACCTGTTTCTGGGCTTCCTCCTGAACGTGTTCGCGTTCTTCATCATGATCGTCCCGAACTCGTGGGCGACGTTCCAGGCCAGCCCCGTCGTGATCACGGAAGGGTCCAGCCTGGCCCGCGCCTGGGCCGCCACCTGGAACCCCACCTGGTGGCCGGTGAATGTGCACAGACTGATTGCCAATGTCGTGCTGGGTGGCTTCATCTGCGGCGCCTATGCTGGCGTTCGATACCTGTCGGTGACCACAGCAGAGGAGCGCGATCATTACGACTGGATGGGCTATGTCGGGAACTTCATCGGCGTCTTCGGCATGCTGCCGCTGCCCTTCGCCGGATACTGGTTGATGCGCGAGGTGTATCAGTACAACCAGCAGATGGGGATTACGTTGATGGGCGGGTTCCTCTCCTGGTTGTTCATCCTGCAGGCCGTGCTGATCGGCGCGCTCTTTCTGGGCGCGAACTATTATTTCTGGTTGGGGATCACGCACCGCATCCCGGGGGCCGAAGCGAAATACCGCAAGCCGATCATGGCGATGCTGATCATCCTCCTGCTCTGCCTGGGTGTCTGGATGACCCCCCATTCCCTCGTCGCCAGCCTGGAAGAAGCTCAGAAAATGGGCGGGACCCATCATCCCCTCTTGGGGGTGTTCGGGGTGATGTCGGCCAAGATGACCGTGGTCAATCTCATGATCCTGGTGACGTTCATGAGCTTTGTCATCTACTGGCGCGCCGGCAAGCAGGAGACAGCCACCTGGGCCAAAGTCGCCAATGCGGTCATGGGCGGTGTGCTCGGCATCGCCGCGATCGTGGTGATCGTGCTGGGCGTCTGGGGGTACTTCGTACCGGCCATCGTCCGGATCAACACCTTCTCGGTGGCCCAGGTGTTGATCGTCTTATTCGTGATGCTCACGATCACGCCATTGACCGCGGTGCTTTTGCGCAGCGCCAGAACCACCACCGAAATGGTCTGGGGGCGCATGCCGCCGAGGGCCGGCTATGCGCTCGTCATGAACGCGGTCATGGTAATTCTGCTCATGACCCTCATGGGCTACGCGCGGTCCTCCTCCCGGGTGCACTGGCACATCTACGGGGTGATGCGAGACTCTTCGCAGTACGCCTATTCGCCGGCGCTGGGCTATGCGGCGGCCTTCATGTCTCTCAATACGTTTATGTTTTGCATGCTCGTGGCCTTTATTTTCTGGGTGGCCACGATGGGGGATCAGGGAAAGGCGACGGGCTCGGGAGCCAAGGGCAAGGTTCCTG
>Ga0209854_1000052_pt1 | contig 16258 bp, 5 predicted proteins | sample GWRWS3_30_40_FD_187234 | JGI IMG/M metagenome (GOLD analysis project Ga0209854, IMG submission 187234) | Riverbed sediment microbial communities from areas with vegetation nearby in Columbia River, Washington, USA - GW-RW S3_30_40 (SPAdes)... | ecosystem: Environmental > Aquatic > Freshwater >... | reverse complement strand
GCCTCGACGACAAGCCGGGGGCCCTCGCCGCCCTCGCGCGGAAACTCGGCGACGCCGGGGTCGATGTCGTCAGCGCGATTCACCTCGGCACGGTGGGCGGGCATGCCCAAGTCGCGCTCGGTGTCGACAACCTGGAACGAGCCCGCTCGTTGGTCTGAGCGGAAACGGAAACCTGGGAACCGCCGGAGGGCGCCGCGGTTCCTGCAATCTGGCGAGCGCCCCTTCTCACGACCGATAACCAAAGCCCGTTTCTTAAATAAGGCGCGGGCCGCTCGATTTCTCCGTACACGACCGCGAGGAGATGCCCTCGCGACCAAGGCGGCCAGCGTATGCAAGGGGCGATCGAAGCTCTGCTTTCCGGGCTCGTATTGCGAGGCCTCGGCCCGGCCGTTTCCGGAATTCTCATGGCCGCTCCGCTGAAGAAGGTCGCTCGGGCTCAGCTCAAGAAGATTTACGTCCTCGATGAGCGCGGAGAAATGGCCGGCGAGTACATTCTCGATTCGGACTGCCCGATCGACTACAACGACTTTCTGAAGGTCCTGCCCGACGAAGGAATCGGGGACCGCGATTCGCTGTTCGTGGGCGAATACGTCTTCACGGCTTTCCAGAGTGGCAAGTTCGTGTTCGTGCTTCTGTCGCGCGGCCAACTCGCATCGGACGACGTCAACTGGACCGCCCTCCTCCTGACCGCCGCGGATTCGCATCTCGCGCCGATCGCGAGCCGTCCCGCGCCCGCTCGCGCCCCCGAGCCGAAACCGGATCTCGAGAAAGGACTCGCGGAACGAGACGCTCGGCTCCAGGCGAAGGAAAAATCCCTCGCGGAACTGGAGGCGAAGCTCAAAGCAGACGCGGCGAACCTGAGCGGACGCCGGGAAGAACTCGACCGGCAGAAAGTCCGGCTTGCGGCCCTCGCGGACTATTCCACCCAACTGCAGGACGCGGTGTCCAAAGGCGCCACCCGATCCGCGAAGACCCTTGAGATCGCGGAACAACTCGCGGCGAGTTCCAACGAAGAGTCCAAGAAAGCGGGTTCGAAGGCCAGTTCCGACGCGCGACAAGCGTTCGACCAGGAACGGAAGGCGCTCATCGCGGCGAAGACCGAGCTCGAGACTCGATACCAAGAGGCTTCGACCCGGATCGCGCAACTCGAGAAGGAGGCGAAGGAATCGATCGCCTTCCTCGAGAAAGAACGGGCTGAGGCCGCAGCCCGGGTCACGGAAGAAGACAAGACCCGCCGCGAGATCGAGAGCCGCGTGGCCGATCTGAGCCAGCGTTTCACATCGATGGCGAAAGAGCGCCTCGTCGCTTCTCATCGCCCCCCCGGCGAAGTCTCCGAGGAAGTCCGGAAGGCGATGGAGGGCGAGAAAGCCGAGCTCGCGCGGGAGCGCAAGTTCCTTCAACGAAGGGCAATCGAGCTCCTCGATCGCGAAGAGCGAGTCCGAGACCGCGAAGCCCGGGTCGACGAACGGGACCGTGAATTCGGACGACGGGAGCAAGATCTCGCGTCCCGCGAGCAGGATCTGGACCGGCAACGGACCCTCCTCGCCCAGGCGAAGCCCCAGGCCCCGGAAGTCCGCGCCGAGCCGGACGAGGCGAAGAAGGACATCGAGCGGCGCGTGAAGATCATCCAGCAGAAAGCCCTCGAGCTCCTCGACCGCGAGGAGAAGCTCCGAAGGCGCGCGGCGGAGCTGGAGGCGATGGAGGCCCGGCTCTCCGGTCGCGTGACGGTGGAGTGAACATCCTTCTCTCGAAGGAAATCAGGTCAGATAACCACCGACCGGCGCTTAAATAGGTCCCAACGGAACCCGCTGTAAAGCCACGCAGACGCTCGCCAGAGTCGTGACGACTTTGAACGTCTCATGTGCAGAACTGCCAGGTTCCTTCCTCGACGTCGAACGAAATGCCTCAACCGGAACCCCCGGTCCTTCTGTGGCGTCGATGAGCGGCAACGCTGCTCGTTGCCGCCAGTCAGTCGTCCTCCGCGTTGTGGTGTTCTCGTGAACGCGGGAACCGCATTCCTGCTCGCTCTCGTGATCCTGGCAACCGGTGCCCTCGCGGTCGCAAGTCAGTCGATGCCCGACCCTCTCGCCCAATTCAGGACTCCGGACGGAGGCCTCACAATTCCCGGGCGTGCTCTGACGCCGGAACTCCAACGGCTCCTCTTCCATGGGAATGAACTGCAGCCGTACACGAATGTCACCTTCGTCTTCCCGTCGCGGTCCCCGTACCCGACGGAGCGACTCGTGTCCCTCTCTTTTGCATCTCCAAATCTGAATGTCTTCGTTCATCCAACTTACCCGCCGGAAACGTGGGGCAGCGCGATTGATCACGTCATCCGAGTCTGGTTCCCTCCGGTCGATTGGCACGAGGTAGGAATCGGAATCCGAGACTCGATCCGGGACGGCGTCGGGTGGTTTTTCGATCTCTTCACGATGAACGCCAAGGCCGACACATTGACTGTGGATTCGACCACCGTCACGGTCGTCGACCCCGCCGCTGCAACCTGCACGACCTCTCAATCGGCGACGGCGGGAGACAACGCGGTGCTCGTGATGCTCAGCAATCGCGGGCCCACCGCATACACGAGCGTCACGTACGGCCCGGTCAGCCTGAGCCTGATTCCGGGGACCGCTTCGAGCGGCACCGGAATCGTGCGGACCGAGATGTGGTTCTACCAAGGCGTGATTCCGGGCGGCGCTCAAACGATGACCGCGACGCTGGTGAGCGGCACCGCGAAACACGTATGTGCGACGGTCCTCCTGGGTGGGGTCTGGGCCACGACTCCGACTGCCGGCGGCACGACCGCCAGCGGGACGAGCACGAATCCGAACATTTCAATCGCTCCCGCATCCGCGGGCGAACTGGCGTTCGCGGTCCTCGCGATTCGAGGAACCACCGCGCCCACCGCCGTCACGGGTACGGGAGCGGCGGCTACGAGTCTCTACGGCATCGCACCGACCCAGTGCACCGCCGGCGGCAGCAGTCTCTGCGGGGCGGGCGCCAACATGCCAAACCCAGGAACGGCGATCACCTGGACCGATGGCAACAATACCGACTGGGTGGTGGCAGCGGTTCGCGTGCTACCGGTCCCGAACTGCGGTGTAGCCGCAGGGAACTGCTATCGAATCGGCGCAGGCGGGACGTGGGCCACGGGCGCGAACTGGTCGAACACCTCCGGCGGGGCGGCGTGCGGCTGCACTCCCGTTGCAACGAACAATGCCGTCTTCAACGCGACCCCCACGGGCACCACGACACTCGCGGCGGCGACCACGATCGCCAGCATCGACATGACGAGCTTCACCGGCACGCTCGACACGACGGCATCCAACTGGGCCCTCACAGTGAACGGCCCGTTCGCTATCCAAGGCACCCTCCTGGCGCGAAATTCCACAATCATCGTCACCGGCGATGTGGACGTGCTCACCGCGGGGACGATTGTCAATCTCGGCGCATCGACGTGGACGGTCAACGGCACGTGGACGAATCTATCCACGTCCGCATCGTGGGTCGCAGGCACGAGTACGGTGACGATCCGAGACGCCGCGAGCGGGACGCTAAGATTCGCCGCCCTAGCCGGCGGGACGAACGAGTTCAACAATCTCACGCTCGATGCCAGTGTGACCCCCAGCATCACGTACACGATGGCGGTCAACGCCCTCAGGATGGGAGCGACGCTCACAATCCGCAATTCGACCGGTGGGGCGACGGGACCGACGATCTTGACGACATCGGCGTCGAACCTGGGCATCACCGCAGGGGCGCTCGCTGTTGCGACCTTCGGAAGCTTGACCGCGAATGGGTCCACGATCTCGGTCAACGGCAACGTGAACGTTAGCACCGCGAACGGCTACATCGTCATGGGTTCGTCGACCTGGACCGTCACCGGGACTTGGACGAACGCTTCGACATCCGCTTCCTGGAGTGCCGGGACTGGGACGGTGACGTTCACCAGCCCGATGGGCGGGACCATGACGTTTGCCGGCACGAATCTTCCCGGCAATGAATTCAACAACATCACATTCACTTCGTCCGCAGCGTCCGCTCAGACGTTCACGATGGCCACGAGGGCCATGATTTGGGGTGGGACCCTCAACGTATCCGATGGGTCTTCGACGACGGCCCTCGCCACGGCCAATCTCAGTTTGACCGGCGGCGCGCTGAACGTGGGTAACGGCGGCATCCTCACCGCGAACGCTTCCACGATCACGGTCTCAAGCGTGACGATGACCGGGGGGACGAGCGGCACGATCACGCTCACGACCAGCTCGTTCACCAGCACCGGCAACTGGGACACAAGCGGAGCCGGCTCGGTGTTCACGAAGGGAACGAGCACGGTGACACTGAGCGGTGTGGGCAACGTCGCAATTCTGAACGCAAGCAACAACTTCAACAACCTGGTGATCTCCGCCGCGGGAACCGTCACCCAATCCGGCCTCGTGGACGTGTCCGGAACGCTGACGGTCAATGCGGGTGCGGTCCTCGCGAGCAGCACCTTTGCGCTGACCGTGGCTACTCTTGCCGCGAACATGGCGGGCGGGATCACCGCGGGCGCAGCGGGGACGAAGACGATCACCGGCAATGTCAGCGTCGCGGCGGCGGGGTTCTTCAGTTTCGGCGCGACGACGTGGAACTTCGGCGGTTCCTGGACGAACTCGTCGACAAGCGGATCGTGGTCCGCCGGCACGGGCACGGTCGTCTTCAATTCCGGCGCGTCTCGGACGATGACGTTCGGCAATCTCGGAGTCTCGGAATTCAACAACGTGCAGTTCAGCCCGACCGCCACGGCGACGTTCACCATGGCGACGAACGGTCTCCGTTGGGGGGCCACTCTCACCCTCAACAACAACGCGACCCTTTCGACGACCAATCTCGCCTTGACCGGCACGGGCGGGAATCTCACCGTGAGCAACGGGGCCACCTTGGCGGCGGGCTCATCCGCCGTGAGCGTGACCCACGTGACGATGACGGGCGGGACCTCGGGAACCATCACGGCTTCCGGCTCTTGGACGGTCGCCGGGAACTGGGACACGTCGGGAGCCGGGTCCGTTTTCACCGGCGGTTCGAGCACGGTGACGATGAATGGGGCCGCTAGGACCGTCAAGATTCTGAACACCTCCAATGGTTTTGGTGCGCTCACGATCAGCGGCACGGTCTCCGCCGCGTCGACGATCACCCTCGCAGGCCTCTTCACGGTCAGCGGCGCGTTCGACACGACCGGGACGAGTTACGGCCTGTCCGTCGGCGGCGGCTTGACCGTGAGCGGTGCCGCGGGAATTCTCCGAACGAATGCCTCGACCGTCGCGGTCGCGGGGAACGTAACCGTGAACAATGCATCCGGCTACATCACATCCGCGGGCGCCGGTTCGTGGACCGTTTCAGGATCCTGGACGAACGCCTCCACGTCCGCATCCTGGAATTTTGCTGCAACCATCACGTTCAACTCATCGGCCTCCCAAACGATGACGTTCGCGGTCCTCCCCGGAGGCGCTGCCGAGTTCAACGACATCGTGTTCAACAGTGGCCCATCGACTGCGACGTTTACCATGGCGACGAACCGCCTCATCTGGTCGGGGACCCTCACGGTCCAGGGTGGGGCCGGGACGACGACTCTCGCGACGAGCAACCTCGCCCTGACCGGAGGAGCACTCGCTGTCGGCGACGCGGGTGTGCTCACCGCGAATGCCTCGTCGGTGAGCGTATCGAACGTCAGCATCACCGGCGGCACATCGGGGACGCTTACGCTCACGAGCGGCACGTGGACCGTGAGCGGGAACTGGGATTCTTCCGGCCCGGGTGCGACCTTGACGAGCGGCAGTTCGACGGTGACGTTCACGGGCGCCTTGACGACCGTGGGGCTCGCGCCGGGGCAGATGTTCTACAATCTCACGATTGTCGGGACGATCTCTGCGACGTCAAGCCTGACAGCGAGCGGTACCTTGACCATAAACAATGGGGCCATCCTGACCAAGACCGGTCAGAGCATCGCCTTCAATACCCTGATCGAGAACGGGGCCGGGAGTATCGCTGACGGAGCGATCAGCGCCGTGAACTTCTCCGTGACGAACAGCGATTCGACGAACCTCACGACGATCAGCGTGTTCACGGCGTGGATCTCCGACTCGAATTACACTTGGACTCATTCCTCCACCGTCGCGACCTCGACGATCACGTTCACGATCGGAGGCAACACGACTGGCTATCGGTTCAACGTGACCAAGGACGCGGTTGACTTCGCGAACGGGATGGTGAACGGCTCCGGTCAAGTCATCTTCACGATGCTCGGCTCGGACCCGGTCGTCGATGTCGTCATTTCCTCTCCTTGCGGGGGAAATCGCTATTGGATCGGAGGGACAGGCACCTGGTCTCAGACGGCACACTGGGCCGATTCGTCGGGCGGGACGAACGGATGCTCCGTTCCGACCTCCTCGAATTCGGTGTTCTTTGATGCGAACTCCGGGGGCGGGACCGTCACGGTCAATGTGAATGCGGCCACGGCTTCCCTGAACACGACCGGCTGGACGGGGACGATTGCAATTGGATCGTTCGACCTCGCGGTCAGCGGGGACATCACCCATGCCGCCGGGATCATTTCGATCGGCGCCTCTTCGAACAGCGGACTGACCGCGACCGGTACGCTAACCCTCTCGGGATTTGCCGTTCTCGACGGGTCCGCTGCGGCGTCTCTGGTCACCATTTCCGGCGACACGTCGATTGCCACCGCCACGGCCTACTTCCGGATGGGCAGCGGGACATGGACGTTCTCCGGGTCGTGGTCCAACAGCGGCACATCCGCGAATTGGGCCGCGGGAACCGGCATGGTGTTCTTCGATTCGTCATCCTCCCAAACGATGACCTTCGCGAATCTCGCGGGCGACGAGTTCCATGACGTGACGTTCCAGTCGGCCGCGAGCAGTGGCACGATCACCTTCACGATGGCCGCGAACGGCCTGCGGTGGAACGGCGCGCTCGTGATTCAGGACACGGCAGGTTCGACGACCGTCCTGGCAACGTCGAATCTCTCCATGACCGGAGGTTCGCTCGCCGTTGGCAATTCGGGAGTTCTCACCGCGAACGCGTCGACCGTCGCCGTCGTCGACGTCACGATGACCGGCGGCGGAACCGGCACGATTACCCTAACAAACGGGGCATGGACAGTGAGCGGCCGGTGGGACACGTCCGGGGCAGGTTCTTCATTCAACAAGGGAACCAGCACGGTGACCATGTCGGGGACGGCGAAGACCGTCGCGATCCTCGACGCAACCAACGGCTTCAGCAATCTGACGATTTCCGGCAGCGTGACGCAGACCAGTGCGATCGACGTGAGGGGCACCCTATCGGTCGTGGGCACACTGACCACATCGGGGAACAACATCACTGGAGGTGCCAACCTTACAATCTCGGGAGGGGGAAGCCTGATCGGGACCACCTCCGCGATCATCGTCGCCGGAGTGACGATGAACGACGCTGCGACGAACTCGATTTCACTCACGAGCGGCTCCATTTCGGCGTCGGGTTCTTGGGACACGTCCGGGCCATCTTCGGCACTCAATGCTGGGTCGTCCACGGTGACCCTCACGGTCACCTCCGGAACGATTGCCCTCGGGCCCTCACAGGCGTTCGCATCCCTGGTCATTGCAGGGAGCGTCTCCCTGGCGTCCCCGTTGACGGTCTCCTCCCTCACAATCTCCGTCGGTGGACTCGCGAAAGGCCCACACGCGTTGACGGTGAACGGGAACCTGACGTTGGCGGGGGGCTATCTCACCTCGACTTCCGGGACCGTCTCCATCGCCGGGAACGTGGACATCTCCTCCGCGTCGTCCTATATCGTGTTTGGATCGGAGGCCTGGACCGTCTCCGGGAATTGGACGAACGCATCGACTTCGGCATCCTGGTCCTCGGGATCGGCCGTCGTGACATTCAACGCGACCTCGGACCAGACCATGACCTTCGCAGGAGCCAACTTGGCTGGCAACGAATTCAGCACGATTGTGTTCAACAGCGGGTCGTCGACCACGACTTTCACGATGGCCTCGGGCGGCCTTGTGGCGACCGCGATCACGATCCAAGGTGGCCCCGGGATGACCATTGTGACGACCTCCGGCTCGAGTCTTCCGATTACCGCGAGTGCGCTGACGGTCGGAGTCGGTGGATCCCTCACGGCCAATGCCAGCGTCATCACGATTCAATCGTTGAACACATCCGCTGGCGCATTCACGGCCGGGACCTCGAGCATCGTCGTGAACGTCTCGGGCGGCTCCATCAATGTCACCCAGACCCTGTACAACCTGCTCGTGAACCCGGGAATCAGTACAACCTTTGCCTCAAGCATCACTTGGTCCGGGGCTCTGACGCTGACGGGCTCCACGTCCGTTTTCAACGGCAACCTGACCTCCACGGGCCCGGCGGCCCTCGTCTTCGGATCCTCGACGCTATCCATCGCGGGCTCCTGGAACACTTCCTCTGCGACCACCCTTACGTCGACCAGCTCCTCTGTCACGTTCACGGGAGCGAGCGGATCGATCCTCCTCGGGGCTGGCCAGCAGTTCGCCACACTAATCATCGCGGGGACGGTCACCCTTGCGTCCGACCTGACTGCAGAGACTCTGACCGTGGCGAACTCGAGCACCTTGACCATGACGAGCAACAGCGTCGCGTTCAAGAGTCTGACGGTCACCGGGACGATCGCTGATGGATCGGTGAACGTGACGAACCTGACGGTCACGAACAGCGACACCACGGCTCTCGTCACAGTTTCGGCCTTCACGGAGTGGTCCCGCGGGTCATCCTATGCATGGACGCACAGCTCGAGCGAACCGTCCCAGACGATCACATGGACGATCGGCGGAAATGCCGCCGGCATCCCCTACACCGTGACAAAAGACGGTTCCTCGTTCACAAGCGGCACCGTCAACGGTTCGGGCGAGGTCGTCTTCACGATGCTCGGTTCCGACCCGGACATGCGGGTGACGGTTCATAACCCGGTTCCACCGCCCTGGTGGCAATCGTCCTACATGCTTGCGATCTTCCCCATTGGAATCCTGTTGGGTGTTGCAATGTTCGCGCAACGACAGCGCTGGAGGCCCGCAAAGGCCTTCCTCGTGGACGACAACGGTCGAATGCTCAGGGAATTCACCCTGGACCCGTCTTGCCAGGTCACATACGACCAGGCGGTGCAGGCGGGCATCTTGGACGCGGTCGACAAGCCGATCAAGGTCACGAAGTACCACGGCCAAACGGTCCGCGGGGACGCCCTTGGGGTCGTGCTCCTGGCCTACGGACCCGTCACGCTGGAGCACGTCGAGTTCGCGCGAGAGATGCTCGTTCAGATTCAGGACAAGTTCGAGGACGCCGTCAAACAACGCCTCGAAGAGGCGCGGGCCCAAGAGGCGAATGTGGCCGCGCAGACGGAGGGCCTCGAGACACGCCGGACGGAAGTCGAGGCGCGAGCCGCCGAGGTCGGATCGATGACCCAGCAGGCGCAGGCCGTGCAGACAAAAATCGCCGCGGATACCGAAGCGCTTGAGGCGAAAGAACAGGACCTCCGGCGACGCGAAAACGACCTGGTGGAAAACCGCAAGGCGGTCGATGAGCTGGCGCAACAAGTCGAAGAGCTCCGAACCTCCATCGACCGACGCACCGCGGAAATCCAGCAGCAGGCGGCCGAGCTCGGCGCGAAGTCCGAAACAGTCCGCGCGCGAGAAGAGGCGGCGACCGGGTTCGAAGAGACACTCCGCGAGCGAGACGACGCGCTCGTCAAAGGGGAGGCCGGGCTGCGAGACGCGATGGAACGCCTCGGGACCGAGTCATCCACGGTGCAGGGGAGGCTGGACCAGGCCGGGCGGCGCGAGGAATCCCTCGGTCGAGATCAGGCGGACCTGGCGAACGCTCGTGAGAAGTTTGAGGCCGATCAGAGAGAACTCCTCGAGTTCAAACGGTCCATTGACAGCCGGGTCAGCTCGGTGGAACAGGGCGAGATTGCGATGGGCCAGTTGTCGAAGGAACTCGCCGCGCGGGAGGCTCGCATCGCACCCGACGAAGCACGACTCGCGGAACGAACGGATGCTCTTGCTCAGAAGGACGCCGAGCTGAAGGCCCACGAGGATCGGCTGACGACGAGGACCCAGGCGCTCATTGCCCATGCGGAAGAGCTGAGCGCGCGGGAAATGACGCTCAGGGAGGACCGCGTGGTCCTCGACGAAGCACGAGGTGCGTTCGAGTCGGATCTGAGAGAATTCGAAGAACGAAGAGCCCAGTCGGACGAGGATGTGCGCCGACGCGGCGACGATCTCGATGGGCAGGCGAAGGCGTTGGGTGAGAGTCAACTCCGCCTCGCCCAAGAGAAGGAAACGCTCGAGGCAGAGCACACCGAAAAGAGCCAAGCCATCCTCTCCCGGGAAATCGAGCTGGAGGCCCGCGAACAGTCCCTCCGGGAAAAGGAGGATGCCGTCCGCGCCCAAGCGGAGGAGAACGCGCGTCGATTCGCGGAACTGACGGCCCAGGACGAATCTCTCGAAATCGAGGCGGCGAAGGCGGACCAGGTCCGCGGTGACCTCGATGCTCGGAAGGCTGACCTCACGAACCTCGCGAAGGCACTCGATGGGGAGACAGCCCGATTGCGTGACGCGGAGAAGAAGGCAGCGGAGGAGCGACGGACTTGGCAAACGACCTTGGAGTCCGAGCAAGCCCTCCTGAAGGACCAGCGGGACGCGTTCCAGCAAGAGGCGGCCTCCGCACGCGCCTCTTGGGCGGATCGGGTGATGCGGATCGAAGCGCGCGAGGTCGACTTGGAAGACAAGGAAGAAAAGGTCCGGAGCGACGTGGACTGGATCGCCCGAAGCGACGAAGATCTCAAACGTCGGGAGAAGGCGCTCGAAGAGACCAGCCGGTCCGTGGCTCAGGTCAAGGCCACGGCCGAACAGGTTGCGAAGGACGCCGAACAACGGTTCCTCGAGATCGAATCGCGGGAACGTGCCCTTCGCGAAGAGGCGGCGCACGAGGCCATCGAACTCACGAAGCAGACGGAGGCTTTGAAGCAAATCGAAACAGAGCTGACTTCGAACCAGGCCGACTTCGAAAAGGAGCGAGCTGCGCAGACGCAGCGACTCCACGAGATGGAGACGGAACTCCAGGGGAAAGCCCAAACCCTTGATGCGAAGGGCCGCGAACAGACGGAGCGCGAGAGCCGAATCGCGACGATGGAGGAATCGTTCCGCCAGAGCGATCTACGACTTCAGCAGGAGCGAGCGGACGTCCAGGCGACGGCGAAGCAGCTCGAATCCCAGCAGCTCGAACTCGCACAGCTCAAAGACCGTTACGAATCGGAAGCCGCCCGTGTCCGCAGCGAAGCGGAAGGCATGCAGCAATCCGTCGCGGCCAAGGAGGCAGAACTGCACGCGGAGAGGGAACGCATCGAACGGGATTCCTCTGCCCTCCAAGACACCCTCGGCGCGAAAGCCAAGGAGATGTCGGTCCGCGAACGGGCGCTCACCGCGCGCGAGGCAGAACTTCAAACCGAGGAGCAAGAGCTCGAGGCCCGCGGACGGGAACTCGAATCAAAGGAGCGCCAGGCAGAAGCCCACTTGACCGAGATGTCGGCGCAGGCGATGGCGCTCATCCGGCGAGAGCAGGACCTGGACGCTCGAGGTACCCAGCTCGACCAGACGGTCCGTCGGTTCGAGTCGGAGGCGGCGGAGAAGCGCCGCGAGTGGGAGTCCCTCCAGACGAGCTTGCGGTCCCAGCAGGCGCAATTCACCACGACATCCGAATCGCGCACCGCCGAGCTCACGAAGAAAACCGAGGAACTCGAGGGACGAGAGCGCAGCCAACGGGCGGCGTTCGCGCAGCTCGAGATGGAGCGATCCAAACTCGACGCGGAGGCGAAAGCCCAAACCGCGAAGTCGGCCGAAGCGGAGGCGGCTTGGCGACGTTCGGAGGCCCGGCTCGCGGATCTGAAGACGAAGGAAGACGAGCTCCTTCGGGGCCGCCAGTCGTTCGAATCGGAGCGCTCCACCTGGTCCGCGCGACGGACCGAGGAGCTGAAGCAACTCGAGGCGACGCGGGATGCGGCCGCGCAGCAGGCCCAACAAGCGGAGCGGCTCGTCGCGGAGTCCCAACGACGGGCTCTGGTTGCGGAAGAAGCCGAACGAGCGGCGAAACGCCAGACGACCGACCTCGCCGCGCAACAGGCGCGTCTCGAGAGTCGTCGGTCGGAGGCCGAGAAGGCCGAACGTGATGCACAGGGTCATCTCGCCCAGCTCCAAGAGGCCTCGCAGAAGTTGGCCGTGAAAGACATGGAAATCGGAACCGCTCTCAAGAATCTCGAGGCGCGGCAGGTGAAGCTGGCGGCCTCGGAGAGAGATTCGGCGGCGCTCCTGACAGAATTGCGCTCCAAGAAGATCGCCCTGGACGAAGAAGCGGCGCGCATTGCCGCGTCTTCGGATCAGCTGACGACGCGGCAGAAAGACTTGGAGTCCCGGACGGCGAACCTCGAAGCGAAAATGGCGCAAGCCTCAACGAAGGAGCAGGCCCTGGCGACGGAACTCCAGCGCGCGGACAACCTCATGGAAGACCTCACGAAGAAAGAGCACGACCTCCGCGCGCGCGAGGAGGCCGCGAAGGCCTCCGAAAAGTCCCTGTCGGCACGCGAGGCGACGCTCGTCGCGCGAGACGCCGAGGTCCGAGATGGAATGCGAAGTCTCGAAAAGCTCCGCAAGGAAATCGACGACCAGCGCGGCGCGGCCGAGGAGGACCGTCGGGCCGGGAAGGCAACCCGCGAAGAGGCAGACACGACCAAGCGGAACGCGGACAAGATCCGCGCTCAAGCCGACGAGATGCAGGCGGAGGTCAACAAGAACCTCCGGTTCCTCCAGAAGAAAGCCCTCGACGTCCTGGATCAGGAGGAGAAAATCCGCGCTCGCGTCGCGGCGATCGAAGGGCAGGAGAAGTCTCTCGACACGAGGGGAGAGATCCTCGAAGGAAAGGAACGAGCGCTGGAAGCGGACCAAGCCGCACTCGACGCCAAGATCGCGAAGCTACAAGCCGAGATCGACCGACTCCGCGCGCGCCTCACGGACACGGAGAAATCCGGGGGCCCGACGACCGCGGCAATGGAAGAGTGGAAGAAAGATGTCGAGAACCGCGTGAAAATCATCCAGAAGAAGGCGATGGACCTCCTGGATCGCGAGGAAAAGCTCCGGAAGAAGGAGGAGGAGCTTCGCGCGCTCGCGAGCCAACTCGGCGTGAACCCCTGACGGATGTCGGACCCGACCCGCATCGCCCGACCCGCGGGGCGGGGCGTTAGCGCGCGGCCTTGCGGATCGCCTGGTCGAAATCCTCGATCAGATCGTCCGTGTCCTCGAGGCCCACACTCACCCGCACGAGCCCCTCGGTAACCCCGCTCGTCGCTCGCTCCGACTCCGTCAAGGGACCGTGGGTCATGGAGGCGGGGTGTTGCACGAGAGTTTCGGTCCCGCCGAGGCTGACGGCGAGCGTCGCCACCTTCACCGACTCCACGAACCGTCGGCCCGCGCGATGGCCTCCCTTCAGCTCGAAGCTCAGCATCGCGCCGAAGCCGGACATCTGCTTGCGTGCGAGGTCGTGTTGCGGAAACGATTTGAGGCCGGGATAGTGGACGACACGTACGGCAGGGTGTTTCTCCAGCGACTCGGCGAGTGCCTGGGCACTCGCGCCCTGGACTTGCATGCGGATCGGGAGCGTCTTGAGCCCGCGTCGAACCAGGAACGCCTCGAACGGGCCGAGCGCAGGTCCCAACATCTTGTACGTGAACCAGATGCGGTCGAAGAGGCGAGAGCTCGCGGTGATGACCGCGCCCGCCACGACATCGCTGTGTCCGCCCAGGTACTTCGTCGCACTGTGGAGGACCGCGTCGACCCCGAGCTCAATGGGACGCTGATTGATTGGTGATGCAAACGTGTTATCCGCGAGCGTCGTGGCTCGCACGGATTTTGCCGCGCCGACCGCTTCACGAACGTCCGTAATCATCATCGTGGGGTTCGCCGGGGTCTCGATGTAGACCAACCGCGAGTTCCTCCGAACCGCCTCTTTCCAAGCCCCCCGCTGCCGCGGGTCGACGAAATTCGTCGACACGCCGAACCGAGGCAGGAGACGCGTGAAAATTTCCGTGGTCGCGGCGTAGAGGCTCGCGCCCGCAACGACGTGGTCGCCGGCGTCCACGCATGCGAGGATCGCCGACGCGATCGCGCCCATCCCCGATCCGGTCACGAGCGCGCGGACGCCGCTCTCGAGGTCGGCCAGAGCCTCCTCCAGTTCGCGCAGGGTCGGGTTGCCCCACCGGGTGTAGTATGCCTCCGGCGCCGTCGCCTTCGCAAACTCGGCGCCTTGGCGTGCGGAGTCGAGGGCCCAAGTCGAGCTCGCGTAAATCGGTGTGACCATCGGACCTCGCCTCTTCCCCCGGCGGCCGTGGACCGCGCGCGTCCGAGGCCCGAGACGCTTTGCCACGCACCCGGGCACGGTGGGTTCGCCGAAATAGGTTTCGAGGACGGAGGAAAACGAGGGCCCGATGATGACGACGAGGAGCGCACATCGCGCGATCGAAGTTAAACCGGAAAGGTCAAAAAGGGGGGGTGCATAACAACCCTCCGCCCGGTCGTTGTCTCACGGCCGGGCGACCACGCCTAGGGAGGCAACCAGATGTCGCGTGAAGTGGATTTCGACGCGAAACCGATCGACCCCGACTTCATGAACAAGCCGGACGAATACCCCGAAACAGGGACCCACTTCGACCACAAGGTCTTTGCCGAGGGCATCGCGCGGCTCGATGCCAACGGGAACCCGTATCCAACGAAACTCGGGATCCACGGTCTCCACGTGGCCGTTGACTTCGATGGCTGCGTCGCCGACGGCGTCTGCATGGACGTCTGCCCGGTCGACGTCTTCGAGTGGCTTCTCGCCCCCGGAAAGAAAGGCACGGGGAACGACAAGATTATTGAGAAAGGCAGCCAGGAGTGGGATCAGTATCGATGTGACAAGTCCGACATGATCCGGGAGTCGGACTGCATCGACTGCATGGCGTGCGAAACCGCCTGCCCGACGAAGGTCATCAAGATCAACCCGTGACCGGCACCCGCGTGTCGAGGCACACCGACCGCGATCCAATCCCTGTTCACTCGAGATCGGCTTGCGGTTGGGTCTTCCGCCCAAAGAGGGCGCGCCATGCCCGGCGCAGGGGCTCCGAGACGGCGGTAATCTTCCCCGACCGGATTCCAAGGTAGACTAGGCCAACCACGATCCAGTACGCGACGTACGCCGAGCTCTCCAGGAGGGTCGGCGCCGCACTGTAGCCCACGATGCCGCGCAGGAGATAGCCTGCAACATTCGACTCGTTGTCGGGAAAGGAACTCGTTAAGTCATAGAGCGTCGCTGAGCCGAGGCTCCACTTGAACGCTTCTTGCAGTTCATGCACCGCGTGAGCGAAGAGGCCCGCCGCGATGACGACGAGAAAGACGCTGGTGACCTGGAAGAAACGCTTCAGATTGATTCGCCAGGACACGCGGATGAGGCCGACGCCGATGATCGCCGCGACGAGAAGGCCCAGGGCGACACCGATGATTGCTTCTAGCGGCGATGTCAGTCTTCCCGCGCCGAACACAAACAGCGCGGTCTCGACCCCCTCCCGCAAGATCACGACGAAAGATAACAGCACGAGACCGAACGCCTGCTGCCCGCGAAGCGCCGCATCGATCCTCCGCTGGACGTGGACTTTGATGCTGCGCGAGGCTTTCATCATCCAGAGGACCATCGACGTCAGCACCGCGACGGCAACGAGCATCGCGACACCTTCGAAGACCATCTCCCCAAACCCCTCGAACTCAATCGTCATCAGGACCAAGACGGCGGCGACGCCTGCGCTGACCCCCATGGCTCCCGCGGTCCCGAAGTAGACGTAGCGCTTCAGCGAGCCGCGCCCGATTTTCACGAGGTATCCGAGGATGATTCCGATGATCAACGCGGCTTCGATTCCCTCGCGAAGTCCGATGATCAGGTTCGGGATGATCCCAACGGCGGCCACGAGTCACGTCTCCGAATCCGGATCAACACAGCGCGCGGTATTGCGTCGATAACGGCGTAATATTTGAGCTTTCGGTCAATGGAATCTGGGGACGGAATCGGCCAAGGAAGCGCGCGACCCATTCCCTCGGGGCGCCCAATCTAGGCCCCTTCGTTCATCGATCCGCCGCGGTATCCGAGGAGATCGATGGTGACGTAAAGGAACCCTGCA
>Ga0209854_1000050_pt1 | contig 16921 bp, 16 predicted proteins | sample GWRWS3_30_40_FD_187234 | JGI IMG/M metagenome (GOLD analysis project Ga0209854, IMG submission 187234) | Riverbed sediment microbial communities from areas with vegetation nearby in Columbia River, Washington, USA - GW-RW S3_30_40 (SPAdes)... | ecosystem: Environmental > Aquatic > Freshwater >... | reverse complement strand
TCAACTGGAGTTTGAGATGGCGTTAGGCTCGTGGGCCACTGTTCAGGCTGATGCCAGAAGCATCTTTGAGAAAGAGGCAGTCAATCTCTGGTCGGACATGCTGAGAGGGCTCAGCGTTCCGCGTGTCATCCATTCACGCGTGGTCCCTGGTGAATAGGCCGTTGACACCCCCCCAGCCGCAACCTAGGATAGGGTCATGATGAGGAGACCACTATGAAAGAACCACGGGCCGATACGATCCGAAACATCGCCGTCGTTTCCTATACCGGAGCGGGGAAAACCTCTCTGACCGAAGCTCTCCTCTACACCGCCGGCGTCATTCCCGCCATGGGGTCCGTCATGAATGGGAACACCCTGTCTGACTTTGAACCGGAAGAGGCGCATCGCAAGATTTCCGTCAGCTCGTCGGTCCTGCATTTCGACTGGAAAGACACGACCTTCAATCTAGTGGATACTCCCGGCGCCCTGAGTTTTCTCGGAGAGGCCCAAACGGTCCTCCGTGCGGTGGACGGCGTGTTGATTGTCCTGGGCGCGTCCTCCGGGGTGAGAACGGAACTCGAGAAAATCTGGAGCACGATTCAAGAACTGCAGATACCCTGCGTCCTGTTCGTGAACGAGCTGGACAAGGAGCGGACTGCGTGGGAGTCGGTGCTGGCGGAGTGTGAGAAGGCCCTCGAGTTCAAAGGACTGTCCGTCACGATTCCGATCGGCGCGGAATCGCGTCTGGAGGGAGTCGTGGACATCACCACGGGCCTGGCGTACCGGTCGTCTAAGGACAGCAACAAAATTCAACAAGGCAGCGTGCCGGCCGAACTCGCAGGCGCGGCGGCGGAGGCCAGGAAGAAGCTAGTTGAGGGCGTGGCTGAAGCGGATGATCGACTGGTGGAGCAGTACCTCACAGCGGGCGACCTGACCGCCGAGGAGATCGTCCAAGGCCTGAAAAGTGGCACCGCCTCTAGAACCTTCGTTCCGGTCCTCTGCGGCTCCGCTGCGCGGAACATCGGCACCTGGCCTCTGTTGGAAGCACTCGCGTCCTATCTCCCATCACCCGGAAAGAGAGCGATGCTCCGCCCATTCGTGGGTGTCCATCCGCACACGGGGGAATCGGTGACGCGCCAACCCGCCCCATCGGACCCCTTTTCAGCCTTCGTCTTTAAAACCATCATTGATCCCTTCATGGGCCGCCTGACCTATACTCGGGTCTTGTCGGGCACGTTGGACGCGGACGCAGCTTTCTTTAACTCAACTCGGAAGACCAAGGAAAGGGGCGGACACCTCTTTTACATTCTCGGAAAGAAATACACACCCGTGCAGACCGTCAGCGCCGGCGACGTGGCCGCGATCGGGAAGCTGAAGGACACGCAGACTGGAGACACCCTCTGTGATGATCACCATCCTGTGCACTATCCTGCGGTTCATCTGGCGAAACCCGTCATGTCGTTTGCCATCGAGCCAAAGTCCAAGGCCGATGTCGAGAAGGTCAGCCTCGGCTTGCACAAACTCGTTGAAGAAGACCCGACGTTGGAGTTCGTGCGGAACCAGGAAACGAAAGAAATGATCCTCAGCGGGATGGGGCAGTTGCACATCGATGTGACGTTTGAAAAGCTTCGCCGCAAATACGGGGCCGAGGTGAGCATCCACACCCCTAAAGTGCCCTATAAAGAAACCATACGCAAGATGGCGCAGGCACAAGGGAAATACAAGAAACAGACAGGGGGACACGGACAGTACGGAGACTGTTGGCTCCAGCTCGATCCCTTACCGAGAGGCAAAGGGTTTGAGTTCGACAACAAGATCGTCGGCGGAGCCATTCCACGGAATTTCATCCCGGCTGTGGAAAAAGGGGTCGTGGAAGCCATGCAGGAAGGCATTTTGGCACGATTTCCGGTCGTGGACTTCCGAGCCACGGTCTATGACGGGTCTTACCACACGGTGGACTCCTCAGAAATGTCGTTCAAGATCGCGGGGTCGATGGGGTTCAAGAAAGCGATGGAAGCCGCTCATCCGGTGCTCTTGGAACCGATCATGAGCGTCGAAGTGGTGACCCCGGATGAGACTGTGGGTTCGGTCATCGGTGATCTGAACGCGCGGCGAGGCCGAATTCTGAATGTGACCGGCAGGGGCCATTCCCAGTCGATCAAGGCGGTGGTGCCCCTCGCCGAGATGCTGAAGTATGCGCCGTCCTTGAACTCGATTACGGGTGGACGCGGCAGTTATGCGATGGAGTTTTCCACCTATGAGGAAGTCCCGCGCGAGCTGGCCGCTCGGATCGTCGAGGAGCACAGGGCTGCCAAGCAGGCAGTGGCCCAGTAACTGCCCCCTTACTTCTCGGTCGTTTTCAACACCACGTAAAAGGCGCGGTTCTCGCGCACCACGCGGAGCAAGAGGGTCTCCCCGCGCTTGACCCGCGACACCGCCGCTGAGAACTCACTCACAGAGGCGACTTCGCCGCGGTTGACCTCTTTGATGAGATCGCCTTCCCGGAGTCCTTCCACTTGCGCGAGGCTCCCTTGCTCCACCTTGGCGATCAATACCCCTTTGGTGTCTTTGAGCTTGAACTTCTCGGCGAGCTCGGCACTCAGGTCCTGGACATCGATCCCCAGCTTCGCCTCCGCGCGCGAAGGGGGAACCGCCGCAACGATCGCGCTCTCGCGCCGCTCGCTCAACGAGACTCCAAGCGTGAGCCGCTTCCCATCCCGGACCACCTCAATGTCGGTCGTCGCCCCTGGCGTCAAGCCAGCGATCAGGCGGGAAAGTCTATTGGGAGTATCCACCGGCTTGCCATCAACCTTGGTGATGATATCGCCGGGTTTGACCCCAGCGCGAGCCGCCGGGTCATTCTCAAACACCTCGTTGACCAACACCCCTTCACCTTCAGTGACCCCAAACTTGGCGGCGAGATCCGCCGTCACCGGCTGAATGCCTACGCCCAGCCACCCCCGGACTACCTTCCCCCGCGCCAGCAGTTGCTGAATGACTTGCTTCGCCATGTTCGAGGGAATCGCAAAGCCGATCCCCTGGGCAAAATTGATGATCGCCGTATTGATGCCAATCACTTCGCCCTGCAAGTTGAACAGCGGACCTCCGGAGTTCCCCGGATTGATGGACGCATCTGTCTGGATGAAATTTTCGTAGCGCGACAGGTTGATGTTTTCCCGACCGATCCCGCTCACCACGCCTAAGGTCACGGTCCGGTCCAGGCCGAACGGATTGCCCACCGCCAGCACCCACTGACCGACCTTTACGATACTCGAGTCTCCGAAACTGACGCTGGGCAGTGGCCGATCACTGGTGACCTTTAACAACGCCAGGTCTGTATCAGGATCCTTCCCTATGACCTGAGCAATATACTTCGTCCGATCTGAGAGGCGTACCTCCACTTCGTTGGCCTCTCCCACAACGTGGTTATTGGTGACGATGTGTCCGTCCGCATCGATGATCACCCCGGAGCCAGAGCCCGGGGTATTGGGGAGCCGCTCACCCGGCGCGTCTTTTGAGCGGCCGGGCCCCTGAACGGGGAAGATATTGACCACCGAGGGCTTGGCCCGTTCAGCCAAGTCTGTAATGACCGTTTGGATCTCTTCGAGCAGGCGGAGGCCGCTGGACTCCGCAGAGACCAACGCCACGCCCCCACCGGTCGATAGCGGAACGGGGAGTGTGCCGACCGAGGCGATGAGGACCGATGCGAGGATGAACTTCACTCTGATCACTCCACCCACAAGGTCCTCCGCGGTTACAGACCGACCGGCTTGCTCCCCCCGAGACCCGTTGCTCCTGGAATGCAACGGGCGCGCCCTCACGCCGTTCTGATGGATAGTTGCTCCGCAAAACACTGGAGAAGCTGCCTCACTTCGACCCCTGGGCCAACGACCACGACAAGGTCGCCCGATCGGAGCACCAGGGTGTCGGTCAGGGGCAGCAGGGCTGGACCCCGCAACACCGCCGCCACGCGAGTCGTTGGGGCCAGCCCCAGTTGACTGATCGATCGGCCCATGGCCCACGAGCCCTGGGCGACATGGACCCGTTCAATCGTGGCGGACCGCGTGGATAAATCCTGCTGAAGTTGGAGCAAATCCTCACGCATTGCTTCAACTTCCAGTTCTCGAATTAGCGCATCAACCTGCGCCAACTCCTTCTTCAGCAGGCGTACCTGCGAGGTCGCCGCTGAGAGCAGGCCCGCAGCTTCCTGCCGGTCCAGGGCGTTCTCATGCCGCTTCAGGTCTCCAGCGGAAGACACGAGGGGAAAGAACTGGGCCCCGAACGACCGATGACTGGCATGTATTCTGTGAGATATGTATGAAGCTTGCCAATGGAGCTTGAGGAGCTGCACCTTCCGGTTGACACGCTCGGAAACTGCCAGGACGGTCTCTCGAAGAACTGCCAGGTTAAGGGTGAGTTCCTTGCGGATCCGGCTCAACAGCTCGGCAGTCATGCTGAAAACCCTCGTATAACAATTGAGTGTCGGATAAGCTCCATTATGTCAACTAGCATACCCGATCCTCGGTTCCGTCCCCCTCCACAACCGTACCACATTCTCCCGGTGTCGAAAGACAATCAAACCACTTACCACCACCGAGAACAACACAACCATCCAACTCCGGCCAAACAACAATGAGATAACCGGAAGTGCCGCAAACGCTGCCAGCGCCGCCCCGGAAGAATAGCGCCAAACCGCCACGGTCACGAACCAGACGAGAATCACCACGACTCCCACGGATGGCACCATTCCCAGCACCGCCCCCATCGCCGTGGCAACGCCCTTCCCCCCCCGAAACCCCAGAAACACGGAATAGAGATGGCCAACTATCGGAGTCAGTGCAATGGCAGCGACTACTGCTTCCCGATCGAATATTTGAGCCGCGGTCCAGGCAACAAGCCAGCCTTTTCCCATATCGCCTGCCAGCGTCAACGCACCGGCCGTCTTCCCCGAGAGTCGCAGGACATTGGTGAATCCGATGTTGCGACTTCCAGCCGTGCGAGGATCAACCGTGCCGAGGCACTTGGCGACCACCAACCCGAACGGGATCGAGCCGAGCAGATACCCACCAACCGCCATGACAGCCGGAAGCCATTCACTGGACATCATGCAATATGGGCAGACCAGCGTCTCGGTTCGTCACCACAGCCCCTTGATGGAGACCTGGCGCCAAAAGCTGACCAGGTAGCGGCCCCCTGAAATGAAGGCCAAGGCCAGCGCCACATACAGCACGACAGTCCCTGCCACGTGGAGATTCCATGTCGCTGGCACGATGCCGTCTTCGAGGATCAGCAGGATAACGGCGACCACCTGTAAGGCCATTTTGTATTTTCCGGTTGTTTCTACAGCGATCACGATTCCTTGTGCAGCAGCGACGGCCCGCACCCCCGTCACGGCCACTTCACGACCGATCATCAGGATGGCCACCAGCGCGCCCACTCGATCGTACTGGACGAGCAGAATGAGGGCCGACAAGACCAAGAGCTTGTCGGCGATGGGATCGAGCAACCGTCCCAGCTTCGTCTCCTGTGACCGCCGGCGTGCCAGGTACCCATCCAGCAAATCGGTGATGGCCGCCACCGCAAACACAATCGCCGCCGCCAGCGACCGGCCAGGGGTCGGGCTGGAAAAGACCAGTACAAAGACCGGAATCAGCAAGATGCGAAAGAGGGTGAGGAAGTTGGGAAGGTTCACATTCGTAGCCTGGGCCTCATACTTGGCCACGACTGAACCAGGTTGCTTATAGGCCTCTGTGACCGGCATGTTCGCTGTTTGACCTGTGATTGATCCTTCGCGTGTCAGATCAGACGATGCCGCTTTTAAGCAGATCGTGGAGATGGATCACGCCGACTATCTGACGACTCTCCTCCAGCACCACTAAGGAGGTAATCGAACATTCTTCCATGATCCGAACCGCCCCCGCCGCAAGTTCATCTGGCCCGATGGTCTTGGGATTCTTGCCGGCCAGATCCCACGCCTTGGCCTTGGCCAGATCGGCTCCCCGTTCAAGAAAGCGGCGGAGGTCGCCGTCGGTAATCACGCCCAGCAGTCGACCGGCTTCATCCACGACCGTCGTCATCCCGAGCTTTTTCGTGGTCATGACCAAAATAGCCTCTCGCGCCGAGGTCTGCTGAGTCACTCGGGGAACCGCATCTCCCCCGTGCATCAGATCTCGGACTTTCAGCAAGAGCCGCCGGCCCAGGGTTCCCCCGGGATGAAACTGCGCAAAGTCTTCTTCCCGAAACCCTCGTTTCTGGAGCAACGCGATGGCCAGGGCATCACCCATGGCCAGCGTTGCGGTGGTGCTCGCAGTTGGCGCTAACCCCATTGGACAGGCTTCCTCCCCGACTGACACATCCAGGACCACTTCGCTGTTTTTCGCCAGCGTGGATTGGACCCGTCCGGTCATGGCCACTACCGGAATGTTCAGCCGCTTCACAAACGGAAGCAGTTTTAACACCTCTTCGGTCTCCCCGCTGTTGGAGATGGCGATCAGCGCGTCGCGGCGGGCCAGCATGCCCAGATCGCCGTGGGTCCCCTCGGCAGGGTGAAGAAAAAACGCTGGCGTCCCGGTGCTGGCCAGCGTCGCGGCGATCTTCTGGCCGATGAGGCCGGATTTCCCCATTCCGGACACCACCACTTTACCGGCACATCGGTAGAGCAGGTCCACCGCCTCGGTAAACCGATGATCGAGGCGTTCGAGCAGCCCGGCGATCGCTCGCACCTCGATTTCCAGAACGCGCTTCCCGTGCTCAATGCTCACCCGCCCACCTCCGGGCCCTTCCCTGCCGCCTCGCAGATCCGAACCAGTCGCTCCAGGAGCGGCTTCAATTGATGAAGCGGCACCATGTTCGGGCCGTCAGACAACGCGGACTCCGGATCAGGATGCACCTCCATAAAGAAGCCGTCGCAGCCGGCGCCGGCCGCCGCACAGGCCAAGGGAGCCACAAATTCACGCTGCCCTGCTGAACGGGTCCCTGCGCCTCCCGGCAACTGGACACTGTGAGTCGCATCGAACACCACCGGGTACCCGAATCCACGCATGATCGGCAGCGCGCGCATATCGACCACCAGATTGTTATAGCCGAACGACGCGCCTCGCTCGGTCAAGATTATACGGGAATTCCCGCAGCTCTCCAGCTTCTTGACCACGTTGCTCATTTCCCACGGCGAGAGAAATTGCCCTTTTTTCACGTTGACCACGCGGCCGGTCTTGGCCGCTGCCACCAGCAAGTCAGTTTGACGGCACAGGAAAGCGGGAATCTGCAGGATGTCGGCAGCCTCGGCCGCTCGCTCGGCCTCCTCCACACTGTGCACATCGGTCAGCACCGGCACTCCCACCTGCTCCTTCACTTTCCGCAGCACAGCCAGGCCTGCCTGAAGACCCGGGCCTCGGAACGATGCGATCGAGCTGCGGTTGGCTTTATCATAGGAGGACTTGAAGACATAGGGGATACCGAGGGCCCTCGTGATCTCCGCGATACGCTGTGCCGTCTCCATAGCGATCCGCTCACTCTCGATCACGCACGGGCCGGCGATCAGAACATGAGGATGGGACGCACCGATCTTGAAGGGACCGAGGTCAACTGCTTGCGTCATGGTCGGTAATTCCATCCAGGATAATCTTCTTCGGGATGCTCAAAATGGCCAGCCAACGCGGCCGCAGGGAGCGAGGACCCCGAGCCGTACTGCGAGAGTACGTTGAGGGGTGCGAGCGACCGAGAACAAAGTTGGGGGCCTTTTTCAGCATCCCGCTAGTGTCCGCATTTTCTTCGCAACGCCGCCCCCACGAATGCGCTGAAGAGCGGATGGGGCCGGTGTGGCCGTGACGTGAATTCGGGATGGAACTGAGTAGCCACGAACCACGGGTGCCCATGCAACTCGACAATCTCCACTAATCGTTCATCCGGTGACAGTCCGCTGAGCACCAGCCCGTGGGCAGTCAACATCTTGCGATAAGCGTTGTTGAACTCGTACCGGTGACGATGGCGTTCGCTCACCTCCGACACACCGTACGCCTTGTGGGCCACACTGCCCTCCAGAATGCGACAGGGATAGGCGCCCAGCCGCATCGTCCCCCCCTTCTCACGGACGGACCGTTGATCCGCCATCAGATCGATGACGGGATGCGGCGTGGCCGGGTCGAACTCGGCACTGTTCGCGCCGGTCAAGCCGGCCGCATGCCGGGCCAGCTCAATCACGGCGCACTGCATGCCTAGGCACAGACCGAAAAACGGCACGCCACGCTCCCGCGCAAAGCGGATGGTCTGGATCTTTCCTTCAATGCCACGGTTGCCGAAGCCACCGGGGATCAGGATGCCTTCCGCATCTCGCAGCACCCGTTCGGTGCCCAGCCGTTCGATCTCCTCGGACTCGATCCAGTGAATGAGCACCCGAGTCTCGTGGTCAATGCCGCCGTGGACGAGGGCTTCCGCCAGGCTCTTGTAAGATTCCTTCAGCCCAACGTACTTGCCCACCAACGCGATGGAGACCTCATGTTTGGGATGTTTGATCTTCTGGACCAGCGCATCCCATTCCCGGAGATTGGGCGGGCCGGTCTCCAGTCGAAGCAATCGGACGATCAACTCGTCCAGCCCTTCCTTCCGGAACACGATCGGCACTTCATAGACTGTCTCCACATCCTTGGCCGTGATGACCGCCCCCTTCTCCACGTTACAAAACAAGGCGATCTTCTCCTTGAGGTCCGGCGGAAGATAGCGGTCGGTGCGACACAACAGGATGTTGGGCTGAATACCGATCTCGCGCAACTTGTTCACGGAATGCTGAGTGGGCTTGGTCTTCAGTTCACCAGCCGCCCCAATATACGGCACCAGCGTCAAGTGCACGTACAGGACATTCTCGCGGCCAACGTCGTAGGGAATCTGCCGGATCGCCTCCAAGAATGGCAGGCTTTCGATGTCGCCGACCGTCCCGCCAATCTCGACGATCGCCACGTCGGTGCCCTTGGCCACAGTCAGGATGGCCTGTTTGATCTCGTCGGTAATGTGCGGCACCACTTGCACGGTCCCACCCAGGTAGTCCCCGCGCCGCTCCTTCCTGATCACCGAGTCATAGATCCGACCGGTGGTGTAGTTGTTGTCCCTCGTCAGCGTCAAGGAGGTGTAGCGCTCGTAATGACCCAGATCCAAGTCCGTCTCGGCCCCGTCGTCGGTCACAAACACTTCCCCGTGCTGATAGGGGTTCATGGTGCCCGGATCAACATTGATGTAGGGGTCCAGCTTGAGAAAGGTGATCTTCAACCCCCGGCTTTCCAGCAGATTGCCGATCGAAGCTGAGGCGAGTCCCTTCCCCAGGGAAGAGACCACCCCCCCGGTCACAAATATATATTTGGTCATGGCCACCTTCCCCATGAAAGCCGTGGGATCATGCCACACCTCATAGGAGCATTCCTACATCTTCGTGTTCCACCGAATGTCGTCATCCGTCAGCTTAACAAGGCACCGGCCGCTGCAAAACAAGTTCAGCCTCTTTCAGATCCTCCGGCGCATCGATGCGCAGCGACGGATGCGTGGTCTCCCAGACTCTGATCCGGATCCCGTGGTCCAGCGCGCGCAGTTGCTCCAGTTTTTCAGTATCCTCCAGAGGACTGGTCGGCAGTTCAGCCAGGCGTAACAAGGTCTCCCGCGTATAAATGTAAATCCCGAGATGGACATAATGCAACCGGGCTGCACTCTCGTGCGCCCGATCTCGCACATGTGGGATGGGCGCGCGCGAGAAATAGAGCGCCTCACCTTGCTGATCTGTGACCACCTTCACCACGCCAGGGTTCCGCACCTCTACCATCGAGGTGAGCCGCCGTTTGAGCGTGCCCATACCGGCACCGCTGGCCAAGAAGGGCATCACCAGGTCGGTGAGTAACTCGGGGTGCAGGATGATCTCATCGCCTTGGAGATTCACGAAGACCTGGGCTGGAAGCTGTCGCGCCACTGCCGCCACCCGGTCTGTCCCGGTCCGGAACGGCTGAGTGGTCATCACCACCGTCCCGCCGAACCCATCCACCGCGTCCCGGATACGGGCGTCGTCGGTGGCCACCAGGACCTGGCTAATCATTGGCGAGGCCTGCGCGCGCTCATAGACGTGCTGGATGAGCGGTTTGCCCATCAGCATCGCCAAGGGTTTCCCGGGAAACCGCGACGATCCAAACCGAGCCGGGATCACGACCGTGACTGGCGTGCCGCGGCTAGGCATGCGTCAACGCCTCAACCAACTGCTGTTGCGTGACAGTGGCAGTGCCGACCATCCCTACCACGATGCCGGCCGCCTGATTGGCGAGCATCGCTCCATCCCGCATGGAGGCGCCAGTGGCCAACGCGAGCGCTAAGGTGCCCACCACGGTATCGCCCGCCCCGGTCACATCATAGACCTGGCGCGCCATTGTGGGGATATCCCAGCGGCTCCCATCGGATCCAAAGAGGCTCATCCCCTTCTCGCCGCGGGTGACCAGAACGGACTGACAGCCCAAGCGCTGCCGAATGATCTCACCCGCCTCGTTGATCGCGCGGTCATCCTCTCCATGCACACCGGCCGCCTGCACCACCTCCAGATGATTGGGGGTCACGACGGTCACCCCCTTATAATAGGAAAAGTGTTCCACTTTTGGGTCCACGATGATCGGGATGCGGCGGAGCGCTGCCAGGCGGGTGAGTTCCGCCATGAGCGACGCCGTAACCACTCCCTTGGCGTAATCCGAGACGACCAGGCAGGAAATCTCCCGTAGCCGTGATTCCACGTACCGGATAATGCGTCGCTGCAGTGGTCCCTTGATCTCTCCCCGACGCTCGACATCGAACCGGACCACCTGCTGATTGTGCGCAAGCACCCGTGTCTTGCGGGTCGTCGGCCTGTCTGGGTCAATGACTACACCGCCACGGCCCTGGCGCCGAACACCCAGCTCCTTGAGCAAACGCCGGCCACCCTCGTCCGCCCCCACGACCCCGCAGATGTCGGCCCGTCCGCCGAGCGACAGAATGTTATTGAAGACATTGGCGGCCCCACCAAGCTGAAGTGACTCGGAATCCACGTGGACCACGGGCACCGGAGCCTCGGGCGAGATGCGACTGACCTTCCCCCAGATATAATGATCGAGAATCAAATCGCCCACCACCAAGACTCCGGCCTGGGGGAACCGCTGAATGTGCTGCTGCAGCGCACGAAGCCTGGAGCGAGGCACAAGGTTGCCCTCCCCTCTCCGCATACCTCCTCCTAACACCCTCGTGCCAGGTTTGGCTAGTGAATCGCCTTGCCGAGTCGCTCCCATCGCACCCACTGCTCCCAATGACCTTGCCCGCTCCAGGACCAATAGATCCTGAAGGCCTTCCCCCTGATCTTCTGAGCGCTCACATACCCCCAAAACCGGCTGTCGAGGCTCTGATCTCGGTTATCGCCCATGACAAAATAGGATTCAGCAGGGACCGTCACCGGGCCGAAGTTATCCCGGGGATTGACCGACCCGTCAATTATGCCCGGATCGACCCGTTGTGTGTAGGCCTTGTCTTCGAGGGGCACCCCATTGACGGAGACCACCTTGTTCCGGATCTGGATCGTATCGCCCGGGAGTCCGACGACGCGTTTAATGAAATCCTTCTCCTCGTCTTCGGGATACCTGAACACGATAATGTCCCCCCGCTCCGGCTCTCCAAACCTCACCACCGTCTTCGACGAATAACAGTTCACAGGGAGAACGCTCACCCGGAACTTGCAGTCGGCCGGCCACTGCAACCCGTAGGACAATTTGCTGACCAAGATATGGTCCCCGATCAGGAGCGTCGGAATCATGGACCCTGAAGGAATCTTGAAGGCCTGCACCACAAAGACCCGGATCGCGAATGCGAGCAGCATCGCCACGACGATGGCTTCCGCATATTCGCGCAGGACCGATTTCCGAGACCGGGGGATACGGTCGGCATGGGTCACGGTATCGGGGCTCAGCAGGCTGTCCTGACCCGGCGGAGGCGGGACAGCCTCCGCCGACGTCCGCGCTTTTTCGACGCTCGGTTGGTTCTGCTCCACGGCTATTCGTCCATCACCTTGAGGAGCGCGAGGAAAGCCTCCTGCGGCACCTCGACCCGACCCACCTGCTTCATGCGTTTTTTCCCTTCTTTCTGCTTCTCCCACAATTTCCGCTTCCTGGTGATGTCACCGCCATAGCATTTGGCAGTAACATTCTTCTTCAGCGCGCCCACCGTCTCGCGGGCGATCACCTTATTCCCGATCGCCGCCTGAATCGCCACTTCAAACATTTGCTTGGGGATCAACTCCTTCATCTTCTCGGCGAGCTGTCGTCCCCTGATCTGAGCCCGGTCGCGATGCGTGATGAACGAGAGGGCATCCACTGTCTCCCCGTTGAGCAATATATCCAGCTTCACGAGATCCGATTCACGGTACCCGATCAGCTCGTAATCCAGCGAGGCGTACCCCTGGGTTCTGGACTTCAGACGATCAAAGAAGTCCAGGATCACCTCGTTGAGCGGCAACTCATAGGTCAGCATTACCCGGCTTGGATCGAGGTACTGCAGCCCCTGCTGGACGCCGCGACGCTCCTGGCACAGTTGCAGGATGTTGCCCACGTGGCGTTCCGGCGTGATGATGGTCGCCCGAATAAAGGGTTCCTCGAATCGCTCGATTGCCGACACCGGAGGGAGCTTCGACGGATTGTCAATCTCCAAGACCTCTCCTGCCGTGGTCAGAATCCGATAGACGACCGTGGGTGCGGTGGCAATCAGGCTGAGCTCATACTCCCGCTCCAGACGTTCCCGGATGATGTCCATGTGCAGAAGGCCCAGAAACCCGCACCGGAATCCAAAGCCCAGGGCCAGCGAGGTCTCCGGCTCATAGACGAACGACGAATCATTGAGGCGGAGCTTCTGGAGCGCATCGCGCAGGTCCTCAAACCGGGCGGTATCCGTGGAGTACAGCCCGCAGAAGACCAGCGGCTTGACCTCCTTGTACCCAGGAAAGGGAGACTCGGTGGATCGGGCGGCATCGGTGAGCGTGTCCCCGATCTTGGTATCCGCGACTTCCCGCATCCCCGCACAGACGTAACCCACCTCCCCTGCCATCAGACGATCGGTTTTCGTACGCTTTGGCGTGAATTGGCCCACCTCGCTGACCTCGAAGACCCGATTGTTGGACATGACACGGATCTTCATCCCGGGGCAAATCTGCCCATCAATCACCCGGGTCAGCACGACGACGCCCTGGTAATTGTCAAACCACGAGTCAAAGACCAAGGCTTTGAGCGGCTTGTCAGGGTCACCGGACGGCGGAGGAATGCGCGTCACGATCGCCTCCAGGACTTCCTGGACCCCGCGGCCCTCCTTGGCGCTGACCGACAACGAACCCGTGGCGTCCAATCCCAACACCTCCTGGATCTGATGCTTGACGCCTTCGATGTCCGCGCTGGGGAGATCAATCTTGTTGATGACCGGGATGATCATGAGGTGGTTGGCCATGGCGAGATGCACGTTGGCGATCGTTTGCGCCTCCACCCCCTGACTCGCGTCCACCAGGAGCACAGCGCCTTCGCAGGCCGCAAGGCTCCGCGAGACTTCATACGTGAAGTCAACATGGCCAGGCGTATCGATGAGGTGAAGGGAGTAGAGATGTCCGTCCTTGGCTTGATATCGGATGGCGACTGCGTGGGCCTTGATCGTGATTCCCCGCTCACGCTCGAGGTCCATAGCATCCAGGATCTGCTCTCGGAACTCTCGGGCTGTGATCGAGCCCGTAAGTTCTAGGAACCGGTCAGCGAGGGTCGATTTTCCATGATCGATGTGCGCGATAATGGAAAAATTCCTGATACGGCTTTGCAAATCCTGGCTCATTCCCGAACAAATCGGTTCATTATATTAGCTGACCCGCGGGTTGTCAAAGAATACTCCCCCCCCTTATAATCCGCGAATCGCTGATAGACTGGACGGTTCCGATCACCGAGAGACCAGAACCGCAGCACCATGAGCGTCACCCGCCCATGAAGGCCCACTCCCGCACAACCCGGCTCGCCGAATGGGACCGCACCTACCTGTGGCACCCCTTCACCCAGATGCAGGAGTGGGAACGTGAGGACCCCGTCATCATCGAGCGCGGCAGGGGCCCCTACCTGATCGACACCCTCGGACGGAAATATCTGGACGGCGTGTCCTCGCTCTGGGTCAATCTGCACGGACACCGGCATGCCAGACTCGACCGTGCGATCCGGAACCAGCTCAGAAAAATCGCGCACAGCACCTTGCTTGGACTGTCGAACCCTCCAGCGATTCAACTGGCCCGTGCGCTCATTGGTGTGGCACCGCGCGGCTTGACGCGGGTCTTTTATTCAGATGATGGCTCCACCGCAGTGGAAGTGGCGCTGAAGATGGCGGTTCAGTATTGGCAACAGCGCATTCCTCCGGCCGGCCACAAACAGACCTTCGTGCATCTGGGCCTCGCCTATCACGGGGACACCGTCGGCGCGATGAGCGTCGGCAGCATGGAGCTCTTCCAAAAACGATTCGACGGTCTGCGCTTTCCCACGATCGCCGCCGACCCTCCCTATTGCTATCGGTGTCCACTGGGGCTGACCTACCCCGCCTGTAGGATGGCCTGCCTCGATCCGATTGAACGCGTCCTGAAGGAACGGCACCAGGAGATTGCCGGCCTCATCATCGAACCCCTCGTGCAGGCCGCCGCCGGCATGATCACCGCTCCGCCCGGGTATCTCACCCGCATCCGCGAGCTCTGTAACAAGTATCAGGTGCTGCTGATCGCAGATGAAGTCGCGACCGGATTTGGTCGCACCGGTCGGATGTTTGCCTGCGATCACGAAGGGGTCACGCCCGATTTGATGGCGATCAGCAAAGGACTGACCGGCGGATACCTTCCACTGGCCGCCACATTGACCACCGAGGAGATTTATCGAGCCTTCCTGGGTGACCATGCAGAGTGGAAAACCTTCTTCCACGGTCACAGCTATACTGGCAATCCACTCGGCTGCGCAGTCGCACTCGCGAACCTGGAGGTCTTTCGCAAGGAGCGGACGCTGACGCGCATGAGAGGCTGCCTAAAGGCCTTGAACCGCCTGCTCCGTCCCCTGTCCACGTTGGCCCACGTCGGAGAGATCAGACAGCGCGGCTACATGGTCGGGCTTGAACTGGTCAAAGATCGTGGGTCACGAGAGCCCTACCCAATAACGGATCGCGTCGGGCATCGGGTAGCCATGGAGGCTCGTCAGCGGGGGCTGCTGATCCGGCCCTTGGGCAACGTCATCGTGCTCATGCCGCCGCTCGTCACCAAGGTCAACGAGTTGACGCGGATGGTCTCGATCCTGCACAAATCCATCCGCGCCGTCACAGAAGCCTGAACTCTCATTGAGTAGGATGGGGTGAGAGAATTCGGAACCAGTCAGGAGACTTCGATTCGTTCGCCGCAGCGGCACTTAAGCAATTCCGCAGCGCTCCCTTCTTTGATGAAGACTTCCACCTGCCCGTTGCTGTTGATCAGGGCATGAGGCGCGAGTGCGTTACCCTGGGCGTAGGCAGTGACCAGCCCTTGGATCACGGCGCCACCTACGCGGATCGTGACCTCGGAGTGAGATCTCTTGGTCACGCCTTGGACTTCCTTGAGCTGCAGCGGCGTGACGTTTGAGATGAGATTACCGAAGTGATCCACGTAGACGATCCGGCCAACCAGGGCTTTGCCTTCCCATGACGGCTCTTGAATCGGCAGCTTCACATAGTCGCGAATCAGCCGCCCAAAGGACCCGGGCGGTTGACCCTTGGTAAGCCAGGCCGCTGCTGGCGCAAACAGGTCCCGGCCGTCAAAGGTCGCCCCTTCAGAGTCCAGACGGTACTGTTTGTTGTCGATCTGCCGCACCTCAACCGACAGCTCTTCCTGATAGATGTAGGTCAGCAAACCGTTGTCCGGCGCCAGGAAGTAGTATCGGGACGTCGTGACCAGCAGCGGCTGCCTTGCGCTGCCGACTCCAGGGTCCACGACCGCGACGTGCACCGTCCCGTCCGGGAAATACCGGTATGAAGACTTGAGAAGGTACGCCGCTTCCTCGACTTGATGCGGGGTCACTTGGTGGGAGAGATCCACGATTCTGGCCTGCGGGTTGACGTTCAGGATCACACCTTTCATGCTGGCAACGAAGTAATCCCGGTCGCCGAAGTCAGTGAGCAATGTAACAACAGAGATGGCGGAGGGCATACTCGCTAGAGTAAACCTTTAGCGGTGATACGTGACGAGTAATGAGGCGTTCAGTTCAGAGTTCCTCGAACCGGATTTCCTGGATCTCGTATTCGACGATCTTGGCTGGTGTGGTCACCTCCACCTGATCCCCAACGCGGCGTCCGATCAAGGCCTTGCCAACCGGCGACTGGACCGAAATCTTTCCGTTTTTCAGGTCAGCCTCATCCTGCCCCACCAGCGTGTACTGCCTCTTCTGGTTGGACTGCACATCCATCAGGACCACGGTCGCTCCAAATACCACGGTCTCACTGGACAGGTTGGCGGTCTCGATGATCCGAGCGTCGGCCAGCCTGCGTTCCAGCTCATTAATCCGGGATTCGATGAACCCCTGACGCTCCTTGGCTGCCTCGTACTCGGCGTTCTCGCTGAGGTCGCCATGTGATCGGGCTTCGGCAATGGCCTCGATCACTTTCGGCCGTTCCTCTCTTCGCAGCCGGTCTACTTCAGCCTTGAGCGCTTCATAGCCTTTCTTGGTAATCGGTGTCGGCATATTCCTCTCTCTATCCTCTAGCCTCTCGCCCCTTGCCTGCATGGTACTCCTGCAATGACCGGATCGTCAGTCCTTTGTTTAGGGTAGCCTCGATGGCCGTCACCGCCGCTCTGGCGCCTGGCATCGTCGTGCAGTAGGGAAGCCCGTGCTGAAGCGCCTCGCGCCGGATCGACGCTGAGTCGACCTGGGAGGATTGGTTCCCAACT
>Ga0209854_1000049_pt1 | contig 17028 bp, 16 predicted proteins | sample GWRWS3_30_40_FD_187234 | JGI IMG/M metagenome (GOLD analysis project Ga0209854, IMG submission 187234) | Riverbed sediment microbial communities from areas with vegetation nearby in Columbia River, Washington, USA - GW-RW S3_30_40 (SPAdes)... | ecosystem: Environmental > Aquatic > Freshwater >... | reverse complement strand
CGCCGGTGATACGGAGCGGGGAGCCTATATTACCGCGCCCCGAGAACGACATCCTTCGTGGAAGACCTGCTGCCGGGTGCCCTCCTCCTCCTACTCGTCGGCGGCGTGGTCTTCGCCTGGGTCGACTGGCGCCTCCGTGCGCGGAAGTACCCGCGCATCCTGGGCCCGAGCTGGGAATGCCCGCATTGTGCGGTCTCGAACGAGGCCGAGCTCACCGTCTGCTGGTCGTGCGGGGCGGCGATCGCCCGCCGCTCGTTGTACCCAGGGATCGCCGGGTCGGAGACGTGGCAATGCCGGCAATGCCGTGCCTGGAACAGCACCTCCCGCCGTTCGTGCTGGTCCTGCTCGAACACGCCCGCGAAGCAACCGAAGCGGGACGCGTGACCGCGCCTATTGAATGCCTCGATAGAGGCCACCATCGACTTGGACGATGTTCCCCGTGAGGTACGCCGCGCGTTCGGACAGCAGGAACGCGATGAAGTCGGCCACCTCCTGCGGCTCCCCGAACCGCCCGAGTGGGACTTCGGCAATTCCTTCCGCGACGATGTCCTCGAAGCGGCGTTTCTCCCGCTCGGAGCGAACCCGCATCAGTTCCATGAGGCGGTCGGTCGCGATCCAACCCGGCGCCACGGCATTCACGCGGATGTGGTTCGCCGCGAGCTCCCGCGCAAGGGTCTTGACGAGGCCGATGACGGCCGCGCGCATCGTGTTCGACAGGATCAGGTTCTCGATCGGTTGCTTCACGCTGATCGATGTGATCGCGACGATGGAACCTCCGCCGCGCGACCGCATGGAGGGGACGCAGGCCCGGGCCAGACGGACCGCGCTCTGGAATGTCAGTTCGTAGGCCTGCGACCACTGGTCTTCCGTCAGGGCCTCAAGCTGTCCGGTTGGCGGGCCTCCGGCATTCGTGACGAGCAGATCGACGCCACCGAATGAGATCGTCGTCGCATTCACGAACGCGCCGATGTCGGCGGCCCGGGACATGTCCGCCCGGAAGGCCAGGATCTCCGACCCCGTCTCCTTGCGGAGGCTTTCAGCAGCCGCGTCAAGAGGACCCTGGTTCCGGGCGCAGATCGCCACCTTGCATCCTTCGCGGGCGAGGGCGAGGGCGGTCGCCCGACCCATCCCCTGGCTTGCCGCAGAAACGAGGGCCACCTTACCGCGGATCCCGAGATCCATCGCGAGGGCCAGAGGCCAAGGCGGCTAAGAAGGATTCGGAGTTATAGTTGTTTAACTATAACAAATCGTCAACCGGCAAAGTCCGTCCGATGGGGCCTCACATCGATTTCCGGAGGAATCCTCGCAACTCCCCGACGGGCACAAAGCCGAGGCTCTTGTACATCGCCTGCGGGCTGTCAAAGAGGTCCGTCGTCAGGAGGACATACTCGCAATGGGCCCCGATGGTGCGGGAACATGCATCGAAGATCATCGTTCGCCCGATCCCCCGCATCCGGAAGGACGGGAGCGTCGCGACACTGCCGATCAGACCGAAGCGCCCCCGAGGCAACAGGCTGTAGGTGCCGGCGGCTTCCTCGTGCAGATATCCGACAAAGGCCCGCTCGTTCAAGGCGGCGCCTCGGCTTCGCTCGACCTCGTAGACTTGGTGGGACACTTCCGGAGAGAAGCCCGACTCCTTGTGGATGGCGGCCTGCACACGGTGGAAGTCCTCTTCGGAGGCGCCTCTCCCCACCTCCTCGACGACCAGGTCCGGATTCACGATACACGAGGGAAGGCCGACCTTAGCCATCACGAGTTCGGCGCGCGGCTGGAAGTGGAGCGCGACGAGGGCGTCTTGATTCGCGAATGCGAGGTCCGCGTCGGCGAACCAGAGGGAACGATCGCGGACCTCTGTCCCGCGGAAAGCCTCGTCGAGGTCGTCCAAGACCGAGCCGATGCCGCCTTCGGGCGCCGAATCGAGCCAAGCGAGATTCGTGTCGTGCAGGAGCGGATGCTCGAGGTCCCGCGCGACGAAGCCGTATGGCTTCGTTTCCAGGTCGGCCCCGGTCTGGAACCAGGTGCGGACCATGTCGACGAGGGCCCGATGCAATTCCGCGACGTCCACGAGGCTGCGAAGGGAGGAGTCGGGATGAAGTTTTGGCCCGCATCGCACTTTCGCCCACCCCGCCGAAGCCCTAAATAGAACGGCCTCCTACCAGGAGACGAGGCGAGAAACAGACACGCCTCGGGAATGTGGTTCTGTGCGAGAGGAACTGGCGCCCCATGTGCATGACATCACGCGGGCGCTCGGGAACAAAGTGAGTGAGCAAGAGATCGAACGAGAGCTGTCGAGCTACCTGAACGTGTACCGCGTGTCGCTGGACACGGCGAAACGGTCAATCGTGAAGAAGCATGGCGGGAATCCGGCGACCTTGGCGGTCGGCGTGAGCAAGGCGCTGGCCGACCTGGTCCCCGGGGACCAGAGCGTGAACCTGCTCGTCCGCGTCGTCGCGGTCTATGAGAAAGAGGTCACGCCGCAAGGTCAGGAGACGAAGAAGATCCTGTCCGGGATCCTCGGCGACCCGACGGCGACCGTGGGCTTCACGGCTTGGGAGCCGCTGCCGATGGTCCTTGCCAAAGGCGACGTGGTCCGCGTCCAGAACGCGTACACGAAGGAGTACCGGGGCCAGGTCCAAGTGAACTTCGGCAACCGCACCTCCGTGGCCAAGGAGGCGTCGACCGCGCTGCCCGAATACAAGGGGGCCGCCGGCCAGCCCTACATGGGCAAGCCGACTCCGGTCCGCGTCGTGGACCTGCGGGAGGGAGCCTCGAATATCTCGGTCACCGCGCGCATCCTGTCCGTCGAACGGCGCGAGGTCGAGGTGGACGGCGCCCCGAAGGCCGTCTTCTCCGGCGTCCTCGCCGACGAAACCGGCAAGACGCAATTCAGTGCGTGGAAGGACTTCGACCTAAAAGCCGAGGAGGTCCTGCGGATCGAAGGGGCCTACGTGAAGTCGTGGCGGGGCATCCCCCAGATCAGCTTCGACGAACGCGCGACGATCACGCGCCTGAAGGCGGATCTGCTCCCGCCGGCGCAGCAGCTGAACATCAGCCCGCGAATGTGGATCGAGGACCTCGCGGAGCGAGGCGGCGGGGCCGACGTGACCGTCCGGGGGATCCTGATCGACCTCCGCGAAGGCTCGGGCCTCGTCTACCGCTGCCCGGAATGCCGACGCGTCCTGCGGAAAGGCGCCTGCCGCCTCCATGGCGAGGTGAAGGGCGAGCCGGACCTCCGGGTGAAGGCGGTCCTCGACGACGGCTCCGGTGCATTGACCGCCGTCTTCGACCGAGAGCTCACGGAGGCGCTCCTCGACAAGTCGCTCGAGGCCTGCATCGCGGCCGCGAAGGAAGCGATGTCGACGGACGTCGTGCGAGACGAGCTCGCGGACATCCTCGTGGCGCAACCGATCGAGGCGCGCGGGAACGTGACCTCGGACGACTACGGCCTCATGATGATCGTCGAATCTGCGAAGCTCCTGAAGGTCGACGTGCAGACGGAAGCGCGGGAGATGCTCGAGGGCCTGGAGGGATCCGCATGATCCGCGAGGTCGCCTGGCGACTCTTCGCGTCGGAATACAACGACGCGAACCTGGAGACGGAAGGCGGCGGAGAGAGGCCGCCCTCGTACGTCGTCACCCCGCTCGGCGCGAAGGTGAACCGGGTCTTCGTCGTCGGCGTGATCACGGACGTGGAGAATGTCGGCACGGACGGACAGCCGATGTGGCGCGCCCGCGTCTCCGATCCGACGGGCACCTTCCATGTGTACGCGGGCCAGTACCAGCCCGAGGCCGCCGCGATCCTGTCGAAGCTCCGCCCGCCGGTGTTCGGCGCGGTCGTCGGCAAGAGCCGCATCTACTCGCCGCAGGCCGGGACCACGTACACGTCGATCCGGCCGGAGGCCATCAAGGCCGTCGACGAGACGGTCCGGGACTTCTGGATCCTCGAGGCGTGCCGCTCCCTCCAGAGGCGGCTCGACGCGATGACGGAGGCCCAGAAGATGGACCCTCTGACGAAGGAGGGCCTCCGGAAGATTGGCGTCAAGGAGGCGATCGCGGACGGGATCGTGCAAGCCGTGAACCATTACGGGAAGGTCGACCTGTCGCGCTACACGGCGATGCTCGCCGAGGGCCTGCGGTACCTGCTCCCCGAGTACCGGGAATCGGCCGGCCCGGGTGAGCCGGCCCCGGAGGTCAAGGCGCCCGCGAAGGAAGAGCCGTCAAGCGAGCCCGATGAGACGGAGACGAAGGTCCTCGAGATCATCGCCGCCTTGGACAAGGATGGGAAAGGGGCGCCGTGGGAAGGGATTCTCGAGACCGCCACGTCGAAGGCGATCTCCAAGGATTCCCTCGAGGAATCGATCAACGCACTCCTCGACAAGGGCCTGATCTACGAACCGATCCTCGGGCGGATGAAGAAAATCTGAGTCGCGGACGCCATCCGTCCGATCACGTGGGCGGCAGATAGGCGCGGCAGGACCAGCACTTCTTCGCGCCGATGCCGACCTTCACGCCGCATCGAAGGCATCGCCGCAACTTCGCGGAGTGATCCGTGAGACGCTCGATTCGGCGCAGGCCGAGCTTGCCCATGATCAGGCCGCCGCACCCGCAGAGGGCAGCGAACCCGAGGTTCAGCAAGATCGTCAGCGCGCTGGGCCACATCGGCCATCCTTGTGGGACGAAGAGCGCTTGGAACGCATACAGACCCATGAACGCCCCGAGCGTCGCCCCGATAAACCCGAGGGAACCGAGGAAGCCGCTTCGGCCCGCGAACATGCCGACGCCGAACAACGCAAAGGGGAGGTAGAAATAGACGAGTTCCGGCCAAGGCAGGAACAGAATCGGTACGCCAAGGAGGAAGGTAAGGCCCATCGATCCGAAGATCGTGATACCGAAGGCCGACAGTGGGTTTCGAACGGACGGCATCGTCCTCCGACCCTGTCCGCGAGCGTGGGTGGGCCTCATCAACGTGCCGCCATGGCTATCACGACATGATAATCAAGCGGGAACCCGACTCTCAAGAGGAGGAGCTGCGGGAGGTAACGCGCGGATCGTCCGATCCGAGTGGGCATTATCATCGCGGACGCTCATGAAAATCGGGATCCTCGAGACGCGTATCCTTCGCATCTCGGCGCGCATCGAAGCGTGAGCCGAGGCGACCCTTTACAAAAGTGCTTTATGGGCTCGAGCGGGATTCGCGCGCGATTGGGATGGCTCTAACGCGAGAGAGCGTCTACCTCAGCGTGGACGCTTTGCCGGAACCCCTCGAACCCACGAAGGTCCGGAAGGTTCCGACCGGCATTGCGGACCTGGACAGCATCGTCGCCGGAGGACTTCCCAGCGGTTCGACGATCCTCCTATGGGGCGACATTGGGGCGGGGATGCAGGAGTACATCTACACGGCCGCGTCGAAGACAGCCTTGGTCCACGAGCGTCCGGAAGCGAGGCGCTACTACCTCGGGGACCACTGCGACAATTCCGAGCTCCCCGAACAAGTGTGTTACGTGACCTTCTCGCGTTCGAAGGAGATCATCCTGCAAGAGGTCGCGACCTCGTTCAACGGAGACTACTATCGCGCGTTCCGCGACCGCACGATCTTCAAGGATTTCTCCAGCCTGTACTTCCGGCACAGCGTCGTCCCCGCGTCGTGGACGCAGCAGGAGGACGTGTTCGATCTCCCGGCGACGAACATCCTCGAGGAGCTCGTCACCTTCCTCGATGAGAACGCGCACGATTCGATGGTCGTCATCGACTCTCTCACCGACCTCGCGATCTCCGATCTCGTCGAGGTCAAGGATCTGGTGACGACGGTCAAAGGCATGCAGCGGGCCGCGAAGCGATGGAACGGACTCGTCTATCTCCTGCTCACGCGCGGCATCCTCGAGCGACGACAGGAAGCGCTCCTCATGGACAGCTCGGACGGTTGCCTCGTGTTCGAGTGGCGGTCCTCGCCGCGTTCGAGCACGCGTCAGCGATATATGTATCTGGAAAAGTTTACCGGCGTCCTGCCTCACCTTCCGCGAGACAAGATCGCTCGATTCCCGACGATGGTGTCCGCGAACAACGGCCTCGTCGTCGTGTACATGGAGCGAATCTCCTGAGGTGAGAGGATGGTATCCATCGGGACGGCCGCAGCGGGAACGGACGCGACGGACGAAGCCACGAAGGAAGGGTTCGTCCTCACCGGAATCGACGGGCTCGACGAAATGCTTGGTCGAGGGGTGCCCGCGGGCCACATCATCACGGTCCTCGGTTCCTTCGGGACCGGCAAGACGACCTTCGCGATGCAATTCCTCATGCAGGGCCTCATCAACGGGGAGAAGGGCATCTTCATCTCCCTGGAAGAGGACGTCGAATCGGTCGTCGCGAACGCGGCGTCCTTCGGCTGGGATCTGAAACCGTATCTGAAGGACAAGAAACTCCACATCGTGAAGCTCGAACCCGTGGATGCGAAGACGACGGTCCTGCGGATCAAGTCCGAGCTTCCGGACTTCATCAAGAAGAGCGGGGCCTCCCGGGTCGCCATCGATTCAATCAGCCTGCTCAACATGCTCTTCGCGGACGACCGGGAACGCCGCGAGAAATTGTTCGCCTTGTGCAAACAACTGAAGTCCACCGGAGCGACGTGCGTCTTCACGGCCGAAGTGAAGGACGAGAACCCGCGGTCCTCGCGAGACGGCCTCGTCGAATACGTCTCCGATGGCGTGATCGGCCTCCGGTTCAACGAGCGCGACAACGGGGAGGTCCAGCTCGTGATCCAGGTCATCAAGATGCGGCGGCTCAAGCATCCGAGGTCGGTGAAGCCGTACAGCATCACGGATCAAGGCCTGGAAGTCCAGGGAGACATGGACGTCTTCTGATTTTCGTCCTGCCTTCGCGCACCCAAATCGCTAAGAGGGACCCGTCGTTTTTCCGCTCGGGCGGGAGGATCGTGCGGTTCCTTCGAAAGGGCAAGGTCAAGGAAGTCTACGAAGTCTCCCAGGACGAACTTGAGTTCTTCTTCACAGACCAGATCAGCGTGTTCGACAAGGTCATCCCTACGATGGTCCCGCACAAGGGGGAGACCCTCTGCCGTACCGCGGCGCACTGGTTCCAAGTCGTGGAAGACCTCGGGATCCGGACCCACTTTCTCCAGCTCGAAGGCGGGAACCGGATGCGGGTACGGCGGGTCCAGGTCATCTCGGACTATGACAAGATCTCGCCGAAGACAACAACCTTCCTGATTCCCCTCGAGGTGATCGCCCGCTATTACGTCGCGGGATCCTTCCATGACCGGATCAAGGAAGGACGGATCCGACCCGAGGCCGTCGGATTCCCGCGAGGCCACGTGCCCGTCTACGGAGAGGCGCTACCGCAGCCGTTCGTCGAAGTGACGACGAAACTCGAGAAGGTGGACCGCGAGCTGACGACCGAAGAGGCCCTCGCGATTTCGAAACTGAGCCAGCGCGAGTACGATGGCATGGTCGAAGCGGTCCTCCGGATCGACGCGCGCATCAATGCGGACGTCAGGCGTCGAGGACTGCTCCATGTGGACGGGAAGAAGGAGTTCGCGATGGACGGCGAGCGGCGGCTCATGCTCGTCGATACGTTCGGCACGGCGGACGAAGACCGCTTCTGGGATCTCAAGGAATACGAACGCGGACACCAGGTCGAACTCAGCAAGGAGTTCGTCCGTCAGTACTACCGCAAGATCGGCTACCACCAGGCCCTGATGGACACGCGCACCGCCGGGAAACCGGAGCCCGACATCCCGCCGCTCCCCGAGGAGATCACGAAGCAGGTCAGCGATCTCTACGTGCATCTCTTCGAGCGACTCACGGGTCAAACGTTCCGCTGATGACGGCGGCGCGAACAAGAGACCAAAGTCTTTTAGTGAAAGCGATGATACACACGCAGTCGGGGGCCTCCCAGATGGAGCTGAGTGTCTACGTTGACGGTAAGTTTTACCCGCAATCGGAGGCCAAGGTCAGCGTCTTCGACCACGGACTCCTGTACGGAGACGGGGTCTTCGAAGGCATCCGGGCGTACAATGGCCGGGTCTTCAAGCTCGAGCGGCACATGGACCGGCTCTTCCATTCCGCCAAAGCGATCGACCTGAAAATCCCTCACACGAAGGACGAGGTCGCGAAGATCATCCTCGACACGTGCCGGCGCAATCAGATTACCGAAGGATACATCCGGCCGATCATCACGCGCGGAAAGGGGGATCTCGGCCTCGATCCGAGGAAATGCAAGTCCGGCCCCAGCATGGTCGTCATCGCCCAGCCGAGCATCAATCTCCTGGGAAAGGTGTACGAACGCGGACTCCGGGTCGTCACCTCCTCATACCGGCGCGTGCCGCCGCAAAGCCTGAGCCCCTCGATCAAGTCGCTCAACTACCTGAACAACATCATGGCGAAGGTCGAGGCCAATCAATACGGAGCGGACGAGGCCCTCATGCTCGACATCCACGGCTATGTCTCGGAGGCGAGCGCCGAGAACGTGTTCATCGTCCGCAACCATGCGATCGTGACGCCCTTCACGTCGACGAACCTGCCCGGGGTGACCCGCGAGACGGTCCTCGAGCTCGCTCCCGGGCTTGGCTTGGAGACGAAGGAGCAATTCTTCACGCTCTACGACATGTGGGCCGCCGACGAGGCGTTCATCACCGGCTCCGCCGCGGAAATCGCTCCGGTCGTCGAAGTCGACGGTCGGACGATCGGAGACGGCAAGCCAGGTCCGACGACCAAGCGAATCATGAAGGCGTTCCGGGACCTCGTGATGAGCACGGGCACCCCGATCTAGGCCGCCTCGGAAACGGCGGATGAATCGGGCACCTGAGGCAAACCTAATTGCGAACTTCGTCATCGCCGGGACGGCCGTCATGAAATTCTACGAGTACAAGGCGAAGGAGATCTTCGCCCGGTACGGGATCCCGGTCCCGCGCGGCATGGTTGTGTCCCGCCCCGAGGACGTCGCCGATCCGCCTCTCCCGTGCATGGTCAAAGCGCAAGTCCTGGTCGGAGGCCGCGGCAAGGCGGGTGGCATCCGCCCCGCGGAGAACGTCGACGAGGCCCGGACCGTCGCGGGACAAATCCTCGGGATGGACATTCACGGCTATCGCGTGAAGCAAGTGTATCTCGAGGAGCGGCTCGACATCGCGACGGAATTGTACCTGAGCCTCACGATCGACCGATCGGCGCGGGAACCGTTCCTCATGGCCACGGCGATGGGAGGCGTAGAGGTCGAGGATGTCCCGAGGGATCAGCTCTTCATGGAGCACATCCCCGCGATGGTCGGCATCCAGCCGTATGTCCTGCGATCCCTCCGGACGAAACTCGGAGTCTCGAAGGAAGTCGGCGACCAAGTCGCGTCGATCGCCCTCAAGGCTTACGAACTCTTCCGGAAGGAAGACGCGGAGCTGGTGGAAGTCAATCCACTCGCCGTGACGACGGACGGACGCGTGATCGCGGGGGACGCGAAACTCGTCATCGACGACAACGCGGAATATCGGCATCCGGACTATGCGAACCTGGATCAGGACCGGACTCCGCTGGAGCAGGAAGCGCACGACAAAGGCATCGTCTTCATCCAGCTCGATGGCGACATCGGCGTGATCGCGAACGGCGCCGGCCTGACGATGGCGACGCTGGACGTCCTGAACCTGAAGGGCGGAAAGGGAGGGACCTTCCTCGACCTCGGCGGCACGGACGATCCGGAGAAGGTCAAGCAAGCGTTCGAGATCCTCATCAAGGCCCGACCCGCCGTCATCCTGGTGAACATCTTTGGCGGGATCACGAAGGCGGACACCGTCGCGACCGGTGTGAAGCAGGCCCTTGAAGAGATGCATACGACGATCCCCGTCGTCGCGCGCATCAAGGGCGTGAACGAAGCCCAGGCCAAGGAGATCCTTCGGTCCATCGGCACGTCCGCCGCAGAGACGATCGAGGAAGCCGCCGAACTCGCCGTCAAGGTGAGGGCCGGGGGCACCTGACATGGCGGTCCTCTTGACGAAGAAGGCCCGTGTGGTGGTCCAGGGCATCACCGGCCATCAGGGGCAGTTCAACACACGCAGGATGCTGGACTTCGGCACGAAGGTCGTCGCCGGCGTCACCCCAGGGAAAGCGGGAACCAAGGTCGAAGGCGTGCCCGTGTTCGATAGCGTTCGGGAAGCGGTCCTCCGCCGCAAGGCGAATGCCTCCATCCTGTTCGTCCCCGCGCCGTACACGAAGGACGCCGCGATCGAAGCGATCGAGGCGGGCCTCAAACTGCTCGTGATCATCACGGAACGCATTCCGTTCCACGACTCCCTCGACGTCATGCCGTATGCGCGAAGCCGGGGCGTAACCGTGATCGGCCCGAACTGCCCAGGCCTCGCCACGCCGGGTCAGGCGAAGATGGGCATCATGCCGAATCACATTTTCAAGGAGGGCGACGCCGGGGTCATTTCTCGGAGCGGGACGCTCACGTACGAGATCGTGAATGCGATGACCCAGGCCGGGATCGGTCAATCGACCTGCGTCGGGATCGGCGGCGATCCGATCAACGGTACGAGCATGGTCGAGGCGATGGGCCTGTTCCAGAAGGACCGCCAGACGAAGCGGATCGTCCTGGTCGGGGAGATCGGGGGGACCGCGGAAGAGGAAGCCGCCGAGTTCATCAAGAAACGCGTCACGAAGCCCGTCGTCGCCTACGTCGCGGGGAGGACCGCACCGCCCGGGAAGAGAATGGGCCATGCGGGAGCGATCATTCAGGCGGGAAGGGGGACGGCCGAGTCAAAAATCCACGCCTTCAACGAGGCCGGAGTCGCTGTCGCCGAGTACCCGGCCGATGTGCCGAAGCTCCTCGCGAGCACGTAAGCCTTCACACTGGCACGATTCTGACTCACTTCTCAACGGATAGCCTGATAGTTTCGGAGCGGTCTCCAGGACTGTGCAGGCCCTAAAGGGTCGGGCGCCGGTCCGTCTGCAAGTCCTCCTCGCTGTGGCCATCGCGGCAACTGTCGTCGGAGCTTCTGGCGTCGCTCTTTCCGTCGAACCCGACACGTACAGCCTCTCGGAGCCGTGGCTGATCCTCCTGCCTGATGGCCGCGTCGCGGCCCTCTTCATCGTCGGCGGGCCCAACCAATACGCCGTCATGTTCGGGTACGTCAACCAAAGGGGATGGTCCACGTGGCCGCAGACGATCACCCCTCGGTTCGGCGTTCTGCTCGCACCTGTAACCGCGTTTGCCCGCCCCGACAGCGCGGGCCGAATCCATGTCGCATGGAGCCTCTACGATGCACGGAACGGAGTGCAAGATTTCCGGTACATCCGATTGGATTCCGCTGGGATCCCGGTCGTCTCCACCGGCTCGCTTGGAACGGCCATCGTGGCGAACTACACGAACTACTTTCCCGCCACCCCCTTCCCGATTCTGGAAGAAAATTCCGTTCACATCGTCTGGCGGGTCAACGGATCGTACATCGCGACAACGGTCTCACTCGACGGAACCCGTCTGAGCCCTCCCGCACCATTCGACCCCGGGACGAACGAGTCGCTTCCGACGCGGACGCAAGACACGGTGAGCACCGTCTCCGACGGGAACGGGAGGACCTTCTCCCTTTTTACGAACCTTGTGCAGGTCTACTCCGGAAGACAGGTCTATGTGGACACGGAGCTTCGTTTGCGGTTCTTCGGCGGAACGGGAACGCGGGAGACGGTCCTGTATTCGACACACGACTGGTGGTGGACAGCGAAGCCGATGGTGATGCCGTCCTTGGTGGCGCTGGGTACCGGCACGGTAGTCCTGGCGGTCCTCGGTTGGAACCGGATCCGCGCGCGACGCCGGTAGAATCCGGGCTGTCGCAAGCTAGACCAACCGGCATGAAAGAATGTTCAAGTATCTGCCTCGCTTCCACGGGGTGGGGAGCCCAGAAGGGCTGAGAGTATCCCGCGTGAGGGATAGACCCTTGGAACCTGATCCGGGTCATGCCGGCGTAGGGAAGACGAGGTTCTTTTCGGCCTGAAGGTCCCCGGGAGTCCATCCGACGTGACGGATCGTCCGCTGCGCAAATACCCGATGGGGAAAGTCAGCCGCGCGTTCTTCGAGAACGTGATCGCCCGCCATCTGGGCCGGAAACGGAAGGACGTCCTCGTTGGTCCCGCGAACGGCGTCGACGTCGGCGTGGTGAGGCTCCCCGGTGGAAGGGCCTTGATCTCGACGACGGACCCGATCTACATCGTGCCGCAGTATGGTTGGGAGCGAGCCGCCTGGTTCGCATTCCATGTCCTGGCCTCCGACCTGACCACGTCGGGCGTCGCGCCGCAATACATCACCCTCGACTGGAACCTGCCGATGGACATCGATGATGAAGAGATCGAGACGATGCATCGCGTGATGGACCGCGAGTGCAAGAAGTATGGCGCCGCGATCGTCACGGGCCACACGGGTCGCTACGAGGGATGCGCATACCCCATGGTCGGGGGAGCGACGTTTCTCGCGGTCGCCGGGAAGACTGGTTGGGTCACCGCGGATATGGCGCGACCCGGGAATCGCCTCCTCGTGACGAAGACCGCCGCGCTCGAAGCGACTGCCATCCTTTCCAACACCTTCCCGGACCTCGTCGAACAGCATCTCGGCGCAAGCATGACCAAGCGTGCTCGCGCGCTCTTCGAGTCCATGAGCACCGTGGAAGACGCGCTGGCCGCAGCGTCCGTCGGGTTGCGCAAGGGTGGCGTATGGGCGATGCACGACGCGACGGAAGGCGGCGTGCGGAACGCAGTCTGGGAGATGGCCCAGGCCTCCGGACTCGGGGTGGATGTCGACCTGACGAAGGCCCACGTCGATCCGGCCGTCGCGGACGTCTCGAAGGTCTTCAGGATGGACCCGCTCGACGCGATCAGCGAAGGCACGCTCCTCATCGCCGCTGAAGCAGGCGCCGCGCCGGACGTCCTCGCTCGTTTGAAACGCAAGGGCATCGTGGCCAAAGACATCGGCGCCTTCACGAAGAGAGGATCGGGTTGTCTCGATCGCGGTCGCCCGTTCCGTCCCGCGGATCGAGATCCGTTCTGGATCGCGTTCAGTCGAGCGCTCGCCGGGGAGATTATCTGAGCCCGAACCGCAGCCGGAAGGGCCGTCTCGTCGGCGTGTATCTCGTCACTTCTCCGAAGCGGCCGGTCTCTGCCCTGTTGACAATCGTCGCGGCGGCCTTCGAGGGCGGCGCATCGATCGTGCAGTTTCGGGACAAGGGCGAATATCCCCATGCCGATAAGATGGAAGTGGGTCGCGGCATACGAGCCCTCTGTGACCGCCACGAGGTCCTATTCCTCGTGAACGACGATCCCGAGTTCGCCCGGCAAATCGATGCGGACGGGGTCCATGTCGGTCGGGACGATCCCTCTCCGCGCATCGCGAGGGCGGTGACGGGACCGCGTGCGATCGTCGGCGTGACGGTTTATGGCAAGCCAGGGGAAGAGGACGCGGCCGCCGAGGCGGGTGCCGATTACGTCGCGGTGGGACCGTTCTTCCCGAGCCCGACGAAACCCAGTGAGCCCGTCCTCCGGATCAGGGTTCTCGATGCGGTCGTCCGTCGTTCCCGACTACCGGTCTTCGCTATCGGCGGCATCAATGCGGCCAATGCGGGACTTCTCGCCCGACACGGTGTCGCCGGGGTCGCGGTCGTCTCGGCGATCATGGACGCTGCGGATCCGCGCGGCGCAACGGAGGCGATTCGACGTTCGTTCGAGGCGGGCAGAACTCAGGTTCCTCCTCGCACGCGCCCGCGCCGAAAACGCGCGCGCGAAGAATCCTCGCGTAAGCACACCCACCGACAAACGGTTAAATAGAGCCCCTTGCGTGCGAACCCATCCGTGCGACGACTCATCGTGACGGAGAAGTTCAACGCCGCGATCCGCATCGCGACCATCCTCGGGGACGGCAAAGCGAAGCGGACGAACGTGGAGGGCACCTCCGTCTTCGAATTCAACCAAGGGGAGGACCGCGTCCAGGTCGTCGGCCTCCGCGGCCACATCATCAACCTCGATTATCCCGAGGCCTTGAACGACTGGGCCCGCGTGGATCTGAAGGAATTGGTATGGGCCGAGCCGAAGAAAGTCGTGACGGCGGGCAAGATTGGCGCCGCCCTGAAGCGCCTCGCCGTGGACGCGGACGAAGTCGTCATCGCGACGGACTTCGATCGCGAAGGCGAGCTCATCGGCGTGGAAGCCCTCGAATTGATTCGCGAGGTCCGGCCCAACATCCGCGTGCACCGCGCGCGATTCTCCGCCCTCACGAAATGGGACATTGAACGAGCCTTCTCGAATCTCGTGGAGGTCGACCATCCGCTCGCGTGGTCCGCGGAATCCCGCCAGACGGTGGACCTGGCGTGGGGTGCCGTCCTCACTCGATTCCTCTCGATCGCGTCGGGCCAGCTCGGTCGCGACTTCTTGTCGGTAGGCCGGGTCCAGAGCCCGACTCTCGCCCTGATCGTCGACCGCGAACGGGAGATTGAGAATTTCGTCCCGCAGGACTACTGGACCCTCCATGCGCGGTTCCGCAAAGAGGCCAACGGCGCCCCGATCGAATTCGAGTCAGATCACGAGCACGGCCCATACTGGGCCCACCGCGAGGCGGATGCCGCGTTCGCCTTGGCGGATCCTGCTCCCCATGGAATCGTTCAGGAATATGTGCAGAACGAGCGGGAGGAGCGACCGCCACCTCCGTTCAACACCACGATGTTCGTCGCCGAGGCAAACCGGATCGGGTTCGGAGCCGCGCAGGCGATGAAGTTCGCGGAGGACTTGTACCAGTCCGGTTACATTTCGTATCCGCGGACGGACAACACGGTCTACCCGTCGACCGTGAACCTGCGGACCGTCCTCGAGAAACTTCAAGACTCTCCGTTCGCCGCGGACGCAAGGACCCTTCACGCTCAGGAACGGATCGTCCCCAGCCGCGGCCGGACGGAGGCGACGGACCACCCGCCCATCTATCCCGTCCAGGGAGTCGGCCGCGACAAGATTAAGCGAAACGACCACTGGGCGATCTACGAACTCGTCGTCCGTCGCTTCTTCGCGACCGTCGCGCCGAACGCGATCGCGGAAACGGCGGATGCCAAGATCGACCTCGGAGGCCAGTTCTTCAAGTCGGAAGGATACCGGATCAAGGATCTGGGCTGGCGGAAGTACTATCCATATTGGACCGTGCGGGAGGCGATCCTCCCGGCCCTCGCCGTTGGGGAATCCCTGGAACGCGTCGGCCCGGTGACCATTCGCGAGGATCGGACGAAGCCGCCACCGCGATACAGCGAAGGTTCCCTCATCCAGGAGATGGAGCGGGTCGGCCTCGGCACGAAATCGACGCGGCACGAGATCGTCAAGAAGCTCTCCGACCGAAAGTTCATCGAAGGGAAGTATCCAAAGCCGACCACGAGTGGCCGCGCGGTGATCGAAGCCCTCGAAGACCATGCCGAACGGATCACGCAGCCGGAGATGACCGCCCACCTCGAGGCGGACATGGAAGGGATCGCGACGGGCATGCGGGCCCGCGAGGACGTGGTCCGCGAGTCGCAGCAGATGCTCAGCGAGGTCCTCGAGACGCTCGAGGCGAACCGCGAGGCGATCGGCCAGGAGATTGCGGCGGCGCTCCGCGAACAGAATTACATCGGTAAGTGCAACGTGTGCAAGGAAGGGAACCTCAATGTGATCCGTTCCCGGAGGGGCACGCGGTTCCTCGGTTGCGATCGATACCCGGCCTGCCGGAACACGCATCCGCTCCCGCAGATGGGGATCATTCAGGGGGCCGAAGAAAACTGCCCCGAGTGCGGCGCTCCGATGATCAAACATACGGATCGCGGTCGAACGACGACGTATTGCGTCGCTTCGGACTGCCCGTCGGTCCGCGAAAAGAACTTCATCGGCCGTTGCGAGAAGTGTGGGACGGGCGAACTCACGATTCGCCATGGGAACTACGGAAAGCGGTTCGTCGGATGCTCGAGCTATCCGAACTGCACCAATTCCTACCCGCTGCCTCAACGAGGATTGATCGTGCCCACGGAGGAGCGATGCAAGGCGTGTGGACATCCTGTCATCAAGGTCATCTCCCGCGGAAGACCCCCCTGGGTCCTGTGTCTGAACATGCAATGCCCCGCCAAGGAAGAGAAGCGCAAGAAGGCGGCGAAAGGCAAGACGGCAAAGGCGAAGACAACGGCGAAGCGAACGCCGCGAAAGAAGAAGCTGCCCGCACCCGTGGCCATCGCGCCGGACCTGCCCACGGGTTAGGGCGTCCGCATGAACCGGGCGAACTCCTCGAGCCTTCGAGGCTGAATCGTATAGTTCGTCGCTTTTTCCGCACCGATTGTCGACGTCGGCGTTTTCCCATAGTGATGGCCCGGGCAAACAATCAGGTCGTCGTCCATCTTGCGAACTTTGTTGAACAACGAGTCGTACATCTGCTCGACGCTCGAACCGGGAAGGTCCACGCGACCGCAATCTCCGACGAACAGACAATCGCCCGTGAAGACACGCCCTCCGACCAGGTAGCAGCAGGAATCGGGCGAGTGGCCGGGCGTGTGCACGACTTTCACCGTGAGATCGCCCACCTTCACGGTCATTCCGTCCTCGAGCACGAGGTCCTTCCGGACGTTGCTCAGACGATGGGCAGCGACCTTCGCGCCGGTCTCATCCGCGAGTCGTTCGTTGTCGAACACATGGTCGGGATGGTGGTGGGTGTCGAAGATCAGGGAAATCGCGTAGCCGTTCGCGCTCGCCGCCTTCTGAAGGATGCGCGCGTCGAAGCTCGGATCGATGACCGCGGCCACCTTCGCACCGGGATCGCCGATCACGTAGCCGAAGTTCGCCATGCGGCCGATCAGATGCTGTTCGAAGAACATCCCGGGGAGACACAGTCCCGGTAGCTATGAGACTTGCGCGGATGGAAGGCAATCAACGACGATAGTACCCGGGATAGATCCGCGCGTAGTATTCCTGCCACGCCCGTTGGTATTCCTCCCAAGCCTTGCGGGCTTGCTCGTTCCCCTTCATGTGCGAGGTGACGGCGAGGGACGCCAGGAAAG
>Ga0209854_1000045_pt1 | contig 18231 bp, 22 predicted proteins | sample GWRWS3_30_40_FD_187234 | JGI IMG/M metagenome (GOLD analysis project Ga0209854, IMG submission 187234) | Riverbed sediment microbial communities from areas with vegetation nearby in Columbia River, Washington, USA - GW-RW S3_30_40 (SPAdes)... | ecosystem: Environmental > Aquatic > Freshwater >... | reverse complement strand
AGACCTCCGTGGCTGAGGACCAAGACGATAACGGTGAACCCTCCAAAGAGGACGAAGTTAAACGCGAGAAAGTAGGGGTGATAGAACACCAAAATGGTCATTCCGACGATGCCGCCCACCACCACGTTAATGATGTCCACGAGCAGCGTGGCGATGGCTCGCTGCATCAGCACGGCCTCGTTGAAATAGTTGGCGTACTTGGGTCTGAAGCCCTGAGCTTGAAAACGGGGAAGTTGCTGGGTCATCGCGAGGGCGACGCGCGCAAAGACCCGTCGCTCGAAGATCTCGATGGCGTAAAACTGCAACGCGCGGAAGGCGCCGACGAAGAGCAGAGTCAGCACCATGATCCCGGCCAGGGTCACAATCATGATCGGTTGGATGGCGAAGGCGAAGGTGTTGACCAGCTCCTGGACTGTTAAGGGAATGATCAGAGAAAACAGGCCGATCGCAAGCGCATAGGAGACGACGAGACCAAGCAAGCGCCGCTCGAGCCTGAACAGCAGGCTGAGGCGGGCGATCATGTCCCGCAACGAGACGGACTTCTGTTGGTAGTCGGAGCCGTCAGCACTCATTCCGTTTCTCCGTGACAGGCTCAAGCCTGACGCCTGCCAGTCAAAACCCGGACGATAGCGCGTCTTGTTGCTCGACCGGCTGGTGATTGCGCATCCAGCACCCGGTTATCCACCTAGCCTAGCAAAGGACACAAGAAAATGCCACCGTCTCAATGATCTATTGGGTCGGCCGGTAGCTCACAGGGACCACCGAAGCCGGGCCCTTGCCCCAGGCACCAATGGCCCACTGGTAAAAGGCTAGAGCCTTCTGGTAGTCCGCCTTTGCCCTGACCCACTGGTTCTCAGAATCCACGGCGTTCCGCTCGCGCAGGTTGACAAACAGGACGCTGGTGGCACCCATGCCGAACCGAAACCGCTCCCCCTGCTCGAGCGTTCTGGCCAGTTGCAGTGATTGGAACGCAACCGAGATCCGTTCCTTGGCTCGCTCGACCGCCGAAAGCGCATTGTCCACATCCACCACCACCTGCTGCTCGCGAAACTTCTGGACCAGCACGAATCGGTCCGCTTTCCCCTGCGCCTCGAGGACTTCGCCTCGCGCTCGGCGCTGGAGAAACGGAATGCGCATCTCTACGCCGAAATGATAGCCCAGTCCGAGAACAAACTCGCCTGGTAACCTAGTGGGCTCCGCCTGGGCATTCAGAATGGGCAGGAGATTGTTCTTGGCCAGCTCCAGGTCAATGTTGTTGAGCTTCGCCTCGATGCCCACTTCGCGTACTTCTGGGCGCGCCGCTTTCGCATTGACCTTGTCTGAGTGCACCACCTCGGCCAACGGCAGCTCGATTGGCTTCGGGAATTCGGGGACTCGTTCCGCCTCCGGGGTGGCCGGCGCGTCTTTGTCCCAGAGAAACATCGACAGCCGGTATTGTTCCTGTTCGATCATCCGCTGGGCCGCGATAAGGATCTCCTTCCGGCGCTGCACTTCCTGATTGGCCTCCACCACATCAAGCGGAGCCACGGCGCCGGCCTTTGCGCGCTGCTCGACCTGGCCATACCGGTCTTCCGCTACCTTCAGCGCTCGTCGCTGCACATCAGCTAGTTTCCAGGCGGCGACCCATTCCCAGTATTGCCCGGCGGCGGCTAGAAACAGGTCCTGCCGGGTCTGCGCGATCTGGATGTCAGCGCGAGGGTCGGCCAGCCCGGACCGCTTCAGTTCGGCATTCTCCGGGTTCACCATCAACCCTCTCAGCAAGGGCAGGTGAATTCCCAAGACCGGTTGCTGGTTGCCGCCGACTTGCATATCTGAAAACTCTACAGGGCCGAGCCCGACACGCCAGCCAGCGATGGCCTTGAGGCCCGATGGATGCCGCACATCCAGGAAACTGTCGTTGAACCCGACGTTCACGGTTTGCCCGGACTGCGTGAGACGCTCCAGCTCCCAATCGTTAACCAAGGTCGGTTCGAAGGCACCCAAAGCCCTGAGCAGCCTGCCCCTGGCCACGATCTTTTCGGTGCCTGATCCTTTCAGCAACGGATGGGACCGGTCCACCCAGGCAAGGACTTCTTCAAGCGACAAAGGAATCGGCGGCAAGGCTTTTGCCTTTGCGTTCTCGGCAGCGACTGCCGAGGGCAGGTTCGCGGCAGAGAACAGCAGCAACAGTCCGATCAGTGCGAACAAAAGCGTCCGGATCATGGAGATTCTCCTTTCTTGAGGCCCGTCGTGCAGAGGAGTTTCGTTGCACAACCTGGTAATGCATTGGAGAACAGCGCCTGGAGGAAAACTGGCCAGAGCGGTGAGTGAGCCCTGTGAGCGTGTCTACTTGGCACCTCTCCCGGCCTTGGGTAAGAGCGTGTCAAGTAGGCTTGGTGGTCCCTCCTGGTAATCGGGCGGGAAGAGGTTAAACCGTCGCCACATTTCGTACCATAGGGGCACCCGGTTGAGTATGACCCACCCCATGATTTTGGTCCCTTGCCGCACATGACTCTGCTCGGGCCAGGGCCTGTCCCCCGGGTCCGGGACCACCCAAAAGCGGAAGTTTCCTTTCCCGTCGTCCACTTGGTCCACCACCTTGATCACCCCCCCATAGGTGCCGGCCATCAGCTCAGGCCATGCCGGCAGCGGAATAGCCGGGATTCCATAGAAGAGCAGCCGCACCTTGCGCCCCACGTTCAGCAGCGGAGAGTCGATACCGTCAGCCCACAGTTCCGCCGCCTTGTCCGCGCTCAAGGGGGAGATCCGAACCAGCTTGTCACCGGGTCTGACCGTCTCGCCGGGACCCACCTCGGCCATTCGTACCAACGTGCCGTCGATCGGAGCGAAGATGCGGCTGGCGATTCTCCGCTGAGTAGCGTTCGAGAGCCGAAGCGAGATGTCTGCCAACTCATTCGCCGCTCTCGCGGCGTCGGCGAACGCCCCCGCCCGCGCGGCTTCCGCATCCAGGAGGCGCTGCAGCACATCGGCGCTGATCTGGTCGCGACCAAAGGCCAGGGCCTTCATCGCCTGTTTCGCCGCAGCGAGCCCGGCTTGGGCACCCTGAATCTCGGCCTGGGCGGCGATGGCTGCCTGGATCGTCACTTCCAGTTCCCGCTGCGAGACGAGGCCTTGTGCAGCCAGTTCTTTGTGTCGGTTTACGTTCAACTCAGCGGTGTCCACGCCGACCTTGGCCGCCGCCACTCGTTGCTCGGCTTCTCGGACCCTGTTTTCGGCCTCGACCACCCGGGCTTGAGCGGACGGGACCGCAGCCTTGACCAAGCTCTGCATCTCCTTAATTCGCTTTTCGAGCTGATCAGCACGGTCCAACGCCGCCAGACGGGTCTGCTCCAGCGCGACCCTCCTTTGTTCGAGCAGAGACAGCAGGTCAGGTGCCATAAAGACAGGGTCCACGTCACTCATCTCGAGGATCAAGTCCCCCTGCTTCACCCGTACACCTTCGAGCACGTGCCATTTCTGAATGCGAGCGGCGATCTGAGCCTCGATATCCTGAGGCCGTTCGTAGGGAGAGTAGGCCGAGAGCTGACCAGTGGCCGTGATAGTCTGGGTCCAGGGGACGAAGGCGATGACGAGGGCAAAGAGGAGCAACAGCTTGATCGCAAGCCTGGCAGAGAAGCGTAGCCGATCTGGGATCTGAACAGCTTCCCAGGATTGCAGCTCGGCGGAGGTGGCTAAGTTGTCAACATCGATCTCGTCCAGTCCCGTCGGCTGCTCGACGAGCGATTTCAGCCTCCCCTTTAGGCTGGTTCTGATCCGCTGCACCGCGGCGCCTCATCTGTGAGACAACATGATCATCATATAGGATTCTGCGGTCTTCGGTCAATTGTTGGTCAAGGACGCCCCAAGCCCCCATCGGGGGTCCCGGCTCTCGCGTCTTTCGCCTTGACCCGTGAGTTCCAGAACGTTAAGGTAGCGCGACACGTTTAGATTCTTTTGCGAGTGGCGATTTGCGATGGGTTACTCGCTCGTAGCGGGGGAATGAGATGGCAACTCGGCGTGGAGGAAAGGCACGGAGCGGGCTTCAGGAACTGAAACGAATACTGGCCGACATCGAGCGCGGGGGAGTGGTGCGGGTGAACGGGCAAGCCATCTCCGTGCGGCATCCGATGGTTGTCGAACTCAAGGCCTCTCAGAGCCTGGTCTCGGGCGAATTGCACATAGCCCTGTCCTGGCCCTGCGCGCCGGAGGAGGGACGCGAGGCCTCTCCGCTGGTCGGTGTGCTGGGAGGAAGCAAAAGCGATTTCCCGGTGCTCGAAAAGACGGTGGCGGTGCTGACGCATCTGGGCGTGCCGAGCGAATTGGTGGTACTGTCGGCCCACCGGACGCCAGATCGCCTGTTTCAGTATGCTGAGCAGGCGGCCGAGCGGGGGATCGAGGTCATCGTGGCCGGTGCGGGAGGCGCAGCGGCCCTGCCGGGCATACTGGCGGCGAAGACGCATCTCCCGGTCATCGGCGTTCCGATCCCGACCGAGAACCTGAGAGGCCTTGATTCGCTTCTCTCGATCGTGCAGATGCCACGCGGTGTGCCCGTAGCCACCGTGGCTATCGGGGGGGCGGAAAACGCTGGGTTACTGGCGGCCCAGATCCTGGCTGGTCGGTATAGAGTCCTCCGTGAGCGGCTCAAACAGTTTCGGGCTGAGCAGACCCGGGCGGTCCTTGAGTCATCGTTTGAGTCCAAGAAGAAGCCAACGAAGCCGAGGTAATGGAGAGGGCCTCGCGATTCTGCTCAATACGCCCGGCGCCAAATTGCATCTCTAGGGGGAAAGGCCATCCGCCCCGGCCGTAAAATGGGCCGTGACGTTTCTGGCCGAGCAACCCGAGACAGCCTGGGAATCCGCGCTCGCGTTGAGAAAGATGCTTGGCAACGTCGAATTACCCGAAGCCACTCCGCAACAGGAGCGCTGATAGCGCCTCCTGACAACAACGCCTCCATCTTGAGTGTGTTATAAACCTGTTTGTCACCAGGCTTGGCGACTGGTCTATGTTTCGTCAAGTCAAAAGGCCTCATCACGAGGGGCCAAGAAGAAATGATTTCGATGTGCTCACGCGAATGAACAGAGCTTCATGTCCGGTCTAACCTCCTCAGGCCTGTGACAGAGATCCACTCCTTGTTTGGTGCAGGCGATGACTGATAGGCAGTTCTCTATGTCGATCAGAGCGGTCATGGCGGTGAATCTCATCGTGGCAACGACAATGGGCCTGGTTCCAGTCACCGATGCTATCTCTGGCTCGATTATTATCGCGGGGAACGGACCGGAACTCCCTGTCATCGAACGGCTGGTTCGAGCGTTTGAAAAAGAGCACCTCGGGAGTGTCGTGGAGATCCAGTGGGAACAGGATTCAGACCCGATTGAACTGGTCAAGTCGGGGAAAGCGCACCTTGCAGTGACTGGGCAAAACGCCCCCGACTTGTCTGCGATCCCCATTGCCTGGGACGGGATTGCGGTGGTCGTAGACTCCACAAACCCAGTGAAAGAGGTCACCACCCAACAGGTAGCTGACATCTTCGCGGGCAAAGTGAAGCGGTGGTCAGCGCTAGGTGGACCAGACACCACAATCCAACTGATCGACCGTCCGCAGTACCAGCACATCCGGCATAGCTTCGAGGAGGCGCTCGGCATCGTGGGGCAGATTCTGAAATCAGCCAAGGTGGTTCGATCTGACCAAAAAGCGATTAGCACGGTGGCGGGCAGCCTCCCTGCGGTGACCTATGCCTCGCTAGGAGTAGCCCTCGAAGCAGTGAGCTACGGAGTAAATGTTAGTTTGCTGGTGATTGACCGGGTCGAGGCGGCTAAAGAGACAGTCAGAGACGGGCGCTATAAGCTCCGCCGCCCCGTGCTTCTTCTCTCAAGAAAGGAACGAAGCCCAGTGGCTGAAGCCTTTGCCGCATTTGCCCTTTCGAAAGACGGGCAGGCCATCGTGGACCAAATGTTTATTTCCTACCGCCCCTGAGAGTAGAATGCAAGCAAGGGCTCCAGGAGACTTGAAACTGAGGATACCTCCCACGGTAAAGGAGATGAAGAAATGAAAAAGGAGGACGAATCACGTTTAGAATCCATACTGAAAACATTTGAACAGAAGCTGGCGAAATCGAAAGACGTAAAAGATCAGCGACAATCTGAAGAAGATGTCTTCTGCATGGAGTTTAAGCGAATTCGTACACAGGTAATTCGTCCTGCGATGGAAGATATTGGAAACCAGCTTAGAGTCAGGGGCCATAATTCTGAAATATCAGAAGTCGGTGATGAGAGAAGCAAACGAGACGCGAAAATAACAATGAGCATAACGATCGGTGGAGTTCCCAGTTCTGCCTATGCACCTGAAAACACTGTGTCGGTTTCCTTTTCTCACACGGGGCACACGACGATCTCTATTCATGCGAGCACTCCGATGCAAAACAGGAGGGGGTTTGCGGGGCTGCGAGGGCATTATGCCGTATCTGAAATCACTACCGATGTGGTTGAGAAAAAAATTCTTGAGGTTCTAGAGGAGGTTTTTAGCCCAAGCTAGAGCGTCTCTCTGGATCTACCTGGGGATCAATGCAAGTCAGGGTCATTCTGGCTGGGTCAGCAGAAAAGTCCTGAAAGCGTTCGCGGACTCACCCCTCATCTTTTTCTCTTTACAATCAGTCTTGTTCAGACCAACACTCTTCGGCTTTGAAACTTTTCTTCAATTGGCCCAGTTCATTGTCTCTGGCTTTTGAGCCATGAACCTGGTTCAAGAACCTGGAGCCTTGAGTCGAGTTTTCAAGGGGTTTGGTCTATCCTTCTGCAGGGTTCAAAGAGAAAGGATTATGGGTAGTGTCTCAATTTGGGGAAACAAGAATCTTCTTTGCGTACTCGAATGCTGCCATCATAGCTTCCTGTTCTGTCTTGTACTCCCCTGGCGGATGGCCTTGGTACTTGCCGATCTCTGATTCCTCAAATCCTGGAATCGTAAATTGACACACCCACGTCCCATTATCTTTCTGGCCTGGCACGAGGATGACTTTCTTCCCTTTAGAGTAGCATGTCTCAGCCACGGCTGCCTCCTCAACTACTGGCCCATCTGCTCGACGGCCCCCAGATCCGACTCGTCCTCGATGTCCTCAAGACAATAGAGGCAGGTAAATGGAAAATCGGCTGGCACTTCTTGTAGGACGACATCCGGAGTCTCGACCGCAGGTTGGCCGCAGTCCTTGTGGACGTAGATTATCATGATGGCATTCCCGGACCGGGCATTGTGGTTCTGGAGTTCACCTTATCCACAGTCGCCTGAAGTTGACAGATGGTTAGAAGGCGTCTTGGGCGCACCGGATGCCCACATAGGGACCCTTATCCGTGGGAAAGTAACTTTCCCGTGACGCGGACTTCAGCTGGATCGCCGGATCGCCAAACGACCCGCCTCGGAGCACCTTCTGTTGCCCACGTGCTGGCCCCGTTGGATTACTCTTTGGGCTCGTGACGTAATACTTCTCGTCGTACCAGTCGGCCACCCACTCCGAGACACTCCCCGCCATGTCATAAATCCCGTAGGGACTCTTGCCCGCCTCGTAGCTGTCCACCGGCCTGAGACTGTCACTATAGAAGTTGTGTGCAAGGGGCTTATCGTAATTCGCCAGTTTGAAGGTGGGCTCTTCATTGCCCCACGGGTACGTTCGACCGTCTGCTCCGCGCGCCGCCTTCTCCCACTCAGCCTCCGAGGGCAGGCGCTTGCTGACCCAGCGACAGTAGGCATCCGCTGCCGTCCAGGTAACCCCCGTCACCGGCCGATCACCGTCGTCAGACAGGTTGACTTGCTCCCATGACATCGGCAATGGCCTCGATTGACCCTGCTCGATTGACTCCAAGAATTTCGCATAGCGCGCCGTGGTCACCTCGTACTGATCTATATAGAATGCGTTGAGATACACCTCATGCGGCGGTTGGGCCTTGGACAGCCCGTTTTGGCTCCCCATCGTAAACGCCCCGTCTTTGATCCACACCATGGGGGCCCCGTACTTGCGGGCCTCTGCCTCCAACGCTCGGCGATTTTCAGCCAGCGCAGGTGTGGTTAAGCTAATGGTAGCCAGCCCAGCTAGAAGCGTAATGGTCACGGCGACGTGACGCATGACAGACCTCCACGTGACAGATCCAGAAATAATACACTCAATCCCTTGGGTCTCATCGTTCCTCGATTCCTCAGCTCCACATGCGATGGACCTCGCTCACATGCTCCACCCCGCCAACCTTCTCGATCTCCCATTGGACATTATGCGGAATTGCTACAATCCTCAGTTCCGCACAGTGACCGTTGGCCTCAGCGCCGAGTTCCTCCACTACCTGCACGAGCTTCTCATCGTCTCGGGGGACGAGCTGGCCACACCGATTCAAACTCGGCTCTCGTGGAGTCGCCCCTTGGGGCCAGTACGCACCAAAGTCTGGTTCCTGGAGCGCCTCTCGTTGGCCCAAGTCTCGCAGCCGCAGAAACGCCCGGTGACTGAGGCAAAACCCTCCGTCGCGCTTACTCGCGTAGCTCTTATTGATGACGATTTTTCTCATTAACTGATCTCCCTCTCTGCCCTCTGGCTGCCTCGGCGGCTCCGCTGCGATTCGGCCGTTTTATCGTGATGGCACCTCTTGAACCAGTCAGGACGTCGATTTCGACTCTTCGTACCCTTCATACCACCCGCTCCATTTGGCATACCATCGATCCGCCCACTTGCTCACTTCTTCTTTGTTGTCGCCGTACCGCTTCTGGATTGTGCCGTTGAACTTATCTTGATCGCCCTCAATCTGTAGGAGATCATCATCCGTGAGTTTCCCCCACTGCTTCTTGAGCGCTCCTTTCAGTTGGTCCCAACCCCCTTTGAATTGCTCCTGGTTCATCATGCCCTCCTTTGTGTTCTCAAGCTATCACGTGATCCGACGTCCTCAGGATGACCTTATCGATCGTTCTTCTAAAACCCCTTGTCCTTTATCAAAGTCTACCCACCCGCTGCTGGTGACACAGAAGCCAACTGCGCCTTCACTTGTTGAAGCGTCCTCATGTGTTTTTGCAAATCATCCACGTTCTTCTGCATCTCAACCAGGGCACTTCCGATCTGTTTGGCTGAGCAGTGGCGTAGTTTATGGACACTCCTCCCAGTCCAAAGCCGAAGGGCTCTTTGGGATGGCGAGTTCAGCGTGAGCAGGTAGATCAGTGGTGTGTTCTTCATGATGTCCTCCGTTGTTCTTGTTGCCCGCTGCCTCGACGTTGGCGCCGAGAACGAAGCGGCGGGCCATTTCGAGCATCCTGTCAGGCTGCTCGAAAGACTGCGAGCAGGTCACTCAAAGCCATGGTCTTGATTTTCAGGACGACCTGCTTCGCTTTCACTTCATCCATCGCGGCCGTCTTCCCGGCTCCGTCCGTGAGACACGCCGCGGTAAGCGCGAGCACCTGATTGCACTCCTGCTCCACCTTCCCCTTGACCACCCGGTTCACGGAGAGAATCTCCATCATTTTGGCTCGTGTTGATGACAGCTGCGACTGAAGTTCCTGCTCCGGATAGATTTGGCGTGCGGCCTCGTTCAGACAGCGGTCCAAGCTTTGCGCCAGGAAGACGTACAACCTGACCAGCGTTTCAGTGATGTCGATGTGAACATGAGCTGTGGATTGGGCATTCATATATCGTCCTCCTCTTCGTCGTTGGAACGTCTACGTCCCGGCGGTCACTCCCTTGACCTGCCCTGAATGGCAACCGGACCGAGGCAAGCTCTACCGTGGCAGATGCACGGTTACGATGATGTCTGCATCGAGGCCTTCAGTTCCTGAATGGCCCTCGCCACATCACCCTCCGTCGATCCGAACCGGTCCCCCATCACCTTGATGGCCTGCTTGATCGCTGTCGTCATGTTCGTGATTTGCTCCTCGAGTGTCATTGAACTTCTCCTCATTTGGAATAACAATTACTGACGGGCCCCTGTTTTCTGTACCAGGTGATATCAGAGTTCCCGAGTGATTGAGACCTCACCCAAAACTGAGCCACAGAGAATTAGAACGTCTTGGCTTCCTGCGACCTGTTTTCGAGCACTGTACTAGCGGATGGTGGTGCTTAAGACCTCAGATCACGAATCAGTTGCTCCATCTTGCCGCGGATCTGTTTCATTCGGCTCGGATCTTCTACGAAGTCAAAAAGATCATCCTCGGAAAGGGGGAAATACAGTGTTTTCTCTTTGTTTGTAATGGTGATCTGGAATGAACCATTCGCCGTTTCTTCCGGAATCTTACACACGAGTTGAGGATTCATCGATCTGACCATCTCGCTCAACTTCTGCTTGGCTTCGTCTAGATCAGACATGGGCACTCCGTCGGTGGTGTAGGGACCACTTCGCGCCATATGGCCAGATCACTTCTCATCGCTCCTCCCTCACTTGGTATTCGGGCTCAGAGGTCATTGCTTCGACTCTCCAGGGGGACAGCCTTGGTATTTGCCGAGTCTCTGAGGCCTTGAATTCTCGAATCGTAACTTGACACACCCACGTCCCGTTATCTTCCTGGCCCGGTACTAGGATGAACTTTTTCCTTGGCGGTAGCACGTCCCAGCCATGGCTGCTCCTTCCACTTTGATTTGCCCGGCTAGTCCCGATTGGTCAGCAATTTATAGTCATAGACATAGGTGTACAGCGTCACCGCTACAATTGCCCCGCCAACGAAGACAGCGGTTGCTGTTAAAGGATATTGAGCTACCCAGTGGTAAATAGTCTGTATGCTGTTCACGATGTTCCTCCCTGTGGTCATCCAACCAATGTATGACGAAACATGTTTCTTCGGGTCAGGTCCGAATGGCTGAGTTCCAGCAGCCTTCCTTCTCCTTGGAGGGGTGGCCCTGCTTATCGCTTCTCCTCAATTTCTTGATCTGAGGTTACGCTACCCTCTTCAGGCTGGTGCGAGGACCACCTGCGCCACTCTCCGCATCAACGTGTTCCCCGAGGTAAATACTCGACGGCAAATACTCCACAAACAGGGTTAGCTTCCCGTTTCTTCTTCCACCCCTGTTCTTCTTCCACCCCTGATCCAGCAACCATGTGGCCCCGTCAGCCAGCCCCAGGATCACGGTGATGACAACAAACCAGCTTCCGACCACCAGCACTGGCACTAAGACAATACCCCCCAAAGCCGCGACGATCCCCACAACAATCCACATCATGAGTTCCATTTGTCACCTCCATTACATTCTCTAGACCCCTGAAGCGGCGGAGACTAGGGAGGGTGCTGGCTCGGAGACAGAAGACGGGGATGCGGGATTACCGGCCTCTTTCTCCGAGCCGTCTTTCTTCGGTCCGGTGGTGCTCTCTGAGTTTCCCTCCGCGGCCGTCGGCTTCATCTTGTCCGAATAGTCCGTGATGTACCAACCGGACCCCTTGAACATGATCGCCGGCGCCGAAATCAGCTTAGAGACCGGCTGGGCGCAGGCTTGACACGTGGTGATGGGGGCATCGCTGAATTTTTGGGTCACTTCAAAGCGGTGGCCCGCCTCACACCCGTACTCATAGACCGGCATTGTTCCTACTCCTCGTATTGTCGTTTCGTTAACCATATTAAGTTAATTAACTTGTTCTTGTCAAGTATGATGTGATATATTACAAAATGGCTGGAATTTCTTAATCAATCATGGTTAAGCCACAGGAGGGAATCCAGTGAATGTTTCCTTAGTGATCAGGCAGCGGCTGGAAGAATTGGGGCTTGAGCAGAGAGAGCTGGCACGTGCCGCCCAAGTGACGGAATCCTACATTTCACAGGTCCTGACGCAGAAAAAACTGCCCCCCGCGTCTAACCGGACCGACATCTACGACAAGATGGGCAAAGTATTGCAGCTCCCGAGCGGGGAGCTTGCGAAGCTGGCTGACCTCCAGCGTAGAGAGCAATTGAAGAAAAAATTGGGGGACCCGCCCAGGCCCCTGTTTCAAGAAGTTCGCGAGTTGATTCTCCGCAAATGCAACCCCGACAAACAACCACTCATACACGCCATTTTTGAGAGGCAGCCCTTCGGCGAACTCGAACGCTTCATCACCCAGAAACTGTTGGACGTGGTCAAGGGCGTCGCCAAACAAGAACTGGAAAGCGAACAGTGGCTCCGCCGGGTGGCTCGACTCAGCCACAAGAGCTATGAACAGATGCGAGTCATCGTGCTTGAGTTTTTGGATGCGACTATCTTTAACCTGTCGATTGACAACTGCGTCGCCTTCTTGGATCCGCTGATGGAGTCCTGGGACATCGACCTCGCGACGTTTGGGATGGAAGTTGTCTTAAACCGCCGAGTGGCCTCAGGGCACCTGAAGAAATTTGAGTTTGTTGAAAGGGAACCCAAGCAACCGTGGGACGAAGAGCCGGGGTTCAAAGCATTTCTTCAGGATACTTCCCTCAGCGGCGAGGCGACCGACGAGGAAATCGAATTTCTCAGAAATCTGAGATTCAAGAAAACACGGCCGACTCCGCTCTATTATTACCGGGAGTTACAAAATCTCAGAGATCCTCTCCATTTTCGCACCCCGCAGCCCAAATAAGTAGAAGAGTGACCTGCCCTCATAGGTCAACAGTGCTAATTTTGTGCTCAGCTCCACTACGCTCCCGCTCATTCCACACTATTCCGGCCAGCATGGCGACGCTTCTTAATCAGTCAGAATTCTGCGGTGAGGTGTGTGAGTACAGGGCCAAGAGGCAAGTGACAATCGGGGTCAGTGTTCCTTAAGATTGAGTTTGACGCTGATCGCGCCGCCGAGCTCTCCTTCTGTTCCTCCTTCCTTTGGATAGCCCGAGATGTCTCTTTCACCCTTCGGTCCCCCGTGGCAACTCAGGCAGGCTTTGCCAAAGAAGAGCGGCAACAAGATCCGCACCGTCTTCCCGTTCTCCACGGTCTCGCTCAGGATTTTCTCGCCGACACGGGGGTAGGAGGGATCAGCAAACTTTTGAAATGCGGCTGCTTCAAACTCGTCAGCCTTGTTCTTCGGATTCCGCAAGAGATGGTCCGGCGCAGTTTGCTTGAGATAAATCCCTGACCAGCGTTGGAACCTGGCCGCTGCCTCTGTTCCAAAAGTCGCGGGAATCAACCCCTTATACTTGATGCCCTGGATGTTGATGGTGGCCTGGTAGCTGGCGACGGTCTTCTTGCTCTCCTCGACGAGTTGAGGCAGCATCGGTCTCGCCATCTCCGGCACCTGGGCGTTCTTGAGATCAGCCAGGTCAATGCCCGTCCGTTGCTTGAAGGTGGCGATGAGCTGCTGCTCGAAGACCTCTGGCGTGAATCCTTTGTCTCCCTTTGCGGGATCGTTGATGAGCGACTGGTTCGCCCCGATCGTCACACGACCTGAATCCAAGAGGACAGCCAGCAGCCGTCCGGTTTCAATGACGTCAGGGTTGGCAGGCGCTGTGGTCGGTGACAATCCGACACCAAGCAGCACGAGAGTTACCATGATCTTTTTCATCCTGCTCATATTACCTTCTTTCCAAGATTGTGCACGTTTTCCTACCATTCCAGATTTCGCCAGGAAGAGTGACGGCGTGGGGCGAAGAAGCGAACATCCGGCCGCTTGAAGAGGCCAATCAGCGCCATGCCGGCGACAAACCCTCCCACGTGGGCGAAAAACGCGACTCCTCCGCCCTGTCTTCCTAGACTCATCCCGCCACTTAAGAGCTGCATGACAAACCAGAGACCCAAGACGAAACCTGCAGGCACATACATCATTCTGGTGTACAGGCCGAGAGGAATGAGCACCAGCACTTGGGCACGTGGAAAGAGTAGCAGATAGGCACCGAGCACGCCGGAGATAGCCCCGCTCGCTCCCACCATCGGCATGGTGGAGGCCGGATCGGTCAGCGCGTGGCTGAGAGCGGCCATGACTCCGCAGGTCAGGTAGAAGATCACAAACCGAATGTGCCCCATCACGTCCTCGATATTATTGCCGAAGATCCACAGGTACAGCATGTTCCCGATAAGATGCATCCAGCCTCCGTGGAGAAACATGCTCGTAAACAAGGTGGTCATTGCGGGGAAGCTTGCGACCTCGGGTGGAATGGCAGCCTGCCCGAAGACTGCCGCTGGGATTGCGCCGTAGCGATAGACGAACAGTTCGGCCGGCTCCGATGGGAGCGAGACCTGGTACAGAAAGACCAGCGTGCAGGCGACGATGAAGGCGATGGTCAGGATCGGTGTGATCTCAGTCGGGTTATCGTCGTGGAGAGGAATCATGGTCCTTTTGCCGTGCGTCTGGCGTGAGCGAGTCAACAGGCGATGGGCTGTCTGGGCCGAGAGGGACCGAGAAACCGGCGGCGTGTGTGTGACCGCCCCCTCCGTATGAAGTCGCGATGGCGGCGACGTCCGCCCCGTCTTCGCGCGACCGCAGGCTGTAGTAGCGGCGGCCGTCCCGGTCGTGCCAGATGACGCAGAACGGGTAGCCGGCTGACAGTCGTTCGCCGAGTTGGCTGGTGAGCACGGCGCTCTGGACCGCCGGCACGGTCTCGTTGTGGAAGGAGACCAGCGCAGCTTCCACCGCGATCTTGCCGACCAACTCGTTCTCGTATCGCAGGATCGCCCGGCCTTCCGCTTCAAGCGTTACCTGGCGCAGCTCGTCCCAGACGTGAAAGTTGTACGGATAGGATGCGAGGGCGGCGTTGATCTCGCGGCTGGCGGGCAGGGCCCAGTGCCAGAGGTCTTTGTCCTGGATGTATTGGAGAAGCCAGGGCGCTGGCTCCGGGTGTGCCCATTCCCAGGCCAGCACTGCGCCGGATTTCTTCTGATCAAAGTACGCGAAGGGGAGACCAGCCAGGGCTTTCTCGGCGGTGATGTGATGATCCAGGACTTGTAAACCGGCCGTTTCCCTCGCCATCGCTTCCAGCGTCTCGCGTGGGTAGCTGAAGTCAACGATGACAACATGTCGCCCGGCGATGCCGGCAGGCGGGGAGTTTCCGTGCTTCACCGGAATAAACCGGGCCGATGGAAACTTCTTCCAGAGTGCCCAGGCCGCGCCGAAACCGTCGGAACACTCTGCGTGGTACATCACAACATCGGGAGGATAGGCTGGGCCCTTCTGAGGATGAGAACGGTTCATATGACGCGACTCCACTATATCATGACTGGCTGTCGGACAAAATGTCTATGTGACTGGGGACGGGAAGGTCGTCGGTTGCAGAGCGTGAGCGAGTCGGCAATTAGTTCGGCGGGAACCCTTCAGCGCGTGACGTTTCATTGCCAAGGGCCGAGAAGGCATTGATCCGGTCGATGAGCTGCCGCAGCCGACCGGCGCTCCGCCGGTTAAAGAAAAAGACCAAGCGAGGAAGGTCTTTCAGCGCTAGTTCGTCCAGTTCCTCAGGCAGTGGGCCTCGTTGCTCGAACGATCCCTCCACCAGCAAGTCACTGAACTCCTGATTGATCGTTGTGAGCTGGTTGTCCGAGAGCCGGTGCTTGATCCGCATGGCTAGTTGCCGGTCCACGAACCGAAGCGAATGGTAGTTGCGATAGAAGGTCTCGATCTCCTTGACTGCGGCCTCCTCCGAGTCGAAAATCTTAAAGAGGCTGAGGTCCTCTTCGTTGATGAGTCGTCTGGACAGGAGTTGACCGGTAATGAACTCGTGCCAGCGGTCCCAATAATCGCAACCGGGAGCCTGGAGGCAGACGATCGGCTGCGGGTCACTCTTACCGGTCTGGGCGAGCGTCAGCACCTCAAAGCCTTCGTCATGCGTGCCGAATCCACCAGGGAAGAGCGCGATTGCGTTCGCTTCTTTTTGGAACATCAGCTTGCGCGTAAAGAAGTATTTAAAGGTGATCAGTTTCGGATCATCCGCGATGACGGTATTGGCTCCCTGCTCGAACGGCAGCATGATGTTGACGCCGAAACTGTTCTCCCGTCCGGCGCCCTGCTGAGCTGCCTTCATGATTCCGTCAGCCCCGCCCGTGATCACCATGTATCCGCGCTGCACGACCTGACTGGCAAACCGGTAGGCCAACTCATAGTTGGGGTCGTCCGGTTGCGTCCTGGCCGACCCGAATACGCTCACCTTGGGTCGATCGCGATAGCGATAGAACACCCTGAAGGCATAGCGGAGCTCCTTGAGGGTCCGATTCAAGATCTTGAGGTCGAGCGTGTCGAGCGGGGTCTCGCCCAATTTCAGGACCCCCACAAGGATCTCCTTCAGCAGGACCCTCTGCAGATCGTCCTGCGGTCCCTCCAACAAGGCCTGGACCTGTGTCAGGATTTCCTCGTTGCTGAGGACTGATCGGCCTGATGCGTTCCCGGCTTTCATGTGTCGCTTCCGGTTCGTCGATAGCTGCGTAGTCTGTAGAGTTTAGATTTTATCAAGTCGTGGGCAGCCGGTCAAAAGTGCGGGGTCCGTTCTGCAGACGATCATGCCTCTCCGGACTTTTTCGAGAGGGTCCGAATTACCCAGGCTTTGATCTGAGTCTGGTCTGACACCGACAGGTGAGTGAACAGCATCTCCACGCTGTGCTTGAGTGGGGCCTGGCCGGTCTTCCCTCTGTGCGCATGGTCATCGCTTTTCAGGACCGTCGCGTGAGCCGTGAGGGGACGATCGGAGCCGGGCAGGGAAAAGTTGAGGCTCACACCGGTGCCGGACGGAACGGAGGCGGAGGTTTCGACCAGAGCGCCTAGATGGCTCAACTGCGTGATGGTCGCGGACTGCTCGGCCTCATGGGCCTTTCCGTCATGGATTTTCAGTGAGGCTGGAATCCGAGACTTGCACCGCTTCGGCGAGAGGACCAAGTCACAAGCGGTCAGGACTCCGATGGGCTGGCTTTCTTTCGTGACGATGAGCAAGGGAACCCCTGTGGAAGCCATGACGGTGGTCGCATCCTCGACCGGTCGATCGAATTCGATAGACTGCACCGGTCGGGACATGATCGTGCGGGCCTCCACGTCATCGGGATTGAGCCCCTGCGCCACCACCTTATAGACGATGTCTGAGGGGGTCATGATGCCGATGCTGCTCTCAGTGTCCTTGATCAACAGGCAGGGGACCCGCTCCTTATGCATGAGGAGGGCGGCCTCACTGACCGTCACGTCTCCGGGAATTTGGATCACGCCCGGGGTTATCACGTGGATCACCACAAGAGATGAATGATGACCTGCTGCATTGCGAACCCTATCCTTGGCCCGAGTCATTGTTCGCGGGGGCCCTTCCGCCTGCAGCAGGTTCTGGTCGTGTTGTGCTTCGACGAAAGCGGCGTATCCACAAGTATAGCAGATTGGTTCACAGCTTGGTCAGGTTCGATGATTCCCTTGTCAAACAGCGCCCTTCATGATTACACTGTCGCCGCATGGTTCCGGATCCCTTCACCACATGGTGCGGATTATGACCTCTGTTGACCGAGAGTTTCTTTGGCGCTGGTCCCGGGTACCGTTCCATGGCCTCGGCCTGTCCGTGGACGTCTATTCGCCTGACCTGTTTGAGCTGGTCGCTGCCCTGGAGGCACGGGGGCTCCGTTACGGGTATCTGGAAATATTTAAGGCGGCGCAGGCGGCCTTGACCCTGGTGCGGCGGCGGCTTCCCGACGTTCTGCTGGCCTACCATGCCGAAGGGCTGTGGATCACCCAACCGGACTTGGAGGCAAGCTATCCAGTGGAATCAGAGTTGGTCGCCGCATCAACTCACCTTCGCGCGCTTGGCAGTTATTGGATGAATCATGAATGCGCGGCCAAGCAGATGGCAGGCTACTCGTTTGGGACCTACCTGCCGCCCCTGTTTACGCCGCTGAGCGCCGACGTTACAGCCCGGAACATTGGGATGGTGCAAAGCGCCCTCGACCAGCACTGCGGCACGCCCTTTGGGCCTGGTCCCTTGCTGTTGCTCGAAACGCCGGCGCTGACCTATTTTGGATTCGGCGAGCTGTCCATGGCGGAGTTTTTTCGCCGCATTGCGGAGGTAGCGCCATGCGGAGTGGTTCTGGACATCGGTCACCTGTGGACGGTCCATCGCTACTCAGGCGAGAGGCGTCGTCCTGTGACGGAATTTCTCTCCGAATTCCTGGATGCGTTTCCGCTGGAGCGGGTGGTGCAGATCCACGTGGCCGGCCTCGCTGAACAGGGAACAGGCATGCCGCCTGGGAGCCTTCCCTGGTGGCTTGACGTTCACAGCGCGCCGATCCCGGAGCTGCTCTTCGACATGCTGGCGCAAGTCCTCTCCCACCCCGGGCTGTCGCACCTCAAAGGTATGGCGCTGGAGGTGGACACGAAGGCAGTGCCCCAAATCGTCCTGGAGTTCGATCGGTTTTGCGAACGGTTC
>Ga0209854_1000043_pt1 | contig 18422 bp, 23 predicted proteins | sample GWRWS3_30_40_FD_187234 | JGI IMG/M metagenome (GOLD analysis project Ga0209854, IMG submission 187234) | Riverbed sediment microbial communities from areas with vegetation nearby in Columbia River, Washington, USA - GW-RW S3_30_40 (SPAdes)... | ecosystem: Environmental > Aquatic > Freshwater >... | reverse complement strand
GTCCATACAAACTCCGGTGAAAAATATACATGTTCATGGAAACAAGATTCGTTATCTTGACTATAATAGTTTCAGTTCAAAGAAAAGCGAGACATTAGTGTTACTACATGGAATAGGCGCTTCTGCTGAAAGATGGTCAAACGTGATCCCATTTTTTTACGAACATTTTAGGTTAATAGTCCCCGATATAATCGGATTTGGTTATAGTGATAAACCAACTGTAGAATATAATGTGCCATTTTTTGTAAAATTCCTAGTTGAGTTCCTAAACTGTTTAGGAATGAAAAAAACAAACATAGCAGGTTCTTCATTAGGAGGATTAATTGCAGCAGAATTTGCAATTAAATATAGTCATATGGTAAATAAATTAATTCTAGTTTCTCCCGCCGGGACTATGAAAACTTCTACTAAAACACTAGAAGAATATATTTTGGCATCATTGTATCCGACACACGATAACGTATGGAGAGCGTTCAACAATATGGCATTTGATCCTAGAACTGTTAAAGAACAAACTATAGAAGAGTTTATCAATCGAATGAAACTTCCAAATGCAAAATACGCATTTATGTCTACTATGCTTGCAATAAGAAATACTACAGATTTGTCTTCGCGATTAAGCAAGATACTTTCACCAACGATGATTATGTGGGGTGAACAAGACGATATGATTCCAGTGAAATATGCTGAGGATTATAGGAATATTCCCAACTCTAACCTGGAGGTAATTCCACAATGTGGTCATACACCGTTTACTGAAAAACCAGCGGTATTTTCCAAAAAAGCAAGTGATTTTCTGATAGGATTCAATAGTATTAAATAAACGTATTTTCAAAATTAGTGTATGGGCGATAAGCCGGAATTTAAAGAGGATATGGAATCATATAAGAAGGCAATAGATAGCACTACTGAAGCACAGCAAGATTTTTTTAAAAAGTTTTCTAGTCTTCAATTAGATGCAATGCAAAATTTCTTCTCAATGTTGCAAGGTCTTACTTTTTATCATGCAATGTTCAAGACTACAATTCAAAGTGGCGGCAGAATATCAATACCAGAAGCTGAAAGACAAGCGTTGAAAATTGATGATGGAGATCTTGTTCAAGTAATTGTAATTCCAATTGAGAGAAAACATAAGAATAACGCTAACAAATGACTGAAATCTGGTAAACTTTTTGGCACATCAATAGTGGTAAAAAATAAACTGATTCAAGTCAATTTGAACGTGTCTTAAGCCATTGTCCTACTTTCGGTAAAACATTATTTTGCGAATAACTACTTGCGATTAATCCTACATGTCCAGTATGAAATCGTATTAATCGTTTATCTTCACTTGATACTACTTCATTCAAAGGAACGCTACATTCTGGAGAAACAAGATGGTCCTCCTCTGCAACAATATTTAGAATGGGAACATGAATTTTTTTTAGATCTACAACAATTTTCCCTAATTTCATTCGGTTCTTATAAAGGAGATTCTTTTTGTAGATATCATTTATCCACTGCCTTATCGTCTCGCCCGCTATTGGCGGAGTATCATACAACCATTTTTCAATTCGTAAGAAGTTCTGTACAAATGAATCGTTATCAATATTTTCGACTAGGTTAAAATATTTATTAACACCCTGTTTAAAAGGTTTCAATATGGAATAAACTTCATAAAGTTTTTCTGGAGGCAAGTTACCAATTGCAGTAAATAATTTATCAATATCCATTTGACGTGAAATGTTTGCTATAACAGTTGTATCTTTACTTGTATCTATCACAGGTGCAATTGTTACTAAATTTTTAATTTTTTCTTGATGTAAGGCTGTATACATGGCAGACATGGATGATCCCATACAATACCCGTGAATTGTAATTTTGTCTACAGAATTCTTATTTTGAACAATCTCAACACAATCATCAATATAGCAATTAACATAGTCGTCAAACGAGACATACTTGTCCATTCTAGTTGGAGATTTCCAATCAAGTAAGTATATATCAAAACCTTGTGTCAAAAGATGGCGGATCCAACTTTTGTTTGGTTGCAGATCGAGTATGTATGATCTATTTACTAATGCGTATACAACTAATATTGGAACAGGAGAAACTCTGTTCACAAGACTGTGATAATGTAAGAGCCTGTATAATCTTGTTTCACATACTATATCATTTGGAGTATCACCAACAGAGATATGATTATTCCTGGTGAATAGCTCGACAGCCTTGGCTATTTTTTGGATATCAATTAGATTGCGATTTCGACTATTCTTATCTTGGTTTGCCATTTTTATTACTAATCAATGATTTATTTTTTTACGAGTTTTTTCATATTCGTTTTTTAAGATTCTTAAACTTTTTTTCATTTCTTGAAGATCCTTTAGAACCTCATCCAACTCTGACCTTGTTGGTATATTTAATATATTGAGATTTTTTTCAACTATCTTGTTAATATAATTTACAAAGTCAAGTTGCTTTGAATATACTTCATTGTATGCTATTGCAAATTCTTTGGATGAAAAAAGAGAACTATAGGCCTCTTCAAAGGCATCGATTACAAGAAGTCTGAATTTTTCAGAATCTGCTTTATTCAAATTTGGATCAGATTTAGATTTCAAAATAACGTTTCCAATGGCCTGGAAATGGGTTTTTGACATTTGCAACCAGTAATTTGACGAGTATGTCTGGAGGTCCATTAGGATCTTGTTCAAAGAAAGCATATCCTGCAGGTATTCGTTGTAATCCTTAGCGAAGGCATTAAATATACCTAAAGTAGGAAAATTTTGTAAATTCTTCCATCTTTCAAAAATATCATACTTAGTGAAATCGTTCAGATTATTATTTTCATCTTTCAATGCTTTATTTCCCATTTTATATCTTGGTTATTAGTATATTTGCTTTAAATAAAAATTGCACTAAATAATCTCTTTTTTCAAATTATGACTTGGTATAAGCATTCTGTTATACAGATTATTAAATTGAAAAGTGCTTTACTAGAATTCAAAAATGAGTTAATGTAGGTTAATAAAGTCTTTCGATACAATTAATCAATATGAGATTTACGGACATATTTAAGAAATGGAGACCAAAAGGAAAGATGTATAGTCTTAGATGTAATCAATGCGGAAAGGGCTTTCTTTCCAGCTTTGCACTTGAGGCTCCTGTATGTGGAAAGTGTATGCAAAAAATAAAATCGTCTGACTCAACAATTGATTATGATAAAAAATGTGTTACATGCGGTAACATGGGAGTCATACATGCGAAAGAACAATGTTATTCATGTTATTTTCGACTCCAAAAGTAATAATACGAAAAGAAATAGTAATCAGATCACAAAATACTTTTGAGTTCTATTATATTTAATAGTGAATTCATTAAATTCAATTATTCATGCATTAGTTTCCGCTATACTATTCGTATTAAGCACTAAATTGTGATGGATATACTAGCTTCATTTTCCTACCAAACCACAATTGGGAAACTCCATTGAATGACTTCATTTGTAGCAATTTCATCCCTGTAATTTTTTCTATTTTTGTCAATCCAGTCAAATCAATACAATAATTCTTTGCTTCAACAACAATAAATTCTAGGTTTTCTTCCCTAACCGTAACATGATTATATTTTAATAAATCACTTGATACAACGGTGTGTAGTATCCAATAAACGCATTCATCTATTTCTATTTGCATTAATTGATCTATATGATAGTTTGATTTCATTTAAGAAATTAGATAATATTATTTAGAAAAAATAATAATAAAAATTCCTTGAAAGAAAGTATCTAATATATTGTATAAACAATGAATAAATTTTTCAAAAAATAAAATAGAAGAAGAATCACGTAAATGTATTGAATCCATTTATAGTGGATGATAATAATGACCACTAGATGATTTCTATCCAAAGAATTGTTAGATAATGCAGGTCACTAAAGTTATCGCGTTTTATTGGATCGATTTCTTGTTTTATTTAACTTTAATAATATTATACCCGCTATTGCCCATAGAAATGCAGAGCTGAGATATTGATGATAAAACCATGTTATGCCGCCACCTACAGCAAGGCACATTCCTAAAATGCCAAGAATTTGTTTTTGTTTTACCATAACTAAGTTTGGCCCCTCCACAATCTCGTCATTTCCAATTGATTCATTTATCTTGTAATTAAAGAATTATATAAAAAAACATTTCATTGTTGTTCTTACTATTGATTCTGTCGAATCTTTATATTTATGACTGGTTAGAAATGTGAGAATTTCCGACGCTGCTCATGGATTAGTGTTTACTTTAGCTGTCACATTGGCGCTGGTAATTTCTGTCAATCACCTTAATACTTATGCTGAGCCTGAGGCTACAATGGAGATATGTATTAATGGAAAATGTAAAATGGTATCAGATCACGATGGATATCATAGTCAAAAAACATGTATTAATAATGAATGCAGTACAGATATGTTACGTTCTAATTCCACTGATAAATTAAATTACATGACAAATAATTATCATCTACTCAATCCTACAGATGGTAATTATAGAAATGAATATCCCTAATGGGACCTATCACATGATACTGAGATCTCATTTTCTTTTACGTTTTTATCGCATTTTTCCTTGTCCACACTGCAGATTTTAATGCTAATTCCATCTTTGCCTTCACCTTTTGCGCAATATGGAAGTTCCGAAGAGTCCTCTGCATAAATTATCATCATATTTAAGTCGAAAGTTGTTATCATGAATAGTGCAAATATCCCCATTAGTAAGAGAGCGGTACTCATAGTTGATAAGTAGACATTTGGATATTTAAGCCAAACTCTGCTTGTATCGTTTTTTCCTTCCTTCCTAACCTTTCGTCGTAGTTAGCAGGAGACGTTAAATCCCTAATAAATTTGACATTAATTCATACAATCTGTGCCATTAGATTGTAAGTAAACAAGCAGATCAATATCAAATCATTTTTTAGATCTAAATAATGGACAATAATCCTTAATAAAGTCTCTTGAACGGTAAGATTTAGCATATTATTTAAACTCTCGGTAAATTGAATTTCAGATTGTTTATCGTCATTCACATATACCACTTAGACCTTATGTTCACAATTTCAGGAAATTTAATATCCAAGTTTTATGGCAGATAACTTTAGTGAATACCAACTGGCTAAAACGAAACGTAAAGCAATCATCCTGAGTATCTTGATAGCTGGGCTTGGCCAGATGTATGTTGGAAATTTCACTAGAGGTGCAGCTATCTTTATATCGGCGTTAGCCATACTTTTTTTTTCTTATTTGATTTTGAATGTTTTTGAATTTATTCCACCTTTAATATTCTATATATTGCAGATTTTTGATGCCGGTAGGGAGTATAATAAAAGAAGATATTATGCGGTACAAGGAAGTATAATATGTATGGATTGTGATTGGAGTAATTCTACCTTTTCAGAATTTTGTACAAAATGTGGGCACAGGATCCAAAATACTTGCACTAATTGCAATAACCTTAATATCACAGGTGTTTCCTTTTGTGGTAAATGTGGGAAAACATTGAGTACCTAAGTTCTTTTTTTGATAAGTCTAATATTTGTGTCATCTATTTTGCAATCCATGTCAACTTTCAATGGATTTGAGAAGTCATCTTTTAATGCCTCACATGTTAAATACTAACTAAAGTTAAGTATATTTACTAGATATGGAGCTAAAAAAGACCAAAGTTTTCTGTATTATTCAATTGGTACTCTTAGTAGAGTGGAAATATAGGGGTTCAAATCTTTAGTAAAATTCTTATCTAAGAATCGTTCCTTCTTCTTATCTCCCAAAGGTTATATATGAATTTCTCTAAAAACAGACAAAACACGAGATTTATTTTGATTTCAACAATTTAAGTCTCTTAATTCAATTTTTAATATTTTTAATGAATATGTACAGGAAATAAATTGGGGAGGGAGTAAGTCTTTATACTCCTATCTCTCTTGCTAGTTTCACAAGTTTTTTACCGTCTTCGGTCAATTTGTTGAATACTTTATTTTTAACGCTCTTTCGGGCTACGAGTCCACGCTTTTGCGCCTTAAGGAGCTGTTTATGTCCGTATCCATATGCGCCCAATTTAGTTAACAGTTCTCTAGTTGGATATGCTCTTCCAGTACCAATTGTCTTCAACAACTTCACCAGGGCCTTTTCCTCCACAAGTATTCTTAACAATCTTGCTTCTTTCATCGCACATTACTATATATGACTAATTATATAATCGTTACTTCCTATTAGATACAAATTTCAATACTTTTACTATCAAAGCATCCTTATGCTATATCAAAATACAGAAATATTCAAAATTATTACTCAGATTATAGCGTTCTATTTAATTATACGTTGGTCTCGTAAGTAAAGTTAGTCATTTATCAAAATGTGTCATAAGTCACAATTTATTATCCGCGAATTTAAAACAAGAAATAAATTTTGTTGGAAGCATAACTATAAAAATTTTATAAATTATAAAGTATAATAATAAGGTAAGTACGAAGAGCCGCGGGGAACTGGAAGCATTACTAATCAGAGAAAAGTTCACTCCCCGACTATATCCTTCTAGATCCACTGGATCACATTTTTATGATTGATATTGGTTAGCTAAAAATGTGGCGAAAACATAGAATGAACGACATGAACAAGAAATCAAATCAACTAGCTCCTGATTTGACAATATGCAGAATACTCAATGGTATGTGGCAGGTAGCAGGTGGACACGGTTATGTTGACCAAGAGTTGGCAATCGCAGATATGTTAAGATATCATGATGCCGGCTTTACGACTTGGGATCTGGCAGATATTTATGGTCCAGCAGAGGATTTTATCGGAGAGTTCAGACGTAGATTATTAAAAGTAAAAGGAAAAGAAGAGTTAAGTAAAATTCAGGCATTAACAAAATGGGTACCACAGCCAAGTAGGATTACGCGTTCTATGGTTAATAGAGACATAGAAATGTCACTTCGCAGAATGGGTGTTAGCTCACTGGATTTACTTCAATTCCACTGGTGGGATTACAACAATGCGTATTATATGGACGCTCTAAAATATCTATACGATCTCAGGGATCAAGGACATATCAAGCATTTAGGTCTTACAAATTTTGATACTGAACATATGGAGATCATCGCAGATTCAGGTTTACAAATTATATCGAACCAGGTTCAATATTCGATTATAGATCGAAGACCAGAAGTAAAGATGATACCATTTTGCATGGAGCATAAGATCAGCCTTCTCGCTTACGGAAGCATTTGTGGAGGGCTGATATCAGAGCGCTATGTAGGAGCAAAAGAGCCAGCTCCTGATATGTTAAATACGTTAAGTCTACGTAAATACAAGAAGATGATAGATGCATGGGGCGGATGGAATTTGTTCCAAAGCCTTTTATTGACTTTACAGACGATTGCGAAAAAGTATAATGTAAGTATTGCAAATGTAGCAACTAATTATATACTTGCCAAGTCTGCAGTAGCAGGTGTTATTATCGGAGCTAGACTTGGAATAGTTGATCATATAAAAGATAACATTCAGGTTTTCAACTTTAATTTGGATAAGTCAGATTGTGATTCTATAGATGCTATATGTACAAAAGCAAATAACTTGTTTGAGATAATTGGAGATTGCGGCGAAGAGTATAGATGATCTGTCTGACAGCTACTTTTGTAGGAACATCAACTATCGCATTCATATTAAGAAAAAAATTGTAAATAGCATTAGACCTAATCTCTAGACTTATTTGATTCGAAATCTTGAGAATGGACTCGAATGATTCATTGAAGTCACTGGGAATTCAAGATTGTAGAATTCTTCTTCCTGAAGTTCCTAATTAGTCTTCTACTATGTCATTATTATTGGCTGCTCTATTATCATAATTTATAAATTCAAGGGTATCTGAACTTTTTTTGATTAGTGCCAATCAAGATTAAGATACTACATAGTATCTTGAGACTGCTGAGTGGGGAATGTTCTTATATATTTTGAATATTGTAACCAGCATCGAAAATGTTCCAAGTCAGTTTTCCATCAGGACGTAAAATTGTACCTGCTTTAATCGTTGTAGATATGCAGAACGGTTTTGTTAGCAGAGGTGGTTCATATGATAAATTAGGGATGAAAACCTCCAATTACAGGGAGATAATACCAAAACTCAAGGATCTAATCAAATTCTGCAGGAGCAAAGAAATTCCTATCTTTTATACCGAAGCAGTCAAGGAGGCTAGTGGAATTGATGTGTTGACAAAAATCCATAATTTTCTACCAAAATCAAGGCAAGAGCGACTGAAGTTTCCTATCTGTATAAGAGGCACATGGGATGGAAATACGATTAATGAGCTAAAGCCGGGGAAGAACGACCATGTAGTTATCAAACGGAGAGATTCAGCTTTCCAGGATACAGAACTACGGGTCTGGCTTCAAAGCGAAGGCATCAACTTGCTAGTTTTTACTGGAATCGATACTTCAATTTGTGTAGAGACATCATTAAGAGAGGGATTTAACATAGGATATGATGTAGCGTTGATAAGTGATGCTACGGCATCAGGACATAAAGAGCATTATAAGACTACATTAGAAAGAGTAAGAGACTACTATGGATTAGTAATGAGTATAGAACGCTTTAAAAATGGAATTAATAATCTGGACAAAGTGAGAAAAAGTGAGATAGAATTACGCGAACTATCTTGGAATGCCTTTCTTGAGGAATTTGACTTACTGGATCCTAGGGAATTTGCTCTCGCCAAGTGAGCATCGAGCCTTTAGATTTTTACACTAGACAGACTGAATAATAAAAAGTTGACGGGATTGAATGTTACTGGTTTGGGTTATTATCCTATTTTCTGGATTGGATCTTGAGGAGTATTTATTCTAACACTTGATTACTGAAAATAGAGATATCCACACAAATTAATTTGCTTATTTCATGAAATTCTACTTAATCGTGTTTTGATAAGACACTACTAAAATATGATATTAGTTTGTCTACTCGGAATTCTTCTACCGATAAAGATCAGATTTTTTTTCGTAACGCCTTGAATCCTGCCTTTATATTATCTATAGCATCGTCGGCTTTTTCCTTTATCTCACCTAAAGTATGGTCGCTTTCCACTCCTACTTCACCACCGGCCTTTATTTTACCTAAAGTATGCTCGCCTTTTTCCACTCCTACTTCACCACCGGCTTTTAATATACCTGAACTATCGTCGCCTTTTTCCCCTTTAGTAGGTCTGGCCTTAGTAATTTTCCCTTTCGAAGTTTTCCCTTTCGAAGTTTTCCCTTTCGAAGTTTTCCCTTTAGTTGCCATAATCTCCATCCTGAACAGGTGTTTTGTTATCGTCAACACCATTACTCATACTTTTCTTATGACCAACAAGTTATTTAAATCCATCAAAAATCCTTACAGTTTTTTGATGAAATATCCTAAATCCTTTTCATATACCAATTCTGCATCTTCGTTCAACAATCGACTTATATCTTCGTCCTTTTCTCTATCAATTAGTTTTTTACGTTCTTTGTATTTCTGCTTATGAAGATTTTCCTTGACGTCCATTATGTTGCTTCCCTGTCTTAATGATTCCGTGCCGTCGGCAGAAATTAAAATGGTTTTCTATATTTTGTTCTGAAAATCCATTGTAAGCAAATTGTGAAAATCATGCTCAAAATATGGTCAACTGGAAGGGATTGAATTTGTTTACAATGTGAATCCACATCTAAATTATGTCGTTATTAATGGCTATCATCAATTCTTCAAACATTGAAATTTATGCTCTGCCAACTAATTTCCATCCATCTTCATGTTCACGCCCCGTTGGTTCGTGCTTCCATGCTATAGTATCGTAAGAAAATGATATCTCCTCCATAGGATCTAACTCCTCTTGATCAGGATCTAATTCAACCGCTTCAAATACCCTTATACTACTAATTAGTGACCTTTTCAATTTAATTGAAAAGTAGTGTGTTTCAGTACCACTCTCCCAGTGATACAATTTGATATCACATTCAAGTTGTTCTGCCTTAGTCAAGGCTTCGTACAACAAAGGTGAGAATTTGTCAATCTTCTTGCATATTCTTAATGGCATGTGGCGCCTTTTTCCCGAAGGATGTCCGCTTTCAGGATCAATGGGATGCAGCAACTGATGATCTATTCTATACACACGGATATCATCATCATCGCCTTCTTTTGATATTTTTGAGATAACACCCATAGTCTTCCCTTTAAGGCCAAGATAAGCGTGAATCGGCATGGTGCTTGAATTATTTTTTAAAATATTTAACTCTTAGTCTTGAAATTACGAACCCTGAATCGACTAGACATCTGTGCAAGATATTATGATTGACTCGTAAATCTTTTTACAGTTCTTGTACTCCGACTACCCTGTCATTCTGTAAAGAAAAAAGGACTACTGCGTCATATTAATTTAGAGAGTACTTTTTTCTGATTTGATCATATTTCCAATATATGGTTTTTTCTATCATTAATTTTATGTAAGTCTTTCCAATTCCAATTTTGGTATATTGAGAATATTTTTTTAGAAACATGTCAGGAATCTTAGTCATTTCTTTCATTTTTCTTTCCGTTTTTCCATTCAGTTGTACTAATTTCGCGTGTCCAATCATCATAACAAACCAGAGATTTGTCCAGTTCTCATTGTAATGATCCACAAGAAAAGAAACTTTTGGATTCTCTTTGATATTCTTTACCCTCCTCAGTTCCTTGACATCAATAGTTTTGGGTTTATCGTCTAATGGAATAAAGATACCGTTTTCCTGGGCAATGAATACTACCGGTGTAAGATATGGCTGTAGATTAGAAGCTGCTGTAGCCAAATGTCCAATCCTTGAACTTTTTATCAACTCTAAAATCTTTTTGTCCACACATGTCTATGCATTTGAATTGAGTAATAAACTATCATATATTGTATGAAAGATGGCCTCAATTTAGTTAAAATGTGCATTAAAATGGGAATACCTGATACCATGCAATGCAGTCGACTTACATCAGAATCTTTCGCTTTTCAAGCTAATATTCTTAGAAGTATTATTCCATGTATCAAATGTATAGCTGCAACTGTTTAATAGCAACAACGATATAGATAATTTATTCATGAAAGTTGGAATGTTCTTACCACAAGTTGGTGAGGATGCGACGAAAGAGAACATTTTATACATTGCGAAGGAAGCAGAAAAAGAAGGCATTAATTCTGTTTGGGTGTTGGATCGACTGTTATGGCCCCTAATTCCACAGACGCCGTATGCGGCCACTCCTGATGGAACTCTGCCTGTCGAGTTTCAGAATGTACTCGAACCTTTGACTACATTGACATATGTTGCTAGTGTTACCAAACGAATTTTATTAGGAACATCAATAATCGATATGTTCTTTCAAAACCCTGTGCTATTGGGAAAAAGATTTGCTACACTTGATATTCTCTCAGAGGGAAGGACGATTGCTGGATTAGGCATAGGTTGGTCAAAAGACGAATACGAGGTGTCCAGCGTTCCTTACAAGGATAAAGGGAGTAGAGCTGATGAATATCTTCAAGTGTTGAGAAAGATATGGACTGATGAAATTGTAGAATTTAAAGGCCAATTTTACAACATACCTGCCTCTAAGATAGGGCCTAAACCCTTGCAAGAACCGCACCCTCCGATATTACTAGGCGGGTTTAGTCCGAAGACTTTTTCACGAATAGTAAACTATGCGAATGGATGGTTAGGTGTTGCTGGTTTTGGTCCGTTAGAGCAGCTGGAGCAGATTATAAGCGGTTTGAGAGAAAGTGCAAGGAAGGTTGATAAGGACCCTTCGAAAATTGGCATCTATCTTGGTTCATATCCAAATGTGCTAGAATCTCCTGTTTCTTCCAATGAGGCAAGATCTCCGATGACAGGAACGATTGAGCAAATTGGAAGTGACATTGAGCAGATCAAGGCAATGGGTACAAATCATATATTCTTTGGTCATATGTCGCCTTCCATACGCAAGGATATGAAAAAAATGGTTCAAGTAACAAAGCAGCTTGCAAGATTCGCTAAATAATTTTTATTCACACGACTATGTCTTATACGTAAAGCAACTAACCATGCGCTTAATTGAGGATTGTTTTAGTAATTGAAATGGAAGGGATTAAAGACAAATTTGTCTCTAAAAAAGGATTCAGATTCAGCCTTTGGGTCCTAAAAGGAAACCAAAAAATCAGGATCCGGCAAACGTGCTCGAATTTGGGAGGGGATACAATATATAATGTATGAAAAAGACATAACCTATATTAGTAAATATGAGTCTAATTTCAAAAACTGTTAGCTTACGCGTCCCCCCTAACCTAATCTACCGTGCTCTTAAGGATACACGTTTAGAACAACTTTTTCCCGAATTCTTTATTGGAATAACAAGAAAAATAACTATTGATAAAATAAATGAGGAGCTGGCATTTAAAACAAATACTCAAGATGGTCAGATTGAAATCATAGAAACATTCAGACTGATAATATCTGGAAATAACAATACTAATGTCCTATACACTACTCAGACAAATATAGATGGAGATATAGCAGTAGAATCAATACTCAGGACACACATAGCAAATATCTTGTATTCACTTTTGATGCTTGAAACAGGATATGTTAATGGATTGATGGAAAAAGAATGATGGCTATACCAAGTATATACCACGATATTACAAATCATGTACGCAATAATTCTCTAAATGTAACAACGTTACACCTAATTGTAACATAAACTATTCAATCAGCTCTTCAAACATTGAAAATTTTACTCAAAATATGATGTGCCAGAAGGGATTGAATTTGTTTACAATGTGAGTCCTTAGGTCAGTACTAGGATACATTAATTGGGCTAATTTTGATGGTCCAGAAGGGACTAATCTGATTTTTCAGAGGGGTTGTAATTAGAGTTTCTAAATCTAGTAAAATAAAATGAATTTGAACATAGCTATATCATATTTCTGTATTTATCCAGGTTATGGTAAATTCCTAATTTAAATTAAACCAACACAGTGCAATATTTTTATTCATTATCTATGATTCTTGTATTGTTACACCCTTTTTGTGTGTTCATTTAATCCTACACATATGATTAGTTCAGTGATCATCGTTTATTTAGAAATTAGTAATTCGTGGGAGCTAATGAATAGCAGAGGTTAAAGCGGATTACAAAAAAATTTAGGATGAATTGAGTTGTAGGTTCAACCCAGAAAATTAAGTGCGGCTTTCAAATGCATCAGTGCCCCATTCGAATCTCCACCCGAAAAAGCCTTCATGCCTTCATTAAAATGCATCTTAGCCTGATCAGATTCTCCAGCAATAGCTTGCTGTGCTGCATTCAATTCAACTAAAGCTGATGTTTTATCTCCACTTTCCAGAGATTTTATGGCTTCTAGTATTTTCACCTTTGCTAGAGCGCCGCCTGTGGCCGAACCTGTCGCATTAGTCATGTTCGTGCTCGTCATAGTCTGATTAGTCATGTTTTGCGCGGACACCGAGCCCACTAATAAAAGCATGTAGACTAGTGACGCTGTAGCAAGTGCAACTTTGATCATTTGCGTCATTATTCTTTCCTATTGTATCAAAATATTAAAGCATTTAAGTTTGCAATTTGTAAAATCGCCTAATGACGTTGATTATCATCTCAATCTAATCCTGAAATATGCTAAGAATGAATAGTGACCATAGTTGTATCACGTCGGAGCCAATTTGTTTTTGCATATAGATCAAACTTAGAATTTCCAGTTTCCTTTAGAGACTTTGCTTCAAATTGGTATATTTGATCTGAATATTAGTTTGACTAAATCTCATAAATTTAGAAAGTCGTTTAGAAGACAAGTGGACAATTCCTTATGTGCTGATGGGAAATAATACCTAATTTTTATATAATATCCTTAATCTTTAAATTCACTCGTATATACATAATTTTGTGACTGATAATAAAGAAAACGGAGACCCCTCCAACGATGAAAAAGCAAACTTAAAACCAACAAAAGAATCCAGCGTTACTTCTCAAGCCTATTCAATTTCAAAGGAAAATGTTCCATCAATTAGTAAAATCCTAATTACTGATGATGGAAAAGATGGATCAGATAAGGTATTTAACTATGCTGTATCTCTATCCAGATACTCAGGAGCAGAATTACAAATTTTACGAATTTTGGAAAAATTTGAGAAAATAGAAGGTGCCTCTGTAGAAGGTGTCTCTGTACAAGGTTCTAACAAGAATATAAAAAAAGAGGTTAAAGGACAGGTAATAGATGAAATGGAATTAAAGATAAAGAGATGTAGGGAAGCTGGCTGTGAAAATAAAATTTCGTATAAATTCAAAGTAGGTAATCCTTTAGAGGAAATAGTGAAAGAGATTAAAGTGGGAAATTACGATTTATTAGTCTTAAGGATTGTACATCTAGATTCTGGGGTGAGAGCCCTTTTCAGTAATGCACGAAAAATAATTGGTAACGTAGACATACCTGTTTTGATAGTTCATTAATTAAAACCATTTTTCCATCATACCAATTAAGATAGTTGTATGTATTTCAACTGTTTCGAATGAACTAGGCGAGTCCAAATTACTGTAAATAAATCTTACGTTACTAAGCACAGCATCTAAATTTCTAAGTCGTTATTAATGCATATCAACAATTCTGCATTACGTCGGGAGGGATTAGGACAAATTTGTCCTAATAAAAGGAACACACATTCCAAGATATGATCTGCATGCACCTTCAGTTTTGTAATTTCCTAAATTAATTATATAGATACTAACATTTTAGACAGAATAATAATAATATGTTCTGGATGTCACAATTATGCAATGTTGTATTATCAAGCTATTTTCCCGATTTAAATCGAGTTTTTAGAGACACGCAAGTATCATATGCCTGTCTAATCAGTAGCTTCGTATTCTCTGCCTGCTCTACCGTCTCTATAACACATGAAACCCATCCCGCTTGTGGAGCGTACTGGTGGTGAAGAGCTATATGTGTCTTTAAAGCTTCTTCTTGCTGAGGTTTTGAAAGCCTAATATCGATATGCCGTGGTCCATGAAAATGAGCAAAATTTCTCAAACCGTAGAAATAAGCCTCTTCACTCATGGGATCATGTTTAAGTTCAACATCCGGTAGCGATCTTATGAAACTTCTAATCTCTTCTTGGAAGTTTAGAGCCATGTCATTAATAGTAATTGTCTCTTCTTTATCAAGCAATGCATTTTCCAATTCACATAAGTTAAGAATAATGACTAGGGAGCATATTTTGTGCCGATTTTTTTGTGTTCACATCACACATAGTTTTTTCTCGTTTGATTCTTAAAAGATAAAAAACTAATTTTACCGGTGACTTTTACCTAATCTATAAAATCAGATAATGTTGTTTTATTTCTTTTTTTGTTTGGTTTCCAATTTTCTATATGGGCCGGAAGGGAGTACTCTGATTTTTCATGTGGGTCTTTCCTACCTTCCATACATTGATTTTCGCATAATTATTCTTATCAGTTTTCTTATGAGAAAATATATGACTCTTTGTGTCTGGTCCAATATTATCAGATATAGTATTAATAACTGATGTTTCTCTTTAAGATGCCGGAACATTGTTTTGAATGCTAAGCAATACTAAACTATGATACCCTCCCTGATTGATTGGTTATCTAATTGTTTTATAGTCTGTTGAAGAATAGATCATAAGGCAAAAGAAACTGGTGGGTAATTGGTTGTTTTTTGTTCACACAATCGATTAACTCCTCCCTCCAGTTTTTGATTAAACTATCAGAAGATCTCCGGATATTTCCCATTATCTTTCCCTTCATTCTAACATGTCCACGCTGAGTTTATGATTTTGACCCGCTGTATAGTTTCCCTTCCAATGCGAGCTTGTACATTTCAGCAACGTATGGATTTTTTGTGTGACTTTCGGGTTCTAATTCAACTATACTAGCATACACTTACATTTACGCGAATGCATACAGATACTTGGTGTGACCGAAAATATGGATATGACTATTAAGAATAAGGTAGCATTAGTGACAGGTAGCTCATCTGGCATGGGTTTCGCGACAGCCATAATGTTGGCAAGAGCAGGAATTCATACATATGCATCTATGCGTAATCTTAAAAAATCTAAAACTATAACAGAATTGGCTAGCACTGAAAACTTACCCTTGCAAGTAGTTCAGCTCGACGTCATTGATAAAAAATCTGTCAAAGAAGCTATCACTAAAATAGTAACAGAAAAAGAGAGGATTGATGTATTAGTAAATAATGCAGGATATGGGCTTTTTGGATCTCTTGAGGATATATCAATAGAAGAGTTGAAAGCACAATTTGAAACAAACTTTTTTGGAGTTATACGTGTAACACAACTAGTTCTTCCTATCATGAGAAAGCAGAAATCTGGCACAATAGTAAATGTAAGTTCAGTTGGAGGGCGTATAGGTCTTCCTGTTTTGTCTGCATATCATAGTACAAAGTTTGCATTAGAAGGTCTAAGCGAATCAATGTCATATGAACTTGAGCCATTTGGAATTAGAGTAGTTATAATTGAACCCGGTGTCATTAGAACTAACATTATGAATTCGAGCATTATAGCAAAAAAAGCTCAAGATCCAAAATCTCCATACTTTTCATTGATTCAAAAGGTAGAGAACAACTTTAAATTAATGATGGAAAATGAATCATCTCCACCAGAAGAAGTCGCAAAGGCAATATTAGGAGTAGTAACATCAGAAAATTCACAACTAAGATATACTGTAGGTAACGACGCTGCTACTATGATACAAGCAAGAGTAAGTATGTCCGAAAACCAGTTTAAAAAAATGATAATGCAAAATTTGTTTATCTAGATCTCTTAGTTTCTCAGATTAAGATCTAATAATATGATGAGATATTCTCGGATTGGGATTTGAATCCATTAGGGATGCTATGTGATTAATTTGTAAATCCAAATTAAAGAAAAGGCTTCTAACAACATTAGGGGCCATAAGTAGGGTGGATGTAAAGGGATTAGGGACATATTTGTCTCTAAAAGAGGATTCAGATACATCCAATATTCTGAAATTCTATATCGTTCCAGTGGGGTAAGTGGAGTGAAATTTGTTTACAATGTGAATGCACATCTAAACTAAGCCGTTGTTAGCGGCTATCATCAATACTACGTTATGTCGGAAAGGATTGATATTTTTAACAATTCGAATCCAATCAGGAGAGATATGCGTTAATATTGAATTGGAGCTTACAACAGTTTAATTCCTTTGACGAGTTAACATAGTCTAGCCTCAATATATTTTATGAACTGGCACAGAAGTCGGCAGTTTCCTGTGAATAATTTTATGTTTAATCTATCTCCAATCGTCCATTGCATACACGTCTTCCATATGATAGCCGGGATCATTATTTTTTGTCATCATAACACCTTGGTAGTCAGTCTTGAACCCCTTAGAAATCATTTTTCTATATGCAGCCAGGTTACCAATGTTAACTCCTGCAACAAGTTTAGATAGTCCTTGGGAAGCCGCAAAATGTTCACAGTATTCAAGGAGGTTGTCAAAATTAGTAGATGCAGACCTGTCTTCATTTCCTACCACCGAGCCAAATTTTACATAGCATGTATTACTTCCCGCCTCGGTTGCTTGTCCACAGTGACATATCGCTAGACCTACCAACCTATTATTTTTGTTATCAACCAAGAGGATTGAATCTCCAAGTTTCTGATTTGCCACGGACAGTATTTCAATCCTGAGATCTAAACCCCTATAAATAGAATCTGTTAGAGAATAACAGTTGACAAGGGTCTCTGATCGTCGTTCTTTATTGATATTAGAATATTTGGTCCAACTTATAATCTCTTGACTCTGTTTCGTTGGGTTCGCTGGGTTGACAGGTTTTGACATTACTGCGGTGAGGAACCTAGGCCAAAAGTCGTACTTTTGGTAAAGATGGATATGTTTAGGACTATGAGAGAAGGTAAAGATCCCAATGTGTTCAATTTCTAGTTCTTTAAAGATATCCATTGTCTTATCTAACAAACTTTTTGCAATGCCCTTGGCCCACAGATCAGGATGCACTGTGAGCGGTCCAAATATTCCCACACTTCCCCAATTAGCAATAAAGTTTGATCCAACAAATTTTCCATCTACTTCTGCAGCCAAAGATAATAAAGGATCCGCCCTAAAGCGTGTACCTATATAGTCTGCGTCGCCGAAGAAACTCATAGGGTCAGGCAAACCAAGAAATCTGCCAAAGGATAGTCTAAATACCGTATCTGCTTCTTTTAGGTCAGCCTCCCTTAAGGGACGAATGAGGGTCTCCATAATTCACCTATAGAAAGTGATCTACTAAAGTTTTGATATACGATAACCATGTATCAACAAATGGTCCGGGAGTGGTTACGGACAAAATTGTCTCTAAAACAGGATTCAAAGATTTCTAAACAG
>Ga0209854_1000042_pt1 | contig 18557 bp, 20 predicted proteins | sample GWRWS3_30_40_FD_187234 | JGI IMG/M metagenome (GOLD analysis project Ga0209854, IMG submission 187234) | Riverbed sediment microbial communities from areas with vegetation nearby in Columbia River, Washington, USA - GW-RW S3_30_40 (SPAdes)... | ecosystem: Environmental > Aquatic > Freshwater >... | reverse complement strand
CGCTGACCGGGCCGTCGGTTCCCGGCACGATAGGGACCCCGACCTGCTGCGCGAGCTCCCTCGCCTTGATTTTGCTGCCCATCAGATGAATGACCTGCGGCGACGGGCCGATAAAAGTGATGCCAGAGGCGTGACACAGATGTGCAAACTGCGCGTTCTCTGAGAGAAATCCATAGCCAGGATGGATCGCGTCGGCTCCGATCCGGCTGGCCAGATCCACGATCTGCTGGCCGTCCAGGAATCCCTGGACGGGGCCGGGCCCGACGAGGTATGCCTCGTCGGCCTTTTTCACATAGATGCCGGTCGAGTCGGCCTCGGAGTAGATGGCGGCGGTCGCGATGTTTAGCTCGCGGCACGCGCGGATGATCCGCATCGCGATCTCGCCGCGATTGGCGACCAAAATTTTCCGAAACATCGTGCTCATCGATCCGTGAACCGCCCTAGGTCCGCTCTGGAAGAGTCTGTTCCTAAACAGGAATTTGCGTAAGGTATCACACCGTCCTGATTGTTGTCGAGCCGAGGCATGGCGCGTGTGAAGCGTGGAAACGTGGCGAATGCTTGAAGGAGAGACGGTAGGATGGGATGACCGGCCTGAGAGGGCGAATGTCTCCGTATGCCCCCTCAGGCCGGATGACAGCCCGGGGCTATTTGCTCTTGATGAGCAGGGGTTTCGATTGGGCGCTGCCGCCGCCGGCGACGACGATCACGAAGGTCATGCCCGGCTTGGCATCAGGAACCTTTGCCTCAATCGTGCTCTCGTTCACGTACTTGTAATCGATTTTCTTGCCTGAGGCGGCACTAAACGTCACGCCGTGGAAGCATTCCTTGGTGCCGAAGTTCTCCCCTTTGATCACAACGCGATCACCGGGTTTGGCTTCATCCGGTTCGACTTTCGTGATCATCGGGCGCTTGCTACGGTCGCAGATCGGGTCCTTGGCCACCTTGTTCTCGTCGAAGCCCTTAATGGATTCTGTGTCGAATAAACTGAACCCGGAGCCCTCGACATTGGACCCCTCCGCTGCCCACAGGATGCTGAGCGGGGTTGCTGTCAGCCCAACCAAAAGTAGCGCGATCAAGACGGCAGAAAATTTCGTGCCCATAGGAGCCTCCTTACGGTGATTTCTTTTGGTCGAGTGGAGTATAGGTGTCATCAATGATCTTCTGTCCTTCGCTGGAGAGAGCAAAAGCCTGAAAAGCTTCAACCGTTGGATTGGTTTCCTTCTTGGAAAGGAGCAGGACCGGTCGACGCAGGGTATACCGCCCATCCTTGACCGTCGGTTCTTCCGGCTCGACCTTATCGATCGGAAGCAAGCGGACGGCCACCCCTGATTTGACGGCGTCCAGGGCCGAGCCCAGGGAGATAAAGGTGACGGCGGAGAGGGGAGGGAGGGTCCCCACTACCGTTTTGGTGGCTTTGTCGTCAGGGCCAATGACCTTCGCCGAATCAGGGATCTTGCCTACAATGCCCAGGTACCGCTCAAACGCGTCGCGGATGTTGAGGTTCCGCGGTCGGTCAATGAGCAACACCCGTGTGTCTGGTCCTCCTAGATCGGACCACATGCGTACCTTGCCGGAGAAAATTTCGGCGACCTGCTGCTTCGTGACCTCTTTTGTGTCATTGGAAAAATTCACCATCACCGCGATGCCGTCCCAGGCAATCTGCGTCGCACGCAGGTCGGGGTCTTCATACCCGGTCACCGCGATCTGGGCTTGGCCCTGTTTGACCAGGTCGATTACCTTAGAATTCTCGTCCCACAGAATATCAACGTAGGCCCGGGGGTTGGCCTTTTCGAATGCCCGCGCCAGCAGTTCAATCGTCTGCAATTCGGGACCATTCCCGGCGATGACGAGCGGACCGGATGGGCTGGAGCCGGCGTCTTGAATCGGAACGGCGACACTGACCAACAACAGACCCACCGCAATCAATGTCCTGACGCTCATGAAGCTTCCTTCTCTGTCATCAGGCCAACGGAGTCACTCTGCCCCACATGGAGGAAGGAAGGCCGGACGAACAGCAAAGAATCGGACAAAGGATGCGTGAGCTTGGGTCATGCTCGGACGTGGGAGGCTGCGGGAAGATCGTCTCGAGCCGACGTGAGGTGATCACGAGTGAACTGTATGCGAAGCTCAAGCAGGCGAATCCCTATCAGGCTGTGCCTCCACCCTCACTATCTTTCGGTCCGGAGGGCTTCACAGGCCCGAAGTTCTCTGGGCTGGGCGTGACCCGCTTACCCCAAGCCGGCGGTAGTTTTTTGAATTTATCCATCCGATCGTTCAGCATGTCGTAGGCCTTCATTTCTGAAAAGCCTGGTTTATGGTCGCCGACGATCTTAGAGGCGAAGGTGGACATGAGGCGCGTGGCCTTTTGGGCACGGCATTGAGGGCAGGCGGTGTCTTCCGCCCGGGCACTGACTGGTTGGACGACCTCGAACTGTTCTCCGCAGGCTTCACAACGATATTCGTATAACGGCATGATTACCCTCTCCGTTCAACCCCGGGGTTAGAGGGTTGCATTATACCGGAACAGGGGCTTTGGATGCACCAGGAACGTCTCGTCTTGCTCTTGACCGTACGGTCGCTTTTTGATTATTGTAACACAATTCAAGGGTATCGGTGGCAAAGTGAGCGAGAAGCGAAGGGGAGGCGTGCATGCCGCTGTTGATTCGCAGGTATAAACTGACCAGTGGGTTGATGCAGGAAGAACGGATCGATGACCCGGATCGGATCAAGCGATATATGCGCATTTTTGAAAAAGATGACGTGAAGAAGCTTGCAACCGGCGTGAAGGTCTTCATCGAAAAGGATGAGTGGCAACTCCTGCCGTAGTCCCGTCGGCAAGGTAAAAGTAAAAATGCAAAAGGCAAAAGTTAAAGTAAGATTCAGCCCTTTTTCCTTTTAACCTTTTACTTTTGCCTTGTTCCTGCCATGATCTACTGGGTTCACATCGCGCGATCGATCGACCGAGCGGTGCTTCACCGGGAGCGTTGTTCAGAGGTGCCGTCCAACTACACGAGATCGGATTTCTGGGAGGGCGGGTGGTTTGATTATCCTGACAAGGAACGAGCCTTGGTTGCGCTCGAACAGTCAGGAACCACGCTCCAGATGAAATGCACGCTCTGCAGACCGTGAGCGCCTCAGTTGTAAGAGCTCAACTTATAACTCAACACTCATAACTCAACACTTCCTGGCTATGCCCCAGCTTGCTCTGGTCGTCACGACACTTGTCTGGGGCGCCACGTTTCCCGCCACCAAGGCGGTCCTGGAGCAGCTCCCGCCATTTTCGTTTCTCGTGCTTCGATTTCTACTGGGAACAGTCTTGGTGCTGGGAGTTCTTTTGGCGCTGGGCCGTCGGCTGCGGCTCGATCGCAACATGCTCCGGATGAGCGCGATCGCGTCAGCGTTTCTCTTCCTTGGCTATACGACCCAGACCGTCGGGTTACGCTACACGACCGCATCGAACTCCGCGTTTATCACAGCGCTGTACGTGATCTTTGTTCCACTGTTCCTGAGGCGGTTCGGACTGCGGATTTGGGTCTCCGCTGGTCTGGCGCTAGCCGGCTTGTGGTTCCTGGTCAATCCGACTGTATCTCTGAATCAAGGCGATCTCCTGAATCTGGCCTGCGCAGCGGCGTTCGGGGCGCACATTGCCTGCCTGGAACGGTACACCCGACGGGGAGACACTGTGTCGCTCTTTGTGTGGCAGTTGGTCATTGTCACCGCTGTGATGATACCAGGCATGATCGTCGAGTCGCCCCAGCCAGCCAGATTCGCACCCACGGCGCTGCTGCTGGTCACATTGACGATCACGGGCGTCTTGGCCACGGGAGCCTTCGCGGTCCAGATGTGGGTGCAGCAAGTGGTGCCGGCGCAACGGGTCGCGTTGATTTTTTCGTTGGAGCCCGTGTTCGCCGCGTGGCTGGCTTGGTATTTCCTTGGGGAGCATCTCGACCCAACAGGATGGCTCGGCAGCGGGCTCATCCTGATCGCCGTTTTGCTCGGCACCACTGGGCAGGCTGTGACAAAGGTCACTGAGCCGGTCGGATCACCCCAGATTGGGTAACAATAAAAGATCGTGGCGCAAAAGTTCGGCAATTCCCGCTGGATCAAAGAAGGGTTTCTCGACAACCGATCAGCAGGAAGCGTGGTCGGTCGGGTCACGTTCGCAGTGCTGGGACCGGTGGACATCTTTCTCAAGGGCGATTGCAAGGGAGAGATCGCCGGGAAGGCGATCCGATTCAGGAATAGCCAATTCGCTGACGAGGATCTGGCCGGGCAGGTGCTGGGGGATTTCGAAATTCCGCAGGTTGGCGAGGTAAGCCTCATTTCCTTCGATCCCCATCCCATGTTGTCCCCCCACCCGTACATTGAATGGTTCTCGCTGGGGAAGAACCATTATCGGATCGAACTGGCGCCCGGCGACGCCTGGATCCTATCGGACAGCGAAGCTACAGAACTGGATCGGGAGAGCCAGATGATCCGAGATGCGCTGAGTTCTCAAGCGCGCTCTACGCGTGATCGAGAGGACTCAGACTGGGTGTGAAGAATTCGCATCGTGCTGTCGCGCCGAACACGCCGTCGCCGCACAATCGCCCCGAGGCAGACGCACCCTGGAGGGTGCCTCATTTGACACCATTCCGTATGCCCCACTAGAATGGCCGAATTATCGGGAAGGGGCGCGTTTAGCGGGAAAAGAGCCTGTTTCGACAGGATCGGGTGGGTGAGATAGCGCATGGGGCTGGTGGGTGCAATGAACGAGCGTTTCTTGAAAGCGTGCCGCCGCGAGGCGGTGGACTGTACGCCGGTGTGGTTCATGCGCCAGGCCGGCCGCTACATGCCTGAGTACCAGGCCATTCGGGCCAAGCACTCAATCCTCGAGGTGTGCAAGACTCCCGAGCTGGCCGCGCAGGTGACGCTGCAGCCTATCGAACGCTTTTCGCTCGACGCGGCTATCATCTTTGCCGATCTTCTCCTGCCGCTGGAACCGATGGGGCTCCGCTTCGATTTCGAGGAAGGCGAGGGACCGGTCATTCACAACCCGATCCGGGACCGTGCCGCGGTCGAGCGTTTGCGAGTCGTTGATGGAGGTGAACTGGACTACGTAGCAGACGCAATCAGACAGGCCCGTCGAGCCCTGGCTGGCCGGGTCCCGCTGATCGGGTTCGCGGGGGCGCCCTTTACGCTGGCCAGCTATGCCATCGAGGGCGGTGGCTCTCGGCATTATATCGAGACCAAGCAGTTCATGTACCGGGAGCCGGAGGCCTGGCACCGGTTGCTGGACAAACTGGCGCGCGTGGTTACCGGGTACTTGCGCCACCAGATCCAGGCAGGTGCCCAGGCCGTGCAGGTGTTCGATAGTTGGGTTGGCTGTCTTTCGCCGGATGATTATGCCGAGTATGTGCTGCCGCATGTCCGGGTCATTTTCGACGGCTTGAAGCACGAGGGCGTTCCCCTCATCCACTTCGGCACCGGCACGGCGACCTTGCTTCGGCTCATGCGGGAAGCGGGCGGAGACGTGATCGGCGTGGATTGGCGGGTGCATCTGGACGAGGCCTGGGAGATGATTGGACACGATGCGGCGATCCAGGGGAACCTGGACCCGGTCGTCCTCTTTGCTCCGCTGCATGAGATTGAACGACGGGTGGAGGAGATTCTCAAACGTGCTGCAGGTCGCCCTGGGCACATCTTCAACCTTGGTCATGGAATCCTACCCAATACTCCGGTGGAAACGGTCGCAGCGACGGTGGAACTGGTGCATAAGCTAAGCCAAAGGTGAGCTCAAGTAAAAAGTGAAAAGTACAAAGGTAAAGGTGAAGAACATCTTTGCTCCGACCCCAACTTTTTACTTTTACCTTATTACTTTTTACTTGGCGTGAGGGGAAGAATGCCGGGACCACAAAAGCCGATCGCGGTATTGCTGATGGCCATGGGAGGGCCGGACCGCCTCGAGAACGTCGAGCCCTATCTGCTCGATGTGCGAGGTGGACGGCCGACTCCGCGCGAGCTGGTGGAAGAGATTCGCGAACGCTACCGAGTGACGGGAGGCAAGTCGCCCGTACTGGGGATTACCCGCGAAGTCGCGCGGCAGCTTGAACAGAAGCTGAACGGCCCCGGCGGGGAGCGATACCGCGTTTATGTCGGGCTACGGCACTGGCATCCCTATATAAAGGAGGCTTACGCCGAGCTCTTGGATGACCAGCCGGAGCGACTTGTCGGCCTCTGCATGGCCCCACAATACTCCTCTATGAGCATCGGGGCCTATATCAAAAAAGTCGAGGAGGCGAGGACAGCGCTGGGCGGCGACTTCCCGGTTAGCTATGTGCAAAGCTGGCATCGGCATCCGGGGCTAGTGAAGGGGATTGCCGACAATGTTGCAGCCGCATTGCAGAAATTTCCGGCGGCGGTACGAGCGCTCGTCCCCGTCATCTTTACTGCGCACAGTCTGCCCGAGCGGATCCTGCAGATAAAGGACCCCTATCCGGAAGAGGTCCGTGGAACGATGGAGGCGGTGTGCGAACTGGTCAAGCCGATGACGACTCGTTTCGCGTTCCAAAGTCAAGGACGTTCCGGAGAGAAATGGCTGGGGCCCGATGTGGAATCCGTGCTCGAGGAGCTGCACCGCGACGGCCACCGCCATGTGCTGATTGCCCCGATCGGCTTCATCTCGGATCATGTCGAGATCCTGTACGACATTGATATCGAGTTCAAGCGGCTGGCTGATTCCAAGGGCATGCAACTGGAGCGCATCCCGATGCTGAACGTAAGCATGCCCCTCATCGAGACGTTGGCCTCCGTTCTGGAAGAACACGAGTCATCACTGGTTCGTTGACTTCCCTTCCCGTGGCAGTCTCTCCAAAACAGGTTGTGGTTGTGGGCGGCGGGATCGCCGGGTTGGCGACAGCCTTAGCGCTTCAGGAGCGAGCAGCGGAGGCAGGCTTTCCCCTGGCCTGCACGCTCATCGAGGCGGAATCTGAATGGGGAGGGAAGGTCGTCACACACAGGGTCGGTGAACTGATCATCGAGGCCGGTCCTGATTCGTTCCTCTCACAGAAACCCTGGGCTCTTGAGCTTTGTGGAAAGCTGGGGTTATCCGGACAGCTGATCAACACGAATGAGTTTCAAAAAAAGACCTTCGTCTTTTCGCGCGGGCGCCTGCGAGAACTCCCCGAAGGACTGGTGGTCATCGTGCCGACCAAACTCGGGCCGTTGTTTCGTAGCGGGCTGCTCTCCTGGTCAGGGATTGCGCGGATGGCTCTGGACCTCGTCATTCCGGCGAGGCGTGGGGCCGGTGATGAGTCGCTGGCTTCATTTTTCCGACGACGGCTTGGTCATGAGGCATTCGAACGGCTCGTTGAACCCTTGATGGCCGGCATCTACGCGGGCGATGCGGAGCAGATGAGCCTCCGGGCGACTTTTCCCCGGTTCTTGGACATCGAACAGCAGCACGGCAGCCTCATTCGCGGGATGCTGGCCGGGCGCAAGTTGACTCGGCCAGCGGCGCGCCTCGGCTCGCCAAACCGGACGATGTTCGTGACTCTCCAGAACGGCCTGGGAGAGATGGTTCAAGCCTTGGTCGGACGGATTGCAGGGGCCGGCGCGACATTGATGCCGGCGCGGCAGGTCGTGGCGATCCGGGCACGCTGCGACCGACCGGGCGTCCGGACTTATGATGTCGTGCTGGAGAACGGTTCGGCTGTGTCTGCAGAGGCAGTCGTGCTGGCGACTCCAGCCTTCGTGTCGGCCGAGTTGGTCCGTCCGTTGAGTCCGGCCTCGGCCCGGTTGCTGGACACGATTCCCTACGTGTCCACCGCGACGTTGTCACTGGCCTACGACGCTGGCGCTCTTGGATCCTCGGTCGGCGGCTTCGGATTCGTCGTTCCGAGAACGGAAGGGCGTGATCTGATTGCGGCCACCTGGACCTCCTTGAAGTGGGCTCATCGGGCGCCTCCCAGACAAGCGCTGATCCGTTGCTATGTCGGCGGGGTAGGGCGAGAGGCCATCCTCAAGGCTGATGACGAGACGCTGGTGCGTCGCGTGCGAGCGGAGCTCCGGAGCATGGCCGGCATCGCTTCCGAGCCCACCTATGTTGAGGTCAACCGCTGGGAACGAGGGATGCCGCAGTACACCTTGGGCCACCTGGATCGGCTTGAAGAGATCAAGGTGTCATTGAGCAACTACAAAGGGCTCTATCTGACCGGGGCCGCGTACCGAGGAGTCGGCATTCCTGACTGCATCCGTGACGGCAGTGAAACGGCGGCAGAAGTGATTCGGCACTTGGCATCACGCCAGTGAGAATGCTCAGGCTTCAGTTGGGCTTGCCAAAGGCCGGCGTCAAACTTATAGTAGAGCGCGTTCTGACTCTCTGAGGAATGACGCGGAGGTTGCCATGGCAGGAATACTCTGGGGACTCGCGGTTTTCAGTTTGGCAGTCGCCCTTCTGGCGGTGCGACGGTCGTGGAAGCTCGGGAAGGACGTGGATCACTTGAAGCGTGAGCAGTATTACACCAACAGCCGACTCAAGCGAATACCAGAGGAGATTCGAGAGGTGGTGGAGCCCATTCGGTTGCATCTGGCCAAGTTGGCTGCTGGAGGACGCGTCCCGGCCAACATGATCCTCGAGGGTCGTCTGTATCAGGATGTGACGGCCGATGAGGCGCAACAGGTTCTTGAACAGGAGACAAGGCAATCAACTGGAACGGTCCTGTTGGTGGACGTCAGGACTCCGCGGGAATATGCGGCTAAACGCGTGGTGGGAGCGAAGCTGGTTCCGTTTGAAGAGCTGGAGACACGTTATAAGACTGACATCCCGGAGACGGCGGAGAAGGTGTTCCTGTATTGTATGGGTGGCGAACGAAGTCGCTCCGCTTGTGATTTTCTGAGCCGGCAGGGATACACGAATCTCTACAATATCCGAGAAGGCCTGCAAGGCTGGCGTGGGCCAACCGAAGGGGATGGCACGGTCAATCTGGTCCAGATTCAGCCGTCACGAAACGCGCAGCGCGAGGCCTGAGAAGTAACCAGCCGGCGGGAAGGGCGCCTTAGAGAGGATCAACACAGCATTCCTATGGAGACCCCTGTTACGATTTTGAACGTCAGTGGACCGTACCGTGAGCCTCGTGAGCCCGCATTCTCGTACGATTATTCCATCCAGCGCCCCAATTGGCCTACGCTGCAGGGTGTACGGGTCAAAGTCTCGATCGCCGACGAACTCGAGCACCTCAAGAGCAAGGTGTTGGGCGTGAGCGGGGGGAGTCCCGGGCAGCAGCTTCTGGTCACTCAAATGCTGTCTCGTCGGATTGCAGACCGCAAGTTTCAGATCGCCAGTGACGAGGGCATGTTCTCGGAGCGACGCGATGTCATGATCGGTCCGTTCACGAGCGACTTAGGCCATCTCTTTGCGCGGCTGGAAATATGGATGAATGAGGCTCGATCGGTTCTTCGGGAAGAGATCCGTGAGAAGGTCGGGCTTTGAGCTTGCCCGGCCGGCTCACCAACTCGCCGGCTTACACAAACGTGGCGCGACTTATTCGTCGCGCCGTGTAACCCCCAGAATCTGTGGACAAGCATGTGGACAACTGCTTTTCATGATGAGAATTCCCTCGCCTGGCGGCCAACCCTGCAACCTGCCTAAGATTTAGTCATTGGGGCACCCCGTTTCTTTACCACAACATATAGGATAATAGGTTTTTCCCCTAGGAAATTCCCCAGGAAATTGCAAATGCCTGAGCACAAGCTGTTTACAATCCCCAGGCTTCGATCAGCGCATAGACTGGCTGCTGACCCCTAGTAGCCCTTGCCCAGTGGTCCTCTGCGTCGAGGCACAGGTTGGGTGAGGCGGAACCTGCGTCAGAAAATGGGCTGGTAATGTTTGGAATGCACGCCGGACTCGTCTGCGAAGCCGACTGAGCCTTGGTCGGGTTTGCCTGTATCGTTCAGATCAATTCGATAGTGTCCTCGAACCTGTTCCATGGCGGTCTCGAACGGGGTCGCCCGGGGGTATAGTTCGCCTGGTGCATGCGCTCCTCGCGCGAGGACACTGACCGCCTCCGGAGTGCCATATTGCGGGTCCGAGAAGATATAAATTTCCGCAACAGCGTGATCGCCGAGTTTGTGCCCGGGCGTGGTGGCTGGCACCAGTGTGGACAGCGTGCTGTCCAGTCGTGCTTGTCGGAGCCGCTTTAACAGTCCAACCACTTGGCTGTCGGTTGCCTGAGGGGGGACCATCACGATGATCACATTCAATTCAGGAATCGTGGTCTTGACGTGAAACATCACGGGAGCCGTGTCCTGGTCCGGGGCCGTGGCGGTGGGGAGCCGTTCAGGCATCGCGCCCGGCTTCTGCTTTGAGCCGGGCACGTACAGCCACATCAACAGCCAGAGGCCGACGATGATGCCCAAAATCACGACCAGAGGGTGGGCGCCGGCGCGCTTGCCTTCCTCGTAAGGGCCTGAGCCTTGTGTCGACTGGGCTTGGTTCGTATCCTGTTCCATAACTCTGAAAGGGACTGAGGACTGAGTTATGAGGACTGAGCCTCAGTCCTCATGCCTCGCAGCTCAGTCCAGTGCTCCTCTTTTGTTTGGCGCTTTCCCATAGGGCGTCCAGCTCAGCAAGAGACATTGAGTCAAGCGTCCGACCGGAACGAGCAGCTTCCGCCTCCATCTGTTGAAACCGCTCGACAAATCGGTTGGTTGCCCCGCGCAGCGCGTCCTCCGGGTTGACCTTCAGAAATCTGGCGAGGTTGACCAGCGCAAACAGGAGATCTCCGAATTCGGCCTCGATACGTCGCTGAGTTTCACCGGTTGACGAGGTCATGGCCTGGCGCACTTCCCGCACTTCCTCTTCGATTTTGTCCATGACTTGCTCCGTACCTTCTCGGGTGTGCGGCCAATCGAACCCGACTCGGGAGGCGCGGGCCTGCAGCTGGAATGCGCGGAGCAGCGCCGGCAGGGTTTGAGGCACTCCGTCCAACGCGGACTCGGCTCCGCCGGCCTGCTTTCGTTCGTCGCGTTTGATCTGTTCCCATTTGAGATACACCTGATCGGCGTTGAGGGAGTCTCCTCCCTCCATTTTGCCAAAGATGTGTGGATGACGGCGCACCAGCTTCTCCGCAAGCTGGCGCATCACCTCTTCGATCGTGAAGGTTCCTGCTTCGGCCCCGATCTGGGCGTGAAACAAGATTTGAAGCAACAGGTCGCCCAGTTCCTCCCTGAGTTTGCCTGTCTCCTGCCGGTCAATCGTGTCGAGCACCTCGTAGGTCTCCTCCAGCAGGTAGGGCTTCAACGATTCATGGGTCTGCTTCCGGTCCCAGGGACATCCGTCCGGGGCCCGGAGCTTGGCCATCAATTGCACCAGTTCATCGAACCGGTCGGACATGTCATCCAAAGGGTTAGTGGTTATGGGCGAGAGGCGATCGAAAATTCCCATCGCCTCCTGCCCCTTGTCTGAGACGGATACGCGCGCGGCTATTATACCCGTTTCGTCGCTGGTATCAATCCGCCTTCTGCTTGCGCCAAGGATCGGACGTGTGATACTTTACGCCACGAGCGCTGTGAGCACGAGGGGTTCCGTCTATGGGTGAGGAGGAATCAAGAGGATTCGTTATCCGCGATCGTCGCACAGGGGCCGAGGGGGGGGGAGCTGTCTCAGACAGAGCCACGGCCTCCGCATCCCAGTCGAAGCCGACTCTGGCGGAGACGTCACAAGAATCAGCTCATACCCATGAACCAGCACCTCCGCTCACGTTCGCCTCGTTTGTATTCTCGCTCGGCACCTCGGCCCTGATGCTCATGGGTGAGCAACTGGATCCGCAGCAGGAAAGACCGCAGGTCAACCTGTCACAGGCCAAAGAAATCATCGACATTCTTTCGCTTCTTGATAGCAAGACTCGGGGCAATCTGACCTCCGATGAGCAGGCGGTGCTGGGTGACATGCTGTATGCCCTGCGGATGAAATATGTGGATTTGGCGTCGGGCAAGCAGGCGATGAAATCGCCATAGGCTCGAGTCCGCTTCGGCCGCCGCCACCCTTCCTGTGTTCCCACCCGGCCCGCCTGTTGTGTCAGTCAGTCTTGTCTCGTCAGACCGGCGGCGCGATCCAAGACGATCTGTCTCTTGCTGACATGATGCCGATGAAGACTCGGTCATTGTTTCGGTCTATGGGCGTTGCCGGGCTTGTCGCTTTGGCCGGAGGGCTGGGCGTTGCCTGGGTGGTCGGGGAGAGTGGCCGAATCGAACCAGGCCAGCCCTCTCACGCCAGCCTGGCCGCTGGGCCGCCGGTTGCACAGGGACTTCCGGCTTCGACGGGTCAGGCTTTGGTCGGAGTCGTTGAGGAGCAACCTTCTGCACGCGCTGGCTCCGAATTCAAAGCGAGAAGCCCCGTCGAAACGGACCGACGCACGGCGGCCATGTCCCGAGCAGAAGCCGGCTGGCGTCTGGTCACGGAGGGGCAATATCATCGCGCAGCAAAGGTTTTCACCGAGGCTGCAACACTGTTTCCTGGTGATGCGTCCTTTCTGGTTGGACTCGGGCTGTGCCAGCATCGGTTATCCAGAGATGACCTGGCACTGGCCACGCTGGAGCAAGCCATCCGACTCGATTCCTCCGTCGGCCAGGCCCATAAATTGCTGGGCGACGTGTATTATCGGCGTGGCGAGACCCAGACGGCCCTTCGCCATTATGAAACGGCCCGACAGCAGGACCCTAATGACGTGACGCTCCAGGCCCGTCTTGTGACGGCCCAGCGCGAACTCCAGGCGGAGGCAGGGTTTGATCGTCTCTACAGTTCGCATTTTGTGGTGAAATTCGAGAGCTCCACGGATCGTCGCAGAGTGCATGAGGTCGCGCATCGTCTGGAGATGGTGTACAACAAAGTTGGACGAACCTTCTCGTATTTCCCGGGAGAGCCGTTCACAGTGATTTTACATCCCGACCGGCAGTTTCAGGATGCCACCCTGAGCCCTGGGTGGGTCGGAGGCCTGTTCGACGGGAAGATTCACCTGCCGATGCAAGGGATCACGAGAGGCCAGCGGGCGGCACACAGGATTCTGAGCCACGAATATACCCATGCGCTCGTTGATCGGATCAGCGGCGGGCATGCCCCTGTCTGGTTGAGTGAGGGCTTGGCGCTGCACCTGGAAGGGAGGGCCGGCGCCTGGGGCCGCGAGGTGCTGGCGCGTCATGCGGCGGAGGTCGCGCCGCTGAATTCACTCCATGGCGATTTCCTGGAACTGCCTCCGCACAGGGCGACCGTCGCCTATGCCCAGAGCTACCAAGCGACCAGAGCCCTGATTCGCCGATACGGCATGGACCGGGTGCGGAAGCTCTTAGATGCCCTTTCCGTCACGCCTGATTTCTCGAGCACCTTTGAGGCGGTGTTTCAGGATCGGTACAGCGACTTTGACGCTGCCTGGATCGCCGGCCAAGCTCAAGAGAGGTTCTGATGCCTGATCCGTTTGATTCAGCCCAACCAGGCAAGAGGCCGTCGGGGTCTCCCAAGGGGTCGACTGAGGAACACCCTGCCATGAGTGTTCAGCAAGAGGGGTCGAAGCTCACGGATCGGGCGCGCAACTGGACCGGTGACGCAGGCGGAGAGGGGGACCGCCAAAAACTCCACTTGCGCCCCGTCTGGATCGTCCTTCTGCTTCTCGTGCCCTGCCTAGCCCTCACCATCTATTACTCGCAGTACATGATGACGGGCAGTGCCGATTCGGATTCACTGCTGCCGAGCACGGGCTATGCCTTCGTATTGCTGCTGGTGAACCTGGACCTGGTCGGTCTCGTGGTCCTGACGCTGCTCCTGTCCAGAAGCCTGATCAAGGCCTACTTCGAACGCCGGCACCGTTTGGTGGGATCAGGGTTCAGAGCCAAGCTGGTCGCGGCCTTCATTGGATTTGCCTTGATCCCTACGGTACTCCTGGCGTTCGTGGCGAGCGGGCTGGTGAACAAGGCGGTGGATGTCTGGTTCAGCGAGCAGATCGATCAGGTGCTGAAGGACTCCTACGAGGTCGCTCGGATGCACCACGCGGGACATATTGCGTTGGCGGTCAACAGCGCTCGGGCGATCAGTCATGAGATCTTCCGGGAAGAGCTGATGGCGCAGGAGCAGCGCGATTTGCTGGTGGCGGCGATGGCGCGGAAGCGTGCGGAGCACCATGTGGCCGGCGTGGAGGTCTTTTCGTCCAAAATGGAGACCCTCACCAAGGCGTTGGACCCCGAGGTGCCGGCGATGGTATTGGATCTGCCGATCGGGCAACTGGTCTTGCAAGTCTTGAGCGGCAAGCAGGAGCTAACATCCGTGCAGGAAGCGCAGAACGGGCGCCTCGTGCGAGCGGGCGTGCCGATTGCCTCGAATGTCAGGCGCGGCGAAGTGGACGGTGTCATCGTGGTGGACGCTTATGTGCCCGAGTCCCTGCTGGCCAAGATGGAAGGGATCGGCCGGCAGTACGAAGCCTACAGGCAAATGAAGGCAATGAAGAATCCCATTAAGGCGGGAGCCTATCTCTTCGTCGCGGTGATCACCGTGCTGATTCTCTTCAGTGCCACCTGGTTCGGCTTCTATGTGGCGCGGGGCATCACGGTGCCGATTCAGCGGTTGGCGGAAGCAACCGAAACCATCGCGCAGGGCGATCTGAACGTCAGGATCGCGGTCAAAGCCACTGACGAGATCGGGACGCTCGTGGATTCGTTCAATCGGATGACCGAGGACCTGAAGGGCAGCAAGTCAAAACTCGAGCAGGCCAACGTCTCGCTCCGCCGCTCGAACCTGGAACTGGATCGTCGTCGAGCATACACCGAGGCCGTCGTGGACACGATCGCCGCCGGCGTCCTCTCGATTGACCGGACCGGCATCATCACCACGTTCAACCCTTCGGCCGAGCGCATCCTCGGTGTGTGGGGCGATCAACTCCGCGGTCGCCCGGTCAGTGAGGCCTTCAAGGAGCTCGGGCTGGATCTGTTGCAAAATGCCTATGACCGCATGTTGGCTGATGCGCGGGACAGTCTGTCGCTCGAAGGGCCGATGGAAGTGCAGGGGAAATTCCTGACGATCGGATTGAACTGCTCCCGAATGAAGGACGAGGCCGGCAAAGACCTGGGCTTCGTGCTGGTCTTTGAGGACCTGACCGAGCTCATTAAAGCGCAGAAGGCGGCGGCCTGGCAGGAAGTAGCGCAGCGCATCGCCCATGAGATCAAGAATCCCTTGACGCCCATCCAACTCTCCGCCCAGCGTCTGCGGAAGAAATTCTTCGAGAAGGCTCCCGATTTCGAGGACATCTTCGATGAGTCCACGGAAGTCATCGTGAACGAGGTGAACGGCCTCAAACGGATGGTGGACGAATTCTCGAAGTTTGCGCGGATGCCGGCTCCTCAGATGGCGCGGGAGTCGTTGCACGAGGTGATCCGGGAAGTGGTGGCGCTCTATCGAGGTGCCCATCGGGATGTGGAATGTATGCTGGACCTGGATGAGACCTTGCCGGAGCTGAACCTTGATCGTGAGCAGATCAACCGCGTGTTCGTGAATCTCTTCGACAATGCGATTCAGGCGATGAGCCAGAAAGGCCGTCTCTGGGTCACCACCCGGTATGATACCAAGCGACACAAAGCAGTCGTCAGCGTGGCTGACGAGGGGGTGGGCATCAATCCGGAGGATCAGGAGAAACTGTTCGTGCCCTATTTTTCTCGCAAGAGGGCCGGCACCGGCCTGGGCTTAGCCATCGTGCGCCGGATCATCACGGACCACGAGGGGCAGATCCAGGCCGGCAACAATCAGCCGAGAGGCGCTGTGTTTACGTTTGAGCTGCCAGTCTAAAAGATGTGAACGGTGAGGCGTAAGGAGTGAGGGGTGTGGGGAGAGAGCTGAGGATGAAAGGAATCCTGCTGATCGCCTCACGCCTCACGCTTCACGCCTGACGAGGAGCCATGGCCGAGTCAATTCTCATTGTCGATGACGAAGTCCCGATCCTGAATTCGCTCAGTAAGATCCTCGAGGATGAAGGATACGAAGTCACAGTCGCCAAAAGCGGGACTGACGCGCTGAAGCTCATGACGGCCGAGCCGCCAGATTTGTTGTTGTTGGATATCTGGATGCCGGAGATGGACGGTCTGGAAACCTTGCGACGCGCGCGGGAGCAGGCACCGAGGTTGCCTGTGATGATGATGTCGGGCCACGGGTCCATCGAGACCGCCGTCAAGGCAATCAAGCTGGGTGCCTACGACTACATTGAGAAGCCCCTCTCGCTGGAAAACGTCACCCTCCGAGTCCGGCATGCCCTTGATCAGCACCGGTTGGAGGAAGAAAACCTGAGCCTGCGCACCAAGGTCGAGAGCCGCTTCGAGTTAGTCGGGGCCTCACCGGCCATGCAGCGGCTTCGCCAATTGATCGCCACCGCGGGACCCACGACCGGCCGTGTGTTGATCTCCGGAGAGAACGGGACTGGCAAGGAACTAGTGGCCCGCGGCATTCATCAACAGAGTCCAAGGAGGGAGCGGGCGTTTGTCGCCGTGAACTGTGCGGCGATTCCGGAGAACCTGATCGAAAGTGAGCTCTTCGGACACGAGCGTGGTGCCTTCACGGGGGCCACCGCGCAGAAACGGGGGCAGTTTGAACAGGCCGATCGAGGCACGCTGTTCCTGGACGAGATCGGTGACATGAGCCTCAACACCCAATCGAAAGTCCTTCGGGCGCTGGAGGAACAGCAATTCACTAGGGTGGGCGGAACCAAGCTCATCAAGGTGGACGTCCGAGTCATCGCGGCCTCCAACAAGGATCTGGCGAAGGAGATCAGGAAAGGGAGTTTCCGGGAGGATCTGTTCTATCGGTTGAACGTGCTCCCGATCGAGGTGCCGCCGCTCCGTGAGCGGAAGGAGGATATCCCCTTGCTGGTTCGCCATTTTCTGCGCACCCATGCCGAGGACCAGGGGCTGAAGGTGAAAGAGGTCGCGCCGGATGCGCTGGAGGCCTTGCAGCTCTATGACTGGCCGGGGAATATCCGCGAGCTGCGGAACCTGGTCGAACGACTGATGATTATGGTCCCAGGTCGCCTCATTGAAGATTCCCATGCCGCGCCGTTCTTGCAGGCTCGCCCCGCAACACAACCCGCCCCCCAGTCCGGTTCGGCGCTGGCGTTTAAGTCGTACGACTCCCTGCGCGAGGCCCGCAATGCCTTCGAACGTGAGTTCATCGGCAGGAAGTTGCGGGAGAACGGGTGGAACATCTCTCGGACAGCCGACGACCTCAAGATCGAACGCAGCCATCTGCATCGGAAGATTAAGCTGTTGAACGTCGAATTGCGCCCCGAAAGCTAACAGGCTGCTGAAAAAGGCCCCCAACTTCGTTCTCGGTCCCTCGAACCCCTCAACGTACTCAAACTGTACGCCTCGAGGTCCTCACTCCCTGCGGCCTTGTTGGATGACCTTTTTGAGCAGCCTGTAATCTCATTCGCCGCGTTGACCTCCCTCCAACGCTCCGGTAAGATGCCTGGCACATGACTACCTATCGTCAAGCCGGCGTTAATATTGAATCCGGAAACGAATTCGTCCGGCGAATCACCCCGCTGGTGCGCTCGACGTTCCGGCCTGAAGTGCTCACCGATCTGGGCGGGTTCGGCGGACTGTTCCGGTTCCAGGCTGATCGCTATGCGGAGCCGGTGCTGGTGTCCGGTACCGACGGGGTCGGCACGAAGCTGAAGATTGCCTTTCTGATGGACCGGCACGACACGGTCGGAATCGATCTGGTCGCGATGTGCGTGAATGACGTGGTGGTCAGCGGGGCCGAGCCGCTGTTCTTCTTGGATTACCTGGCCACAGGCAAGCTGGCCGTGCCAAAAGCCGAGGCGATCCTGAGGGGGATTGCCGATGGATGCCGGCAGGCAGGCTGCTCATTGATCGGCGGTGAGACTGCTGAGATGCCGTCCATGTATGCGGAAGGTGAGTACGACCTAGCGGGCTTTGCGGTCGGCGTCGTGGATCGGTCCAGAATCATTGACGGGAAGGACATCGTCCCGGGCGATCTGTTGGTCGGCTTGGCCTCAACTGGTCTGCACAGCAACGGCTATTCGCTGGCAAGGCGAGTACTCTTGGAGGACGGAGGCCTGACTGTGAAGAGCCGGATCTCTGACCTGGATCAACCGCTGGGCGAGATGCTGCTGACTCCGACGCGCATCTATGCGAAACAGATCCTGGCGTTAGCTGCAGACTATCCCATCAAGGGGCTCGCGCACATTACCGGCGGCGGGCTCACTGAGAACCTGCCCCGCATTCTACCGAAAGGCTGTCGAGCTAGGGTGCATCGTGGTGCGTGGCCTGTCCCCCCCATTTTTCAGGTGCTCAGGAAAATGGGGAAGGTGGATGAGGAGGAGCTGTACCGGGTCTTCAACATGGGCATTGGCTTGGCGCTGGTGGTATCGGCGAATCACGTCGAGCAACTGATCGCCCGGGCTGCCGAGCTGGGAGACCGCGGGTACAGGATCGGCGAAATTGTCGCGAGCGAACCGGACGGGAAACGGGTCGAATATGTCGGGTGAACGGCCGACCGGCAAGTTGCGCCAAGCAAAGCTGCGAGTGGG
>Ga0209854_1000038_pt1 | contig 20295 bp, 17 predicted proteins | sample GWRWS3_30_40_FD_187234 | JGI IMG/M metagenome (GOLD analysis project Ga0209854, IMG submission 187234) | Riverbed sediment microbial communities from areas with vegetation nearby in Columbia River, Washington, USA - GW-RW S3_30_40 (SPAdes)... | ecosystem: Environmental > Aquatic > Freshwater >... | reverse complement strand
CAGGGTCATGTACTCGGCCAGTTGGAGACGGCGCTGTAACTCGGGCCCGCGGTACCGCTCCTGCAGGCGCTTTCCCTCAGCCGTGGTCTCGGCCTTGACCTCCGAGAGCATGATCACCTCGCTGTTGACCACCGCGACGATGCGATCCGCGAGATGAGCGGCCTCTGCGGCGAGGGGCATGAAGCAGGCGGTGGCCAGCACGGCCGAGGCGAGCGCGCCCCTCGCTCGGGTCGTCGATGGCCGCTGCTGCTGAGAAGGAATGCGTGTGCGCAACATGGTTGAGTGGCGCTCCGGGCGACGGCAAGTCAGTGGCCGGTATCCTCGGTCACGTACCTGGACGCGTCCGCCATCCGTATGGTCGAGGTCGCCCGCAGGTTTGCGAGATATTCCCCGAATTGCTTCTGACGCTTCTCCGCGTACAGCTCCTGTCGCAGTCGTTCACGCAATGCATGGACCGCTTTCGTATCCCCGGGCTCTCGACTGATGAGTTTCATAATGTAAAATGCCCCTGACTCGGTCTTGATTGGCGCGCTGACGGTGCCGGGCCTCAGCCTCAGGAGGACCGCTTCGACTTGTGGGTCCGCCGACCCCTTGCGGTAGAGGCCTAGGTCGCCACCCTTGGACCTGGTCTCCTTGTCGGTCGAGTAGCGCTGGGCGAGTTTGGCGAAGTCCATCCCCTCGTCCACCATCCGTTTGATATCCTTCGCCGCAGACTCGTTGTGCGTGACGATTTGCGCCGCCTGAATCCGTTCAGGGGCCGGTAGCACAGCCCCGTGCTCGACGTAATAGGCCTCCAGCTCCTCTTTCGGAATATCAATCTGGTTCTTCAGCACTTGCTGCAACAGTTCGTCAAGGATCACCTGCTCCTTGAACCGCTGCAGACGCTCGCGGATGGCTTGGCTCTGATCCAGGCCGAGCTTGCGGGCTTGCTGCATGAGGAGCTCCCGACCGATCAAGTCGTCGAGAAATTTTCGTTTTCCCCCTTCCTTCTGATAGCGGGCCTTGGTGGAGTCAGGCAGTTCGGACCACCGAAAGTCGAATTCGCCTTGGGTGATGGGCTTCCCGTTGACGATCACCAGGACCGGCGAATCCTGCGACGGGGGGGCACAGCCGGCAAGGGCGAGCATGAGACACGCGAGCAGGGCGCCCGTCATGATGAACGCTGAACGCGGAATGCTGAACACTGAAGCCATGTGTGCCTCTCCAGTCAGAAAACCAAGCGCTTTAGCTATCATAGACCTGCCAGAGTTTGCAAGGCTTCGTTCAGCTCGGGAAACAGAGCCGGCCAGTCGGGCTGCGGCATCCGGAGTTCGAAGGAGAGCGGCGAGAGGAGGCGCAACCGCCGCTGATAGCGGTCCATCAACTGCCTGATGCCGGCCTCCGGCACCCGGCCTTTGGGATCGAAGGCGATGACCACCGTGCCGAGCTTCACCTCGACCGAAGCCAGCCGCAGGGCTTTGGCCAGCAGCCGGATCTGCATCACTTCGAACAGACGCTCGACCGGTGCCGGGAGCGGACCATAACGGTCCTGGCTCTCTCCGTAGAGCAGGGCCAGATCGCCCACTTGTTGGCAGGAGGACAGCCGTTTGTAGAGCGAGAGTCGCTGATGGGTGTCCCCTACGTAGTCCTCGGGAATGAAGGCGGACACGTTCAGATGCAGGGTCGGGTCCGGCTCTTCTTCGATGACCGTGCCCTTGAGCCGCTGCACGGTTTGTTCGACCATCTGCAGATAGAGGTCCAGCCCCACGGCGGCGATGTGGCCTGACTGTTGTTTGCCCAAGAGATTGCCCGCCCCCCGGATTTCCAGATCCGCCGCCGCGATTCGGAACCCGGACCCCAGTTCGGTGAATTCCTGGATCGCCACCAGCCGTTTCTGCGCATCGCCGCTCAGCATTCCTTCGTCCGGCGTCAAGAAATAGGCGTAGGCTTGGTGCCCGGCCCTGCCCACTCGACCCCGGAGTTGATAGAGCTGCGCCAACCCAAACGTGTCCGCACGGTTGATGAGGATCGTATTCGCGTTGGGCACGTCCAGGCCGGACTGGATGATGGCCGAGGCGAGCAGCACGTCCGCCTCCCGGTGCAGGAACTTCAGCATGACCGATGCCAGCAGCCGTTCCTCCATCTGCCCATGCGCCATGACGATGCGCGCCTCCGGCACCAGTTGCTGCAGCCAGGCCCCCATCTGTTCCATGGTCTCGACGCGGTTGTGGACAAAGAAGACCTGGCCTCCCCGCCCGAGCTCGCGGATGATCGCCTCCCGGATGACCGTTTCGTTGAAGCGGAGCACCTGGCTGCGAATGGCCAAGCGGCCGGTCGGCGGCGTGTCGATCACCGACAGGTCGCGGACCCCAGACATGGCCATCTGGAGGGTGCGTGGAATCGGCGTCGCCGTAAGCGTGAGCACATCTACCTGAGTCCGGAGCTGTTTCAGGCGCTCCTTGTGTCGCACGCCGAACCACTGTTCCTCGTCGATAACGACCAGGCCCAGATTCCGGAACTGCACGTCCTTTTGGAGCAGACGGTGCGTGCCGATTACTACGTCCACCGTGCCGGCTGCCAACTCTCTGAGCACGGAGTTGATTTCCTTAGGGGTCTGGAAGCGCGACAGCATGGCCACGCGGGCCGGGAACGGCGAGAAGCGTTGTGAGAAATTCTCGTAGTGCTGCTGGGCCAGCAGGGTGGTGGGGACCAGGACCGCCACCTGGCGGTTGTCCTCCACTGCCTTGAACGCAGCGCGCATGGCGACCTCGGTCTTCCCGTACCCGACGTCACCGCAGACCAGACGGTCCATCGGCTTGCGGGATTCCATGTCGCCCTTGATGTCCTCGATGGCGAGGAGCTGGTCCGGCGTCTCTTCGTACTCGAAGGCTGCTTCGAACTCGTGGGTCAGCGTGCTGTCCGTCCCGTACCCGGTTCGATGGATGACCTCTCGGTTGGCATAGAGGTCCACCAATTCCTGCGCCATTTCTTCGATGCCTTGTTTGACGCGGGCCGTGGTGCGAGCCCAACTGGTCCCGCCCAGCCGGTCCATCCTGGCGACCTCGCCCTCCGCTCCCCGATAGCGTTGGACTTGATTCAACCGGTCGAGCGGCACGTAGAGTTTGTCGCCGCCCGCGAACTCCAGGATCAAGTAGTCGCTCTCGAACTCCTGGACCGATAGCCGGCGAATGCCCTGGTACCGGCCGATCCCGTGCTGGACGTGCACGACATAGTCTCCGACGTTCAGGTCTTCCAACGACGACAGGAAGGTAGCGGCCCTGCTTTTCGGGGCTGGCCGATGGCGCATCCCTTTGGCAAAGAGCTCTTCTTCGGTGACGATGGTGAGCCGCCCCTCAGCGGAGACGAAGCCGGCCGAGAGGTCCCCTTGGAGCAGGTAGAAGGGCGGCTTGTCTTTCGACGATGAGATCCAATGCTGAGGCTTCCAGCCGGCGGCCGGGAGATCGTGCTCCCCAAACAAGGCCAGCAACCGATCAACCTGGCCTCGGCTGCGGGCCACGATCAGGACCGGCCCCACGCTGCGGAGGCGGTCCAGAATGGTGAGGGTCTCGCTGAACGGCATCCCGCGCTGGGCCAGACCGACGCTGTTCGGCGATTGGCCGGGGAATGTCACCACGGGCTGCCACGAAGAGCCCAAGGAGGCGACAGGCTGCACGGCGACGCAGGGCCAGGAGCGAGTCGCCAGCAGGATTGCCTCCCAGGGCAGGTAGAGCCGGTCAGGAGTCGGGTATGGCGCCTCTCTCGCCGCCGCGTGTCGAAGGTAGGCCTCTTCCGCCTCTTCTCGGAACTCTTTCGCCTTTTTGGCGAGGGCTTCAGGTTGATCCAGCACCAGAACCGGCGGGTCAGGGAAATAGTCGAGCAGGGTCTCCATGCTTTGGTAGATTTCAGGGCCCCGCCACTCCGCATCCGGGGGGAGGGGCGTCAGCGCGTCGGGATGTTCGGCCGGGTAAATCAACTCACGGGCCGGCAGCAGCCAGGCCTCGGTGAGCGTGGTAGTGGACTTCTGCGTAGCCGTGTCGAAGATGCGCACAGACTCGATGGTGTCGCCGAGAAATTCCACTCGCAGCGGATCAGGGTAGGCGGTCGAGTAGATGTCCACGATGCCTCCCCGGACGCTGAACTCGCCTGGGATCTCCACCACTGATCCCTGTCTGTATCCCAGTCGCAGCAGGCCTGACGCGAGCGTTGCTCGTTCCAGGGTCTCGCCCGGTGTGATCCGCAAGCAGGCGCCTGATAAGACCGACGGAGGCAGCAGTCGTTGAATCAAGGCTGGGACGGACGTGACCAGCACGGCGCGGGCCTGCCCCATTTGAGCGGGAGAGAGCCCATCACCCGTTGCACCCGCAGACGCAGCGGGTACCCGCGCCTCTCCCGCACCCACCAGCCGGTGCAGCGTCTTCATCCGCCGCGCGATCAGTTCGACGTGCGGCGGGGTTGCCTCATAGGGCAAGGTCTCCCATTCCGGGAACAGCGCCAAGGCCTCCGGCGAGAGGCCCAGCATGGCGTGGAAGAATTGGAGGTCTTCGTACAGCCGTTCAGCTGCCTCATCGGAGGCAGTCACAATAAGCCAGGATGTTGGGGCGTTGCTGGTCAACAGGGTGAGCGCGAAGGCCGCCGTGGACCCATGCGGGCCGATCACGCAAGGTCTGCTTCGGTTATCGCGCAGGGAGTCCAGGACCGGCCTAAGCAGTTGGTCCCAGTATTGAACGCGGGCCGGGAGAATCACAGGAGCCCTTAGGATTTGTTGGTGGGTGCGGGGGGAGCCTCTGTGGGGCTCCCTCCGGTCTTCGTGGCTTGGATCTTCTGCACTAGGCTGGTCGTGGAGACCCCCGGCACCAGCGGAATGGTCCGCACGGTTCCCCCGAGGGCTTCCACGATCTCCCGGCCGATGATTTGGTCGGGCGCCCAATCACCGCCCTTGACCAGGGTGTCCGGTTGCAGGTCGGCAATCAGGCGTCCAGGGTCCGGTTCGTCAAAGAGGACCACGTAATCCACGCAAGCCAGCGCCGCCAGCACTTCGGCGCGCTGCGCATCCGGTACGATAGGCCGTCCGCCCCCCTTATTCAGTGCGCGCACGGATACATCCGAGTTCACACCCACCACGAGGAGGTCGCCTAATTCGCGGGCAGTCTGGAGATAGCGCGTGTGCCCGATGTGCAGCAGGTCGAAGCAGCCGTTGGTGAAGACGATTTTCTCTCCCTTTGCCCGGCGATCGGCAAGAATCTTCTTGAGGTCAGCGTGGAGTTTGACCTTTTTCCGCATAGCCACATCTTACATAAAGAGCCGTCAGAAATCCTAGCCGGTAGATTGGCGGGCGGATACCGGCCTGCGGGTCCCCCCCATGCTTGTCCTCCTAGGCAGGAATTGACTACACTATCCTCGTGACCGGCAGGCGTATTAACGAATCACTCATGGCCCAGGTCGGCTCTGGGAGGACACGTGTCTGATCCGGGTGACGAGAAGGAAAGCAAAGCCTACAGTCTGTACACGTCGCTCCGGCGGTACTTCGAGCCACTCCGCGAGCACTGGGACAAGCTCACCCCGGAAGAGCAGGCGGTGGTCATCAAGGAAGTCGAGGCATTCCTGAATTCGGTGCGGCTGCCGGAAGGCCGACGGCCCGGGTGACCCGGTCGTGGCCGAGCGCCAAAGGCCGCCATGTCCTCTGGTGTGGATTATCCGAGTTGGGGGTACAATTTCTTGGTGCACTCGGGGCAGATGCTGTGGGTAAAGTTTGCGTCCGTATGGGCCTGGATGTAGCTCTCAATATGATCCCAATGGCCGTGGCTATCGCGAATCTTGTTGCAGGAAGCGCAAATCGGTAACAACCCCCGCAAGGTCTTGATGTTATCCAGCGCGTCTTGAAGGGCCAGGATCAGCTTCTCCCGCCCCTCTTCGGCCTGCTTGCGTGCGGTGATGTCCAATGCAATCCCGAGACACCCGGTGACGATGCCGTCAGGCGCGCGCATCGGCTCGATATAAGCCTGGAGCCATCGTCCACGAATCTTCATTTCGAAGCTACAGGGCTCGCCGCGGAGCGCGACTGCGTGCGCGGTGAGAGGAGGGCGTTCAGGATCGTCCTGGAAGTGCTCCAGGACGGTGGTGCCAACGAGTTGGTTCGGGTCCAGTGTCAGAGGCTGAAGGCCGGCGCCCCTCACGAATGTGATCCTGAGCTTGGTGTCGGTGATCCAGATGATCGCGGGCAATTGCTCCATCACGAGCTGAAGGCGGGCTTCGCTCTCCCGCAGCGCTTGTTCGGCCCGCATCCGCGCGCGCCGCTCTCTGACCTCTCGTAATTCCCGCTCGATGGCCGGGCACAGTCGCTTGAGATTGTGCTTCATCAGGTAGTCGTGGGCGCCGGCCTTCATCGCGACCACGGCGGTCTCTTCCCCGATGACCCCGGACACAATGATGAAGGGCAGGTCCAGTCCCTTGTTCTTGAGCAAGTCCAAAGCCGTCAGGCCGCTGAACCTCGGCATAGACCAATCGGCGAGCACCAGCTCCCACTTCTGCTGATCAAGAGCCGCGCTCATGGCCTCGGGAGTATCCACTCGTTCAAACGTGGGAGCATAGCCACCGTGCTGCAGCTCACGGAGGAGCAAGGCGGTGTCATCTTCGGAATCCTCGACGATCAAGACGCGAAGCGGTTTGCTCATGTTACGCCGACCTTGGTACCGGTGCAGGTTCGTTCAGGACGAGCCAGTACAACCCCAATTGCCGCACGGCCTCTATAAACTGGGCAAAGTCCACCGGCTTGCGGATGTAGCTGTTGGCGCAGTGCCGATAACTCTCAACGACGTCGCGGTCCTCCCTGGAGGAGGTGAGGATCACGACCGGCAGGAGCCTGGTTCGCGGATCAGCCCGCAGGAGCTGCAGCACCTCCAACCCATCAATCTTGGGGAGTTTCAAATCCAGCAGGATGAGCTGAGGCATCGCCGTCAGGTCTCGTCCTGCGTATGCTCCCGTGGCGAAGAGATAATCCAGGGCTTCGGCCCCATCGCGCGCCACGACCACCTCGTTCACAATCTTGTTCTGCGTGAGGGCGCGGAGGGTCAGGGCTTCGTCGTCCGGGTTGTCCTCCACCAATAGAATAATTTTGTTCGTCATCCGGTGACTCCGATGTGCCGTTTTCCCTCAGACGGCTGCAAGGTAAAATAAAAAGTCGCGCCTTTCCCCATCGCGCTTTCCGCCCAGACGTGGCCCCCATGTCGACGAATGACGCGCTTGACAGTCGCCAGGCCGATGCCCGTGCCCTCGAATTCCTGGTTGGAATGCAGGCGCTGGAAGGCCCCGAAGAGCTTGCCGGCGTAGGTCATGTCGAAGCCCGCTCCGTCGTCGCGCACGAAATAGGCTGATGTGCCGTTCTGTCTGGCGACCCCAAATTCAATCCTGGTCCTGGGGCGCCTACTTGTAAATTTCCACGCGTTCCCGAGCAGGTTCTCCAGCGCCACCCGCAGCAGATGCGCATCCCCATTGGCCACGACCCCGTCTGCGATCGCAAAGGTCACCTTGCGGTCCGGCTGGGTCTTTTTCAGGTCGGCGGAGATGGATCGGGCCAGTGCGCTCAGATCGACGCGCTCCCGCCGCATTCCCTCGCGGGTGACGCGCGCCAGATTCAGCAAGTCATCAATCAGCCGCGCCATCCGCTGGGTGGCGTCGCGCACGCGTCGCAGATAATCCTTCCCCTTCGCGTCCAGCTTGTCGGCGCAATCTTCAAGCAGCGCCAGGCTGAAGCCGTCGATGCTCCGGAGCGGCGCGCGCAAGTCGTGCGAGACGGAGTAGCTGAACGATTCCAGTTCTTTGTTGGATGCCTCGACTTGGGCGGTGCGCTCGAACACGCGCTGCTCAAGCTCCACATTGAGCCGGCGAATTTCATCCGCCACCCGCTTATCCTCCGTGATGTCGATGCAGGAACCAATGTACCCCGCAAAGGCCCCGTCCCACTCATAGCGCGGGCCGCCGATATTCAAGATCCAGCGATACTCGCCATCCGTTCGCCTGAGGCGGTACTCCATCTTGAACTCCTTGCGGGCATCAAAGGCCGACCGATAGATCTCAAGACACCGCTCCCGATCTTCGTGATGGACATCCTCTGCCCAGCCGTTCCCTAATTCCTGGTCGAGGGTTCGGCCAGTAAACTCCAGCCAGGGTTTGTTGAAAAAGGTCCAGAGCGCATCTGGGCCAGACATCCAAATCAGCACAGGAGCGGTGTCGGCCATGACGCGGAAACGAGTTTCACTCTCCCGCACCGCTGCCTCCGCCCGCTTGCGCTCGGTAATGTCGCGGGCAATCTTGGAGGCTCCAATGATGCGCCCCTTGACGTCCTTAATCGGTGAGATGGTCAAGGAGACGTCGATATTCTTCCCATCTTTCCTCCGGCGCACCGTTTCGTAATGTAGAATGCGCTCACCTCGCTTCAAGCGTTCGATGATCGCCGGTCCCTCATTTTGACGGTCAGCAGGGATCAAGGCGGCGACCGGCTTGCCGGTTATTTCTTCAGCGGCATAGCCGAAGATGCGCTCCGCCCCTTTGTTCCAACTGGTCACGATGCCGTCTAGCCTCTTGCTGATGATCGCGTCATCCGAGGATTCCACGATGGCCGCTAATCGGGCATGCGTCTCTTCGGCCCGTTTGCGTTCCGTAACGACCGCAGAGAATGCCATGGCCATCAAGGCGGTGGAACCCATGAACGATTGCAAAAAAAGAAGGGACTCATTCGGCGTTTCTCTCGCAAAGGGACCGAATCCGAGCAAGGTGCCCCAGGTTGCGATCCCCGAAAGCAGGAAAGTAGCCGTCGCCGTTTCACGTTGACTGAATCGAAAGGCTGTCCAGACGAGGATCGGAACGCAGAAGTAAGCGAGCGGATAACTGTTGACTAGAGTTGAAGACAACTCACCGAACACAGCCTGGCTGATAAGCAATAGAAACAACAGCAACAGGGTAACCTCGAGGATCTGTTCCCGGGTCCATCGAAGGCGCGGGTTCGCACTCCAGAGGACCAACAGCGGAGCCACGACGAGATCGCCCGCGGCATCCCCCAGCCACCACGTCAACCAGATAGAGCTGTAGTCGGACCAGTTAGCGTAGCCACCTAGAGAGAGGCTGGTCACGCCGAACGTGGCACTTACCGTCGTGCTCACCATTCCGGCGAGAGCCGCGAATTTGAAAATATCTTGCGGTCGCTCGAAGGCCTGACGGCCGTTGGCATTCCTGTTAACCAGGTAAGCGCCCACCAGTCCCTCGAGGGTGTTGCCCATCGCGATGCCGATCGATGTTCCCATTGAGCCAGCCGTCGTTATGTTCACCAGGAATGCGCCTAGGAAGATGCCGGGCCAGACGCGATACCCCAGCACGAGGAAAGCTGCCAGCGCGATGCCCGAGCCTAGCCACACCGCGGTTGCGCTTGGGTGCAGGAAAGCCAATGCCAGTCCAAGTTTGCCTGCGATGAAATAAACGCCGGCGAGGACTGCAATCCCGCATGCAATGGGGAGGCTGTTCAATTTGGGACGCATGCAACCTGCACCCTTCCAAATCTGACGAAAGCAAATGCCATGCCTTCGTATTGTTGTTCACAGAAGATTGCAAAAGATTTCATTGATTTACGAGCCGAGGCTATAGAAAGGTCATAGGGGTGTACCCATTAGGGTACAGGGAGTGCCAAAGCTGAACGGGGCAGACATGACCGCCCTGGAGGCAAGGCGCGAGCGCTGCTGCGTGGCTGGCTATGTGATCTGCAGCTTGGACGGGGTGGATACTGTAAAGTCCAGGTGCCAGTTTTTCGTAGGCCAGGCAGGGGGCGGCAGGGAGGAACCATCAGCTTTCAGGAGCAGCTCGATCCACGGCACGGCTCGCTCCGTTTCCGTCAGCGGTTCAGGCCAAGACATCAGCGGTGCGATGTCAATGGGAACCAGGTGCTCTGTCTCGGCAAAGGCCAGGACATACTCGTTCACTTGCACCCCGATCCCGCTGATCCAGTCCAGGAGCGGCTTGGTCACATAGACAAAGAGATGTCGTTGATCCAGGTCACCAAGGGTGCCCAGTCCCTGCACTTCCACTTCGCTAGGCCTCTCACTCTCTTGCTGTCTTGACCACACCAGACAGTTCACTCCCATGATCGGGTCCTGATCGTCGCGCCGCCGCCAGATCGGGTACCCGTCACGGCCTGCCATGCACAGGATCGGATGCAGATCCGGTTTCTGGATGTTAAGAACTTGGACCAGGATGCGAAAGTGGCCCAGCTCAGCGGGAGAACAGGCTCGTTTCAATTTCACAAAGACGTTCGCGCTCGTCAACGGTTTGGCGCAGTCCTGGAAAAACTCCAGACGGGCAAGCTGTTTCTCGACCACCTCCAGTTGCTTCAGCATCAGCCCCTCGAGCTGCGCGCCGAACCGTTCAAGAAATGAAGCCCGTTCAGACTCTGGCATCGGGACGCTCAAGTCCTGGATCGGGAGGCGCAGATCTGCCGGATTGTCGAGCAGAATCCGTAGCCGTTTCCGGGTGAACACTTCCACATAGCCGAGACCCCGGTGGTTGCCTTCCCGGATGAGCGCATCTTCCTCAGCCGGCGTAAGTTCGATATTCGTGAAAAAGACAAAGGCTTTGAGGGTGGGTTTTTCGTTCAGGGCCGCTTGCAGATCATCGCAAAATTTGCTCGCGACCCACCGTTTGTCTTCCGGGGAATCGGTGACGGCCTCCCGAAAGCCGACCGCTCCCCAGACTTGAATGCCGCTGTTTGTCCCTCGCGTCAACATCGCTGGTTCCATGCTCACCCGTCTATCATCGCTCATCGAGTGTCGTGTGCACAAGGCAGGGTGTTATAAATTGATGCATCCAGGAGGGCTCGTAAAGCGAGCGGGCAACGAGGTCGGCAAGAGAATTTCCAAGGCGACCAGCGCCGGCGCGGAAACGGTGAACAAGGCTGTGACGTTACCGCCCCTCTGGCGATCCAAGAGCAATACGTGAGCGAGCGGGGCGAAAGATGGAATGGCCCAACAGCGGTGTCAAGAGGTTAGCTGGCAGTGGACGGGAAAAATAATACCCCTGGAGTTCATCACACCGCCGGCTTCGCAAGAACTCCGCTTGCGCGTTCGTTTCGACACCCTCTGCGATGACGGTCAGATCGAGACAACTGGCCAGCGAAATAATCGCTTGGATAATCGCCGCATCCGCTGGATTGGTCGGGAGGTCGCGCACGAAGGACTGGTCAATTTTCAAGGTCGTGATCGGGAGATACTTTAAGTAACTAAGGGACGAATACTCGACGCCGAAGTCGTCAATAGCGATCCGAACTCCGACGTCGCGCAGTTTCCTGAGCGTAGCAATGGACCGTTCCCGATCCTGGATGAACAGGCTCTCCGTGAGTTCTACTTCGAGCGAGGAGGGCTCCAGACCGGTCTCGTGCAGGATCTGGACAATCATGCCGCTCAGATTGTGGTGTTGAAAGAGTCGTCGCGAGATATTCGCCGCCACGCGTAAGTCCGGGAACCCTCCGACTTGCCAAGCTTTGGTCTGTGTGCAGGCAGCGTGCAGCATCACTTCGGTGATCGGCACGATCAAGCCGGTTTCTTCCGCCACCGAGATGAATGAGTCTGGAGAGAGCAATCCACGGTGCGGATGGTTCCATCGGACCAGCGCCTCGACGGCGCAGATGTTCCCGGAGTGGGCATCAATGAGCGGCTGGTAGTGAGGGAGAAATTCTTTTCGTTCCACCGCCAGCCGGAGATCGGTTTCCAGTTGCAGACGTTCGGCAGCCCGCACGTTCATGTCGGCCGAGTAGAACTGGAACGAGTTGGTCTTGGCTTTGGCGACGTACATGGCCGTATCGGCAAATTGGATGAGGCCGTCTCGGTCTTGGTCATCCGAGGGATAGATTACGATGCCGATGCTGGCGGTCATAAAGATGTCGTGTCCTTCCAGTCTCAACGGAAGCCCCACGGTATCGAGGAGCTTCTGCGCGGCGGCGCTGGCGTCGTTCGGAGACGTGATCTTTTCGAGGATGAACATGAATTCATCGCCGCCCATGCGGGCGACTGAATCGCTTTTCCGCACACAGCTTGTCAACCTGGTCGCCATTGCCTTCAGGACCAGGTCCCCCATGGGGTGCCCCAAACTGTCATTCACGAGCTTGAAGCCATCCAGGTCCAGAAACAGAACCGCCAACAGATTACCGGTTCGGCGCGCACGGCCCAGCGCCTGGTCGATCAGTTCCATGAACTGACGACGATTCGGCAGGCCGGTGAGGAAATCGTAATAGGCCAATTCAGCCAGGCGGGCCTCCGTCTGCTTGCGCTCCGTGACGTCGCGGATGATGGCGCTGTAGAAGGTCTCTCCCAAGGTCTTCCAGGTCGCCAGTGAGAGCTCCACCGGAAATTCGGCACCGTCTTTTCTCAACCCGTGCAATTCGACCGTCGTCCCGATCACCCGCGATTCGCCGCCTGCCTGCGCCCGCTTCAGCCCCTGTTGGTGCGCCTCACGGTATCGCTCAGGCATCAAGAGCGTCAGGGGCTTGCCCCGCACCTCCTCTTCTTCATAGCCAAAAATGGCTCTCGCCCCCTTGTTCCAGGACAGAATGACGCCTTGACTATCGGCTGAGATGATGGCGTCGTTGGCGGACTGGGTCACGGAGCGGAACCGCTCTTCACTGGCCCGGACCGTCTCCTCAGCCCGTTTGCGCTCTGTGATGTCCCGGGCGATGCAGACGATGCCGACGGTCTGCTCGAAGCGATCGCGGATCGCCGAAGCGGAGATGTCCAGCACCATCGTCCAGCCCTGCCTGGGAGAATGATTCGTTTCGTAGCTTTGCAGAGCCCCCGTGCGAATCAACGTATCTAGCTTCTCCTTGGGGAAGATGTCGCGGCTGATCGTCGAGACAGATTTTCCGACCAGCTCCGTTTCGGAACGTCCAAGCAAGTGACAGGCTGCTTGATTGGTGACTTGCAGGATCCCCTCATGATCCAGCACCAGCAGGGCGTCGGCCATGGTCCTGATGATCGGCTCCGCCGCAAAGGCGGGCGTGATATCCACCAGTTGATAGCGCCAGATCGCGCGCTCCACGAACACGAGCCAAGCGAAGACTGCGAGGTAGCCGAGAGGGTAGAGTCCAACTCCGTACTTCGGGAGGAAATCCAACGAAGCGATATACGCGCCCGCAAACGCGATCGTGAACCATTTGATCCGGTTCTTGTGCGTCCCAGGCTTGGCCTTTCTGTATTCCATCCAGTAATGATGCAGGCTGATCAGCATGAGGGAAAAGAAGAACGTCATGAACGGAAGGCCCAGCCATCCGTACTTGGGGTAATAGCCCCAGGGATAGCGATACATGGCGCTATGGAGGGCGTCTGTCGGCAAGATCACCGCCGTAAAGAGAGCGGAGATCGTCCAACCGATCCACACCCGAACTTTGTGTCGCTGATAGATGCGAAGCGCGACCACGGTGAAGTGATAGATCGCTGAAGGAATGAAGGGCACGCCGAGGTATGCGGCCTTAGCCCACCAGCGGGCCACGCTTTCGTTCGTCGTCGAATACATCCACGAGAAGCCAAAGAGCCAGACGCTGACCGTCAGCGTCATCAAGAAAAACAAGACGCTCACCGCCGAGATTCGCTCTCGAATGAGAACCGTGAGGCCCAGCAGCAGGAGGGCCGCCGTCGTTACCAAGGTTGGGATTGCGTGAGGGCTGAAAGCGTAATTGGCGGGGTTGAACAGGTCTGTGATCATGACGGCCCAACGAGATGTGCAAAAGTCGGGCCGTCACATTTGCTAGCACTAGGAGTCAAACCCGTTGTTTTTTCAATGGATATGTGAAGAGGCAGAGGTCTCCGATCATTAGTGAGTCTTTTTAAGGACTTAAGCGCAACTTTTTGACCGAGCAGAGCGCAGGATGGGAGCTAATCTTCCGGGATCCCGCCAAGGCGCATGACGCGGGGACCGTGCTTCTCGATGATCGCATCCATGGCGGCCATGGCCTTTGTGGTGCGCTGGTCGAACAGGCCTTCGGTCGCTGGCATCAGGTCGGAGAGCGAGAGGCCGATCAGCCGGTAGCGCGTTCGTGAGACGATCAGGCTCCGGAGGGCGTTGCGGATGTCGCGCCACATGAGAGGGTCGTAGTTAAGCGGCTCGGCAAAATGACGTTGCCGTGTCGTGATCTTGAACTTCGCGTCCTTAAGCTTCACGGTGAAGGCGCCGGCCGATAAGCCCTGCTCTCTTAATTCGTGGGCCAGGGTATTGAGAAAGCCGTGGACCGTCTGTTCCAGGAACGTCAGATCGTCCGTGTCCTGATCGAAGGTCGTCTCATGTCCCAGGCTCTTTTGATTTTGGTCCGGCAACACCGGATCATGGTCCTCGCCGCGCGCGAGCGCCTGCAGCGCAGGAAGGTGCTTGCCCCAGCGTCGGCGAAGCATCGGTTCACATCGAGGCTCCAACAGATCGCCGATGCGGTGAATGCCCAGACGCTCGAGTTCTGCCGCAGTCTTTGGGCCGATCCCTGGCAGTGACCGGACTGGCCGCGGGGCCAAAAAGGCTGCCTCCGTCCCCGGCTCGATGATAGCCAACCCGTCAGGCTTGTGAGCGTCGGCCGCGACCTTGGCGATTGTCTTGCCAGTGGCGATGGCCACAGTACAACGAAGTCCGGTGGCCTCGTAGATTGCGTTCTTGACCACACGGCCCAGTGCCGCCGGGTCTTGGTGAACAAGTTGGAGGTCAGTGATGTCGGCGTAGAATTCATCGATGCTGGTCCAGGCGGTGGCAGGGAAGAAGCGATCGGTCACCTCGCGCATACGACGGTGCATGCGTTCGTAGAGCGGACGATCCAGGGGAACGAGGACGAGCTGAGGGCAAAGCTTGAGCGCCTGTGCCGAGGGCATGGCGGATGTGACGCCGTATTGCCGCGCTGTGTAGCTGGCGGAGGCGATGATGCCGCGGGGCGGCGGCGACCCGGCAGCCACCAGTTTCCCGGCGAGAGCCGGAATCGCGACCATCGCCGAGGAAGCGAACATCGCGTCCACATCGCCGAAGAGAATCTGCCTAGACCACCGAGGCATAGCGGAGTGAGCGAAGCGCCCCGGCTGCTCCCGTGCTCGCGCAGCGCGCACGATCAGAATGTGCTCGCTGGACGCGCGCAGTTGGGTTCAGCCAGGCCGCTCGCTCCTGGAAGTTAGAGGAAAAAAAAGACTGCTCGCAAACTCAAACTCCAACTGTACTGAGGGAGCGGTGCGTCTTGTTGCGGCGGTGTGAGCTGGAGACCTTGGCCTTTCCACTGTTGACGATTGATCAATGACTTCAGAAGGAGAGATCTTGCGCAATGCCCCTTTGCAGATCCCGCACCGGTGGCGGCTTGGCCGGATAGTGCGCCGCTGTCGTTCATAGACTTTCCCGCATCGTCGGCACTGCCAGGCGTGCGTGGCAAATGCCCGGACCGCCTCGTCGAACCAGTGCCAGATCGTAATGCCGAGCCCATCGCGGTTCATGGCCGCCATCTTGTGGGAAAAGTCCGGTCCGTGGTTCGGTCGTCGCTTGAGCACATCGAACTGCCACTGGTGGATCATCTCGTGCGCCAGTGTGCCGATGATCTCACGTTCGGCCCGCTCAGCATCTTCTGACAGTCGCTGGAGCAGCGGCGACGAGAGCCGGATCAGTCGTCGCCCGTAGCTCGAATCGGCACCGTCACCCACCCGTGCCCTCGGTCCGACTCGACTGACAAACATCCCGGCGGAAGAGGTCAGGCGAGAGCTCCAGACGATCTCAATGGACGAGAGCGCGCCCCGAAAGTACCTGCCATTCAGCTCCCTCCACAAGGCTTGCAACTGTTCGACTGAGGGTAGGGCAGGCGAAGGCCGCGCCATGGTGGCCTCATGAAACCAGATTCGCTGACGGAGTGCAATGTCGAGGGAACGTCCAAGAGAGGCACGATCGGTGGGGTGATGCAGGAGGCGAGACGCGCGGACGTCAGCGACCCAACTCTTCCATCACCGCCGCGGCTAGCAGCGGCACCATGATTTCATGGTGGCCGATGAGCGAATAGCCACGACCGCCTTTCTGGGTAGGACGCTTGACCACGTTTGTCGTCGGGCGGTAGTGAGGCAAGAAGTCCATGTTCACGGTCGTAATGTCGGTCAGCGGGTGCCCCAAGTTGCGGCCCAGGGTAACGGTCTTAAGGAACACCTCCGGCAGGATCACCGCGGAGCCCAGGTTGAGATACACGCCGCCCTCCATCCCGGCCACGACAGCCGCCAGCCTTCTGAAGTCGAGCAGGGAAGCAGCGCCGATGGCGGCTCCGTCGGCCGAGGGATGCATGTGGATGATGTCAGTTCCGAGCGCCACGTGGACCGTGATTGGAATCCCGAGCCTGGCGCCGGTGGCCAGCAGGCTGATTGTGCGATGGGGGAACTGTCCCTTGTAGCGGTTGATGTAATGGCCAATCGCCTCACCGATGCCTTGTCCCTCTTTAGCCCCTCGCGCGATCGCCTCGTTCAGCATGCGGCCGGTTTCCTCTGCCATTCCGAAGCGACCGGAGTCGATCTCTGCCTCCACGTCTTCTGAGGTGTGTCCCATCAGAGCCAGCTCGAAATCATGAATGATCACCGCGCCGTTCATCGCGACCGCCGTCACGATCCCCCGTTCCATCAGGTCCACCAGGATCGGGTTTAGGCCGACTTTCGTCGGGTGCGCACCCATCCCGACGATGACCGGGCGACCCTTGCGGTGGGCTCGGACGATGGCCTGCACGACGGCGCGCAGCGTCTTGACCGCCAGAATGTCGGGGAAGGTCTCGAGGAACTTTTTGAACGTCCCGCCGCGCTGCCAGGGCAAAGAGAAGTGGGCCAGCCGTACCTTACTCTGTCGGCGGCTCAGCGGATAGGTCTTCAGCTTGGACAGGTCAATCGGCTTGAGCGGTGCGCGGGGCGAGACCGGCGCTCGGACCCTATCGGGAGGTTTTCGCAAATACGTCTTCCTCGATCAATTCGCACAGGACATGCCCGAGCGTGATGTGGCTTTCCTGGATGCGGGCGGTCACGGTGGACGGCACGATGAAACAATGATCCACGAGGCTCCTCAGCTTGCCGCCTTTCCCGCCCGTCCAGCCGACCGTAATCAGGCCGATCGCTCGCGCGGCTTCCGCCCCTTTCAACACGTTAGTGGAGTTGCCGCTGGTGCTGATCGCAATGGCGATGTCACCTTTCTGGCCGTGCGCCCGAACTTGCCGGGAGAAAATCTCGGCATAGTCATAATCGTTGGCGATACAGGTGAGCGCCGCCATGTCGGCGCCCAACGCGATGGCAGGCAGGGGCGAACGGTCGCGATGGTAGCGGCCCACGAATTCAGCCGCGATATGGGACGCGTCGGTTGAGCTCCCGCCGTTGCCGAACAGCAGGACTTTATGCCCCTCTCGGAAGGCCCGCGCGATGAGGCGCGCCACCTCGACGATACGATCAGCATGCTCCCGGACGAACCGCCGCTTGACCTCGGCGCTGTCATCGAAAGCCTTGACAACACGCTCCTTCATGAGCCGCGATTCTAGGCTACCATCCGCTATCTGTCAAACCTGGCGTGATGTTGATCGAGTCTGGTCGGGGTGTTATAGTCCGCCGCCATGAGTATCGAAAGTCCTGTCAAGGCGTTGCTGATCGCCGTGTCTGACGATGCGCCGGCGGCGGTCTTTTCGATCAACCGACTGAAGCCGGAGCTCCTGTGTTTTTTCGTCCCTGAGTCTGCCAAAAGTCTCGTCGAAACGTCCGTGCAACCGCAGATCACCCAGATGCCGCGCCGTTGGGACTGGGTGGTGACGCCGGATGCCCACCGCTTCATGACCTGCTACCAAGTTCTGTCTCGGACGCTTCCAGACCTGTTGCGGACCTGGGACGTGAATCCCGGTGAATTGGTCGTGGACCTGACCGGCACCACACCTGCCATGGCTGCCGCGTTATCTCTCGCGAGCATCGCGTCAACATCACGCGCGGTTGCACTGGCGGATGTGAATATCGTCAGTCCAGCCGATGGTGAAGCGGTGACAGTGGAGGGTCGTCAGCGGGTCTGGATGCAAGGGAATCCGTGGGATGAAGCAGCCGGCCTGTCTCGTCGCGAGGGGTGCGATCTCTTTAACAGAGGCGCGTTTGCACCGGCCTCGTCGTTGTTCCGCCAGATCGAGTCTCGCGTGAGCGGCGGGCAGAAACCGCTCTATCGGGCGCTGGCGGATCTGGCGGAGGGATATGGCTTATGGGAGCGGTTTCAGTACCGCCAGGCCTGGGACAAGCTGAAGACGTCGCTCAAGGCGCTCGACATGGCGTCAGTCTGGGGAGGTCCGGCTGGGCTTAAGGGGCTGTTGCCCTCGATCAAAGCCAACGCCGGGTTTCTTGAAAAATTGGTGCTGGACCCCCTAGAGGTCAAAGAGGCCGTCGCCTATGACTTGCTCGCGCACGCGCGTCGCCGCGCCGACATGGACCATAATGCAGAAGCTGCGATGGATACGCTGTTGCGTGCGCTGGAAGCCTTTGCGCAGTGGCAATTGTTCAAGCAATACAAGATCAAGACCTGGGATGTGCAACCGGAACAGTTGCCGGAAGCGTTACGCGAACCCTGCCGGACATGCTACCTGGATGATGTGGATGGGAAATACAAGCTGCCGCTCCAGAGTCAGTTCCGCGCTCTTGCTGGGCTGGGCGATCAGATGGGCCAGGCCTTTTTAGCCCAGTGGCCGAAGATGAAGCCGCTATTGGACGCAGCTAACCAGGCGGTGCTGGGGCATGGGTTCGAGCCGGTGAAAGCGGAACGGTTCCAGCAACTCTATGAGATCGTCATCAAGTTGACCGGCGTAAGCGAGACCTCGCTGCCGAGATTTCCGACCCTAAGCCTCTAAGGCGAAGACGATGGAAGTTCGAATTTATTATGAAGACACCGACTGCGGCGGGGTGGTGTACTATGCGAACTACCTGAAGTATTTCGAGCGGGCCCGCACACATTACCTGGAAGAGCGTGGCCTCTCGGTCGTGGGCTTGTTGAAGGAAGGGACCCAATTCTTGGTCGTGCACGCCGAAGTGGACTACCGTTCGCCGGCGCGCTATGGAGAGACGCTCGCCGTGGAGACCACCGTAGCACAGATCGGCCGAACATCGGTCACCTTTGCCCATGTGATACGGGAACGGGCCAGCCAGCGTGTCGTCGTGGAGGGATCGGCAAAGCTGGTGACCGTGGATCTGCAGGGCAAGGTCAAGCGTTTGGAGAAATCACTGGTGGATGCGCTGCAATCCCCGCTGCGAGGGACGCGTTAATGGACAAGCTGGGCACCTGGGTGGCCATTGCGGCGGTGGGAATCGGTTTCATCATCCTGGTCTGGCTGCTCTTTGCCGAGCAACCGCAGAATGAGAAGAAGGATAAAAAGAAGTGAAGCGCCCCGTTACTCTCGCTTGGCGTAGCGTTCGGCGGCCGCCAGCCGCGCGAACTGCCGCTTCATCGCGTTGACCTGCGCAAGGTAGTCGCTGACGTCGTGGTCGCCGCAGCGCTGGCGGGCAGTCAGCCGGAAGCCACGCCTTGCATAGGCGTCGCCCACCCCGGCTCCGCATAGGTGGATCACTGCGGCCAGATCCTGCTTCTGCCGGAGCGTGGCAGCGGCGATCCGCTGGCGCCCCACCACCCTCGCGACGTCGCGATCCAGCAGGGCCGCTGTCAGCTCGATGGCGTGGCTGGGCACGACGCGAGTGTAGAGGCTGTTGAACCAGCACGATCTCTCGTCGTGCCAGGGGCCATCCTCAACCACCACGTGGTCGTGGATGCAGTAACGCTTCGCCTCGCGAAACGTCGCGTCGGTGATCTGGTACATGCCGACCGCGCTCGACGCAGGTTGGTACAGCTCGAAGGGATTCCACGTCAGACGCCACTGCCAGTACGTCCGCGCCACGGGGTTGCCACCACCTTCGACCTGGGCGAGCGCGGCCAGAAGCTCGGGTGTGATGACCGCGGTCGAATGCTTTTTGAAGAGCGGCCCGTACTGCAGCCACGTCTCGGGCGGGGTCTTGACGAGCGCGTCGCTTACCGGAAAGAAGACCTCGGACGGCTTGTTGATCGCCTGGTACACCCAGTTAACCGCAGACCAAGCCACCAGGATGACGGCCGCACCGACGAGGACCCGGACCGCCAGCGGTGAGGCCACCAGCGCGGCCAGCATCGCCCGGAGCGCACGCCAGCGCGACCGCGCGAGACGCCGGACGGCCGCGATCTTGACCCGACGCAGGCGCGTCCTTCGGCGAGTGGCTCTGGCGGCGCGCGAACGTGACAAGGAGGCCATGGACTATTATGCCTCACTAAACGCCG
>Ga0209854_1000037_pt1 | contig 21576 bp, 23 predicted proteins | sample GWRWS3_30_40_FD_187234 | JGI IMG/M metagenome (GOLD analysis project Ga0209854, IMG submission 187234) | Riverbed sediment microbial communities from areas with vegetation nearby in Columbia River, Washington, USA - GW-RW S3_30_40 (SPAdes)... | ecosystem: Environmental > Aquatic > Freshwater >... | reverse complement strand
AACGTCGGAATTGTGGATGTGACTGTTAATGCAGCCAATCAACCTTCTAATGAAGAAGCCAATCAACCTTCTAATGAAGAAGCCAATCAACCTTCTAATGAAGAAGCCAATCAATCTTCTACTCAAGAAAGAAGAAACTAATCAAGCTAGCGAAGAACCTGTTTATCTTTGTATTTCATTGGATAATAATAGAGAAACTTCCTTCTGAATTGAATCGCTTCCGTAAGCAAATATGCACATACCAAAAATCCGCTCGCTACTGCAAATGGAAACGCCAATATTATATCGCTAAATCCAATCGTAAGGCTTCCAAATGGGGTTTCAATCTCATTCAATCGATGCGTAATATTTTCCAGATTCTTTTTCAGGCTAATATTAGTTCTGCATTCATGATGATATTTGAGTACAGAGAAATTTACAGGTGTTCAGAAATCAAGATGGTTTGATAGAAATAAAATGATTTTTTGGTTGAATTCTTTTATGTTTAAGAGAATGCTCTGTTATCCGACCCTCAATTAGAAAATTATACTTAATAGTATTATTGGTACAAGCATTCCATTATTGTTTAGACTGATGAGAACATTATTTTAATGACACTTGCGTACTTGTACGAATGCGTTTTTATATTAAAGTGTTTTTTAAACAAAATAATGAACAACATACGATCAATGCAGACATTACTTGTTCTGGGAACAGTGTTTACTATCGGAATTCTAGGTCTGCCAAGTAATAACATACCAGTATATGCAGGTGACGACTATGATACAGATGATGATGATATAAATTGGAAGAAATTCAAAAATTCTGATACTTATAAAGACGCAGGTAAAGATACAAAAAAATGCTTTAAAAATGCTCATGATAAAGGCGATAAGTTAGCTGGCTATGAAGTGGAGGGTTGTGAAGAAGATGCAGACTACGGCAAAGATGGCGATGATGGCAAAGATGATGGTGATGGCAAGTATGGCAAAAATAACGATGATGATGATGATGGCAAAGATGATGATGATGGCAAGTATGGCGGTGGCGGTGAAGACAGTGATGGCGGTGGCGGTGAAGACAGTGATGGCGGTGGCGGTGAAGACAGTGATGGCGGTGGCGGTGAAGACAGTGATGGCGGTGGCGGTGAAGACAGTGATGGCGGTGGCGGTGAAGACTCCAATTAATTCCAGAAACTAAATACCCCATTTTTTTTCTTTTTTAGAAACAAGTAGCTGCTTGTTTAATTAATGATAATTTATGTATTAATTTATGGTAATGATATGTTAGAGAGTATAATTCAGTAAAATATAATTTGGTAAGTAAGATTAATTGAAACTACAGGTCAGATTACTTTCCTATTACTTTTATTGCGAATCACAATATTCGAAACTCGTTAAGTATCAGAATGTAAAAACACACTTTTGTATTAATCGTTTTGAGACTAGTTATCCATTTTGATTTATGATATGTGTAAAATAATGATGAGATTAAATCCATAGCTGTATTGGTTTGTTAAAATTAAGAACCATTAAAAATCTAGTAGAGCTTAAATACTATTAGGGTTGGTCGTTTGTGATTCAGTTTGACACGATTCTTGGACCCGCATCTGTAATTTAGGTAATTTTTGTTCTAACAATTGCCAAGAAGAATAGGACCAAAATAGCAAGCGTCAGTGAAGAAATTGTTACGTCAGTTATTGGAGTATCCAGTGAGCTAAAGGTATCCTCTAAAAATTCCATAGTTTGTTGAATAGCAAAAAGAGCAAAAATAATTATGGCATATATAGTTAGTTTAAGACCAGTTTTTCTATATGCAGTTATGGAGAGTGCTAGTAATAAGATAGAAAATATCCCAATACCTAGGGCTACTGCATTTTCTAATCCTTCAAATGGCTCGATTTCAAGAATAACCGAGTATAAAATTGTCAACAATGTCAACATAGGATCATCACCTATTCCGTCTCCCTACTGCTAGATAATGATAGAAACATTTCTACTACTCTCATACTCCACTTATCCCAAATGCTAGGATAGTAGTTCCTAAGAAGTGTTAGGATATACTTGGCATCATCATCCTGTAACTCATATCTTTTGTATCTTCCGTCTCTGATCTCCCTAATTATTTTAAGGGCGATCAAGCGACCAACATGCCAGCTAATAGACCTGGCAGATATCCTTACATTATTGACAATATCTGTTTGAGTGGGACTTTTTTGTTCTAATATAAACATAAGAATTTTTCTTGCAGTTTCGTGAGTCAAAACCTCAAGTATATCCTTTTCGTTATCTTTGAAAAGCCCTATAGGAAAATAATATTTATACAAACCACGTCTAGTAGATGTTACTCTCCCTTTTTTTTCTAATTTGTCTAATTGATATTGAACGGTTCCCATTGAAATGCCCATTGCCCTTTTAATTCTGCGTAAATGGCATCCAGGATTATCTTGGATGAAAGACAACAATTTCTCTGCAGTGCCTTCAAGCTCATCCAAAACCAAGCAGCCACCCATAATACATATCTAATTTCGTAACTGGCACTATAATAATGTCTATTACATCTACACAATATTTCCTTTTGCTATTATCTGCCCTATTAATAATATATTATGGTACAAGCACGTAGACGATTGAAGAATTCTATTCACAATAATGTTAACTCAATGATATGGTTGTATCAAATTTTTTATTAATTCTAGTTTCTTACTAACTCATATGAGCAGAAAATCATCTTTGAGTTTTGGTCTCATAGTATCAGTATTAACTGCAACGCTATCTATTGGTACTACTTTGATGACATATGCTCAAGAGACAACAATACAGCCAGCATATTCGCAAGAGAATGTGACTGGAACACAGAATACAACAGGAATCACATCTAACGAAGAAGATGACAAAAACGATGTAGAAGAAGGCCCTGGTGAAGATGCTGATGAGCCTGGAGATATTGACGGGCCAAACGATAAAGAAGATTAGCTGACTGAAAATGCTTGCATATTCTTACACTATGAAATGGTGTAAGCAATTTTACCCTTTTTTTTACATATTTGCGTGACGTGGAAAATGTATATTGACGTCGTGGTTAATATAAATACAAGAAAATAATATTAACTCAAATCCGTACCTAGAGGACGTTCTCTTTCCTGTTTATTGTAATTTATTTATTTGATATTGAACTGTTCCCATAGAAAGTCACATTGCTATTAGGTAGTTAATTTGTAATATATTATGGTACAAGCATGTAAACGATTAATAGCTTCTCCTCTTACTACAACCTACCCATTGATATGTTTGTATCAAATTTCTTTTTAATTAAGTAATTTACTTTTGATCTCATGGAAACCCGAATCAAGAAAAAGGAATTTGTATTTATTTCAATATCTGCTACATTAGTAACATTGATGATATGGAGCTCTTTCACATCACCAGCGCAATCGGCGACGATGGAGTTCAACAAAACGAACTTTCATAATCCCCTGAAAATAGACAATAACTACTTTCCCCTAGAGCCAGGCACTACAATGATCTACAAGGGCACTAGTGAGGATGGCGAGCCTACTCGTGATGTATTTGTAGTGACCAACGATACAAAAGAAATCCTCGGTATAAGCACACGTGTAGTTCACGATGACGCCTACGTGAAAGATGAACATGAAGAAACAACGGATGACTGGTTTGCGCAGGATGATAATGGCAATGTCTGGTACATGGGAGAATATACAACCGATCTTACCAATGATGGTAGCCATGAAGGTTCTTGGGAAGCGGGCAAGAAAGGAGCCATGGCCGGTATAGTCATGGAAGCTCAACCCAAGGTCGGTGATAAATATGACCAAGAGGTAGCCAAGGACGTCGCTGAGGACAAAGGCGCTATTTTGAGTGTGAATGAAAAAGTTTGCGTACCATATGGATGTTTCTCGAACGTACTACAAACAGAGGATATCAACCCCTTAGAGCCTGAAATAGTGGAAAACAAATACTATGCACAAGATATCGGATATATCAAGGGGGTAATGGTGAAGGGCGGAGAAGAAGTAGAGACATTAGTACAATTCAACAGTACAGGCAAGAATAATACGGGCTTGTTACCGGTAAACGAAACAAATACAGTAGAGTAGGGATAACAACATAGTACCGTCAAAAATATTGACGTCCTTTTTTTTGGACTTTCTCCATAGTTGAAGATAGGAGGGTGATGAGGTAGCCGTAATCACCTGTATGTATTTGAAGGGTAGAATGGAACCTAAAAGAAAAAAGTACGAAACACAAAAGCCTACTAGTGAAACAAGACATTTATTTACTGTATTTAAAGAGGATGTGAATTTATGATTATTAATTTTCAAGCTTCTGCTGGTATTTGTTTATAAAATACCTCATTATTACCCGCAGATTTGTCTTGCCATACTATATGCAATTTGCCTTCTGTTGCTGCAATTGAAGGACATTCTGAGATTCCATCGTTATTGCTTAAATCTACTGTTTGACTGAATGTTATTCCTCTGTCTGTACTTTTCTTTAATAATATTTCTTCTGCATCATGAACCGACTCCTGCCACACAACAAATAAGTTATTATCTACCAGGACCGTCTCCACATTAGATGATTTAGAGCCATTTGAAACTTTTACAATGTTTCCAAAACTAATGCCGAAATCGTCACTTTTGACCAAAGAAAGTTCATTACCTTCCTTCCCACTGTTACTTGTCCAGGAGACTAATATCTGGTTGCCTTTTGAGAGTATCTGTGATTCTCCTCCATTTTTACCTTGGTTCAAATCAACAGTTTTATCATCTAGAGATGCATTATTGTCTTGGCCATTCTTATACATGACTTTTGTATTATTGTCATATCCCTTTACGTCCCAGACTACAAAAAAGTTAGAATCATCTGCTGCAACCTTCGGGAAAGAATCTTTAACACCAACACCGATTTCCATTTTGGAGTCAAATATAGAACCACCATCGATACTATGCCTGAGCAATATGTGGTTTCCTTTATCCGCGTCAAGATTATTCCAAATCACAAAAACGTTGGTCCCTGATGCTGTTATCTCTGGATGATAAGCATTGGTATTTTCGTCACTTATCGTTAAGACTTTTCCAAATGCCTTTCCTTGATTAGTACTCATTCTGAATAAGACCTCTTTGTGTCCGGATGTATTATCCGTCCAGACTACATAGACATTATTTTCAACTGCAGCAATCTGTGGATGTTCTGAAAAACTCGGGTTGTCACTTAGATTTATAGTCCTTCCGAAGGTTTTACCGGCATCACTACTGGCTTTGAAATATATATCGTAATTATTGTCTGTGGAGCTTTGAGTTGACTCGCTCCATACTACATATACATTATTTTTCGAAGCCGCGGTTTGAGGATATACGGAATCATTTTGATTTTGAGTTAGATTATTTGTTTCAGTACCAAATTGCAGTCTTTCAGAAGATTTTTCCTCATCTTCAAGATCTATAACACTTCCTGTAGCAACTGTTGATGGTCCTATTATGAGTAATGTGATAATATAAATAGTGTATATAGGAACTTTCATGATTAATTAGAACATATCTTGGGTATTTATATCTGACATGAACCTTCCTCATCAACTCACTAAAATAAAAGTCATTATACAGGCAATCTGTATCTTCTGTGTATGTCCACCATTTAACACTATCATTGGATTTAGAAATTGCTTATCCATAGTGAGACCTCAATTTTCGAACTCATTCGTAGTTGGAATACATTCTATATAATTTCCCACATTGACCTGACATTTGAATCATTTATCAATAGTAAAGTGGTCAGGTAATGTTCCATCATTAGCATAGAAGGTGCTATTCAATCTCGTTCCATTGTTTGTCAGCTCTATATTCAAGAAACCAAAACCCTGATGTTGGGTTACTACGTAAGGGACTTTTACTTCAAAATTATTAAGCTCCCCTCCTCCAGTTCCAACAGTAGCAAAGATGACTCCATGAGAGTTATCAATATCATAATTGTAACTATTTTTATTTGAATTGACTATTAGTGGGTTCTCTGAATCCTTGCTGTTGTATAATATTGGATAGCTTCTTTCATAATTATGATTATGTGCTTGTAATACCAGATCCACGTTATATTTATCAAATAAAGGATGATACAGTTCTCTTAGAGTTACTCTTGGACTACACCCTTTACAATCATTTTGGGATATATAAGCAGGTTGATGGTATGCAGTTATTATCCAATCGATGGTCGAATTTGTTGATGCATTTTCTAAATCTGACTTGACAAATTCATATTGTTCAGAACCTAATTCATACGGTATTTCTGTGGACATTATAAGAAAGTGTATGTTTCCATTGTTGAAGGAGTAAAATTCTTTCGACATATTGAAATGTTGCATATATTGACTCATACGAAAATCATTGTCGTGGTCAAACGATTGCAGTTCAATTTCTCATCTGAATGAGTAATAATATCTTTTTAGATACTCGCAACTTCTCTATTTTATAGTAATTAAGCAGTTTTGGATTTATATGAGAATTTGAGATCAAATTAACACTATATATATCACTTAATGAATTTCGGATATTGTACTTCGTTCACTAAAGGAATCAATTCTAACTCTGAACACAAAATTCATTAACGGATGTTGGTATCAGCATTTTCGGAATGTATGCCATATCTGTACCCATCGTCTTGATTACTGTAATGGTTTTATTGACTATACCTGTTCAAACTATGCAGGGGTTATTACAAACAAATCGGGTTTTAGCCATTGAAAATGATCCACTAGCTAAAAATGGAACTAACAATGAAACACAAATCATAATTAATGAACTAAGAAAATCTAGAAGTGTACAAGAGGAAAATGCTCCACGTCAAGTTATTCTATCAGTTGTGTCTTTTTTTGTAGCCATGGCCTTTACTATATTTGGAATACAATTAGCGTTTAGACCCCAAAAAAGAGAAATTAAATATTTCACCGCGGCCATTTTATCACTAATAATTCCTGTAAGTGTATTGCTTATCACGTTTGTAGGCAGCAATGTTCTTGGTATTCAAACATTTAGTTTAATCTCAAAGAATGTGTGGTTGTTTGCCTCGGTGATGCTTCTGATTCCTATATTCACATTAATTATTCTTCTGATTTTGCATCGAATAAGTAGGCAACAATCATAATGAGATAAGGTGTGGCTGACTGCTCGACCGCACTTTTTAATGAATCAAGCAAACAGTTTTGTTCTTTGCTAGTAAATGTGTTCACTTAACTTGTTTACGTAGTTGCAATACAGTGTCTAACTTTTTTAAGTTCATTGGAATAGAAGCAATCAACTCCGGAGGATGCATGTCCGTATCGGTGATAAAAGTAGGTTTTTGAGTTATGGATACAGTGCGGAGCTTTAAGTTTTGATTGTTAGAAAAGTTTACTGTTTAATAGCATCAGCACTTTATAACTTAATTTTAGACGGAATCTTTAGACCTATTTGAGATTTTTACCTTGCAGTTCTAATAAATCAATGATGGATTGTTTTCATGTAGCCCTAGCCCAATATTTATCATCCAAATTCCTTCCACCTTCTAATGTTCTCCTCGCTGCACAAAAGAATATACTATCATCACCGGCCCAATTTCCTGCAAGAAAAATTCTGCCAGTCTTAAAGTTGGTGATTTTCGTGCGTACACTGGGTTCTATATCATACTCTAATCCTAATCTTTTGATAACTTGATTAACCATTGATTGAGAATCAAGATGCATGATTGCTTTGTTACTGCACTCAGAAAGAACTAAATCATCAAGTTTGTCAGCTCTTTGACTGACTAAAATTAGAAAGAGTCCGAATTTTCTCCCTTCGGCCGCGATAGTACGAAATTGTTCTCTAACTAAGGTCTCATGTCGAGACCGTGGATTTGAGGGGATAAAGTTATGTGCTTCATCCAGTATTATGAAGGTGGGTACTCTTTTATCTTCACTACGAGGACTTTTCATTGCATCCTCCCATTTCTGGGTAGCATTTTCCCATTCTTCGGTTAAGATTGAATTAAGAACCAATGCTCTTAATTCATTATTATTTATAGAAGGCAAATCTATTACTTCTAAACGTCTTTTATGATTGGACGAATATGGTCTTTTAGCAAGAATGCCAAGTGATTGATACTGTTCAATTAATCCAAAATAAGAGTTTACCGTGTCCCAACTGTAGGACTCGAATACGAATTTGGCTTTTTCCATAGATTCAGAACTTGTGTTGATTATTTTTGTTAATGTTTTTGTTATATCACCTAAACCTGATAACCCTGACGACAGAAGGGAATCCAATAATTTAGGATGAGTTGAGGCTGTTTCAGATTTATCATTAGGAGTTGTTCTTAATTTCTGTATCATTTTCACTCTATTTTCGCTGGGAATGTCTTGTAATGATTTGAAAATATTTTTGACTTTACTAATAATATCTTCGCCATTAGTATCATCAGACATTTGTGCAAATTGATTGAATAACACCTTTGCCCAGTTATGACAGTGAAACATTTCGGTCGTTGTTCTAGGATCGTTTTCTTGTATCAGAAATTCAAGTGATACTGATGGCCACCAAATTTTTAGCTCTTGATCCCCAGATTCTTTTGGCACTCTATTTGTCTTAATACAAAAATCCTGAACTGAATGTCTCCATGTTTTCGCAAAATCCTCTTCACTCTCTAGGGTGAGTTTTCCAATACCTGTCTTTATATCATACTTTTCTGATAGCGGTTGATTATTATTCCATAAATCATCATCAATTTCAGATATTTTTCTGAAATCTCCATTAGGATCTAAAATAAGGCATCTTGATTTTGACTTGATAATTATTTCCTCAATAAGTCTTCCAAGGAAGTATGACTTTCCTGAACCCGACTGTGCTATTATTACTGTATGTTTATCCATTTTTTTTGTTGGAATACGTACCATATGCGAATTGTCAGGATTTCGATTTTTACTTTCGACCCAATATTTAGGATGAAGATGCTCATCTACAAGCCAACCTAAGTCAAGAAAAGTATCTTCATTCTGTTGTGACAATATGACGACTATTGTACACCAAGGTTCGTATTATAATTTGCAAGATACGAACAGTTCTGAGCGGGAGGGAGTCCGTGTATTTTACAGACCCCGCAGGTCGGGTGTTTCACACCTATTCAGCTTATGCGCGTGGCATTGATATGTTGAATGTGGCATATCACTACCTGGACCTAGTTCCCAAGGGAAGAGACGAGGCAGGTCATGAATTTGCTCAGTTTTGGGTACGCCGCCACGATGAGTACGGCAAATAGTTGGGATGAACAGTATATCTGGTATCCAATAATCTTAAATATATCTCGGATAAGGAACTATATGCCTCAAAGAATAAAAATTTCTATACCGCCTAAATACAAGTCGTCAGGACCAAACATGGAAATTGAAGTTGAAGTCGATCACGTTGCAAATCTCGATACTGTGATTGATAGGGCCTTAGAAATGTTCATCTGGATCTGGATATAGTCTTTCTAGAATTTCTAACCTTATTCTGATTCTGTTTAACAATAACCACGTTCTAATAAAAGTTTGAGCAAAGTTTGCGATTGGAAAGAGAATAGAATAAAATAGAAAATCTGAACAGTATATCTGGTATCCAATAATCTTAAATATATCTCGGATAAGGAACTATATGCCTCAAAGAATAAAAATTTCTATACCGCCTAAATACAAGTCGTCAGGACCAAACATGGAAATTGAAGTTGAAGTCGATCACGTTGCAAATCTCGATACTGTGATTGATAGGGCCTTAGAAACGATGAAGGAATTAGAATCTGAAGAAGTACAAGGGCTGGTGCAAGAAAAGTATGAAAGAAGAAAAAGAGAAAGGGCAGGACAAGAGCTAGCTTAAAAATTCTCAATTTTTTATTTTTTCTATTCTAATAATATCATAACATTTTCTATATAAAACACTATCAAGCATTGGTGTATCCTAAACATCTTTAATCCTACCATACATTCAAAACCTTGAGAGGGCAGATTTTGTACTATGTTTGAATGAAGATTAAATGAGGTATAAGCATAGTTTAATAATTAATAACTACTGATGTTGTTATAGAGGGGATATTAGAAGAAACGATCTTACCGGCTTATATCGCCTGTTTCTGGATCCACGTTTCCCATACTTCTCATTCTCTCATAACTTTCAATTATTCTCTTTTTAACATTGGTGCCGATTGGAGTCATTAGACCTAACTCAGACAGTAATTTCGCATTTTCTCGTATATCATAATTGAGTTGAGATATTAATTTGGCATCTTGATGCTCGCTTGGTTTCTGTGTTTCTACGAAGAATTGTTTTAAACGGTCATCTTGTACCTTATGCAGATCTTCTATTAGCTTTTTATGATGTTTGACAAAACCTACTTTAGTAAACCAGATTCCCCAAGTCTGGTATGAGATATCACTTGACATTTTAGAACTTACTATCTGTCCGGCTCTTGTAATCTCGTCCCTGAGTTTGGCACCATGTGGCGTGGTATCCCTTCTGAGGTATTCTCTTGCCTCATCTAATGCATTTTCTATAATTACTAATTCTTCTTCTGAAACTGGAATTTCTTTAAGCATAGCCAATTTATTGTATTCTTAAGAGATATTTTAGGCTTATGCGGTTATATCTGACTCTACAATTAGAATTGGACTCATCCTTACGAATACAACATGGGAAATTACCTTTCTTTAAGAGAAGCATTTCATTTTTTGCATCTAGATAGTGTACAGTTATAATATAGTCTCTTGAACGGTAAGATTTAGGATATTAAATAACCTTTAGATAGGCCATTCATAACCTTCTGTCCAACTTAGACCTAGTCAAGTTTTAGGATTCCATTTTAGCACTGCCAATTGAATAATTCTTTGAAGTTGCCTAAATGAATGTATGAGTACTTTATGGCTATAAAACTGTTATATATAATAAATTTGTAATAGCTGGAGTGAATTCAAGGTTATTTTTTTCTGTGGCAATCTTATCCATTGCTTTCATCTTTGTAGTGTCTTTAGATCCATCAGCATTAATTGTTGTTCTTCAAAGAGAATCCCAGGTACCGACAATACCAATTACAAAATCGACTGTAGATACCAAATCATTTTTGGAAACCGTCGAGGCTACGACTTCACCAATTGATACCACGCCACCTGTTGTATCTGTGCCGGAGGACATCATTGCCGAAGCTACCGGCCCTGAGGGCAGAATAGTAAATTATAAGGCCAATGCGACAGACATTGTCGACGGAAATCTTGCTACAGTTTGTAATCCGAAATCAGGCTCCATGTTTGCTCTCGGTCAGACGAGAGTGGAATGTACGGCAAACGACGAGGCTGGTAACATTGGGAAGAATGAATTTGTCATTACTGTTAGAGATACCACTCCTCCTGAAACCATGCTAGGGAACGTAACGGTTGGTTGGTTGGGTTTGATAACCGCTGGTGATACGACTCCGTCTGTTGATATTAATTTTGACTTTAACGGTACCGACTTGGTAGGGATAAGCCACTATGAATGCCGATTAGACAATGGAGGGTGGAAGTCAGCTCATACATTGTCAGACATATCTGGTGAAAAAATTAACATTTGTACTTATACGGGGGTGCGCCATCCAGGCAGTCATAACTTTCAAGTGAGAGCCGTTGATACTTCTGAAAATAAGGATCCTAGTCCACCTAGTTTTATGTGGAACATACAATCACCTGTTGAGGCCACCCAAGGATTGATCACCCAAGTAGACAGTATTTACCCGGCCCTCAAGTTGGATCCTGCACTTCAGCAAGTAGTAGAAGATTTATCCGACACATCGACATCTAATGATGCCAACTCGTGTTATTCGCTCAATTCATTTATGAATGAAATCGAAGTTCAGAATATGATCGGAAGTCTGAGTCTAACTGATCTTAATGATTTTGGTATAACAACACTCGCAATCATGGACAATATCGGTTGTCCCCCACCAATTGCAAATGCAGGTTCACCTCAGAGTGTTGAAGCAGGAGAAAAAGGTGTGATGTTAGATGGAAGCGACTCTTTTTATGCTGATAATCCTCCTAGTGTCAAATGGAAGCAAATTGATGGAAGTCCTAAAGTAGAGATCAAAAACTCTGGAAAGGCAAAGGCCACTTTTGATGCCCCTACCTCTGCTCAATTCAAAGATGTTGGAAATAGCACTACGCTTAGCTTCCAATTGACCGTGATTGGCGCCGGAGATTTAGAGTCAACTGCTATTACGACAGTAACAGTAAATGCAGTAAGCACTCCGCCGGTTGCAAAACCTGCAGTAAACACTCCGCCGGTTGCAAAATCACAGAGGGTTACCACAGACAGCGATACATCTTCACCCATAACCCTTGATGCTACTGATAAGGATGGTGATAGCTTAATCTATTCGCTAAGATCTACTCCCAATCATGGATCACTGAGCTCCTTTGATAAAGATACTGGATCAGTTGTTTACAACCCAAACAGTGGGTATACAGGATCAGATAGCTTTACATTTACTGCTAGCGATGGAAGTTCAACTAGCAATACTGCCAAGGTCTCCATAACTGTCAATCCTGTAACACATATTAATAGCCCGCCTGTTGCCAAATCACAGGAAGTTACGACAAACACCGATACATCTGCACCCATAACCCTTGATGCTACTGATAAGGATGGTGATAGCTTAATCTATTCGCTAGGAACTACTCCCAATCATGGCTCACTGAGCCCCTTTGATGAAGATACTGGATCAGTTGTTTACAACCCAAACAATGGGTATACAGGATCAGATAGCTTTACATTTACTGCTAGCGATGAAAGTTCAACTAGCAATACTGCCAAGGTCTCCATAACTGTCAATCCTGTAACAAATATTAATGCCACGTCTGCTCCTGAAAACGCAAACGAAAACCAAAGTGCTGTGTCTAATATTAATGCCACGTCTGCTCCTGAAAACGCAAACGAAAACCAAAGTGCTGTGTCTAATACTACTTCTCTACCTACTAATGAGACAGACTAGACAAGACAACCCAGACCCTAACCTGCCTAAGCCAATTACAGAACTAAAAGAAGTGAGTATGCGGTGTGAATATTGTAGAATTTCATACGAGTCCAATTGCCACTGGTACAAGGGTATTGTCTACAGTCAATCTATTTAATTGGAAAAGATTGACATGGGCTCGGAGGGATGCGTGAAGATATCGGTTCTAAAAGTGGATTTCAAATATACGAAAAGTACTAAGCATTAAGTTTGCATAAATTTCAAAAAAAAGAGATTATTTTCCTTTTCTACTGATAGGACCATTGGTTGCAACTTTCAAAAATTCTTCGATTGTCGCTCCATTCTCTTTTATTAATTATTCACGAGTTAAATTACTAATGTTATTTTTCTTCAAGATTTACCTTTCATTTATCGTATTCTCGCTGATGTCTTAAAAGTTAAACAAGTCACCAAAAAATCCTCTCCTTCCATATCTATTATTATAATAATAGTCATCATAGTCTCCGTTTCTATAATGGTATTTGTTATAATGCTCGTCTTCGTGGCTACTTTGGATTTGGATTAACTTGTCTATCTCGCCCCTATCCAACCATACTCCCCCGCAAGAAGGACAGTAATCAATAGATGTCTCGTACTTTTGCTTTAGCATCATTTCAGTTGAACATTTTGGACATTGCATTCTGTTATAGTAATCAACTTAAGTCTTAAAGGTTTTTCTTTTGAGTAATGAAAACTCTTCAATGCCGTGACTAGTTTAATAAGTCATTTTTGATACTAATTTTGAGCCCCGAGATTTGAGAATTAAAATTCGAAGCAAAAAATAGTTCAAAACTTGTATCCAATCTTTCGCAGAAATTTTTTTCTTTCATCTATGTCATTATCTGTTTCTATACCCTTTGGTTTAAATCCATCAGCAACACCTAGTATTGCCCTACCTTGTTCTGTATCAACAAATATTATTTCTACTGGATTAGCGGTTGCACAATAAACATTTACTATTTCAGGAACATCTTTCAACCTTGGTAGTATGTTTATTGGAAACGCATCCTTTAACAAAATTACTAAACTATGTCCTGCAGAGATACTGTACGCATATTCAGTTGCCAGCTTTTCCAAAAATCCATCATTGCCTGCATGCCTTACCAGACAAGGACCACTCGCTTCACAGAAACCACATCCAAACTTTATACCTGGAACACAGTTAATTAAGCACTCTGAAACATCCTCTATTGTTTTTATGAAATGGCTCTGAGCTAAGATGAATTGGACATCACTAGGAAGTTCTATTTTTAATGACTTAATTTCCATATAAGCCATCATAATCGATTCTATGCTTTTATCTTTTCAATCTCAACTAATTGATATTGAGATTATCCTTTTGCGATATTCACGTAAGCAGAAATTAAATTTAATCAATAAAAGAAGTATCTTTTTTTATGATGTCGTCCCAGTTTGTTATATTGCTCATGAGATCTATGGTTCAACATTTAATATAAGTATTATAGTCCAATTCGAAAACGTGTTACTATTGGACATAACCTGTTACCTTGGAGCGACTGCTAGATAAATGTAAATTGTCCATAAACAAAACGAAATATTTTCACATCAATATATACTTTGTAGTACTAAAATATTTGATGAAATCATCGTATATATTGCAGTCGTCATAATCGTCATAATTATAATTGTGCTCCTGCTTAGATTCCTTTTCAGTGCGATATTCATTATGCCGCTATCGTTAGAGCACGATTATTTTGTAAATTACGGTTATCAAATTCATTTGCCCCTGACGTAAAACTCAAAACGTGGTAATGACTTTTTTGGAATAAAGTAGTAACATTCTATATGGACTATTATCGATACTGCCAATTGTATATTGAAATTTGATACATTGAATCAAATTGTAATGTTCTATTGAGGATAATGCCCCGTATTTGGATTTACAGTAGACATAGTACAAGCCAGAATAACGGTAAATCTTTGTCTTTGAAATCGATATAAACAATGTGGTTTCTAGTTTTATATGGAAAATTTAAGAAATGAGGGCATCAGAGGCTGCAAACTACGTGGAGAAAAAGGTCGAGGAAAGTGGATCTCAGTGGGCTGACGTCTTAAGGGAAGTAGTAGACAAGTTGACTGGAAAGAACATGGAAGTTACCTATAATTTTCAAAATTTTGAAATCGATATACCTAAAGCAACAGGACCCCAGGGTAAAGAACTAGGAAGTGCAAAGTGGAGACTTGACGGTAAGTTTACTTTAACCACTCAACTATCAAATAAGTCCCCTAATACAGAATAAATTTGGGTACAAGTAATCCTAATTCACATTTAGATCCAGAAACTAGAGTCATCAATAGTCTAACTGAAATTTTGAAAAGGGTTCAAGGAAAAATAAGCATAGATGTCCAAGACGAACGGGTGCTATCAATATCTCTCGATGGTAACAGAGTTCTTCTGGATGTGAGTGATGCATCCATATTTGGTACCGCAGAAAGTGATAGCAACCTTGGATTATTTGAGGGACTTAAAACAGCGAAGAAATTAGGGGAAACGCTCGATTCAAAGGGAATAACATTATCTATACTGAGGAAAGGTAAAAAGGCATTGAGTTTAGGCAGAGATGCTAAACCCACATTAAGTACTCTGGTGACCGGAACTGATGATATTCAGGTTGATAGTATCAGACAAGTTACTAAATTAGGTAAAGATATTAAAAAACGTCGAAAGAGGACTAAAAAGTCTAGTTAACCACCTCAGACATTGCTCTGAGTACTTGAAAGTAATCTTATTAGTCGCCTGGCCATAAATAGACCATCATATCCTGATTCTCTTAATATCCAAATAATTGTAGACGCCGTGTAAACTGGCAAAAAGTCACCGACAAAAGGTATGAATTCAGCTAAATTCATTACGAATGATACTTTACTTTTAGTTATAGAATAAAGCAAGCCCGCTACAATTAAATCAAAAGCGTCTCCGATGATCGGCATTCCCAGCAGTGGAGCCGCGGTATAATCTAGCAGGTCCGCCAATATCGATATTGTAAGTGCCGAAGCCATTCTAATTTCTGGAAAAATATTCCTGAGAATCCGACTCGGTATCTCGTTTAATGTATTCAATGTAAAAAGTTGACATTCAAAATAATTTATACTTTTTTTATTTAATCCGAAATGAAACCAGTGGTTGTGAATCATTTTTGACACAATTTTTCGGCTCACTTTTTATAAAAATTCAAAAGAATAATTAGAAACACGTAGAATGTAGGTCAGGGTTTGATGGGATAGATATTGCTAGAATTATGATTTATGAATTCTCAAAAAGAGCAATACATTACCCTGAGTTGACTACCAATCATAAAATGCCTTTATAGACAGGCTATTGATATTGTAAATTGTGATACATGAAAGAATGAAGTTAAATTTACTTAAAGCAAGGTGAGCACCAACATGGCGGCAGACATAACAACTATTGGAGGCTCTTTGTTTTGGGGATTCGTTGTCAGTGTACCTCTACTGTTAGGCTGTCTACTGGCATTAACTACAAGGCTTTCCAAGACGACTATAGCCGTTATTATGGCTTTTGGCAGCGGCGTACTTGTGGCATCTCTTGCTTTTTCCTTAATAGAAGAGGCATTTAAGATGTCACAGTCAATACCTCCAGTAATCATTGGATTTATCTCTGGTGGATTATCTTATACTATAGCAAATTACTATCTTAGCAAACGTTCGCTGCAAGGCAATATCAGACACAGAAAGAAATCTCATGGGACTGAAGCTGGTGGAGGGAAAAATATCTCCGGTTCAGCCATACTAGTTGGTTCGGTGATGGATAACATTCCTGAAAATATGGCACTTGGTATTTCATTAGCAATAGGGGGATCAATAGATGTTGTTCTCTTGGCAGCTATTTTCATTTCCAATTTTCCAGAAGGACTATCGTCTTCAGAAGGTATGCAGTCTAGTGGGAGAAGTAAAAGATCGATACTTTTTTTATGGATACTTGCTGTATCTATAGGAACAGTTTCTTCAGCGATTGGCTTTACAGTGTCATCGTATACAGAACCTAAGATACTGTCAATAGCTTTGTCATTTGCCGCAGGTGCAATTTTAGTCATGCTAGGAGAATCGATGATTCCTGAAGCTTATGAGCAAGGAGGAGCGAGTAGGGTGGGCCTTGGTATAATGGCAGGATTCGCACTTGCTTTCATATTAGGAAATGTATAGACATACTTTGTTAGAAATATGAAACGCCATGTTACTCGAAATATAGTATAATGATTAAGCAGGAATACCGTGACGGTAGAAGATAACATAAAGAGATTAGATGAATTTGGTCGTTTTTGAAAAAAATTTGACATGTTTTCTAGACCCACTTTAGTAGGATTAATTATACACGGGCCCGGAGGGATGAATCTGGATTTTCAGATGGGTCGTAATTAGAGTTTCTAAATCTAGTAAAATAAAATGAATTTGAACATAGCTATATCATATTTCTGTATTTATCCAAGTTATGGTAAATTCCTAATTTCAATTAAACCTACACAATGCAATATTTTTTATTCAATATATATGATTCTTGTATTGTTACACCCTTTTTGTGTTATTCATTTAATCCATATATGATTAGTTTTCAGTAATCATCGTTTATTTAGAAATTAGTAATTCGTGGGAGCTAATGAGTAGCAAGTTAAAGCGGATTACAAAAAAATTAGGATGAATTGAGTTGTAGGTTTAACCCAGAAAATTAAGTGCGGCTTTCAAATGCATCAGTGCCCCATTCGAATCTCCACCCGAAAAAGCCTTCATGCCTTCATTAAAATGCATCTTAGCCTGATCAGATTCTCCAGAAATGGCCTGTTGTGCAGCAGTCAATTTAGTTGAAGCTGCTGCTTTGTCTCCACTTTCCAGGGCTTTGATGGCTTCTAGTATATGCATCTTTGCTAGACCGCCGGCTGCAGCTGCTGCGGAACCGTTGCCTGCAGCTGCTCCTGTCGCATTAGTCATGTTCGTGCCGGTCATTGTCTGATTAGTCATGTTTTGTGCGGACACCGAGCCCACTAATAAAAGCATGTAAACTAGTGATGCTGTAGCAAGTGCAACTTTGGTCATTTGCGTCATTATTCTTTCTTATTGCAACAAAATATTAAAGCATTTAAGTTTGACTAACTCCAAGTCAAGAGAAGCCATTTCAAAGCTTTATGATGATTTAGTTTTAATGTAATGTTCTCCGTTGACGAATCTCGAGAAATAGTAAAAAACTACCCGGCCGAACTACACATTAGCGACGGTAGCAATGAATCCCTTATTAGTAATCTTCAATCCGCGTAGTATCCCAGAGTTTTACAAGGCCATCGAAAAGATAAACGGGATCTCTAAACTATGGGTTAAATATTTTCCACAAGACGAAGCATACAAAAAAGCAAGAGAGTTCTTTCTGCAAAGCGACTATACTCATTTCATGATCCTGCCCGACGATCTTATTGTGACTCAAGCAGATGTTGATGCAATAGTAAATTATGACGAGTCATATGATTCCATATCTGGCTGGTGCAATAACACCGGCCATGATGATACCAATATCGATACTAACATCTCGGCTTTCCTGCCTCCAGATCCGCCCCGCACTGCAACATATGAAGGCTACCGTTGGTTTAAGATAGCACAGTTTGAATCGTTACTATCGAAAGTAGAAAATTCCGATGCCATAATTCCTGTATTGCATCAAGGGTTTGCTTTGTCGCGTCTGTCAAGAAGACTCATTGAGCAAGTGCCATTTAGGACGGATGCGGGTTGCTGTGTTGATTCTTGTCTTTCGTTGGATTTAATGAAGTTTAGGGTTGGGTTTACTCAATACGTTGATATTCGTATCAGAATGAAACATCTCAAGATTCCTCGTAGTGAATTGTTGGTAGGAAAAGAAAAGGCTATAATGTTGCTTGAAAATTAGTTTGACTATGAGAGATGTTGATTGGAAGGACGCTGTAGACTTCGGACATCTGATTTTCTTTTCTAACAGTCATCTCATCTTTAGTATCCCTATGATTTTATTCTCTTCTAAACAACCATAAGAACCCGAGTACATAACGGGCCCGGAGGTTTGTGAATCATTTTTGACCCTAAAAAACGGTTCAAAATAGACTATGATTTTACTAAAAACAGGAAAAGCAAATACTTGTGTTCGGATTCGGTGGAACTGATAACGCTAACACTTTAATTGATGAACCCTTCGTGTTTTGGGGCTGGTCGGCTGTGAATATTTTTGACATAATTTTTGGATTTCTAATACTTTTATTTTATCCTTCATCAACTTTTCAATGCAGATTTACCCCAACTGAATCATTGTTAGAATTTCGAATTTAGATTTTCTTTTCAGTTAGATATTTTAATGATGATGGTGTAAATATTGCTTATGACCAAATGCCCGGCATGTAAAAAAGAATTTTCTGACCCAAAAATGGAATTCCGTATTGGAACTGAGAGCAATAAAAATCAATTTCAATATATTATATGCTCGTGTCCAGGATGTGACATTTGCTTAGGTATTTTTGCAAAGTAGTTTGTACGTAAATCCCTATTTTTTAGACATACACCAAGAATCTAAAATTTATTAACCAATCTTTGTAATCCTTACTTATTCTAATTCTTCAGCACTCTTAGAGAACCTTGGATTAATCTTGCACAATCTATGTCAATTCCTAATAGGCTAGCCAGCTCATCTGGAGTCATTTCTAAAATGCGTTCTCTGCTTAAGGAATGTTTTAGTAGCAAATCTATTAACGCTTCAGGAATATTCAATGATTTGATATCGTGACTCCAACTGGTCCTCATTTTCTGCCATGATAATACCAGGGTTCATCTTATATAATATTTTTCTATTTTAAAAATAATTATGAATAATTCCTCAAAATTAAAATTGGCACTAAGATTTTCATAGCTTAATAATTCAATTAACTATGGAGATTCAAAAGTTTGTGTGCTGTAATTTTTTGTTACCAATAACAGGATAAAAGATTGAGAGAAAAATTTAAATTTATGCAGCCAGTGGGTTGTGCATCATTTTTGACGTAATTTTTGAGCCCAAACTTTTTAATGGTATCTAATCTTTTAGGAAAAATTTTGATAGATGGTTCGGTTCATCGGTACCCACGACACTATCGGTTCTAAAAGTGGGTTCTTGATACTAGTGAGGAGGATTATGAAGCTTTAAAGTCCATAGAAGTAAACTTTGCTGACTTAACTGGATTTAAGAGATTTCATATCGATGGAGAAACGATACTTTACATTAGACTTGAGTAGCCTCTCATAAGCCTCGTTGACCTTCTGGATTGGGATGACTTCAACGTCTGCAGTAATGTTGTTTCTGCCGCAAAAGTCGAGCATCTCTTGCGTTTCGGCAATACTACCTATGAGCGAGCCCGAAATGCTGCGACGCTTGAACAAAAGTCCAAAGGCAGAGACGGCGTGAGGCTTATCTACACCGCCGACAAGGGTGATGTTGCCGTCACGGCTGAGTAATTGTATAAAGGCATTGACGTCGTGCTCAGCGGAAACAGCGTCGAGGATAAAGTCAAAACAAAAACTAGTCATTACTTATTACTATTACCCAGTGCATATCCCGTGAAAAAACACATTATTGAGTAATTGACTACATGTACATCGTTATAATCTTCCACTAATTTAGGAATTACATTTTTAATAAATGTCCTTGCATCATCAGATATCTTAAATCCATTTGGTAAATGTTGCTTTTTTATTGCATCCTCAATGTACAGATCTAATATTTTATCTAGTTCCATCGATTTAAAAATCTGCATACCCTTTATCTCCATATCGCAAGGTGGACATATTTTTGAATCTAAATCTGAATCCAATTCTACACCACATTTAATACATTTCATTTTACTTACTTGCCATCTCTATTGGTGCTACTTGTATCTTTTCTTTTTCACACCATTTTCATTTACTTTTTCTGACTTTATCAGGATTGTCACGTTTCCATTGTTCTAAACGTTCTAAATCTATCTTTTATTTTTCAGGGTTGTTTTTCTTATATCTAGACTATATATTAATTTATTATAGCATTTCTTACAGAGATAACCATCTTTGTGTTTATACCATACTTCATATGGTTTTCCTTTTGCTGATTTTCCAATATACGTTTTATCTGAATTGCAGTTAACACAAATCCTCATTTTATTTATCACCAAAAGGCAACTACCACATTAATATAAGACACATTGTTATTAATATGCTCAACTTTTTGAAGTTACAAAATAGATTTTGATTCATTACTTACTTATCACTTCCATCGGTGCGATTTGTATTTTTTCTTTTTCACACTTTTGTTTAGTTTCTAAATATGTTGCAATTGCTTCATTGATTGCTGTCTCTTTGTCATTAGTATAGACATGTACTGAGATTAATGTGAATTTGAGATCAAGAAAGTAAAGCAAGCATAATTATACCTAATTGTGTTATAATTATACTATGACAAGGGGACTATCGGTACCGGAGAAGTTGATCCCTATTGGAGTAATAAAGTAAACCACTAATGAAAAAACCAAAACCAACTATAACGCCAATTATTATTTCAGACGAT
>Ga0209854_1000034_pt1 | contig 22557 bp, 20 predicted proteins | sample GWRWS3_30_40_FD_187234 | JGI IMG/M metagenome (GOLD analysis project Ga0209854, IMG submission 187234) | Riverbed sediment microbial communities from areas with vegetation nearby in Columbia River, Washington, USA - GW-RW S3_30_40 (SPAdes)... | ecosystem: Environmental > Aquatic > Freshwater >... | reverse complement strand
CGTGGTGCGGTCCGACGAAATGGAGGACACGCATCGGGAGATAACGGCCGCGCTCGACTCGGAGGTGCGTGTCGACGAGGTGAACGTGCCTGCGGTCCACGCGGACCTTCGGTTCCAGCGTTGCGACCTGCACGACGACGCCGGAGGCGAACGCAAGACCTGCGCCGATCAGGAACAGGAATCGCATCGACGAGAGTTCTCCCTCGACAAATCCAGGGCTCGCGGCGAGCCATGCGACGCCGAGGGCCAACCCCGCCACCCAACCCACCGCGGTGATCCGGCTCATGACGGCGAGCCGCGCGGGCCAGTCCTTCCGGGCGGAGGTCTCCATCAGGAGCACCGTCCCCGCGGGGCCGCTCGCGGCGCCCAGGCATCCCGCAAGGAGATTCGCGAGATAGAATTCGGACATCGTTCGGCTCAAGGCCATCGCGAGGAGGGCGACGCCGCTCCCGATGAAACCGATGAGAAGGAACGGCTTGCGGCGTCCGAGACGATCGGAGAGGGAACCCCAGAGCATGAAGGCGGGAACGGATGCCACGCTCGTTGCGGCCGCGATGATGCCGACGTTGAACAAACTCCCGCCGAGCGCGAACGCGAACAGAGGGATCAGAGTCGATGTGGCCCCGCCGGAGATCCCTTGCGGTAGGTAGGCATAGAGCCAGTGTGACCCATCCGTGCGGCCCATCCCATCCTCAAGGTCCGAGCGAAGCCGCCGCACAGACCGGTGGGTATTTCTGCTTTTGGTGTTCGGCCTGCGACTAATAGAGACAAAGGACGCGAGGGCGTCCGCGGTTCCGAGAAGATATATCACGAGGAGGAGTTTTCACCGAACCGTGGGACGCCTCCGCACAAACCTCGCGTTCGCGGCGGTGGCCGTCACGGCGCTCCTTTTGTCGATTGCCGTCCTCATTGGTTACCTATCGGCGGCCCCCTCGGCGAACACACTGCGAATCGGTTTCTTACCGAATGTGACCCATGCCCAGGCGCTCTTCGGCATCGCGACCGGCATGTATCAACGAGCGTTCGGAAGTGATTTCGCGATTCAGCCGAGGGCCTACAACGCGGGTCCGAGCGCGATATCGGCCCTCTTGACGCAACAAGTCGACCTTGTCTTCATGGGCCCATCCCCTACCCTCACTGGACTCGCCGTGGCCGGGTCCGACGTTCTCCGTCCAGTCGTCATTGCGGGGGCGGCCAGCGGGGGGGCGTCCTTTGTGATCCAACCGTACCTCAAGCTGACGACCGACGCAGACTTCGGACATAAGAAGTTCGCAACACCGCAATCGAGGAACACTCAGGACATCGCTTTGCAACATTATCTCTTCACGAGGAACCACACGACCCTCGCCCAAGGCGGCGATGTGGACATAATCTATCCCTCGAACCCGGAAATTCTCGCACTCTTTCAGCAAAGACGAATCGATGGAGCGTGGGTCCCCGAGCCTTGGGCGACTCGACTCGTGCAGGAAGCAAATGGGAAAGTGTTCATGGACCTCGAACGAACGCTATGGCCCAACGGGCAGTTTGTGACGACCCATGTCGTGACGACCAAACGATACCTTGACGGACACCACGACATCTTGACCAAGTTCCTCAACACGTACGTGAACATCACCCTCCGGCTCCAACGCGCCGATACGTTCGACCTTGCGATCGTAAATGGGGAAATCTCGAACTTGACGACAGTTCACCTGAACGAAACAATCGTCGATGCAGCGTTCATGAACCTCAACCTCACCTACGACCCGATCGGGTCCTCGCTCGCGACATACCTCAGATGGGCGCAGGACCTTGGGTTCATTTCGAAGACGGTCAATGCAAACTCCCTGTACGACCTGTCCTTACTCAACGAAATCCTCAAGGAACGAGGTCTACCGTCGGTGACCGGACTATGAAAGGCGCTACGCTGAAACTCGTGATGGTCGGGAAGCGGTTCAAAGGCAAGGCCGGACCCACCGAGGCCCTCCGTGACATCAATCTCGAGATCTCGGAAGGGGAGTTTGTCACCATCGTCGGCCCGTCCGGTTGCGGGAAATCGACGCTGCTGAATATCGTCGCGGGGCTGGAGGAGCCGACGACAGGCTGGGTTGCCATGAATGGTCATCGGGTTCACGGTCCCGGGGCCGATCGCATCGTCGTGTTCCAGGACGGAGCGGTCTTCCCGTGGCTCGATGTCTGGGGGAACATTCAGTTCGGACTGCGGGTGGCCGGAGTGCCGCGGCGCGAACGCGAGGCGCGCGTCAAGGAGTACATCCGAATGGTCCAGCTGGAGAAGTTCGCGCATGCCCGCATCCACGAGCTGTCGGGGGGGATGAGGCAACGGGTCGCCCTGGCGAGGGCTCTCGTGTTGCGGCCGAGTGTCCTCCTCATGGACGAGCCGTTCGCCGCCTTGGACGTCCACACACGGGAGGAAATGCAATCCGTCGTCCAAGATCTCTGGCTCCGGAGCAAGACCACGACCCTCTTTGTCACCCATGACGTCCGCGAAGCGGCGGTCTTGGGGGGCCGGATCGTTGTCCTCTCGCATCGACCCGGAACCGTCAGTGCCGTCCTGACGAACAACGCCCCCCGACCAAGGACGTTGGAAGACCCCGAGGTCGTCGAGCAAATACGACGGTCGAATGAAATTCTGAAGGCGGAGGTTCAATGGTCGAATCAGCCGAAGGTTCCGCTGTGATGCGGGGGCGGGAGCGCGGCTCCCGCTCGAGGTTCCGCCATTTAGTCCCGATGGTCCTCGTCGCGGCGGCCTTCGTCGGGATTTGGGAGATTATTGTCCGACTGAACATATGGCCCCGCTTTCTCTTCCCCAGTCCTGTCGACGTGGCGATCTCCCTCTACGATCTCTGGACACGGGCGCTCCTGCTCCGAGCCATCGCTGCGACGCTCGTACGCCTCAGCGTGGGATTCCTCATCTCCCTCGTCCTCGGAGCGATCCTTGCCTTCTTGATGGTGCACTTCCAGACGTTCGGCAAAGGGATCCAACCCTATGTGCTTGGCCTCCAGACGTTCCCCTCGATTGCTTGGGTGCCGCTCAGCCTCATCTGGTTCGGCTTCTCCGAAGCGGCCCTTCTCTTCGTGACGATCATCGGATCCCTGTTCGCGGTCACCGTGTCTTTCGCGGATGCCCTCCGCACTGTGCCTCCGGTCTACCTGAAGGCGGCTCGGAACATGGGCAGCGACGGGATGGACCTCATCCTCCGTGTCACGGTGCCGGCCGCTCTCCCTCATCTGATCTCCGCCGCGAAAATCGGATGGTCGTTCGCCTGGCGATCGCTCATCGGCGCCGAAGTGATCTTCGCCACGGTCGGTCTCGGGTTTCTCGTCAACCAAGGCAGAGATGCCCTGAATCTACCACAAGTGATCGGCATGATGGTGGTCATTCTGATCGTCGGCGTCCTGGTCGACCGCGGCGTTTTCTCGAGGACGCAGGAATGGGCGAGTCGTCGCAGAGGCCTCCTTCCCTCCGGCTGAGGCGCACAAGACCGGGCCGGAGTCGATTTCGCGTTATCGATTGTCTCAGTCGGTGATGATCGATCTCAGAGCAAGTCGATTAGGAGTTTCGCGGCGGCGACAAATAAAACGACGATGAAGATTAGCGCGACCGATCTCGTCCTCAGCTTCGCGAGGCCCCACCGGGAACCGAGGTACGCGCCGACGAAGACAACGGGCATTAAGATTGGGATGAGCAAGAACGATTCAGGCCAGGCGAAGCCGGCGGGCTGGACAGCGAGACCCACGATGTATGCTACAAACCCGACGGCAGCCGTCGGGATGATGAGCAACGAGGACGTTCCGATCGCCTTGCGGGTCTTCCGGCCGAGGACGTAGACGAGGAGCGGGACGTTCAGGAGACCGCCCCCAATCCCCATGGCTCCCGAGAGGAACCCGGATCCCGCGGTTGCCGCGGCGGTGCCGACGACTCGGGGATGAGTCAGTCGAGCATTGTTGTCTTCGTCGACGGACCGTTCGTCTCGCACCCAATCCAGGATCATGTAGGCTCCGAAGACGACGAGGACCGACGCGAAGAATGCCTTGAACGTCTCCTCGTTCAGCACCTTGAGCGTGAAGAATGTCCCGATGACCGCCCCCACCAGGGCGCCCGCCACCAGCAAGCGGCCTAGGCGGAAGTCCACGAGGCCCAGCCGGTGATGGTTGATGACGGAGGACACGGCCGTTGCAATCGTGAGCGATAGAGAAATCGGTACGGCGAGATCTTTCGAGCCGACACCGGTCGAGAGGAGGATGGGGACAAACAGGAGACCGCCACCCAGGCCCAAGTTAGCGTAGATGAACGCGACGGCGAAGATGAGGACCGCTTGGATTACGAGAAGGGCGACGTCCACCGCCGCGCGAAAGCCAGGGCCGTATTAATTACTACCCTGATTATGGGACCCGCAAAGGTTTGACGAACGTGGTCCTCCTCGTACGATTCGGCGAGCTGGCTCTGAAGAGTCGATTCGTCCGCCGCCAGCTCCGCGATCAACTCGTTGCGAACATCCACGATCTCTTCGCGGCGGAAGGCGTCGAATGCATCACGGAGGCGGACGAGGCCCGCGTGTACGTCCACGTGGACGATGTCGCGAAAGCTCGTGGCATCCTCGGCCGCGTCTTTGGCATTGTGTCGTTCAGCCCCGCCGCGGAAGTCCCCGCCAATCTGGAATCCCTTCGCGCGGCGGCCGTGTCCGAGTCGATGCGGGCCCTTTCCCCCGGTTGTTCGTTCGCCCTTCGCGTCCGCCGCGTCGGGACCCATCCCTTCACGAGCCAGGACCTCGCTCGGGACATCGGCGACGCGATCCGGCGCGCCCACCCGGAGGTGCGGGTGAACCTCAACATACCGGACGTGGAAATCCACATCGAAGTGCGCCGAAATCGCGCCTTTGTCTTTCGAGATATCTGGCCCGGACCCGGCGGACTCCCGCTCGGCAGTCAGGGCCGCGCCCTTGCCGTCGTGCGCGACGAGGCGGGGATGGTCGCCGCGTGGATGGCCATGAAACGGGGTTGCCGAATTGCCGTGGCCGCCGCGGAGGACGGGGATGTCGTGGAGCCCCTCCGGAAGTGGGACGTACGACTCAAAGTCCTCGGGCTGCCACCCGACGGGAATCTCGGAGAGCTCGTGCGGATTGCGCGAGCGGATGCGATTTTCCTGGGCACACGGTACGACGAGTTTGACGCGGCGAAACGTGAGGACCTCGGTATCCCGACGTTCGAACCGATCATCGGTCTCCCGGAGAAAGAGATCGGCCAGATCGCTTCCCGAATCCGCGGTCCCTGAGGATCACTTGCCCGTTCGACCGTGCCGGCTGATGCTCGGTCGAAGCTTCTCCGCGCCCTTCCCTTTGTGCAGCAGCCCGCGTCCCTTCTTGCCTGCGGACGTCAGACCTCGGAACGCGCGTCCGCGGTTCCCGGGCTCGCAGATCCAGTTGATCTTCGGATCGTTCCGGATGACGGGATGCTGCGGATCCACGAGGATGACCTCGTAGTACTTGCGCATCCCATCCTCGCCGACCCAATACGAATTGAGGACCTCCATGTTGGGATAGCGCTTGGCGGTCCGCTCCTCCGCAATCCGTTGGATTGATTTTGCCATCGTGATCTTTCTCAGGCCGCGCCGCTTCGGGTGACGACCGCCCATCGGGTGCGGTCTCCGACGGCCACCCCGGCGCACCCGCGCGCGCACGACCGCGTATCCTTGCTTCGCGCGATAGCCGAGCTCGCGCGCCCGATCGATCCGCGTCGGCCGGTCGACTCGAACGAACGCGTTGCCCCGGCGCCACTCGACCATCCTCTGAAAATGGGTCTGTTCGACGACACCGCCCCGCGGATCCTTCCACGCCTGTTTCACGAACGCGTACAGGTTCCGCGGCCGCGAGGGCGTTTTGGCCACGCCCTCCGCGCCAATGCTCAGCTCCGGTTCCGGAGCCTTTGGGGTCTCTTCTGCCATGGTCCAACCCCCTGGATTTGCGGATTCGCCCGAAGGTACATCTCCCGACCAGGGTCGTCGAAAGCGCCGAGCCAAAGAGCCGAGACTATTAAGCCCTTTCCTTGAACGCCGAGCGTTGAGCGCTCACCCGGTCGTGATTCCGGGCCTTATGGAGGTACCTACCCTGTGCTGGTTCCTCAGGAGGAACGACGCCTCTTGGACCGACGGGCGTGACCGTTCGGGCGCAATCCTTGCTCGTATGACTGGCGCACGAGCACCGCGGCGGACTTGACCTCCCGGAGGGAACGAAGCTCGATCCGCGTACGGAACCAGCCCCAGCCTTGCGTCCGAGGCGCTCGCTTCGCGAGGCCGGTCAGATCTCGGAGATTCCGAGGCGGCGGCAGAAGAAAGATCTGTACCCGCTCTCGAAGGGGTCGGATCTCGGCGAAGATCCGAATCCCCCTCCGGCTTCGCCACGAGATCCAATGTTGGCTCATGTGCTCATCGATGCGGTCGTCCCGCTCTGCCGCTGTCGCCTCGAGCCGACTTCGCAATGCGAGCACAATCTCTCTCGATGCGTCGCTGGTCCGTTCGATCGCTGTTGCCATGTTTCAACCTCCCGCTGCCCCAACCGATTTCCGCAGGATGAAAAGGAACTTGAATCCTCGAAGGAAGAAGTTGAATCGTCGTGCACGGTGCTCCCACATGGGGGAGGCGGAGCGGTCGTGGTGCCGAATCAGCGAAATCGTGTCGACGGGTTCGAACAAACGCTCGAGGACCGCGAGGAGTCGGAATCCGACGGGCGTGTACGAACCGCCTCGGTACTCGTCCGCGATGATCCAAGCAAGGATTCCACCGGAGCGGAGGACACGACGCGCTTCGTCGGCGACACGTTCCATCTCCTCGTAGAAGCGCGCGTCCCGACACGAGATTCGTCCGAGGCATCGCGGGTCCTTCCCGTAGACGATGTTGTCGGAATACGGAGAATCGATGACCACCAGGTTCGCAACGTCGCTGGCGACGGGCCAGGCCCGGGCGTCCGCGCGCAGAATGTCACGTCGACGTGTGACGAGGTCGAGGGAGACCGACCGGCGGCCGAGCGCTCGAGCGACGTCTCCGATCGTCCCGGACCCTGCCATCGGATCGATGACGAGGTCGCCGGGCCGCGTGTATCGGCGGACGAGGTTGGCGGCACACCGGGCGGGTGTCACGCCGTTGAAGGACGCGTCGCCTCCCTGCGACCGGCCGTCGGACTGGGTCGGAAAGTCCCAGCACGTGTACGCCTCCAGGTCCGTCCGACCCAGCATGGTCCACGCCTCGGGGGGAACGGTGGATGGTAATGGCGCGGAAGCGAGGACCATAACGGACCCATGCCCAGTCTAGGCTATGAACGAGGACGGGAGAGGGGGATGGGTGAAAGTGAAAATCTACCTTGGAGGGAGCGGATGCGATCCGAGGAATCGGCGGACCTCTGCGATTCCGGAATACGGATGTTGGCGGTCACGGATGTGAAGCGCCGAACACGCGTTTGCGAATCGCAGCGACTCGCGAAGGGATTCGCCTTCAAGCCGGGCGTAGACGTAGGCGGCATTGAACACATCCCCACAACCGGTCGGATTCTCGATCGGCACCTTGAACGCCGCCATCTTCGTAATGCCCTCCGGCGTGATCGCCGTGGATCCACGGTCGCCGCGGTGAATCACGACCTCCTTCGCCCCCAGCGAGCGGATCCGCCGCGCGGCGGCAAGCGGCGATTGGTCCCCTCCTAACGCAGCCACTTCCGTCTCGTTTCCGAAGAACGTGTCCACGAACGGGAGGGCAAGGCGGACCGAGCGGATCCGTTCCCGCTTCCACCCGAGCGGGTCCGTCGACATGTCGAGGGACGTGCCTGCGCCCGCGCGACGCGCGCGGGCCAAGAGGAGGGCGGTGGGACGACCCATGAGGCGAGGGGTCCACCAGAACCCCGCCCGATGGACGTGATCGAATCCGTTGAACAGCGCAGGCGGCACGTCACGAAATCGAAGGCTGCCATTTGCACCGAGCGAGGTGATCAGAGCCCTTCCTCCGCCCGTCCATGAGAGGGCCACCGTGGCCCCGGTCGGCAGCCGAGGGTCCGTCCGCGCGATCACGCGGACCCCGTGGTGCCGATACGCCTTGCGGAGGAGATCGGCGTTCGCATCGTTCCCGAGCGAGCCCACGAAGGCGGTCTTCGCCCCCAAACGAGAGATCTGGAGTGCGAAGTTCGTCGCGTTCCCTCCCGGCAGCGTCTCGAAGGCCGAGACATGACCCTGGAAATCGCCGCGAGGGAGGGGCCGTATCGGCGGCGTGATCCGATCCACGATAGCGTCTCCGACGGCGACCACGCGGGGTGCGCGCCGGGCCATCCCTCACTCCTTCCAGAGTCCCTGACGCTTCAGTTCTTCGACCACGAGCTTGTAGTCCGCGGGACGACCGCAGTTCGGACAGAACAGACTCCCGTGCGCGTCCCGCACCGGATTCGGTCCTTCCCATCCGCAAAACCGGCACACGGCGTCCGTCACCGCCATTGTCCACCTCAGAAGAAGTCTTCGAGCGTCAGCTTCTTCTCGGCCCTCCGGGGTCCTTCCGAAGGCGCCTCGGCTCCGTTGAAGTCGGTGCTGTCCAGGGACTTCTGCTGGGCGGGCTGGGTCCCCGTGAACAGGGCCTTTTCGTCCCATCCGTACGCTTCCGTGATGTAGGCCAAAGTCTGAGCGACCCGCCGCGCGTAGTACTCCCAGTCCGGTCGCTTGTCGAAGGGCCGGCCGGAGATGTACGGTTCCACTTCCATCGGGCTCTTCTTCGAATCCGTCACGATCCAAGAGACCTTCATCCCGGGCATGAACTCCTCGCCCATCTCCTCGAGTTTGCGCGCGGCGATCACGTTGCTCATCGAATTCGGGTTCACGTAGCGGTTCTCCTCCTTCACCGTGCGGGAGATGACGAGGGTTTCGATCGGGTCCTTGTCCGGATCGTCGAGGGGCGGTGCACCGGTACGGATCTCCGCGACGATCTGCTTCGCGAGCGCGATCGCCCCCTCCTGGTCGCGGTCGAGGATCTTCTCGAACACCCGGCTCTGTGCGTCGCTCTGGAGATCGAACGCGTCCGTCCGTCGGATCTCGTACCCGCGGACGACCATCTGGCTCCGCAGCTCCTCCGGCCAGGCGACCTTGCCCGCGTACCGCTTCTTGCGGCCGTGGCTGAAGAGGGTCTCGTAAATCTTGTCGACTTCCATCGAGATGCGGCCGCGGGAGAACCGTTCCGCCGTCTTCCGCGCAAAGTCCAGCGAGACATCGAGACCCGGCGACGGGGATTGGAAGAACACCGAGTCCGTGTCCGCATAGACGACCTTCACCGCCTCCGCTTCCAACTCTCCGATGATCCCCTTGATGCGTTCGCGGGCGAACGCGGTGATCGAGGCGCCGACCTTCGGATCGTTGAATCGATAGAAGGACGAGGCGAGGACTCCGTAGAACGCGTTCATCAGGACCTTGATCGCGGCCTGCAGGCCCTCGTAGAACTCTTTCATCTGGGGGTCCGTCTCGGCCTTCTGCTTGACCCGGACCTCCTGGCGATCTTTCATCAGGTTCGCGAGGATGACCGGGAGGAGTCCTTTCTTCACCTCCGCCGGGAGGAACTTGGCTCCGGTCGGACTCGCAATCGTCCCGTTCGGCGAGACGGTCGTGAAGCAGATGTTGTTCTCGATAATCAGAGAAGGATACATCGATCGAAAGTCGAGGGAGATAACCCACTCGTACAACCCCGGCTGCAAGCTGTGCACATAGCCGCCTTCGATCTGTTCGACGCGGCCGCCGCGCATCTTCATCATCGGCACCGCGACCTTCGCGCGGTCCGCAGCTCGGATCAGGATCGAGTCGATCAGGTTCGAGGTGCGGCCATGGAGGACGTCCTCGAGCGGAAGCTTGCTGACCGCCGCGAGGTCGAGGGTCTTCTCGATGCGACGCACGCGCTCCAGAATCCGTAAGGAAAGTTCGGCGTCCTGGATGCAGTAGCGGATCACCTTGTCCCGGTCGGCCTCCCACTCCTCGTCGATCCGCCGGCGCTGCAGCTCGTGCTTGCCCTCCCCGAGCAGGTGCTTCGCCACGTAGTCGAGGGTCTCCTGCTTCGGGCGCATCTCGGCCCGGACGGCCCACCAGACGTCCGTCAGGATTCGCCCATCGAGCCGCCAGAACCGTTCGCCCAGGTGGAAGAAGCTCGAGTGGTCCCGCGCCAAGGACAGCTTGTGTATCCCCTGTTTCTCAGCCCGTCGGACCAAGACGGGTAGATCGTATCCGTCGATGTTGTAGCCCGAGATAATGTCCGGATCCAATTCGCCCATCAGCTTGACGAACCGCTCGATGATCTCGCGCTCGTTGCCCGTGAGGATGCGGGTCTTAATCTCGCCCGCCTCGCGATAGGCGACACCGATGCAGAAGATGTGGTCGTCCCGGATCGAGTTCTCGATATCGAAGCTCAGGATGCGCAGCGCCGGACGAAAGGGATCGCATGGCTCGAAGCGCTCCGCAACGACCAACAGATCCGTCGTGTATCGCCCTCTCGGATCGCGGGTCGCTCCGACGACTCGGACGGCCGCCCCGAGGTCCATGTCGTAGATGAACCGGTGCTGGAACGGGATGTCGGCCTCGAGCGGAGTCGATCCGAACTTGCGGGCTTTCTCTCGGTACTCGGGTGTCCTCCACGGCTGTCGGAGGACGACGCGCGCGCACGGCGTCGGGCGGCCCTCCACCTCCAAGGTGACGTCCTCGAACGCGGCGACTTGCTTGTCTCTTGCGAACGCCCCCCGGAGGGCTTGAGGGGGTGCAACGACGAAGAAGTACGGCTTGAACCCGGAGTACTCAATCGCGATGCTCTTGCCCTCGCGGGTTCGGCCGAAGAGCTGGATGACCGGCTCCTGCGCATCCTCCGGTCCGTCGACGGGTTCGCGGCGGTACGAGGCCGTGATGATCCGAACGTCGAACGTCTCGCTCATGCTTTCGCCACAATCTTGATGACGTCCCCATCCTCAACCGGGTGGTCGCGGCCGACGACCATTTTCGTCCGCGCGTTGATCGCGCGAATGAAGTGGTTCCCCAAATCCGTGTGAACCTTAAAGGCTACGTCCACGGCAGTGGAACCGCGGGGCACGAGGAACGCATCGGGCAGGACGTTGCCCGACTTGTCCGCCCAGTGATGCTCGTCTTCTACGGGGAACACAACGATCAAATTGAGGAGCTTGAAGACCGCCTCTTCGATGCACGGCTGGACGCCTGTGGTCCCGCGCTTCTCCAGGAACGCCGCGATCATGTCCAGGCCCTTTGCCTGACTCGGCGAGAGTTTCTCCGGCGCGAGGATCCGGAAGGATGAGGCCCCGGGTTCGTACGCGATCAAGCCTGCGGTCGCCGCGCGGCGGAGCGCGAGTTCGTACTCCGCGGACGTCGGGATCGTGCGGTACCCTTCGACGTGGGCGAGCCGCTCCAACACCTCGGGGGCCACGAGGTCCGCCTTGTTCGCCGCGAGGATCATCGGCTTCCCCCGCCGCAGCAGGAACCGTGCGAGCCGGAGCAAGTCTTCGGGGGTCCACCGGGCCATCTTCGGATCGAGGGGCGCCTCCCGGAGCGCGAGGTGGATTTGCATTTCCGTCAATCCGAGTCCTGTGAGCCGTCCCAGAAGAACCTTCTCTGGGGGGGTCTCCTCGAGGTCCGCCCGGCGGGCCTCCTTGTCCCAGTTGCGGGAGAGAATCCCCGCAATCCAATGGGCCAGTTCGTCCTCCAAGAAGCGGACATCCTCGAGGGGATCGTGGCTGCCCGGCGGCACCGGATTGCCTTCGAAGTCCGTCCCCCCGGTCGCATCGATGACGTGCACAAAGGCGCTCGCTTGCCGGAGGTCATCGAGGAACTTGTTCCCGAGTCCGCGGCCCTCATGGGCCTTCGGCACGAGGCCTGCGACATCGAGCATCTCCACCGGGATTAGGCGGATGCCGTTCTGGCATGGCGCGTTCTTGGGGTTGCAGGGTCGTCCGAGTTCAAGATGGGGACAGCGCTTGCGGACGTATGCGACCCCATGGTTCGGCTCGACGGTCGTGAAGGGATAGTTGGCGATGTGGACCGTGGAGAGAGTCGCCGCGGCGAAGAACGTGGACTTCCCCACGTTCGGTTTCCCTACGACCCCCAACTCCATGGGGCGAGTACCGAGGTGGCGCTAGAAGTACCTTAGGAACGACGCCTGCGGAGCGGCATGCCGACGACCACGAGAACGGTCACACAGACCAACAGGAAGTCCTGGAATTCCGGGATCTCGAGCCGGCCCCATGTGCTCGGGTTCGATTCCGAAATGTTGTCGGCTCCCCATGTGAAAGTTTGTCCACCACTCTGATTGAAAGCCAAAATGGCGAAACCGGAGAGGGCGTTGGGAGCAGGGCTATTGGAGCCCCACACGTCCACGAAGCGGATTTTGAATTCGTACACTTGGTTCGTGCCGTCGAAGGCGCCACTCGCGCTGTTTCCACCATCGCAGGTGGCGCCGCAGGCCGCCCAAACGCCACCATCACCCTTCTGTTGGGTGAACGCTCCCCCGCTGCCCACGCGGAACAGTCGATCGGTTGCGTCGGTCGACGAGCCTTCGGTGAGGTTTGCGTCGAACAGCAACTCCCCCCAGTCCGAGCTGGCATCGTTGGTCGTGTCCGCGATGACCTTCACGCAGAAGTAGGCGAACGAGGACGCAGACTGGATTCCCGCGGAGAACGTCATGTTCGAATTGTTCGCGCTCGCAGCGCCATCGTATTCCCCCGTCGCACAAATTCCATCGACGGTGGGGGCGCCGGCTAATTCGGTCGCCGTCACCTTCACGAAGTTGGTGCCACTCATGATGATCAAACTTGGGCCCGCGCTCAGAGCGGCGGGGCCGAGGGAGGCGGAGCGGATCGGGCTGAAGAGCGGCGCCCCGCTCGCCGACGTCAGGTCCATGCGCGCTACCCAGTCGGTGGCTTCGAAGACGACTCGAGTCGTGTTCGTCGCGGATGCGACCGGGAAGGACCCTTCAATCTCCGTCCCATTTTTCGCAAGGGCGATGGCCGGAGACGGGATCGGTGACCACGTGCCTGTCCAGGAAAACAAGGTGCGCCCAGTAATTCGGCCGCCAACGCCCCGGACCTCCAGCATGTAGTCCGCGTAGATCCCGTCGACGGGTGCCCCTAGAGGGTCCGTTGCGTTCAGATCGACATAGGCGCGGAAGATGTCCTCACCCGTCATGCGAGGAAGTGGAATCGGACGACCCGAACCGTTTCCCGCGGGTCCCGGCAAAACCCGAACAAGCCGTTCGGGGACTCGTCCTTCAAGCAAATTGCCGGCCACTGCCACATGGAAGAACGCGGTCGAGGGATTGAGCATGGCGCCGGACCGGACGATATCCACATTGGAATCGTTCATGGGTGAGGGATCGGAATCTGTGTTGTCTTTTCCGATCCAGTCCGCGAAGAGACCGTCGATGCGAATGGTCGTTGGCGCACTCAACACATACGCGAGGACGGGCCCGCCTCGTACGACGACCGGATACAAGGCACTCGCGCCCGTGAGATCGATTTGAATCAGATCACCGGGGAAAAAGCCCGGGGCCGAGACGGACGCCGTGATGGTTGCGTTCGGCTGGCCCTGGGTCAAGGTTACGGATTCCGGCGAGAGGGAGATGTTCACGCCCGAGGTCGATACGAAGGTAAAGTTCGAAACGGTTGAGCGGGAGGACGCTGAGAACCCGAGCCCTCGGGCTTGGATATCGAAGAGTTGCGTCGGTCCTCCACCGAGGAGGGAGGTCCGCGGTCGGACCTGCAAAAGGATTGCGGCGTTGGCGGCGGTTAGGAAAGCAACGCTCCGACTTGAACCTCCTCGGAAGTCATCGACATAGACTGCGACCTGAAACCGACTCCGATTGAACCCGTCGATATCGAACGTTGACACGTGTGCTTCGACCCCGCGAGCAGAGGCCGCGGCTTGGGCGGATCCACTCGCCTGCCGTTGGCTCCAGTTCACTTCGGAGCCGGGTGGGAAGGAGAATAACCGCGCTCCGTCGGCGCGTCCGCTCGCCCCGAACACGTTGACAACCGCGTCCGCGCCAATCCCATCGAACGAGAAGCCGGTCGTGGCGTTCCCGTCGCCATCGATGAAGAAGTAGACGCCGTCGTAGTTCGTCGGATCTCCGAACATATTCCCGCGCGTCGCGGCGAACAGATATAGATTGTTGCCTTCGAGGAGCGACGCATACCGATCGAGGGACACGTCCGGGTTGGTGGCGGATGTCGCAGCATCGAATTTCGAAACGGAGGTCCAGTCGTCGAACGAGCCATCGATCGTGATCGCGGAGACGGGCCCCGGGGTCGGGATGAAGAGGAATCCTGCGATCAGAATCGCAACGAGGGCCCCGGAGGCGACCGCCAAGTATCGCATCCGCTTCGACGGATACGGCAGGCGCAGGCCTCGCATCGACGGACGGACAAACTTGGTCCGCGGCGCAAGCCCATTGACCCGTCCTTCGCCCACGACGAGTCCGTTCACGCGGCCCTGACCCGTCACGAGGCCGTTGACCCGGCCGGCGGGTTGGACCAATCCGTTCACTCGACCCATTCCGTTCACGAGCCCGTTCGTCCGGCCGACGCCGTTCACCAGGCCGTTCACCAGGCCGTTCACGCGGCCTTTGCCGTTAACGAGACCGTTGACCTTCCCTCCGCCGCGGGCGACTCCGCGCTTTGGACGGAGTCCACTGACCAGGCCGCGGCTGCCCTTCATCCAGCTGGACAGGAAACCGATCGACTCGTGGATCGGAGTCGCTTCGGGCGGAACCTTCTTGGACTCCACTTTCGCCCGCGGCAGGATCACCTGCGCGTCCGGCGCCATCGACTCCTCGAGCTCTTCGATCAACCAGTCGAGGACCGCAGCCTTCGTCTTCTCGAGCTCGTCGTCCGTCAGAGACTCCTCGAGTTCACCCACGAGGAGATCGTCGACGAGGGCGTCGAGCTCCGGCGTTTGAGAAGGTTCGGGACGTCTTGGCGGCGGAGGCACGACGGGGACGGAAAGCCGCATGCCGCACGACGGGCACAGGGCCATCTCGGCCGGGACCATGGCCCCACAATGGGGACAGGCCTGCTCGGCTTGGGAGATGAGCTGATCGAGTTGGGCGACCTCTTGCTCCCACGCGACATCGTCGAGCAGGGCGGATGCGGTGGATCGGAGCTTCGCGGCGACCTCGGGCTTCCGCAGATGCTTCGCCTGGAGCCGGAGTTGGGCCACCTTGACTTTCTTGGAGTCGGGCGCCTTCGAGGCGGCGCGGTCCAGGGCGGCGATCGCTTCGTCCGGCCGCCCCAACGATTCTAGGAGGAGCCCTTGGGCGTACCAGAGCTCTGAATCGTCCGGTCTCTCCGATAGGCGACCCGCGTAGAACGCAGCAAGGGCGGTGTCTCCTTCCTCCGCGAATGAGCGCCGGATGTCCTCGTCCATCTCCTCCTCGTCGAACGTCGCGCCGCATTCGATGCAGTGGGGCGCGAAGGCGGATGTGAGGCACCGACATAAGGGGCATTCGTACTCGTCCTGCGCGATCGACTCCTTCGTCCGCTTCGGCGGTGAATAGTTCAGAAGATGGAACGACGCGATCATCTTGCGTGCGGCGATCGGACCGACCTCGGGGATCCGGGCCAACGCATCCTCGGTCGCACGGGCAATCTTCCAGAGGGCGTCGTATCCGCGGTCGACCAGCGCCTGCGCACGGGAGGCATCGAGGCCGATGATCTTCAGGAGGTCAATGAGGGCGTGGGGGTCCACATCCCCCTTGATACGACGCTTGGCTCGGCCCGCAGGGTGCGAGGCGGCCGAGACAATCTCCCCCGCCGGTTCCGTCGGAGGCGAAGTGGCGCGAGCTCCGGCGCGATCGACGGGAGCGGGGAACCGCGTGTGGCATTGGTCGCAGATCAATTGCCACGGGTTGAAGGTCCCGCACTCTGCACAGGCAGCCGCGGAGTCGAGTGACCGGGCATCTCGGAGAATCGTCGCGGCGCCACACCGCTCGCACAGCACCAGGGGGAGGACGTGCCCGCCGCAGGCGTTGCACGGCGCGAGGCCGTCGACGCGCACGGTCATGCGGGCGGCCTCCGGGCGGCGCCCGAAACGGGGAGGGGGGTAGAGCGTGCTCTCTCGCTCACGCGGAATCCTGCGACCATCACGCAGCGCCTTTTCCGCCTAGGATTTATAGCGGACTATGGACTTTGGCCCGCTGTTATCACGAGGGATTCGAGGGTGGAACGGGCCGTCATCCTGTGCGACGGTTATTTTGGGCAGAACACCGGGAAGACCGCGAACGGTCTCGTACGATATTCGAAACGATACCAGATCGTCGGAGTCATCGATCACACGAAGTCGGGACGTGACGCCGGGGAGGTCCTGGACGGCCAGCCGAACGGGATCCCGATTGTCGGGAGCCTGAACGAGGCGATTGAACGCTGCGGGCCGGACACTCTGATCGTAGGGGTCGCAACCTTCGGCGGTTACATCCCTCCGGAATACCGGCCGACCCTCCGGGAGGCGATCGAGCACGGGCTGCACCTCGTGGCGGGACTCCATGAGTATCTGAGCGACGACCCGGAATTCTCGAAGCTCGCTGAGGCGCATGGGGTTCGGTTGGTCGACGCGCGCAAACCCCGCCCGATCCGCGAGTCGAAGCAATTCAGCGACCTCTCCCGGAGACTCCCGTGTCTCCGGATCCCCGTCCTCGGCACGGACGGTGCGATCGGAAAGCGGACCACCGCCCTCCTGCTCACGGACGCCCTCAATGAGGCCGGAACCGCGGCGACGTTTGTGGCGACCGGGCAAACGGGGATCATCCAGGGATCGCAATACGGCGTCCCGCTCGATTCGATCAAGGGCGACTTCATGGTCGGGGAGCTGGAGTCGGAAATTGTCCGAGCCTACGAAGAGACGAAACCGAAGGTCATCGTCGTGGAGGGGCAAGGGAGCATCTCCCACCCGGCGTATGTGAGCGGCACGCGGGCGATCATCAACGCGTCGATGCCTTCCGGGATCGTGATGATGCATGCACCCGCCCGAAAGACGCGGAGCTTTCGTCGGGACGTCGTCGCGTGGCCGATGCCGACAGTGGAGGATGAGATCGAGTGGCTGGAGTTCTTCGCCCGGATCGCGGGCAACGGGAAGGTGATCGCCCTCGGGCTCAACCACGAGAACATGACGCGGGCCGAAGTCGAGGAAACGGTCCGTTCATATGAATCGCGGTATAAGCTCCCGACCGCCGACCCCCTGTGGCATGGATGCGGGAAGTTCGTGGACCGGATTCGGAAGATGAAATGAAGATTCCCAAGTCCCACCCGCGTTACGAGTCGCTCGTGAAGCGGGAACGCCTGGTACAGGCCTGGAAGTCGGGCATCGTCGTCCCGGAGGGGCTCATCGCGCACGGTCGCGGCGAGGCGTGGGACTACCTATTCGGAGAAGCGACGAGCGCACCGGCGCTCGTGGCAGAGCGTGCAGCCGCCGCGCACTTGCTCGCGGCGAAACGCCCGGTCATCTCCGTGAACGGGAACGTGGCGGCGCTCGCGGGGCGTGAGGTCGTCCGCCTCGCGAAACTGATTCCTGCACGGATCGAGGTGAATCTGTTCCATCGATCCGAAGATCGAGTGCGGCGCATCGCTCGTTTGCTGGAGAAGACAGGAGCCCGCGACATCCTCGGTCTCCGCCCGAACGCGCGAATCCCCGGAATCGAGTCGAAGCGGTCCCTGTCGCACCGGGAGGGTGTCTTCGGTGCCGACGTGGTCCTCGTTCCCCTGGAAGACGGCGATCGAGCCGAAGCCCTTGTCCGAATGAAAAAAATCGTCATCAGCGTCGATCTCAATCCGCTCTCACGTACCTCCCAGCGAGCGACGATCCCCATCTTCGACGAACTCACACGGGCGATTCTGAACCTCTGCAAGTTTGTCGAAGAACTGCGAGAGGACGCGACCGAGGCGGAGCGAGTTCGCAACGCGTATCGTCGAGACGGAAACCTGCGCGCGGTGTATTCTTTCCTTGAATGGCGACTCAGTCAGCTCCGTCGCGGAGCGGCCCGCAGCACGGGGCCGAAGAGGAGACGACGATCTGCCTCGCGGTAGGTGGGCCGCGACGGCTGCCTAGCTCCAGTGTCCAGCCTTCCACTTGATCGAGCAGCCCATGGGAGGGACGAACGTCACGGGGGGATCCTTCTTGGCCGCGAGGGCATCGAGGACCTCGCGCATGACCTGCTTTTTGACGCCTTTCGGATCCTTCGAATCATCGAGCTTCCCGCGATAGCGAAGCTTTCGCGATGCGTCGAAGACAAAGTAATCCGGCGTGCACACCGCTCCATACGCCTCCGCGGACTTTTGGCTCTCGTCCCGAAGGTAGGGGAAATTGTATCCCTTCATCTTGGCACGCGAAACCATGTGAGCGAAATCGTCCTCGGGATAGCTCTGCTCGTCGTTCGCGTTGATCATCACGAACTGGACGCCCTTCCCCGCGAAGTCCTTCTGGACGGCGATCGTCCGATCCTCCCACGCCTGCACATAAGGGCAGTGGTTGCACCAGAATGCGACGATCAGGATGGGCTTGTCGTTGAACGAGCCGAGGGAGTGCGTCTTTCCGTCCACTCCGGGCAGCGAGAAGTCGGGTGCCGGAGATCCGAGCGGGAGACCTTGGTACTGCGTCAGTTCCATGGAGTCACGGAGCCGACTAGGCGCCTGTCCGTTAAAGAATTTGCGGGCCCGTAGTCTCACAACGCGCATTCATCGATCCGAGTACGCAAAGTTTATCATGGACCCGCTGAATGGACCAATCCCGTGAATTGATGTGAAATATGTCATTGTCACGGGTGGCGTTTTGTCGGGTCTCGGGAAGGGCATCAGCACCTCTTCTATCGGCGTCTTACTGAAGTCGAAGGGACTGAAGGTCTGTCCTATCAAGATCGATCCCTACCTGAATGTCGACGCGGGGACAATGAATCCGTACCAGCACGGAGAGGTGTTCGTCCTTGACGACGGCGCGGAGGTCGATCTCGACCTTGGCAACTACGAGCGGTTCCTCGACGTGAACTTGACCGGGGACCACAACATCACGACGGGCAAGGTCTACCGAGCGGTGATCGAGAAAGAGCGCCGCGGCGATTACCTTGGGAAGACGGTCCAGATCATCCCGCACGTCACGGATGAGATCAAGGCTCAGCTGCGCGCGGTGGGAGAGAAGGAACGCGCGGACATCATCCTCGTCGAGGTCGGAGGGACGGTCGGGGACATCGAGGGCATGCCGTTCCTCGAAGCGGTCCGTCAGCTCGGACAGGAGGAGGGGAGGGAGAACATCCTGTTCGTCCACACGACTCTGGTCCCCGTCATGGGCGCGGTCGGAGAGCAGAAGACGAAGCCGACCCAGCAGAGCGTCCGGGAGCTCCGGTCGATGGGGATCCAGCCGAACGTGATCATCGCCCGCGGCGAGCATTCGTTGGAGCCGGACATCAAGAAAAAGATCGCGTTCTTCTCCGACGTCCCGGTCGAAGGCGTCATCAGCGCGCCGGACGCGTCCACGATCTACGACGTCCCGCTCCTCTTCGACGGGCAAGGGCTCACCGAGTACATCGTCAAGACCCTCCGCCTCGAGCCGAAGGGCGAAGACATGGAGGAGTGGAAAGAGTTCCTCGAAAATCTGAGGAACCCGAAGAAGGAGGTGACAATTGCACTCGTGGGAAAATACACCCACTTGAAAGATTCCTACATCAGTCACATCGAGGCGTTCCACCACGCGAGCGCCGCCGCGCGGGTCAAGGTGAACCTGAAGTGGGTCGAGTCGGTGGATCTAGAGAAGCACGGGACGAAACTCCTTGAGGACGCGGACGGCATCCTCGTGCCGGGCGGATTCGGGGACCGCGGGATCGAGGGGAAGATCGCCGCAACGCGGTTCGCCGCGGAGAAGAAGATCCCGTTCCAAGGCGTGTGCCTCGGGTTCCAGCTCGCGACGATCGGTTTCGCGCGGGACGTCTTGGGCCTCAAAGGAGCGAACAGCTCCGAGTTCGACCCGAAGACCCCGCATCCGGTCGTCGACCTGCTCCCGGAGCAACACGCCGTCCAGGGGATGGGGGCGACCATGCGTCTCGGGGCACATCCGATCGACATGGACCCGAATTCGATGACCGCGAAACTCTACGGCGCCTCGACGATCCACGAGCGTCACCGACACCGGTACGAGATCAACCCCGCCTACATCGCGAAGCTCGAGGACGCAGGCCTTCGGTACGTAGGCCGCTCCGACGAAGGGCGGCGGATGGAAGTCCTGGAACTGAAGGGCCATCCGTACTTCGTCGCCTCCCAATTCCATCCGGAGTTGCGGTCCCGACCGTTGCGACCGTCCCCGATTCACCTCGGTCTCGTTCGCGCCGCCGCACGTTAGCCCGCAACCTTTAAACTGACCCGACCCTTGGACGTCGTCCGTGTCTTTCAATTACGAAGAACTGTTGTCTCGAGCCAAGAAAGCGCTCCCCGCCGCGTTGAGCAGCGGCGAACGGTTCCAGGTCCCCGCTCCGGACGTCGTCATCGAAGGCAAGACGACGATCCTGCGGAACTTCGAGGACATCGTGAGTGCGATCCGGCGGGATCCCGACATGGTCCTCACATACCTCTTGCGGGAGCTCGGGACCTCGGGAGCGATGGATGGCCGCCGCGTCGTGTTCAAGAGCAAGGTCACCGGCCAGCAGATTGAGGATCGAGTCAAGTCCTACGTCGACGCGTACGTCCTGTGCCAAGAGTGCGGCCGACCCGACACTCGGCTCGTCAAGGAGGGACGCATCGCGATGCTCGAGTGCGACGCATGCGGTGCGCGACGGCCCGTGAAGGCCGTGAAGAAGGCCGCGAAGGTCGAGGAAGCGCCCCTCGTCGAGGGAAAGGTCTACGAGCTGATGATCCAGGACATCGGGAAGAAGGGCGATGGGATCGCCAAGCTCGACAAGTACGTCATCTACGTCCCTGGGACGGCGAAAGGCGCGATCGTGAAAGTGTTCATCGAGAAGATTGCGGGTACGGTGGCGTTCGGGCGCGTGACGCGGGAGTAGGCCTCGCATGCGCCGCGAGATCCGATCGATTGCGGCGATGGCCGTCCTCCTCGTCGGGAGTCAGATCGCGGCGATCGCGCTCTCGCCCGTCTTCGCCGGGGCCGGATTCCAGGCGTTCCAGCGTCCGGAAGACGTGACGAACACCGTCATCTACCTCATCATGATCTTGGCCTTCACCGCGGTGATCCTGGGCCTCGTTCGTTATAGACGACAGAACGTCGCGAAGTACGTCATCATGGCTTCGATCTTCATTACGCTCGCATTCATCCTTCTGCTCCCCTTGTTTTACGCGTTGGATTACGCGACCGGCGGCACCGGAGACCCGAACCTGCTCGGGAACGTCGCCACGGTCCTTGCATTCGCGGTGGCGGCCGGCCTTGTGTACCTCCTCATCAAGTTTCCCGAGTGGTACGTGGTCGACGCAATCGGGATTTTGACCGCCGCGGGCGTCACCGCCATCCTCGGGATTTCCTTCGGCATCTTTCCTGCGATCCTCCTCCTCATCGCCCTAGCAATCTACGATGCATGGGCCGTCTACCGGACGAAGCACATGATCACGTTGGCGTCCGAACTCACGAACCAGCGGCTTCCCATCCTCCTCGTGATCCCGAAGAAGGCGGGCTATTCGTTCCGGCAGCAGAAAAGCCTCAAGGAGCAAGTCGCCTCCGGCGAGGAACGGGAGGCGATGTTCGTCGGCCTGGGCGATCTGATCATCCCGGGCATCCTGAGCGTCTCCGCGTACACGTTCCTGAGTCCGTCCGGGAGCAATTTCCTGGGGTTGATGTCGAACACGATCGTCGCGATCGGGACCGTCCTCGGGTGTCTCATCGGCTTCCTCATTTTGATGCGTTACGTCCTCCGAGGGAATCCGCAAGCCGGTCTTCCGCTCCTGAACGGGGGCGCGCTCTTGGGTTTCATCATCACGAATCTCCTCGTGTACGGGACGGTCCACATCCTCTGAGCCACAACGGTCAAATACGCCCGCCCCTTTGGCTCGCTTCCCATGGCCCTCTGGCAGGGACGATCGAGACGGAAACCCACGGGCGGCCGCTACCGGCCCTTTCGCAAGAAGCGAAAGCGAGAGATCGGACGGGAGCAGCAGTACGCCTTCATCGGGGCCCAGCGGCTGAAGCTCTACCGCACGAAAGGCGGGAATCGCAAGGTCCGGGTCCTGAAGGCGGAATTCGCCAATGTGCTCGACCGCCGGACGTCCGCGACGAAGAAGGTGAAGATCGTCACCGTGAAGGCGAACCCGTCGAACCCGAACTTCGTGACGCGGAACATCATCACCCGGGGCGCGACGATCCAGACGGAGATTGGCCTCGCGCGCGTCACGTCCCGACCGGGCCAAGACGGCATCGTGAACGCCGTCCTGGTCGAGACGCCCGCGACGTAGGTCAGCCTACTGGTTGGACGTCGTGATGCCCACGTCTTTGATCAGCGCATACGGGACGAAATTCGGCACGCTGACTTCGCCCCACCACATCATCTGTTCCGGCTCTTTTCCAAGGGCGACGATGTTCTTCATCAGA